>Ga0302324_100001614_pt1 | contig 54299 bp, 57 predicted proteins | sample Palsa_T0_1_FD_201949 | JGI IMG/M metagenome (GOLD analysis project Ga0302324, IMG submission 201949) | Peat permafrost microbial communities from Stordalen Mire near Abisko, Sweden - Palsa_T0_1 | ecosystem: Environmental > Terrestrial > Soil > Palsa > Peat permafrost | place: Sweden: Abisko...
TATCTTCTGAGAACAGTATGGGGCAACCGGACTGCTTGGCGGTACGGACGACCAGCGCGTCCCAGAAGGAAAAGCTGTGCAGTCGATGCAGATCGATTGCGGCCAGAATGTCCGCCAGTTCCGGTGCGGCGACGTCGAACTCCGCCAGCAGTTCGACCTTTCGCCGGGCAATGGCCGCATCCACCCGCAACTTCCGCGTGACGGCCACAAAATATTCCTGCAGCACTTGCATCGAGACCACGCCCGTTCCCGCGCGGCGATGCTCGGCCAGCAGAGCAAGGGCGCCGCTCTGTTTTGCGGGCGCAGCTTTGTCGTCGGCGTAAAGCAGAACATTAGTGTCGAAAAAGCTACGAGCGGGCATCGTCTTGCCGGGAGTGAATTTCGTCGCGATTGAAGCGCCAGCCGCGAGAGTTGCCCTTGCCCGAGAGCCGCTTGAACTCCTCGATACTTCGCTCCGGGTCGTCCACGCCTGCCAGCGATTGCAGGTAGTCCCGGATCAATTGATTGAGGCTCTTGCCGAGGGCCCCCGCTTTTTTGCGGGCGCGAGCAAGCAACTGCTCGTCCACAGACAGCGTTACATTCATGAACACAGTATAAGTGCACACGTAACCTGTGTCAATGAGCAAAACTTATGGGTAGCGTCTTAGATCAATGCGGTTTTAGTTCGGCCGCGACTTCCTCCGGCCCGCTCGACTTGTGAAACAGAATCTCCACGATCAACAACCCCGCTCCCACCACAATCGCGCTATCCGCCAAATTGAACACCGGCCACTGATACCGCTTCACATAGAACAGCAGAAAATCGACCACGCGACCGCTGGTCAGCCGATCCCAGAGATTCCCCACCGCTCCGCCCATAATCAACGATAGGCCAATGCCGGTCACCACGTGAGCATGGTGGTTCCTCCAAAGCAATACCGAGACCACCGCCAACGCAACCAGAGAAAAAGCGATCAGCATGCCCGTCTTCCAGTGAGCGGGCGAGTCAGCGAACAGGCTGAAAGCCGCGCCAGTGTTCTCGGTGTGGGTGAGGCGAAAAAAGCCGGGGATGATCTGGATATGAGCGTAAAGGCGCATACGCTGCGCCACCAGATGCTTCGTCCAGCGGTCAAGCAGCACAACGATCAGAGCAATAAAAAGATAAGAAAGACGCGCGGAGTTCTTGTTCATTCCAGATTTCGGCCTGCCAGCCTTGGCCTGCAAACATCTTAAACTGTTTGCGGCTTTCATTATTTTCTCTACAATCTTTCATTTTCATCTATCCCGGGCACGGGTTGTCCATGTATTCTGATGCGTCCTTGAACCAGACTGCGCGCCGCGAAACCCGGAGCGCAGGCCGGTTCACGGTTGCTTCAATTCCTATGTCGGCGAAATGTGCGCATGAAGCTTTTCAGACGCTGGAAAGGCCGGACCCTGCTGTTCCTGGCGGTAGTCGGGCCGGGGATCATCACCGCGAACGTCGACAACGATGCCGGCGGCATCCTGGTCTATTCGCAGGCCGGAGCCCAATACGGATTCCTTCTACTGTGGACCATGATCCCGATCACGCTGGCGCTGATCGTGGTGCAGGAGATGAGCGCCCGCATGGGCGCTGTGACCGGCAAGGGCCTGAGCGATCTGATCCGCGAAGAGTTTGGACTGCGCATCACTTTTCTGATGATGCTGGGAATTCTGATCATCAACTTCGGCAACGTGGTGACGGAATTTATAGGCATCGCCACCAGTCTCGAATTGTTCGGACTTTCACGCTACGTGACGGTGCCGGTGTGCGGCGTGATCGTTTGGTTGATCGTGGTAAAGGGCCAATACAAGAGCGTGGAGAAGGTCTTCCTGGCGGCGTCGTTTTTCTACATTACTTACATATTCGCCGGGACGCTGGCGCATCCGCTGTGGAAGGACGCGATGAAGGCCACCATCCAGCCGCCCGGGCTGCACGCATTTCGTGAACAAGCCTACCTGTTTATGGTGATCGGAGTGATCGGGACGACGATTGCGCCCTGGATGCAGTTCTATCTTCAGTCTTCCATTGTGGAAAAGGGCGTAACCCGGCGCGGGCTCAAGGCTTCGCGCTGGGACGTGATCACCGGCTGTGTTTTTACGGACGTGGTCGCTTGGTTCATCATCGTAGCCTGCGCCGCCACGTTATATGTGCACGGATTCCGCGATATCAAGTACGCGGCCGATGCCGCTCAAGCGCTCAAACCTCTAGCTGGGCAATACGCTTACATCCTGTTTGCCGTAGGACTGTTCAACGCCTCGCTGTTCGCCGCTTCGATTCTGCCGCTCTCCACCGCGTACACGGTGTGCGAAGGGCTGGGCTTTGAATCCGGCGTGGATATGAAGTTCAGTGACGCTCCGTTCTTCTATTGGCTTTACACGCTGTTGATCGTGGCCGGCGGCATACTTGTGCTTTTGATTCCAGGCGAACAACTGATCAAGATCGTGCTGTGGTCACAGGTTCTGAACGGAATCGTGCTGCCCTTTGTGTTGGTCTTCATGCTGCTGCTGATCAACAAGAAGGAATTGATGGGAGAGTATGTGAACACGCCGCTATTCAATGCAGTCGCCTGGGGAACTACAATTCTTGTGACCGGACTGTCAGTAGCGCTAGCGGTGGCCTATGTTGCAGGGAAAACAGGCTAGCAGAGCCTAAGAGAGAGACCACCAGCTAATATCGGTGGAAAGCGAGCCCACCAGTTCATTTGAGCAACTTTCCTGCCGCTAGGTCTTGCACCAGGGTTGCATCCGCCTCGAGAAAATCATAGGACGGCAGATCCTTCGGGTCCGACCACTGAAGGTCGCGGAAGATGCGATTTTCAATCTCGTCCTCGTATTCTCGAACGATGAAGAACCGCAGCTCCACCGTGGAGCCATTCGGGTACGTGTGCCGCAGGCGGGCGATCTCGTCGCCGATCTTGGCGCGAATTCCTAATTCTTCTTCCAACTCCCGGCGCAGTGCATCGCGGGGCTGCTCGCCTTCCTCGATCTTTCCTCCTGGAAATTCCCACTTGAGCGGCATGGTCTGATGCCGGGTGCGCTGGCAGACCAGCAGCTTGCCATTCTTTTCGATCACGGCGGCGACGACCTGTTTCATGGTTTGGATGCAGCAGCAGTAGCGCGCAGAGCGCTGGCCATAGACTTCAGCTACACCCGTCCAATCTCGGGCGCCCGTACTTGCCCCTTTTCAACCCTCACTGCGACTTCTCTAGCTTTTTCCCCACGACTTCAGCACAGTACTGGACCAGTTCCTGGTCCTCGGCGCCAAACGCGGCTGAGAAATGGCTATCGATATCGAGTTCCCCAGTCACTTGCTTCGCCACGAAGACAGGCACAACGATCTCGGACTTGGTCTCCAGGGAACAGGCGAGGTAGCGAGTGTCTTTACTCACATCGTCCACTACGATCATCTTCCCGCTGGAGGCGGCAGCCCCGCAAATACCCTGGTTGAGAGGAATTCGCGTATGTGGAGTCATGGCTCCCATAAAAGCGCCCAGCACCAGCGCGGGCGGCTGAGCGCCCGGTTCGAGCATGTAAAAACCAACCCAGTTGTACTTAAGCATGCGCTCGTGCAAAAGCTTGCAGACACCTTCCATCAGATCCTTGGCAGTAGGCGCCGCCTGCGCCAGCGCCTCGACCTGGTTGCGGACTTCTTCAATTCTGGTAGTGACGGGCATGCACAGAATCTTAACTCAGAGTGCGAGATTTACGGCTGTGGAAGACGGAACGCCGGTAATCTGCCGGATTCCTTCCGTGCAAGCAAAGACTTCGGGATGGATTGCGAAAGCCAGCGCATCCATGCCACGCAGAAGGCTAGGGGCCGGTGTGTTCAGAAATTCATCCCGGATGCAGTAAACCCGCAAACCACGACCGGCCGCAGTTCCTTGCCAGTGTCGGTCGCTCAGAATCTTCTCCAGCGGCACACGGTCACCTGCTCCGCACCAGGCGGCAATCAAGATATCAGGATCCATGCATGCCACTTCTTCGAAGGAAATCTGCCGCCCCGGCGCACCCAGGAAGTCGCCCCCGGCAGCCTCGACCAACTCCGCGACCCACGTCTGCGATGCAATCAGCGGCTTGCCCCATTCCTCGCAGAAAACTCTCGGACGCGGCAATCCCGTCGTACGAGCGCGGACCTTCTCGATTCGGTCCTGCATGGTGTAAATGACCTCTTCGCCGCGATCGCTCGCGCCGACCGCGCCGGCGATGATGGCGATATCGGCGTAAATGTCGGCGAGAGACTTCGGGGCGAAACCCAGAAAAGGAGTCCCAGACTTGAGTATTTCGATGACCGCTTTTTCCTGGTAAGGCACTGACGCAATGACGAGATCGGGATGGGCGGCAATAATCTGTTCGGCATTCGCCGTCCAGGAGTCGGCCAGGATCGTGCGCGGCTGCGCTGTAACTTCCGGAACCACCTCAGCACAATACTTGGTGCACGCGACCACGCGGTCGAGTTCTCCAATGGCGGCAAGAATGACCGTCGCGCTCGGCTGTAGGCAGGCGATGCGGCGCGGCGTGTGATGTGAAGACATGAATCTCAAACTACTGTCGGATGCGGCTCAGGGCCGCTGCAACAACATCGAGTGCCAACTGGGCCGCGTGAGTTGAAGCTTGGGGCAACTCTCCAACAGCGGCAACAACATCCTCGCGCCGCAAGTTCCGAGCCTCAATCAGCGTCTTCCCCGTAACCAATTCCGTTAATGCCGAACCACAAGCAATCGCCGCTACGCATCCCTTCGCCTTGAACCTCGCCTGGGTAATCCGGCCCGCACTGGTTTTGAGGGTAAGCCGCAAAACGTCTCCGCAGGCGGGATTTTCAATTTCCGCCGCGCCATCCGCGTCGGCAATTTCTCCCGCATTGCGCGGATTCTGAAAATGATCGAGTACCTGCGCGGAATACATCGCAGTCCAATTGTAAACGGCGGGCGCTCGGCGGCAAATTCAACTACGCGGACCAACGCCTTCCGGAAAAAAGATTCGCCATCCCCGTTCTCGCGCCGCGGATTCGAGGTCCGGATTCGGATTGACCGCAACGGCATGTTTTGCCATGGCCAGCATTTCCGTATCCCAGCGCGAGTTTCCGAAGGCAGCGTCAATCTCCTTCTTCACGACTTCGCGCAGCGCGATCGGCTTGCCCGCGCCGGAGGGCACGCGAATCAGACGGTCCGTCGCAATGCCATCGTCAACTGCCACCGTGGCCGCAAGGATGCGGCTTTCGGGTACGCCGAAGTGCTTCATCCCGGCGCGAATCACCCATTCATTCGACGAAGATACGGCCCACACCGCGCAACCGTTTTCCTGCAGGCGCCGAACCAGTTCGCGCATCTCAGGAAAGATCTGGGCAACGAAAAAGCTATCGAAGAACCGCTCGGCGGCAGCCATCAAGCTCAATTCCGAAATGCCCCCGTGCATCGTCACCATTTCGCCGCACATGGTGTCTTCCTCGACCTCGCCGCGCTTGTAGGCGGCGTAGCGCTCCCGCATCGTTCGGCTAAGCTTTCCGCGGCTTAGGCTGTCGGGGAACACATCGTCCTCTCGCAGCTCCCAGTCGAAGAATCGCTCCCCGGCATCGCCGGACCACAGCGTCCCATCGCAATCGAAAGCCGCGACCCGCGGCTCCAGCCGCAGAACTGATTCGAGAAATTCATTGGTGACGGGAAGGAATGCTTCTGCCTCGGCAGCGTTCATCTATCGACAATAACGTGCTTCGCGACGCTCGCGCAAATGATGCGTGCAAACGACGCGCGCGACCTTGCATGCCCGGTCAGGACACACGCCCCGTCAGTCCTGCATAGTCCTCCGGCGTATTGATATTCAGAGCAACCAGAGGATCGTCGACGTGCACATATTGGATATGTTCCTGGTGCGCGTGTTCTACGTCGCGAGCAATCGACGCGGCCGGGACATGCAGAAACGCTGCCATCATTTCGCGGCCTACCAGATAGGGATGCCCGTGTTGACCGGAAAACTCGGGCACGACCGCCCACACATTCGGGTCCGCGACCGAAAACGCATCGCGAAGCGTTTGCAGTGTAGCGAGGCTGACCGGAGGACGGTCAACCAGGGTCACCATGGCGGCATCGCGGCCGTGGTTGAGCACCTCCTGCAAACCCACTTGCAGCGAACTGAACTGGCCTCGGTCAGGGTCTCGATTGACGACGAGAGAAGCTCCTTGAGAATAAATAATAGGCGCCAGCGCCGCTTCGTTTTTTCCCACCACGACCACGACGAAATCAGTGGCCGGTGCCAGCGAACGGATCGCCGCCGAGAGGAACGTCTCACTGGATGGGGCTTGCCCGGTCGCCAGCGGGGGCCACGGCAGTAAGGCCTTGTCCCGACCCATGCGCGAGGATTCTCCGGCGGCAAGGATCACCCCGGCGAAGCTGGCCGCGAAGGTCATGCTGCGAAGATAACAGGGAAAAGCGAAGAATTGTTGATTCTTGATGGGCTGGCTATCGATTGAGAACCGAGCCCAACCACTCGTTTTTCAATCAGCAATCAGAAATCAACAATCAGCAATCAATAATTCATTCCCGCTTAACCGCCGCGGGAGCATCCGAAGCATTGTCCACGTCACTCCGCGTCTCGGCAGACCGGAACCAACTCATGTGGGGCAGGGCTGCATCGGCGTGGCGCCGAATCGCAATCAGCTCCGCCGTGATCGCAACCGCAATCTCCTCGGGCGTAATGGCTCCAATATCGAGTCCGATGGGAGCGTGAACGCGGTCGAACAAACTTGCAGGCACGCCTTCCCCCCGCAATGTCTTAAAGATCTCGATCACCTTGCGCTTGGACCCGATCATGCCGACGTAGCGGGCGCGAGTCTGCACCGCCCAGCGCAGAATGCGCATGTCGTCACGGTGCCCGCGGGTAACGATGACAATATAGGAAGTCTCGTTAGGATCAAGCTTCTGAATCGCCTCATCAAAATCCAGCCCATACACCTCGCGGGCCGCCGGAAAACGTTCCTTCGTGGCGTAGGAGGTGCGGTCGTCGGTAACAATCACATCGAAGCCCGCATTAGCCGCAACCTGGCAAAGATTGATTGCAACGTGACCTGCGCCAAAAACATAAAGTAATGCTGGAGGTAAAACGGGCTCCACAAAAACCTCGAGCGTGCCGCCGCAAACCAGGCCTGTGTCGTACTTCGGATCCTGGTTGAGGTCGAAGCTGAGGGTCCGCGGCTTCTCGGATTCCATGACCTCACGAGCCGCCTGCCACACGTCGGCCTCGACACAACCGCCACCGATGGTGCCAACGATCGAACCATCGTCGCGCACCAGCATCTTGGCAGTCTTAAACGAAGGAATCGAGCCGCGCACGTTGACAATGGTCGCGACGGCGCCGCGGCGTCCTTCTCGCCGAAGCTGCACGATTTGCTCGTAGATGTCCATCGGGCTGGAAGCCGCTGCAGATTCGATTATCAGGCGGTTCACAGAAGGGAGTCAATCGGGCCAAAGCAAAAGCCCCGGGTCATCACTCCGGGGCCTTGCGCGAAACCAGTTAAGTACGGGATCTGGTCCGTCAAACCATTTCTATGGTTACGCGATTCAGGACGGATGTCAATGTCTATTCTCCGAGTGGCCGTGCAGAAGGCGGCAGAGTCGAACTGCAATGGCTGATGAGCCACTCGTTGGTTTGACGGACCAAGTCCAGTACCCACTGGCAACGCCTTCTAAACCCCGCCCGCCATAAGAATCCTACGCTGAAGATCGACTAAGGCGAGAGATCAGAGGAAGAAATTTCAACTGTGATACCGGATTGGGAATTTCCAATTCGGAGAAGTATGCTTATGTTGGCATCAAGAAACAGGAGAATATTCCATGAAAGCAGTCCGCATTCATCAATTTGGTGGTCCGGAAGTTTTGACCTACGAAGATGTCGCCGACCCGCAACCCCGCAAGGATCAGGTTCTGGTGCGTGTACGAGCGTGCGCGCTAAATCATCTGGATGTGTGGGTGCGCACGGGGCTTCCAGGAGTGAAGCTGCCGCACATTCTCGGCAGTGACATTGCTGGCGAAGTGGTTGAAGCAGGCGAATACGTCGGCGGATTCCACGCGGGACAGCGAGTGCTGCTGGCCCCGATGGTTTTCTGTGGACACTGCGCAAAATGTGTTGCGGGACTGCAAAACCAGTGCCGGCAATTTGCCGCGCTCGGCAACGCCGTGGATGGAGGAAATTGTGAGTTGATTGCGGCACCCGCGGCGAATGTGATCCCAATTCCCGATTCCCTCGATTTCAATCAGGCAGCGAGCGTTCCTCTCGTATTTCTGACCGCATGGCACATGCTCGTCGGACGAGCCGGCATTCGTGCAGGCCAGACCGTGCTGGTGCTGGGAGCGAGCTCCGGCGTGGGCATTGCCGCGATTCAAATTGCCAAGCTCTTTCACTGCCGCGTGATTACTACCGCGGGCGACGAATCAAAGCTGGCCAAGGGGCGCGAGTTGGGCGCGGACTATGGCATCAACCACTACCAGCAGAAGATTTCCGAGGAAGTGCGGAAGATCACGAATAAAGAAGGCGTCGACATTGTGATCGAGCACGTGGGAGCGGCCACATGGGATGAGAGCGTGAAGTCGCTCAAGAGCAGCGGCACGCTGGTCACCTGCGGAGCCACGACGGGGCCGAACGTCAACATTGATCTGAGGCATCTGTTTGGGCGGCAACTGACACTCCTCGGCTCCTACATGGGAACCATGGGCGAACTGCACGAAGTGCTGAAACACGTGTTTGCTGGCCGCCTGAAGCCGGTGGTCGACCGCGTGTTCCCTCTCAGCGAAACCCGCGCTGCGCATGAATACTTGGAGAAGAGTCGGATGTTCGGGAAGGTTGTGGTGAACCCGTAGAAACTTCTTCACGCGCCGAGCACGCCGAAGCCGCAGAGAGTTAGAATCATCGAGGTATTCTCGAATTCAATGAAGATTCCTAAGCCCCAATTCGTCGTCTGCGTGAACAACAAGGACTATGCCGCTTCGCTTGATTTGCGGAAGCCCTACCAAGTCGTCGCAGATGACACAGCCGCCAAGCTGCACCAGATTCGCGTGATTGACGAATCCGGCGAAGACTATCTTTATCCCGCAGAATACTTCGTCCCGGCGCGACCGCCGGACGACACACTTGCTAATCATTAAGCAGGAGGCGATCCATGGCGAAGAAGTCATCAGTCAAGTCCATCAAGGTTAAGAAAATTTGGGGGGACACTGAGTGGACAGTACGATTCGGCAGTCTTAACGCCGGTCCCGGTGCGGCTGGGGGCGTCAGGAGGCTGTTTCGTGTCGTTGGGGAGAAAATTCCCTTCGAGGCGATCAATAAGGTGACTGGGCACCTGCGGGGGCTGGGCGTCCGCAGAGAGGGCGTCTACGTCGCCCACGACTCAATGGGATACGCTCGGTATATCGGTCGTGGCAATATCTTCTCAAGGCTCCGGGCTTGCCGGGACAGCCACGAACTCGAGGTCAAGTACTTCTCCTTTTATGTGGTCGCAGAGAAGAAGCACGAACGCGAAATCGAAACGCTTCTCATTCGTGCGGCCGGCCCCTTGCTGCAGTTCAATACCAAGAAAAAGAGGACCACGCTGAGTGCTGGAAGGATCAAGGACTATGAAGCCGGCACGAGATTCTACGAGTGCCAGCGCAAGAAAGGCAAGAAGGTTCCCTTCGTGGTTTAGAATAGAGACCATGTCCCCCGAACTAAATTTCGGCCCCTACATCTCTACAGAGAACGGCAAGAGAGTAGTCAAGGATTTGACCTTCGGCAACCCCACGCCGGAAGGGCTCGTGCTCACCACGCTCGATTCCGCCGTTAACTGGATGCGCAAGAGCTCCATCTGGCCCATGACGTTCGGCCTGGCGTGCTGCGCCATCGAGATGATGTCGATGGGAGCGGCGCGCTTCGATATTGCGCGTTTCGGAGCCGAAGTTTTTCGTCCATCGCCGCGGCAGAGCGATCTGATGATCATTGCCGGACGCGTCTCAAACAAGATGGCTCCTGTAATCCGTCAGCTATGGGAACAAATGCCGGAGCCGAAGTGGGTAATTTCGATGGGCGCCTGTGCCACCTCAGGCGGCGTGTTCCAGAACTACGCGCTGGTGCAGAGCGTCAACCAAGTGATCCCCGTCGACATTTATGTTCCCGGATGTCCACCACGCCCCGAGCAACTCATCTACGCCATCACCCTTCTCCAGGAAAAAATCCAGCAGGAACGCGGCACCATCAAGAAGGCTCTGAACCTCAGCTAATCCTCAAGCTGAAATGACGCTTCCAGCCTCTGCTTTCGGCGTCCCCCTGTGCATCATTGGCATCTTCACCTCGAATGCAGTGTGGAAATCTCCTGCTAGTCTACCCCTAACTGGCTCCCAGATAACCACTTGGTGGGCTGGAAGCTCGTTTGTTCACTTGTCACACTGAGGAATCCGAAACCATTCCGCACCGGGATGAATCTAACTTAACGTGCGAGTGAGTGTTAAGACATAGTAGTCCCCTAGGGGCCGCACACACTGAAAAGAACCCAGGGAAAAACAGCCCAAGTTTGGGGAAGGTGCTCCATGGTAGCAAAATTGATAGACGTGTTTTTTGGTTGCCGGCACTCCCGTTACAGCTTTCCCGTAACGCTGCGCGGGACGGCACGCCGGCCTCAGGCCGGCGCATTGACCGGAACCTATGTGGCTTGCCTGGATTGCGGAAGAGAATTTGCCTACGACTGGCAAGAGATGAAGGTTATTGACTCGCCGTCTGAGAGGCGCCAGTATGTGGCCTCGCTCGCGACAAAACAAGCCGCCTGAGCGAATGCCCGGAGATCGGCGCAAGACATGTTCGACAGTTCTTCCCAGCGCGGGGCGCGCTGGAACCCTCGTTACTCCGCTTTTCCTCAACAGCCTGAACTAACGCGCGGAAACCGGTGTCGCAGAGCGTTTCTCCATCGGTACAAACTCCCGCACTTCGTGTCCGGTGTAGATCTGCCGCGGGCGCGCAATCTTCTGCTCCGGATCCGTAATTAACTCCTGCCACTGCGCCAGCCAGCCCGCCGTGCGCGGAATGGCGAACAGCACCGTAAACATTTCCGGCCGGAAGCCCATCGCCTGGTACATGATCCCGGAATAGAAGTCGACATTCGGATAGAGCTTGCGCTTCACGAAATACTCGTCTTCCAGCGCGATGCGCTCCAACTCCAGAGCGATATCCAGCTTCGCGTTGCGTCCCGTAACCTGAAAGACCTGCTCAGAGCACCATTTGATGATCTTCGCCCGCGGATCATAATTCTTGTAGACGCGATGTCCGAAACCCATCAGTTTGCCGTGCCCATCTTTCACCTTCTTCACGTATGCCGGCACGTTATCTTTCGAGCCGATCTCATCCAGCATCTTCAGGACTTCTTCGTTGGCTCCGCCGTGTAGAGGTCCGGCCAGCGCGGCCGCGGCCGACGCCATGGACAAGTACGGATCGGTTTGCGCGCTGCTCACCGAGCGCATTGCGTTGGTGCCGCAGTTTTGCTCATGGTCTGCGTGCAAAATAAACAGAATGTCGAGCGCCCGCGCAATCGCCGGATTCGCCACATATTTCGGCTCGACCATCTTCCACAACATATTCATAAAGTTTTCGGCGTAGCTCAAATCGTTGTCCGGATACACGTAGGGAAATCCCACATTGTGCCGGTATGACATCGCCGCAATTGACGGCACCTTGCCGATCAATCGCTTGATCTGCAGCAGGCGGTTGCTGGCGTCGTGCACATGCCGGGCTTCGGGGTATACGGTGGAGAGTGCGGCCACCGTGCTCACAAACATGCCCATCGGATGACCGTCGTAGCGGAAGCCCTCCATGAACTTCTTCGTGCTCTCGTGCAGCATCGTGTGGTGCGTGATGTCGTACACCCACTTCTTGAGTTCGCTCTCGGTCGGCAGGTCTCCAAACATCAGCAGGTAAGCGACTTCCAGGAACGTGCTCCGTTCGGCCAGCACTTCAATGGGATACCCGCGATAACGCAGAATTCCCTGGTCACCGTCGATATAAGTGATGCTGCTGCGGCACGATGCCGTGTTCATGAACGCCGGATCGTACGTCATCAGTCCAAAATCCTCGGGACCGGTCTTGATCTGCCGCAGATTCATGGCCCGGATCGTGCCATCCTCGACCGGCACTGTATAGGTTTGACCAGTGCGATTGTCCGTGATGGTAAGTGTGTTCTCTGGCATGGCAGACTTGCTCCTTTGCGAGGCGAGGCTCAACCAGCGTGGTCCAGACTATCTCATCGGTAACAGCACGCTGTGATCTCAGTCACGGCTTTGTGTGATCATTCTCCCAAGTTTGGCCCAATTCCACAATATGATCTGTTCCAAAACACAAAACCGGCGGCCGTGGCCGCCGGTTCGCTGATTCCTCTTGCTTCCAGCGCTAATTCGACGACGTATCATCCCGGCGCTTCAAAGTTGGGCGATCATCGTCGCTCTGGCTGTTACCGTTGCCGTCGGTGCTGCTGGTGGAAGTCCGCCTTAAGCTGGGCTTGTTGGCGTCCTTCTGATCCAGCACCTTGTGGCGATTCTCAATCGACGCCAGCCGTGACTTCACATCGTCGAATTCCGAGGTGGTCACGATGTACTGCTGTTTCGCGGGAAGGATCTTTCGAATTTCCTCCTGCGTCTTCTCGATGCGATCCGGGGTCTGCGGATGCGTATCAAAGGTCTTGGCCAGGGTTCCCGGTTTCTTCTTCTCCATGGCCTGAATCTTTTCGAAGAAAGACACGAACGCCGAGGGATCATAGCCGGCGCGATACATGTATTCCACGCCGAGGTAATCGGCTTCCGCTTCGAATCCGCGCGAGAATTTCAGAATGCCCATCATAGCCGCCGGACCCGCGGCCTCGTACGCTCCGTAGCCAATGCCTCCGCCGACGAATATCAGTGGAATGGTGGCCAACTGCATCAGAGTGTAACGAGTCTGCTCGCGCGCCACATGGCACGCGGCTACGTGCGCAATTTCGTGCGCCATCACGCCCGCCATTTCGGCCTCTTCGTCGGCCGCCAGGATCAACCCCGAGTTCACGTAAAAGAATCCGCCCGGCAGCGCCATGGCATTCACCACGTCCGAGTCGATCACCTTTATGGTGAACGGCACTTGTGCGTCCGAGTTCCGCACCAGGTTCTGGCCAATGCGGTTCACATACTCCGTGACTACGGGATCATTCACCAGCTTGATCTGCGCTTCGATCTGCTGCGCATAAGAGCGGCCCATTGCCACTTGCTTTTCCACGCTGTACCAGTTGCCCACGCCCCGGCCGCACCCCACGTTGCGGTTGCCCACGGCGTCCACATCGGTCTTGGTGCCATCGTGCTTGATCTGGGCGTCGTCCTGGGTCGGCAGCGTAGCCGGCGGCTGTGCTGGCGCGTTTTGTACATCGCCCGCCTTCGGCTGACCCGCGTCGGGATCTGAAGTCGGAACTTGAGTTTGCGTTTGCGTCTGACCGGGGGACTGCGTTTGACCAGGATTTTGACCAGGCTGTTGTGTTTGCGCGAACGTCCAGGGCCCTGCGCTGAACGCCGCCAATCCCGCTGCGATTGCCAACCAACGCAACTTCATAGGAACTCCTTATGCCCGACCTGACTCTTATTGGGGATTATACGCCGGTCCACAAGCCCAGTTCGTACCTATCCTCTCGGTTAGACGCGGCCCTCTGTTCCGGGGTTATCCGCGAAAGTGTCCCGCCAATCTGCTCTTGCCGCATTCCCCGCTCAGTCAAGGGGTCACTCTTTTGAGCGACAACGTCGGTTTCCCCTTGACTGCGCAATCCACCGGTGTAAAATTCCTCCAGTCTTCTTCCCTCGCAGGCTCTTCGTGACGCTGCAGGAGGGTTCCTGTCCTGCCCCTTGAGCCCATAACTCGAAAATGCCGGCCTGAGCCGCCTCTCAAATTCGGGGACGAGCCGCTCAGATCGCGCAATACGCGGCCAACACTGTAGGGCCGCCGACGGGAGAAGAGTTCCATGAGCTACCTCGCCGCTTACGTGCTCGCGGTCTACGCGAGTGTGAATACTCCGACCATCAACATCACGGCCATCTCCGTGGTCAATATCGGAATACTGTTGTGGCTGTCCTCGCGCAGTCCCCAGTCTGAGAATCGACAAGCGGCGGTGTGGTCGCACGGTCTCTGGTCCGGCATGTGGCTGGCATGGCTTCTGGCCTGGGTCGTCGCTCCCAGCAGTTTCACTTTTGCCGTCGTGCTGGAAGACGTCGGCTCATTTCTGCTCATCGGCTCCGCAGTCGCGCGGTTGTGGGGGATGCCAGCACTGCGCCGGTATGCCAACATCTCCTATCCCACATTTGTATTCATTGACCTTGTCTGGGTCTTGCTGATCAGGTTTGAGTGGCATCGCAGGGTCGCCAGTTCCCCCGACCTCGACATTTTCCTCAATACCTTGTTGTACGCCCCGTCGCTGTGTCTGGTTGTTTTTGCCATCGGGCTGTTCGGCTGGGGATTGTTGCGCCTGCAGGTGAGTCCGCTTATCCGTTTCACGGCCGGCTTCGCCGCCGGCGGATATGCCTTGCTCCAGGTACTCATCTACCAGGTAACCCTGTTCGATCCCATTCCGCTCCAGCCCGTGGCGAATACAGTTTTGTGGAAGGCGCTTGGGGTTACCTGGCGTTCCTTCTTCGTCATCGTCTATTGGGCGGAAACGCTGGCCTGGGTTGGCGTACGCTTGCCCGCAGGCCCCACCAAGGAAATCCTCTCGAAACTGGGCTGGCTTCCTCCGGTCATCGCCAGCGTGATCCTCGAGCGCTACCTGAAATAGCCGAAATCGGAGGCTTGGGCGAGGAGTCAGGTAGCTCGTCTAATGGTCATCACGACATGACCATGTATGCTACAATGTGTCCATGAAAACAATCGCGGCTGGAGAATTCAAGGCGCGCTGTCTCACCCTGATGGAAGACGTGCGCTCGACTAGAGAGCCCCTCGTCATTACTAAGCGTGGCAAGCCGGTTGCAAAACTTGTACCTGCGGACGGCCCGAAGCGAGAGTTCATTGGCAGTTTGAAGGGCGTATTCCGGATCGTCGGCGATATAGAATCTCCGGCAGTGCCGCCGGAGGACTGGGAAACTTCGCGTTGATTTTGCTCGACAGTCACGTGCTGATTTGGGCTCGGGACGACTCCAAGCGGCTTTCGCGTGCCGCAGCTTCGGCCATACGACGTGCACGCCATGACGGTGGCCTCGCCATTTCCGCCATTAGCCTTTGGGAAATAGCGATTCTGTTCGCGAAGGGGAAGATACAGGGCTATGGCACGGTCGAGGCTTCCATCCGTGTGTTAATTGAAGACGTCTCCGTGCGGCCCATCACGCCAGAGATCGCCGCTCTCGCCGCGCAGTTCCCCGACGAATATTCCCGCGATCCCTCAGATCGCCTGATTGGAGCAACTGCCCGCGCGGAGGGTCTTACGCTGATCACCCGCGACGAGAAGATTCGTAAAAGCCCGCTGCTGAAGACCGTTTGGTAAATTAATGGATCGCGACAGAAGCTAAGCCCGCCACACTCGCTAATCGTAATACTCCAGCCCCAGATGCGTAATCAGTTCCTCGCCCTTCAAATACCGCAGCGTGTTCTTCAGCTTCATCAACTGAATAAACAGATCGTGCTCGGGATACAGCCCCGGCACCGTCATCGGAGACTTAAAGTAAAAGCTTAACCACTCCTGAATCCCCAGCCCGCGCAGCTCCGAGCAGCGTTTCGCCAGATCGACCAGCAGCACCAGATCCAGCACAATCGGCGCCGCCAGAATCGAGTCGCGGCACAGGAAGTCCACCTTGATCTGCATCGGATAACCCAGCCATCCGAAAATATCGATGTTGTCCCAACCCTCTTTGTTATCGCCGCGCGGCGGATAATAATTGATGCGGACCTTGTGATACATGTCGCCGTAGAGTTCGGGATAAAGCTCCGGCTGCAAAATGTGCTCCAGCACCGAGAGTTTCGACTCTTCCTTGGTCTTGAACGACCCCGGGTCGTCCAGCACCTCCCCGTCACGATTGCCCAGAATATTAGTGGAGAACCATCCGTTCAGCCCCAGCATGCGCGCCTTGAAGCCAGGCGCGAGAATCGTCTTCATCAAAGTCTGTCCGGTTTTGAAATCCTTGCCGCAGATCGGCGCTTCGTTCTTCCGCGAGAGTTCGAGCATCACCGGCAGGTCCACCGTCAGATTCGGCGCGCCATTCGCAAACGGCACACCCTCCATCAACGACGCATAGGCATAGATCATCGAGGGCGCAATCTTCTCGTCGTTCTCGTGCAGCGCCTTCTCAAACGCCTTCACCGACTGGTGCGCCTCGGTCGCCTCGATGTAAGACTCCGTCGATCCGCACCACATCGTGATCAGCCGGCTCGCCCCGCTCGTCTTCCTGAAGTCGCGGATGTCGTCCCGTAACTGCTCGGCCAGATCCATCTTCGTCTTGCCCTTCTTCACGTTCGGCCCGTCGATCTTCTTCACGTAGTTGTGATCGAAAACCGCCGCGCGCGGCGTCACCGACGAAAGAAACGGCTTCAACTGATCGAGCAGCCTCTGGTCCAGCACGCCCGCATTCGAAGCCGCTTCATACATGTTGTCTTCGAAAATGTCCCAGCCGGTGAACACCAGGTCATCGAGCCCGGCCAGCGGCACGAACTCCTTGATCTTTGGCGACCGACCATCCGTGCGCTTGCCCAACCGCACCGTTCCCATCTGCGTGAGCGAGCCAATCGGCTTCGCCAGCCCTTTGCGAATCGCCTCCACGCCCGCGACAAAAGTCGTCGCCACCGCTCCCATGCCCGGAATCATCACCCCCAGTTTCCCTTTCGCGGGCTCGATTGTGCCATTATGTTTGGAACCGCTGTGCGCCTTCCCTTCGGACCTCACGAACTTCTTTACTTCTGCGAGGAGCGCTTTCGACGCTGCCCTCGTTTTTGCAGACTTATTCCGTGTCGCCATATCTTGGCCGCTTCCTCAGTAAGACTTTGTATGGATATGCAAACCTTGTATGTTCTCGTATCGGGCAGGATTTTTGCAAACGAGAGCGGCCAAACGCGCAGAAAATCAATCCAACGGCGTAAGAGCATCATCAAGCGGAGAGCATCCTCTACTCATGTGGAGACAGCCGCCATCGCTGTCCCGCGAAGGCGAAGCCGAGAGGTGCGCAGGAGTACTCCCTTTATCCGATGATCCCCATAAATATTTTGCGTTGGACTCTAGCGCCGACATCCTTCACAGTGGAATGACTTCGTAAACCAGCTCAGCAGCCGGTCCCGCGAAGCTGATGTTTGCATGCCAGCCGTGCTGCGGCATTGCAATTCTCCTGACCCTGTTGTTCTCCACTCAATCTGAGTCCACGCCATTCGGCCTTGCGCCGGAAGTGTGCCTCTTCAGACTAGGAAAAAAGAACAGGAGATTCCCATGAAAGCGATTCGCAAGTTCGCCTACTCCGCTGTATTAACCCTGAGCGCTTTGAGCTTCACGCCCGCACCGGCTTCCGCGCAGGACGCCGCCGGAACCTTCACCTTAAGCCATGAAGTGCACTGGCAGACTGCCGTCGTGCCCGCGGGAAAGTACCACTTCACCCTCGGATCAAGCGGCCCCGGAGAAATGCTCACGCTGCGCAAATTGACGGGTGACGGAGCCGGCTTCATGTTCCTGGTAATGGATATCGACGACGCCCAGCCGACCGAACCCAGCCAACTGGTCGTAGTACCCAGATCAAAGGGAAGCTTCGTCAGCGCGATGCAGCTACCCGAGTTCGGAGTGACCCTGCATTTTGCAGTACCGGCCGAGACTCGTGAACTGGCGCAAACGGTCGCAACCACGACCACAACCGCCTCTCGCTAGTCCCGTCAATGCCAAAACCCGAGGGCGAATGCGAATTCTCATTCGCTCTCGGGTTTAATTTTGTCAGCGGCGTTTCTTTCGGTCTTGTGTATTGGAGTTAAGAAAAAGCAGCGGCACTCTTACGAAGGACCCGCACTCCGCGAGTTCCCTTTCACTTCCTCGCTCAGCACAATCGCTTCGGCAATCTCCTTCATTGCCTTGCGCTTCTGCCGGCTTTGCCGCTGCAACGTCAGGTAGGCTTGTTCCTCGCTTAGCCCCAGATCACGCTGCAGAATTCCTTTGGCGCGCTCCACCACTTTTCGCGTCTGCAGTTGTTCCCACAGATTGGAATTCGCATCCTCCAGCCGCGCCATCTCGACTTCCGCGCCCACCAGAAAACCGATTGTCGCGAGTGTCTGCACTTGCCGCCGGGTGTAGGTGTGCGGCAGGCGATGCTGCACGTTGATCACTCCCATCACACGCCCCCGGCACATCAAGGGCACCGATAGAAATGCTTCATAGGCATCTTCCGGGAGTTCGTGAAAAAACTGGAAGCGCGGATCCAGCGCCGCCTTTTCGGCAACCGCCACCGGTTCCTGGTGTTCCGCCACCCATCCGGTAATACCCTGTCCCACGCGCAGTTTCAGCCGATCCACCACTTCCGGATGCGGATTCTTCGAAGCCCGCAAAACCAGATCCTCGCCCTCCAGCACATAGATCAGGCAGGAATCGCACTTTACCAGCGCGGAAGCAAAGTCCACTACACGAGTCAGTGCTCCGTGGAAACCGTCCGCCGTTGCCAGCCGAACGCTGATCTCGTGTAGCACTTCTACATGTGAGTCCTCTACTGATATTAAGGTGTCCATGGTTAAGAGTATTGACCACGCATAGGTTGTGTCTAATTCCAAATTTCAATCCTTGCCATAAACGATTTGCCGCGCAATTGTTACCGTCCTTTAACATCCCGTTAGGACGTGCTGCATCGCCTCCGCTTCACGCTAAGCTAGATCATGTAGGGACAGCCGCCTTCGGCTGTCCCGCGAGGCGAAGCCGAGCGGCTCGTCCGGAAAGCGCGAAATCGAATTCGATTGTTCCGAAACTAACTTACGCTCACCGCAATCGCGCTAGCTGTGTTAAAACCCTAGCGTACTCACTCCCATGCCCGACAAAATCGCTCTCATCACCGGTTCTTCCAGCGGCTTCGGACTACTCACCTCCATCGAACTGGCCAAGGCCGGCTTTCGCGTCGTGGCCACCATGCGCGACCTCGGTCGCCGCGAACGCCTCGATCAGGCGGCAACCGCAGCGCATGTGGCCTCCCAACTCGATATCCGTGCGCTCGACGTCACCGACTTCGATGCCCTACCAGCTTTCGTCGACTCGGTAGTCCGCGACTACAGCCGCCTCGACGTGCTGGTCAACAATGCCGGGTTTGCCGTCGCCGGATTCGCCGAAGACATCAAGCTCGAAGAACTTCGCCTTCAGTTCGAAACCAACTTCTTCGGCGCGGTTGCCATGACCAAGGCCGCACTGCCCACCATGCGCCGTCAGCGCTCGGGTCACATCATCATGGTCTCTTCCATCTCAGGACTGCACGGTGCCGCCACCGTCAGCAGCTATTCCGCCTCCAAGCATGCGCTCGAAGGTTGGAGCGAGTCCTTGCGCATGGAAGTCAATTCGCTGGGAATTAAAGTCGTGTTGGTCGAGCCGGGAGCGTTTCAAACCGATATCTGGACCCGCGGCGCGGTCATGGGCGAGAACGCCACCAAGGAGACTTCTCCCAACCTCCAGCGCAGCCTGCGCATGCGCGACGCGGTCGCGGCCCTCCCCAAACGCGATCCCATTGCAGTGGCGCGCCTGATCGCTTCCATCGCGCAAGACCCCAACCCGAAGCTCCGCTATCTGGTCGGCCGCGACGCCAAAATGCAGTTAGCCCTCAAGCGCATCCTGCCCTGGAAGTGGCACGAGAAGCTGATCGCAAATTTCCTGAAGATCGATTGAACAGAACCCAGTACCCAGTACCCAGTACCTGGTACCGAGCAAAGACAGAATCGACGGCAAGGCAGGAGCCTCGGCGCTCGCAACTCGGTACTGGGTACAAGGTACTAGGTACTATTTCTCCAACTCCACCGTCTTCACCGGCAAATCCCAGTGCCCATCCAGAATCTCAAACCGCCGCTGCTCTTCGTGCTGGAACGTCTCCTGATCGGGATACATCTGCTTCTGCAGCGCCGATTCATCCACCGGCTCATTGGCGACCGTGGCATTCTTGAAGACGATGGTCACGCGAAAGTCCCAGCGGCCGTCTTCGGTAGTGTGATAACGCGGCTGATCCATCCACACTTTCGCGATGCGCCCCATCTCCATTTCCTTCTTGAGCACAGGATAATGATTCTTCTTGAACAGCTTCAGAAACTCGTCCGCATGCCCCCACTTGGCTTTGTAGTAATACTCAACCACAAAGGGCTTGTCGGCGGTTGCGGGCACAGCCTGAGCCTGAGCGGCGATCGGCAAAGTGGCAGCGAAGAAAAGCAGCAACGCAAGAGCGCGGTTTCGAATCACGGAATCCTCCTTGGATTCAGATTACTTGCTTGTACACTAACAGTCCGTGAGAGCTCAACACCCTGCGCGGGACTGCGCGCGATTTCCGTCGCTCCCACTTTGTCTGTCATCCTGAGCGGAGTGGCTGCTTCGCGGAGCGAAGCAGCCACGGAGTCGAAGGACCCCGTGCCCGCAGGCCTTGAGATGAAACACCGCGAGGCATTCTCACGATGCTTTCGGATGCACGAATAGAGCTCTCCGAAATTGCGCTGACAATTTGTTTGGAAGGTGATTTTGATGCAACTAATAGCCGACCAGCAGCAAATCCTGAAACTCTTCGAAGACGGCGACCGCGCCCTGGTCGCCGCCGACCTCGCCGAACTCTCGCGCATCTTCGCCGACGACTACATTCAGTACGATGAACTTGGCGAGCCCCACACCAAACAAGACGTGATCAGCAACCTCAAGACCGGCGCAATCCGCTATCTCTCGATGACTTCCACGGGACGCCGCATCCGGCTGTTGAGTGCAAAGGTAGCGATCGTCCATGGCTCAGAGGAAGACGACGTCGAGCATGGTGGCCAACGCTTCCCTGTTCGCTACATCTACATGGATGTGGTTGTGAACCGCAACGGAAGATGGCAGATCGTGGGATCACAGTTGGCAAAGCCGTCTTGAAAATTAGGACGCTCCGCTGCCAAGAGAAGACACTTGGCTAAGGCTTCATTTCTTCAATCTTCACGCCTTCCGGCTTCGCGAAAAGCTTCGCATCGAACGGAAGCTGTCCGTATCCGCTGTACCAATAGATCTCGCCCTTCTCTCCCCGCACGCGTCCCACGCTCAACGGGCGCTCTGGCGTTCCATAAGTAAATAACGCAAGCTTCGACCCTCCGATTTCCAATTCGTACAGCGTTGTTTTCCTGGTTTGTAAGACTGGACCTTCTTGCGGTTTCGCGCCCTTACTCTGAAACCATTCCATCTCTAGCCCGAACTCCAAGCCTGCTGCTTCCTTGTCGGGATCGTCCGCGAACAGCGGCAGATGGCAATTGAATGTGGGGCCGGGATCGACGCCATGCCTAGCCGTTTTCGTCATCAAATTCGTCATCCAAAAGTCGGGTTCATTGGTGACCGCCAATCCGTGAATTCCGTTCTTTGTGTCCGGTTCCTCTTCCATGCGGCAGTAACGGCCGCCTGCGCGATACATTGTCTTGGGCTTAGCCGCAAAACTCTCCGCCGGAATCTCCGGCCCCTGTAGCTGCACTACCACCTTCGTCATTTGCTTTGGTGGATCTTGGGAGAACGACAAAACGCTCCGTGCGGAGGCAATAAAAAGAAGCAGGAGAGTTGTCATATCGCCGCCCACTTTATCATTTCCCGGCTAAGACGCGCAGTCCGAACGACGCCAACGATACGGCCTTACTGGCCGACGGCCGACGGCCGACGGCTGATTCTATTCTGCCAATGCGTCCATACAAAATAACCCGCTCCCACCACCAACACCACCCCAATCACCGCGTCGAACTTGTGAAAATATTTCCCCAGCTCCCGCCAGTTCTCACCCAGCTTCATCCCGAGATAAGCCAGCCCCAGGCACCACGGCCACGATCCCAGAAACGTGTAAATATGAAAGCGGCCCCGCGGCATGCGCGCCACTCCCGCCGGAAGCGCAATAAAAGTGCGAATCACCGGCAGCAAGCGCCCGATGAAGACCGCCAAATATCCCCAGTGTGCGAAGAAGCGGTCGGCCCAGTTGAGTTCGCGCCGCCCGATCAGAATCCAGCGCCCATACCGCTCCACCAGCGGACGCCCACCGTGACACCCGATCTCATACGCCACCAGCGATCCCAGATTGCACCCCAGCGCTCCGGCCGTCGCCACCCACAACAGCTTGAACGTCCCCGTAAAGACCAGGTAGCCGGCAAACGGCATGATCAGTTCCGAAGGCAACGGAATGCACGCCGATTCAATCGCCATCAGCAGCGCGATGCCGCCATAGCCAGTCGTGGCGATCACGTAGTTGATGAACACAAAGACGACACCTAGAAGTTTTTCGGTCATGAAGGCAGTTTCTCGGTTCTCAGTTCCCAGTTCTGAGTTCTCAGTAAAACCCTTCGGCCCCAGACTGAGAATTGGGAACCGAGAACTGAGAACTGCTTTCAAGTCTATCGGAAATCAGCGGCGGAAACGCCGCTGCTAGAACGACCCATCCTGGGTAAAGGTGTAGCCGGGGAGCGCTGCGCCTTGCGGAGTCTTGGTTACTTTGACTCGCACGGTAGGCGCATCCGGCGCGGTGATGCCCGCCGGCCGCAGCATCGCAAATTGCGTAAACACTTCGCTGTACACTTTGGTGACCAGGTAGTCCTGGCCATCGGCATCGTTGCGCCAAACCTGCCCGAGTTGGATGGAACTTACCGCCATAGGGATTCTGAAGACAATGGGTTGAACTCCAGACTACCGAGTGGCGTGAACGCAGTCAATCATTCCCGTGGTTACCGAGGTCTCTGCTAAGATGTTGCCCTCATGCCCCGCGGTCGAACTCCCCGCCAGCCCGCCCGCTCCGGCCGCCAGGACCGTGTGGCGCGGACACTCCTGTCCGCGAAGGCAGCGCCCAAACAGCCTCGCGGAAGCAACGTTGATCGTGGAAGCCGAGGCAATCGTGTGGGGACGGCCGCCCCCGGCCGTCCAGTCACCGCCAAGTCGCCGCCAGCCGTCGAAAGAAAGAAACGAAACGCCTACAATCCCCTCGCTCCCGACCGCATCTCAGAAATTCTGAAGCGCCTCGACCAACTCTATCCCGAAGTCACCTGCGCCCTCACCCACTCGAGCGCCTGGGAACTTCTGCTCGCAACAATTCTTTCCGCGCAGTCGACCGATGTCAACGTAAACCGCGTCACCCCCGAACTCTTCCGCAAATATCCCACCGTCCAAGCCTTCGCCGCGCTCACGCCCGAGCAACTGGAACCCGATGTCCGCTCGACTGGCTTCTTCCGCAACAAATCAAAATCTGTGGTCGGCGCGGCGAAAAAAATCGTCGCCGACTTCGGCGGCCAGGTCCCGAACGACATGGAAGAGCTGCTCACCCTCCCCGGCGTCGCCCGCAAGACCGCCAACGTCGTTCTGGGCACGTGGTTCAAAAAGGCCGAAGGCGTCGTCGTCGACACCCACGTGCACCGCATCTCCCGGCGCCTCGAACTCACCGCCAACGACGATCCGCAGAAAATCGAGCAGGATCTGATGCGCATTATCCCGCGCGACAAATGGATTCTCTTCTCCCACCAAATAATCTGGCACGGACGCAAACTCTGCATCGCCCGCAAACCCAAGTGCGTCGATTGCCCGCTCGAAAACCTGTGCCACGCCGCCGATAAAACCTGGAGCACGGTCGAGATGCACGAGAACGCGAAAGCCTAAGGAGGGATTTGGTGCCACTACCAGCGGGACTTGATTCGATTGCTGGAGCGCAGGAACTTTACGACTGGTTTGGATACTGGCCCGGCTTCCACGACGCGGAAGTCCTCAAGTTCCGTTTAAGCATCGGCGAGCCATCCTACCTGGTCGTCCACACTTGGGAGATGACGAACAATGTAAATGCACAGGGCTTCTACGAACTGATAAAACACATTGTCGTAGAAGTCGCTCTGGAAGGCATATCCAACGTGAATCTTGGGGACTTGGCGGAACACAGCATTCTTCTCGACCTTGGCGCGGAGAAAACTGAGCGAGGATTCCGGCTGGATTTTTCCGCAGCCTACGGCCTATTTGGGACTATTGAGGCTCAAAGGCTGTCCCTGCACCTCAAGCCCGGGAAGCCATTCCCCCACACTGCCGTGCCATCATAGGCAGCGGACACTTTTGATATAATGGTCACTGGAGTGACCACATGAGAATCAGCACCGTCCGTGACTTCCGTGACCGGGCCACCACTTTGCTTCGCTCCGACGATCCCATTCTCGTCACCCGCCGGGGCAAGGTAGCGGGAATCTTTCTGCCGTGGCGGGAAGCCACTTTGCCTGTGGATTTCAAGCGTGAACTGTTCGCCATGCTCACCGCGGAAATTGCCCATCAGTTGAAAAGAAAACGGGTAAGCGAAAAGGCGGTCCTGCAGGATTTCGAGCACTGGCAGAAGGAACGCCGTGAAGCTGGCCGCCGACGCTAATGTGCTCTTGTCCGCAGTGATTGGCGGACGCGCCAAGCTCGCGCTCCACCATCCTCAGATCGGCGAGATCTTCACTACGGAACACACCTTCGCTGAGGTCGAGGAGTATTCTCTGGTCCTGGCCAGGAAGAAACGCATGCCTTCGGATATCCTGCTTCTGGCCCTTGCCGCATTGCCGGTAACACTCGTGAAACGCGACCAATACGCCAAGAACATGGCCGAAGCCAAAAGGCGGATCGGACCTCGCGACCCAGACGATGTCGATTAACTTGCACTCGCCCTTCATTTGCAAATTCCCATTTGGTCGAACGACAAAGACTTTGAGGAGCTAAATGTTCACTTGTTCACAACGGAGCGTTTGTTGCGCCATCTCCGCATGATTGAGTAGCATAATTTCTCTGACCACAACCCCCTGGGGAAACGGACTCTGGTTTCTTTATTCCACTCCTCTTTCATGAGGCTTCAATCATGCGCACGCTCCCACTCTTTGCTATCGTCATACTCATGAGCACAGTCGCTGAAACCCTGCCCGCGCAAACCCTCCCCGCGCCACAAGCGGTTACCGATCCCAAGCAGATCGCCTCCAAGCCCAACGCGCAGGTCGAGCCGCGCAGCCTGACCATCGAAAAGCTCTACATGACGCGGCAAGTGGGCAGAGCCACGTGGTCGCCCGACGGCAAGAGCATCGCCTTCATCTCCAACATGAGCGGACGCAACAACCTTTGGCTCGTTCCCGCCGAAGGCGGATGGCCGGTTCAGCTCACGGTCAGCGACCAGCGCCAGGCCGCGCCCGCGTGGTCGCCCGACGGCAAGTGGATCGCCTATCAATCCGACTACGACGGCGATGAGCAATGGGATATTTTCCTCGTCTCGCCCAAGACCGGCAAAGTCGTGAACCTCACCAGCACGCGAGAAATCGCGGAGACCGATCCGACATGGTCGCCCGACGGCCGCTATCTTGCCTACCTGGTCAAGCCGAAAACTTCCGCCGCCCACGAGATCGATATCTACGACACCTTGATGCGTGAGGTGAAGCACCTCACCATGAACACGCCGCAGGACAAGGGAAACTCGAATCCCATCTGGTCGAAAGATGGCAAGTACATCGTCTACTCGCAGGAGCAGGCCAAGGGCACAGATTCGAACATCTTCATCGCAGATGTGGCGAAGGGACAGAGCACGCTGCTGACGCCACACGATGGCGAACAGCGCTACGCCGCTAACGACATTTCGCCAGACGGAAAGCAGGTTCTGTTCACCTCAAACGCCTCCAACGGCTATTACAACGCTGGCCTGATCGCGATCGCGACCAAGAAGATCTCATGGCTCACCCATGACAAATGGGAAATCCGCGGAGGCGAATTCTCTCCCGACGGTAAACACATCACCTTTAGCGCCAACGTTGACGGCAACGAAGATATTTATCTGTACGATCTCGCCACCGGCAAGTCTACGGCTCTGCCCATCCCCAAAGGCCTGAACGAGCCCGTCGGCGGCCATTCCGCCTTCACCGGGGGCAAAAACGATAAAGACGGTTCACGCCTGCTCTATAACCACAACGGCCCCACCGCTCCCGGCGATCTGTGGGTTTACTCACTCGCCGCCGGCAAGTCGCAGCAAGTGACGCACTCGCTGGTCGCCGGTGTTAACTCGGATGATATGGTCGAGCCCTATCTCGTCCACTATCCCAGCCGCGACGGCAAGTGGACCATCTCCGCGTTTCTCTACGTCCCCTTCAACATGGCGCGCAACGGCCAGAACGCCGCCATCGTTTACATCCACGGGGGGCCGACTGCGCAAACCATGAATTCGTTCAACCGCTTCATTCAGTACGCCGCCAATCAAGGCTACATGGTGCTCGCTCCCAACTACCGCGGCTCGACCGGCTATGGCAAGGAATTCCAGCAGGCGAATCTTTTCGACATGGGAGGCGGCGATCTGCAAGACGTTCTCGCCGGAGTCGACTGGATCAAACAAACCGGCCATCTCGATCCCAAGAAGATCGCGGTGATGGGCGCAAGCTACGGCGGCTATCTCAGCATGATGTCGGTCACGAAAGCGCCCGATGTCTGGGCCGCCGGCGTGCCCATCGTTCCCTTTGTGAATTGGTTCACTGAAATCGAAAACGAAGACCCCGTACTGCAACAATCCGATCTCGCGACCATGGGCGATGTGGTAAAGAATAAAGCGCTCTACGAAGACCGCTCGCCCATCAACTTCATCGACCAAATCAAAGCGCCGCTGCTGTTGCTCGCCGGAGGCCACGACCCGCGCTGCCCGAAATCGGAGACGCAGCAAGTCGTCGATGCCATCAAGAAACGCGGCGGCATCGTCGACTACAAGATCTATGAAAACGAAGGCCACGGCTTCGCCCGCGTGGAAAATCAGATTGACGCCTACCAGCGCGTCGCCGATTTCCTGCTGGCGCACGTCGTCCCGGCTGATTGCAGTTGCTCGCTCACTGAATAGAACGAGCGTCAGATGATGCGGCTGCGTTGTCCTGGGACTTAAGTTGCTCTACCATCAACCTAAGCCGCTCTACCCTCAATTCCTTCATATAGAGAAACATGGGCAGGCCGAGCGATACTCCCACCGTGAGTACAGCCAACACGGGAAGCCAGCGGCAACGAATGTTCAGCTGGGCGCTCTGGGCTCGGATGAACACGATTAGAACGACCGCTGAGACGAGGACATCCATGCCGAAGAAGGCGCTGATCCGGTTCGCGAACAGTTCGTGGACGAAGAGCTGAAGATTCATCCCGTGCGCAACCACCCAGGGAATGAACTGCCAATAAGGAAGTAACGCTCCAACGAAACAGAGCGCGAGGTAAATTGTCTTCAGTTTCATCCCGGCAATCTAGCAGATACGCAGTGCTGTGTATCGAGAAAACGCGTCTACCCCTGCGTTATAGATACAGCAGGCTTGGTCATGGCATGCACGATGGCTTCGACTAGACCTGGGATGGTAAATTCTTTGGCTGCAATGTCGACCCGCAGGCCCAGATCGCGCAATGTCGAAGAAGTAACCGGACCGATGGAGGCAAAGTGGACATCATCAAAGCTTGGACGCTGCTTTCCCATCAAGGCGACAAAGTTGCGCACCGTTGAAGAACTGGTAAACGTAACCACGCGCGGACGTCGCCTGGAGTCCTTAAGCGCGATTCGCAGGCGCGCACGCGACGGTTGCGGAACTACGGTCTCGTAGGCCTCCACCACATCCACGTGCGCTCCGGCTTTGCGCAGTTCGCGCGGAATCACGTCGCGGGCCACTTTGGCGCGCACCAGCAGTACTCGCTTCCCTTGCACCCGTCTTCGCAGGCTGCGCACAACGGATTCAGCTACATACTCTCTGGGAACCACATCGACTCTAGAGCCACGTTGTTCGATAGCCTTCTTGCTTGCCGGACCGATGGCCGCAATGCGTAGGTGTTTAAGATCTGCTTTCGTCAGGTGGAGTCTATCCAGCCGCTCCCACATCGCCTCAACTCCATTTACGCTGGTGAGGATGAGCCAGTCGTACCCGGCAAGATTCTTCAATGCCGAATCCAAAGGTTTAAAACTGCGCGGCTTGCGGATTTCGATGAACGGAATCTCAAGCACGATAGCGCCCAGCTTACGCAGTTCACCCGCCAGCGCTCCGGCCTGATGCCGCGCCCGGCCCACCAGCACGCGCACTCCCTCAAGAGAAAGCCGTTTCGCGGACTGTTTGTCCCGGCTCTTGCTCTGCAATCAGACCCCCAAACCTTGCTTCTTCATCAACTCAGCGATTTCAGCGACGGCGGAATTGTTGCTCTGCCGCAATGCCTCGATCACCGCGGCCTGGTCCGCCTTACTCCGATTTTGACTGATCTTGTACTTGGCTTCGATCCGCGTGGCGACCATCTCAAAGCCGACGATGTGTTTCAACATCCCCTGGCGAAACTTGTCGCTGAGGCCGCTCCATTGCTCGAAGTAGGTGGGATCGAATGCGTGGATGATTTCGCGCGTCTCTTCCAGAAGCTGCTCAGGTTCCGTAACCGCGCGGGTTTGCCCGTACACATGCACGGCGGCATAGTTCCACGTGGGAACGCTCTCCCGGCTCTCGTAGAGCCTGGGAGAAATGTAAGCGTGCGGCCCGTGAAAGATCGCCAGCGACTCCTTATCATTTTGCAGAAGATCGCAGTGTGGGTTCGCCTTAGCCATGTGCCCGTGCAGCACGATCCGATTATCCGCTTCCCGCACGAGGATAGGAATGTGAGTGGCGAACGGACCGCTGTCCGAGGGCGAAACCAGAATGGCAAACGGATTCGCCTGAACGAAAGCGACGGTCTCCGCGTCATCGCGAACCCGGTTAAATTCAGGGATGTACATGCTTTCGAATCTCCTGCGTACTATAAATCGACGCTACCATCGCCGTCGTGCGCGTTGGTCACTTCTTTCGCACATGCAACAGCTTCTCGACTTCCGCGATCACCACCCCCGCCTCATCCTTCACTTCCACCGTGAAAACGGGTTCATACTTCGGCAGCGTCTTCAGTTTCTCGCGAATGTCCTCGATCTGGCTATCGGACAAACGAAATTCCGCTCGCACCCTCCCCTTGCCCGGCCTCTTGTAGCGGATGGTCGCGGCTTTGTCCCACACGATGTAATCGCGGCCCAGGTTCGCCATCAGCATGAGCATATAGAACGCGTCGGTCATGGCAAACAGAGATCCGCCGAAGTGCGTGCCCACGTAGTTCGCGTTCCAGAAGCGCAGCTTCATCTCGACATCGACCGCCTTCATGTCGGGCGCGATGTGCCGGACGCGAATGCCCGCGCCCAGAAACGGTGGCCAGAAGTTGACCCAGCGCCGCAGCGCTTGGGAACTCTTGGTGCCGCCGAGAAGTTGCAGGAGAACGCTGCCGCTCTTCATGCGAGATCGCGATCAGAAATCACGGTTGCGGCGGGACGGCAAGACCGCGGCCGTAGACCGCCTCAAGAATTTCATCGCCGCCGCGGTTGAGCAACGTCTCGCCGACATCGTTGCCGAGTTGTTCGGGATCGGCTAGGCTTCCGTCGCGCGATTCGCGCAGGAGTTTAGATCCATCGGGATCCGCGACGATGGCTTCGAGATGCAGCTTGCCGTTTCTCATTTCCGCAAAGGCGCCGATGGGAACCTGGCAGCCTCCACCGAGGCGGTTGAGCAGCGCGCGCTCGCAAGTGGTAGCGGCACGGGCGGCAGCATCGTTCAGAAATTCAAGATGCCGGCGCGTAGCGGAATCGCCTTCGCGAATTTCAATTCCCAGCGCTCCCTGCCCCGCAGCCGGACACATGATCTCGGCAGGGAGGATCTGCTTGATCAATTCCGTCTTGCCCAGCCGCTTCAGTCCGGCCGAAGCTAAGATGATAGCGTCGTATTCCCCTTGTTCGAGTTTGCGCAAGCGCGTATCAACGTTGCCACGCAGGGGATGAATATCGAGATCGGGACGGATGGCCTTCAATTGCGCCTGCCGCCGCAGGCTGGACGTGCCCACGCGCGCGCCCTGCGGAAGGTCTTCCACGTTCGCATAATGTCGCGAGCAAAAAGCATCGCGTGGGTCTTGCCGTTCCGTGATGGCAGCGATTTCGAATCCCGGAGGAAGTTCGGTGGGTAAATCTTTCAGTGAATGCACGGCCAGATCGACGCGTCCAGCGGCGAGCGCTTCTTCGATCTCTTTCGTAAACATGCCCTTCGTGCCGACCATCGCGAGCGCGACGTCGGTGATCTTGTCGCCCGTCGTGTGGATGATTTCTATCTCCACTTCGTGCCCGCGCGCGCGCAGCAGCGCGGAGATGTGGTTTGATTGCCAGAGGGCAAGTTGTGAACCGCGGGAGCCGATGCGGAGTTTGTTTGTCATTTCAAGCATCATGTGGTTTTGTTTTTCGCGGCAAAGGTGGAAGCGGCACCGTTATCGTCTGACAGCTACCCGGCGCCCAGTTTTCGACCGCCAGCTCAACCGCCGGCCCGCAATTGCGTACGGAGGGCCAAAGGTTCGAAGTTAAGATCACGAGAGCAAGCTTCCGTCCGGTTAGGTTTTGCTGATAACGGATGTTTTGATCGCAGGTGAGCAATATGTCGAATCCTGCCGCTTCGGCTGCATTGAGAAGCTCGCCATTCTTGAGCCGCGGCGACCAATTCATTTCAGCGATCGTACACACCTCGTGCTGCGAAAGAAAGCCGCGCACCTTCACCGGAACGTTTCTATCGAACAGTATCCGCAACGCGGTGACCTTTGGCGTACGCCAGGATTGCCTCCACTTGAGTTTCCGATACTTCGAATTGCTCCGAAATCTCCGCCACGCTCAAACCATACTCTGCATTGTCGACAATTGCGCTCACTGGCAGGCGCGTGCCGGCTAAAACCGGGGCGCCGCTCTGGATCTCTGGATCGACTTCAACCAACGGACATTGAGACCAGTCGACCTGGACTATCGCTGACATGATCTTTCTCCTTCCGGATTCATGATTCCACGTAAAGGGTTAGCACTCTAAATCTTCTGCCACTCAACGGGTTTAAGTCCGTGTTTTTTTAGGTAGTCGTTGGCTTTTTTAAAATGGCCGCAGCCTCGGAAGCCGAGGTGGGCGGAAAGCCTCGAAGGGTGCGATGTTTCCAGCACCGTATGTTTCTTGGGGTCGATCAGCGCGACTTTTTTCTGTGCGGAGCGACCCCAGAGCAGAAAAACGACGTGCTCACGCTTTTCGTTGACTTCGCGGATAATGGCGTTGGTGAATTTCTCCCAGCCTTCGCCCTGGTGCGAGCCTGCCTTGGCCTGCCGCACGGTCAGCGTCGCATTCAGCAGCAACACCCCCTGCGCCGCCCACTTCGTCAGGTCGCCATGGCGCGGCATCTTGATAGGGTGGTACTCGTCATCGATCTCTTTGTAGATATTGCTAAGGCTCGGTGGGATGTCGATGCCCTTGCGGACCGAGAAGCAAAGGCCATTCGCCTGCCTCGCTCCGTGATACGGATCCTGACCGATAATCACCACTTTAATCTTTCCAAATGCGGTTGAGTTGAGCGCGTTGAAAATTTCATCATCCTTGGGATAGATGATGCGTTCGAGGTCTTTCTCCCGCTGCAAAAACTGCTCCAGCTGCGCCATGTAGGGCCGGTCGAACTCGCCGCCGATAATGGCGTGCCAATTTTTCTCAAGCCTGGTCGATAAGGCCGTCATCACTGGGTTCCCTGTTCTTTGTCTTTCTCCCTGAGGTTGAACAAGCGTCGCACCACTTCGACTAGCGTTGTCGCCTCCGCTTCGCGCGCCGCAGTTTTCAGCGTAGTAATTGGCGTATGCATGACTTTATTGATGATCCCGCGCGTCAGCGCCTCGACGGCCATTTCCTGCTCCGGAGTCAGCGCACCCATGCGGCCGCGCACGCGGTCGATTTCCGCCTGCCGAATAGTTTCCAAATGATCCTGCAACGAAACAATCGTGGGCACCACGTCGAGCGTGTGCAGCTTCGATTCGAAGCGTTCGACTTCGCTAGTGATGATAGCTTCGGCGAGTTCGGCTTCGTGCCGCCGGTCGGCGACGTGGCTGCTGACGGCCTGTTGCAGGTCATCGATGTCATAAGCAAAAATGCCATCGAGCTTAGCCATCTCCGGTGAAACATCGCGGGGCACGGCAATGTCGATGAAGAACATCGGCTTGTTCTTGCGCCGCGCCAGGAACTGCTCGCCGTGCTCGCGGCGAAAAATGGCGTGGGGCGCGCCGGTCGAAGTGATGACGATGTCGGCCTTGTCGCACCAGTTATAAAGATCTTCGAACTTGATAGCGTGGCCGTTGAACCTCTGCGCCAGCCCAATAGCACGGTCGTAGGTGCGATTGGCTACGAAGATCGACGCGCAGCCGTGGGCCATTAAGTGCCGCGCCGCCAACTCACTCATTTTCCCCGCGCCCACAATAAAAACATTCTTCCCTTGCAAGCTCCCGAAAATCTTCTTGGCCAGTTCCACCGCTACCGAAGCTATGGAAACCGAAGACGATCCCACGGCGGTCTCCGTGCGCACGCGCTTTGCGACCGCAAACGCGCGCGTAAACAGCTGGTCAAGTTGTCCACGAACCGAGCCCACAGCCCGCGCGGTCGCGTAAGCTTCTTTCACCTGCCCGAGAATCTGGGCTTCGCCGACGACCATCGAGTCCAGACTCGAAGCCACGCGGAAAATATGCCGCACCGCATCTTTTTCCCGAAACTCATACAGGTGCGCGTCAAGTTCTTCCGCCGTTAAATGAAAGTGATCGTGCAGGAATCCGCGCAAATCAGCCGATCCGTTGCTGGTGTGGGTGATCACTTCCACGCGGTTGCAGGTGGAAATGATCATGCCCTCTTCGATCCCAGGGTGCGCGGTGAGATCGCGGCAACAATCGGGCAGCTTCGATTCCGGGATCGCCAACCGCTCGCGCACTTCGAGCGGCGCGCTCTTATGATTCACGCCAATGAGCTGGTATCTCATGAGGCGGCAAACCTGTGGATCGTCGAGAAATAGCTGGCTGCCCAGGCCACCACAGCCGTCACGAAGGTGCAAGTCGCAAGCACCGCCGCGCGGCGGCCACGCCATCCCGAGTTCCAGCGGGTGAAGACCATGATCATGTAGGCAGCCCACATCAGGATCGAAAACAGAAATACGGGATCGAGAAAATCGACGTGACCGTATCTGCTGACAGCTAGAATCGACCCAGTAATCAAACCGAGCGTCATAAAAGGAAAGCCGAGGAGCAGCGAGCGGTAGCCGATTTGGTCAATCACTTCCAGCGCCGGCAAAAACGAAATCAGGCTGCTCGGCCTTTTGGCTTTCAAGCGGCGCTCCTGCAGCAGGTATAGCAGGCTGGCGCCAAAGCTCAGCACCAGCGCGGCGTATCCGGTAAAGATCAGAATGATATGCGCGATCAGCCATCCCTTGTGCTGCACAAAAGCCGTGAGCAGAACAGGTTGCTCATCGATGGCCGCGACAAAGGTCAAGAAAAACACGATGGGAAACACGACTACTCCGGGCGAGGTGGTCTGATAGATGGCGTAGATGATCATGAAAAACGTCATCGAAAAGAAGGCCAGCAGCGACTCGCCGTTATGCACCGAGGCCCAGACCACGTGGCCGGAAAGGAAAAACTCAACCAGCGAGACGAAATGGAACACCATGCCCAGGCTGGCGGCGTGCAGCGCGATGCGGCTGAAAAGATCGCTGGTGCGGCTGAGCGCAAAGAACGCGTAGATCAGCCCCACAAAGTAGCAAGCCAGCGCGAAGCGAAGCCAAAGCAGTGCCATAGGCTAGGTAAGTATCAGAGTCCGCTGAGTTTAATGCAAGCCGAAACGATTTGGTAAACCCAGTTCTTCAACCCCAGCAACCCATCCCTTTCCACACATTATATTCTGCACAGAAAGCGAGCAGCGGAGAAACGGCAGGGGTCACGGCTGGGTGTGATCTGCGTCACATCGCGAACGGGCCACATCGAGGAGTCTCCTTGAAGCGCCGCCGCACTCCGCCATCGACATGCTTATTCGAGTCATTCCACGCCCAGGCTCGCCAGCATCTCTTCCAGTAACGCGGAGCCAATCAAGAGACGTCGCCCCTGCACTTTCACATCCTCCAGTTCGTCGAAGGCGCGGAACAGGCGGAGCTTTGCCGCTGCGTACTGCTCTGCGCCGGTAAGTGCTCGATCGTGAGCCTTCGCCCATGCCGCCACTGACTTTTCTGGCAGAAAGACGCTCACGGCATAAGTAAGCTTGCGATCGGAAGTAACGTCGAATACGAATTCGGTGGCCGGGGCCTCGGGCTCGTTCGCCAGCGCCGCTCTCTCGCCGACGAAATAGTACTGATAGACGTATCCCTGAGTGCTGGCGTAGGTCTTCAAACGGCGGACAGTCTTATCCGGAATCATGCCGACATTATGAACGGTCGAAAGTCGTTTGTCGTCGTCCCTCGGTGCAGGGCCTGCAAACAGTCGATAGCAAGAAGCCATCTCATAAATGGGTTCGGGAAGGGCACGACTTCGGTTTCTAGCTTGCCCTGAGCAAGCGAAAGCGCGCCGAAGGGTGCCACCGAGGCAACTACGCCCGCAATTATTTAACTTGGCGGCTTTGCGAACACATTTACTTAAAGGGAGACGCCCGGCAGCGCCTCATCCATCAATCTTAGCCTCTCGCAGCTGCTTGACCGCAGTCTCCGAGCTTACTGGCGAGTAGTAAACCTCCTTGAAAGTGTAGGAGCGCGCCTTGGCCGCGACCACCGGCATGATCTCGATGTGCCAGTGATAATCGTCATCGATCGTTTTCCAATAGCCGAGCGTCCTCGAGGGATGCAGGCTGTTGGGCGAAGTGTGCAGCACTAAATGAAAACCTTCCGTGACCGTGCGAATGCGCTGCAGCGTGCGGCGCAGCAGCGCCGCAAGATTCACTCGCAATCCCGGCCTCGACAATCCCGTGCGCTCGAACGAGGCCTCATGGTTGCGGGGTATGATCCAGGTTTCGTAGGGGACGCGCGGCGCGTAAGGTCCGATCGCAACATAATCGCCGCGCGCTTCGATCACACGCGAAGCCTGACGCTCCTCCTGCGTAAGAATGTCGCAGAAGACGCAACGTTCCTTGCCTTGGAAGTATTCCCGGCCGGCCCTCAGCTCGTAAAGCACGCGCCGCGGCACAAACATGGTGGCCGTGATCTGCGAAGTAGGATGGCTGAATTCCTGCCCGGCGCTGGGGCCGTAATCCTTGAAGAAACTCACGTACTTGATGCGCGCATCGTGCTTAAGGTCCATAATCCGTTCTGCGGCGAGACGCAGAAACTGCCCAATCTCCTCATCGCTGGCATTCCACAGTTGGCGGTCGTGCCTGGGATTCTCCACCAAAACTTCATGAGCCCCAACCGAACTCATGCGGTCGTAAATGCCGTCGCCTCGGCGCCCGGGTTCACCTTCAATGTGATACAGCGGGTTGGGATGCACAACCGACCGCGCCGACCATGCGCTCGCGCTGGGGATCGCCGCGATGACCTGCGTCGACTCGTTTGAATCCGGGCAAAAACGGCAGACAGTTTCCGGACGCGGCGAGCCTTCGGCGGGGTCGTCTCCCGTCATAACCCAGGAACGAGTAATGGGATCTTTGCGGAGCTCCATGCATTAGGAAAGCACTGTGGAAGAAGCTGCGTCAAGTAAGGTTTCGGGTGGCGGCTCATTTCGAACGGCATTACATTTTGTCATTCCGAACCGGCGTTCTTTGCCGGTGAGGAATCTGCTGTCCCGGCCGGACCAAGGCAGGTTCCTCGCGCCGTAAAGCTGCGCTTCAAAATGACAAACTTATCAAACTGACTATTGCCAGCCTTCGAAACTTTGAAACCTTGTACCCTTTAACTTGTTATAATCCGCGCCAAGCCCTCTTCCCGCAGAAATAATGTCTGAGCCCTCCACTCCGCTGATGCGGCAGTACGCCGCCGTCAAGAAAGAACATCCCACCGCATTGCTGTTTTTCCGCCTCGGCGATTTTTATGAGCTCTTCTTCGATGACGCGATTGTGGCCTCGAAAGAACTGCAGATCACGCTCACTTCGCGCAACAAAGAAAAAGGCATCGCCGTGCCCATGTGCGGAGTGCCGCACCACGCGGCGGAAGGCTACATCGGCAAGCTCATTCGCAAAGGTTTCAAGGTCGCCATCTGCGAGCAAATGGAAGACGCTCGCCTCGCCAAGAAACTCGTGCGCCGCGAAGTCACGCGCGTGGTCACGCCCGGAACAGCGGCGGATTCGTTTCTCGGGTCCGAAGAAAATAATTTCCTGGCAGCGCTGGCGCAAGTGGGAGACCGGGTTGGCTTCGCCGCGCTGGATCTCTCCACCGGCGAGTTTCGCGCCACGGAAATTTCGGGTGAAGGCGCGCTGCGGCGAGTGCAGGAGGAGTTGGAGCAACTTCGGCCGAAAGAATTGCTCTATGGATCGGCGGCGCCGCTGTTCGAGCTCAACACCAGCCGCGCCCTGCCCACGCAACCGCCGCCAAAACCGGCTCCTCAGCCTCGGGCATCTGCGGCTGCGTGCGCCGAAACTCCGCTCGATGACTGGATCTTCGCCCCCGACCATGCCATTCCCCTGCTCGAAAATCATTTCGGAGTGTTATCTCTAGAAGGATTTGGGCTGGCTGGCCGCACAGCCGCAGCCGCAGCCGCGGGCGCGATCCTCTACTACGTGCGCTCCACCCAGCGCGGGTCGCTCCACCATGTGGATCGCATCGGCTGGTACGAGCGCCAGAACTGTCTGGTGCTCGATGCAGTTACGGTCCGCAATCTCGAACTGATCGAACCTCTTTTTGCCGGCACGGATGCGGGCATCACCTTGTTTCGCTCCGTCGACGCCGCTGTCACGCCCATGGGCAAGCGCCTTCTGCGCGCGTGGTTGCTGCGCCCGTCGCTCGATCTCGCGGAGATCAACGCGCGCCTGGACGCTGTCGAAGCCGGCGTGAAGGACACGATCGCACGCGAAGAATTGCGCCGCGCTCTCGATGGCGTCCTCGATCTGGAACGTCTTTTGAGCCGCGTCACGCTGGAGACCGCGAATCCTCGCGATGTCCTGGCCCTATCGTCGTCACTCGGCAAGATTCCTTTCATTAAGACTGCGGTCGGTCAGTTAGCGGCGGAGCGGCTGCAAACTCTGCACACTTCGCTCGACGAACTGGCCGATCTACGCGACCGCATTGATAAATCGATTGTGCCGGAACCTCCCCTGAGCTTCGCCGATGGCGGCGTGATTGCCCCAGGAATCGACCACGATCTCGACGAACTCCGCGAACTGTCGCGCAACAGCAAGCAGGTGCTGGCGCAAATCGAGCAGCGCGAGCGCGGCCGCACCGGCATTACCTCGCTCAAGGTAAAGTTCAATTCCATTTTCGGTTACTACATCGAAGTCTCGAAACCGAACCTGCATCTCGTTCCGGAGGATTACGAACGCAAACAAACTCTGGTAGGCGCAGAGCGCTTCACCACGCCGGAATTGAAAGAATACGAAGCCAGGATTCTCGACGCCCAGGAAAAGATCGTCGAGATCGAGCGGCGGCTGTTCGCCGAATTGCGCACTGCGATTGCGTCCGAGGCCAAACGAATCCGGCAGACCGCTCTGGCCCTGGCCGAGGTCGATGTGCTGGCTGCGCTGGCCCACAGCGCCGCGCTGCGGAATTACTGCCGGCCGCAATTCGTCGCGAGCGGCGACGCCGGCGATCTGGAGATCATCGAGGGCCGTCATCCCGTGATCGAGCAGCAGGAAATGGCCGGAGGCAGCGAGCGCTTCGTCCCCAACGATCTTTATCTGAATTCGACCACGCACACGATTCTGCTGCTCACCGGGCCGAACATGGGCGGCAAATCCACCTACCTGCGGCAGACCGCGCTGATCGTGATCCTCGCGCAGATGGGCTCGTTCGTTCCGGCACGCTCAGCGCGCCTCAGCGTGGTCGACCGCGTCTTCACCCGCATCGGCGCCAGCGACAACCTGGCTCGCGGCCGCTCCACCTTCATGGTCGAGATGACGGAAACCGCGGCGATCCTGCACACGGCGACAGCGCGCTCGCTCATCCTGCTTGATGAAGTCGGCCGCGGCACCTCAACCTACGACGGCCTGGCCATTGCCTGGGCCGCAATCGAATATCTGCACGCCCGCGTGCGCGCCAAGACTCTCTTCGCCACGCACTATTTCGAACTTACAGAATTAGCCAAGCAGCTTTCGGGAGTGAAGAATTATCACGTCTCCGTAAAAGAAACCGGCGGCGGCATCGTCTTCCTGCGCAAAGTTGAGCCGGGAGCCGCCGACCGCAGCTACGGCATCGAAGTCGCCAAGCTCGCGGGCCTGCCGAATGCGGTGATCACGCGCGCCCGCGAAGTGCTGACCGAGCACGAGTCCGCCGAACGCGAACTGACGGAACATCTCTCGCCCGGCTCCACGCCTCCACCGACACAACTAACCATCTTCACGCCGATCTCGCAGCCCGTGCTGGAGAAGCTGCGTGAAGTAGACTTGAACCGCCTCACACCGCTGGAAGCGCTGAATCTGCTGGCGGAGCTGAAGAAGCAGATTGAGTGACACCACCGACGATGACGTCCGTAGAACAGCTTCTCTCGATCAGCTCGGAACCGCTGGCGCCTCGGGCCAAGGCTCTGTCGAAACTCCTTGAGCCTTACGCCCTTGGCTCCGAACTCTTTCACATGCTCGAATGCAAGAATGGCTTCTACGCCTTCGAGTCGGCATTACACGCCCTCCCACTGACGTCTGCGACTGAGATTAGCTTAGAAGAGTGGAATGCTGGCAGCCTCTGGCGCGACGGTTACCAGGATATGTCTGAGGGGTTACTCTTCTTCGCCGAGGATGTTTTTCAGAACCAGTTTTGTCTCTCCCCGGATGGTGTGTTGCGCTTCGAAGCGGAAACAGGCGCAACAACGTTCACAGCGGATTCGGTCGAGGGCTGGGCAGAGAAAATCTTGGGCGACCACCGGCGTCAAACGGCATGGCCATTGGCAAGCAAATGGCAAGCCGAGAATGGACCGTTGCCGACCGGAAAGAGACTTATGCCGAAGATCCCGTTCTTTCTCGGTGGAGAGCACTCGATCTCGAATCTTTGGGTGGGTGATTCAGTTGAGGGAATGCGATTCAAGGCTGACCTCGCCTCGCAAACGAGAAATTCGCCTGACGGTTCGGCCGTCAGACTGATCATCGGGAAAAAGCCCCGGCACCAGTGACTCTAGTTGGATGAGAATGCAGAAGGCACATCTCGAGGCTCATCGCTCTATCGGCCAACTCCTGATCGTCGGCTTCGACGGCACCGCGATGACGCCGCGTCTCAGTTCCCTGCTCGCGCGCCTCCAGCCCGCCGGCGTGATCCTGTTCGCTCGCAACATAAAAACTCCCTCGCAGACCTGGCGCTTGCTGCGCGACTGTCAGAAATGTCTTTCCACGCCGCTCTTCACTTGCGTCGATCTCGAAGGCGGCAGCGTCGACCGCTTCCGCGATGTGCTCGGTCCCGCACCCTCGGCCGCAGATGTATTCGCCACCGCCGACCACAAGCTTTTCCGCAAGCACGGACAGGTGATCGGAGAGAACTGCCGCGCCCTGGGGTTCAACGTTGACTTCGCACCCGTGCTCGATCTTGCCTTTGCAGCCTCGCGCAGCGTGATGAGTTCGCGAGTGGTATCGGCCAACCCACGCGAAACCGTCTCTTACGCGCGCGAGTTTCTCGCCGGTCTGCGTGCCGCGAGCATTCTGGGATGCGGCAAACACTTTCCCGGCCTCGGCGAAGGCAAACTCGACAGCCATCACCAGTTGCCAGTAATCGACAAGCCGCTGAAAAAGCTCTGGGCCGAAGACCTGCTCCCATACCGCATGCTCCGCGCGCAGATGCCGATGGTGATGATTTCGCACGCCGCCTATCCGCTCGTGACCAAGGATAAAACTCCAGCGTCGCTCTCGAAGCTCTGGATTACAGTTCTCCGCAAGCGTATCGGCTACCGCAATCTAATTGTTTCGGACGATCTGGAAATGGGCGGCGTTTTGTCGGCCGCTCCAATAGGACAAGCAGCGGTTGAGTTCATTCGAGCCGGCGGAGACCTGTGCCTGATCTGCCACCGCGAGGATTACATTGCCGAAGCCCACGAAGAGCTAGTAAAGACGACAGCGGTCGACCCGAAGTTCGCCAAGCGCGTGGCGGAAGCGGCGCGACGCGTATTGATGTTCAAGAAGAAGTCAATGAAGACGCCGCGCAGAACGAAATCGCCCTCTGATTCAATGTCTGAAAGACTCTCGCGAAACCTATGGGAATTCGGCGAGCAAGTGCGGCTCGAATCTCTGCTTTGCGCGGAGAAAGACCGCGCGGAAAAAGACCGCGCGGAGAAGCCGCGGCGGCCCCGCCCATGACGAAGAAAGAAATGATCGTTGCCGGAGTAATGAGCGGCACCTCCGCCGACGGCATCAACGTGGCCTTGGTGCGTATGGGCGTGGGCAAAAGCCGCGCCCGCACCAACCTTGCACACGCAAATTTTGACTTGCTCGGACACTCCGAATACTCCTACCCAAGAAAGGTTCGCGCCGCGGTTCTGGCCGCGATGAATGCCTCGCGCGCGAGCGTGGCCGATCTGGCCCGGTTGAATTTCCTCCTCGGCGAACTTTATTCCGATGCTGTACTGGCTTCGGAGCGCCAGTTTCGCGTCAAAGTAAACCTCGTCGGCTGCCACGGCCAGACGCTCTATCATCAAGGCGAGCCCCAGCGATTTCTCGGACGTAAGCTCGCGGCGACGTGGCAGACCGGCGAGCCCGCGATCATCGCGGCGAGAGTCGCCGCACCCGTGGTTTCCGATTTTCGTCCAGCCGACATGGCGGCCGGAGGCAAGGGCGCGCCCCTGGTTCCCTTTCTCGATTACCTGCTTTTCCGCGACCCGCACATTGGCAGAATCGTGCAAAACATCGGCGGCATCGCAAACCTTACCGCCATCCCCGCCGGTGCGTCTGTCAACCATGTAGTCGCATTCGATACCGGCCCCGGCAATATGGTGATCGACGCCGTCACCGAGAAGTTGTTCGGCCAGCCCTTCGATCGCGGCGGCAGGATCGCGGCTTCGGGGACAATCTTGAGCAACGTCATCGACGAATTCCTGCAGCGCAAGTTCTTCAAGAGAAACCCTCCCAAAACCGCGGGGCGCGAAGAATTTGGCTGGGAGTTTGTAAGCGAGTTTCTTAGAAGCTGCGGACCTTCCCGAAAGCAGGATGTCATCGCAACCGCGACCGCACTCACTGCGAAGTCGATTGCGGATGCGGTACAACGATATGCGGCGCCGCGCTCGGGCTCCAAACGCAAGCCGGCATTTCGCGAGATGATTCTTTCCGGAGGAGGATCGAAAAACTTCACGCTGGTATCGATGCTGACCAGCGCTCTCCAGCCGCTCGGATTACGACTACGCTTCTCCGACGAATTCGGCCTGCCTTCTGCCGCAAAAGAGGCGGTTGCTTTCGCTGTTCTGGCGCATGAGACGTGGCACCGGCGGCCGTCCAACGTTCCCTCTGCAACTGGAGCGAAACGTGCTGCGGTGCTGGGCAAAATTTCGTATCCTGACTTAAGCTCATAAGCGGCAAGAGTGGTCAGCGACAATTTTTGAACTTATGCCGATCTACATTTCCATGCTTCGCGGAATCAACGTTGGCGGCAACAAGCTCATCAAGACGGACCAACTCCGAAAGTCTATCGAGGCTCTGGGCTTCGAGCAGGTACAGACCTACATCCAAAGCGGAAACGTAGTCTTCAAGACCGGAAAACTTTCCCCCGCCGCGCTATCCAAGCGAATCGAGGAACGAATCCTCAGCGATTTCGGCCATTCAGCTTCCGTTATCTCAAGAACCGTCGACGAGATGAGCAAGACGATCGCCAATAATCCGCTCCTGAAGCAACCCGGAATCGATCTCGAGAAGCTTCACGTCGCCTTCCTGTCTGCAGCCCCTGAGGCTCCTGCCCTGAAGAAGCTGTCGGACCTGACCTTAGCGCCAGACCAATCCCGCTGTCTGGGCAAAGAGGTTTATCTCTATTTTCCGAACGGAGTCTCGAACAGCAGCCTGTGGAAGCATCCCCTGGACCGCGTGTTATCGGTTACGGCCACAACCCGCAATTGGAAAACCGTCAACACACTTCACCAGATGTGCCTGGAATGCCGCTAATGCACCGCGCATCGTTCGTTCTCGCCGCCCTTGCGCTGACGTTTTCCCTGCTCTCCTGCTCCCGCAAGCCCGATCCCAACACCCTGGTGATGGTGATCGAATCGAGCCCCACCAATCTCGACCCGCGCGTAGGAGTCGACGCGCCATCGGAGCGCATCGACAGTCTGATCTTCGACTACCTGGTTATACGCGGTCCCGACCTGAATGCCGCGCCGGGACTGGCCGAGCGCTGGGAGGCTCCAGACCCGCTCACCTACATCTTTCATCTCCATCACGGCGTCAGGTTCCATGACGGGCGTCCCCTCACCTCGCGCGATGTGAAGTGGACCTTCGATTCCCTGCTGAGTGGAAAGATTCGCAGCACCCGAGCGGCGGCGTATCGCTTTGTCGATCACGTCGATGCGCCGGACGACTTCACCGTCATATTTCACATGAAAGAACCGGACGCCGCGTTGTTGTGGAATCTGACCGACGGGGCGGTTGGCATTGTGCCCTCGGGCAGCGGAGAGGAACTCTCGCGGCATCCCATCGGCTCTGGGCCGTTCAAGTTCGTCAGCGCCGAGACCGACAAGGACGTAGTCATCGAACGCAACGACGACTACTGGGGCGAGAAGGTGAAACTGCCGCGCGTGCGCTTCGCCGTGGTTCCCGACGCGACTACCGAGGCCCTTGAACTGCGCAAAGGTACCGGCGACATCGCCAGCAACTCGCTCACGCCCGATACTGTGCTCACCCTCGAGCGCGACCCGTTCCTCGCCGTCGAACACGCTCCCGGCACCGAAGTTCAGTATCTGGGCTTCAATCTTCGCGATCCTATTCTGAAAAATGTGCGTGTGCGCCAGGCCATCGCCTACGCCCTCGACCGCCGTCCCATGATTGAGTATCTGTGGCGAGGCCAAGCGCGACCCGCGCGCAGCGTGCTTCCTCCGCAAAGTTGGGCTTACGACGGCAACGTGCCCGCCTACGATCACGATCCCGAGAAGGCTCGCGCGCTGCTCGATGCAGCCGGCTATCCTGCGGTGAACGGCGTGCGCTTCCACCTCACCATGAAGACTTCGACCACGGAGAGCACACGCCTGATAGTCGCGGTGATGCAGCAACAGTTGCGCGAGGTGGGCGTCGCGCTCGATATTCGCAGCTTCGAGGCGGCTACTTTTTTTGCCGACGTCACTCACGGGGCCTTTCAGCTCTACAGTTTGCGCTGGGTCGGAGGCAACCAGGATCCCGACATCTTCTATGTGTTCCATTCCTCGCGATTCCCACCGAACGGCGCAAACCGCGGCTTCTACTCGAATCCGAAAGTGGATGCGCTGATCGACCAGGCCCGTCGCGAAGTCGATCCCGCCGTACGTAAGCCGCTCTATGCCGAACTACAGCGCATCCTGGCCGAAGAACTGCCCTATGTCGATCTCTGGTATCTGGATAATGTTCTCGTGCACAACAAGCGCGTCGTGAACCTGAAGCTGAACCCTGCAGGGAATTACGACTTTCTTCGCACCGCGGAATTGGCGAAGTGATGGCAATCGACGAATGGCTGCCACAGTATCAAGTGTGCTCTTGCCATTCGGTCCTCGTGCGCGCCTCGGTTGAAAAAACTTACGCTGCCCTAAAGCACGCCAATTTCTCGGACCTTCCCATCGTTCGAGGACTGATGCGGCTGCGCGGTTATCGTATCGGCCACGGCAGAAACCCAGAATCCGATACGCAACCCATCGGATACGGTTCTTTCCTCGAACTCGCAATGATTCCACAGCGTGAAATAGTCCTCGGCATCGCCGGCCGATTCTGGAGGCCTGACGGCGGAATCGTTCGTGGCCTCACTCCGGCGGAGTTCGGCGATTTTCACCGCGAAGGCCACGCCAGAGCGGTTTGGAACTTCTCACTCGCACCGGCGGATGGCGGCACGCAGCTTGGGACCGAAACACGAGTGCAGGCGTTCGGCCGTTCCGCAACCATGAAATTTCGCATGTACTGGATCTTCGTTCGTCCCTTTTCCGGGATGATCCGCAATGCCATGCTGAACCAGGTCAAGCGAATCGCCGAGCAGCCTGCCGCCTGAATTCGCGTGTTACCATCGAGCTTCGGCCTGCCCCATGCGAATTCTCTTCATCGGCGACATCTTCGGCCGTCCCGGACGCACTATCGTCAAGGACAAACTGCCGGGCATCGTCCGCGATCAGGCCATCGACCTCGTCATCGCCAACGGCGAAAATTCAGCAGCCGGTTTCGGCATCACTCCCGCACTCGCCGAGGAATTGTTCGAACTGAACATCGACGTCATCACCACCGGCAACCACGTCTGGGACAAACGCGAAATCGTCGATTTCTTCCAAATGGCCGAAGGCAACGGCCACGGCCCGCAACGCCGCGTGCTTCGTCCCGCGAATTATCCCGCGGATATGCCCGGCTGGGGCCTGTATCAGGGCCACAAGGCAAAGATTCCGTACGCCGTCATCAACCTGCAGGGACGCGTCTTCATGGCTTCGAACGACGATCCTTTTCGCATCGCCGACCAACTCCTGCAGAAAATCGATGCCAAAGTAATCTTCGTCGACTTCCACGCCGAAGCCACCTCCGAAAAGATTTCTCTGGGCTGGTATCTCGACGGCCGCGTCACCGCAGTAGTCGGCACCCACACGCACGTCCCCACTGCCGACGAACGCGTCCTGCCCAAGGGAACCGCCTACGTCACCGATGTCGGCATGACCGGGCCCTATGACGGCGTGATCGGAGTAAAGAAAGAACTCGTCGTCAACAAGTTCCTCAACGGCATGCCGGTGCGCTTTGAGCCCGCCACCGGCGACGTGCGCCTGTGCGCTGTGGTGGTTGACTGCGACGAGAAAACCGGCAAGGCGCGAGACATCGAGCGGCTGATGCTCAGCTGAGATCGATCTCCTGCAAGGAATCGCTATAACCCCGTTCTAAGGACGCCGTCCGCCCAAAGCCTGCCCCCTGTAAAACCGAAGGTACCCCGTACTAATAGCGTTGGGCGGGGGTCCCGGAACCAAGGTAAAATCAATCGAATGCAGTGTGCGCGCTCCATCTTTGCGGTTTGTCTTCTGGCCATAGCACCGGCTGCTCCCGCGCTTGCCGGGAACGATGCTGACGCCGACCCTCCCATCATCTCCTGCGGCAACGGCATCCCCGGTGGCGTCAATTGCATTCCCTCGAAGAATGATCTGAAGGATGCTCGCAACGCCTACGCTCGCGGATTGAAACTCGAAAGCCGCGATCGCTTTGACGAAGCCTTCGCCAAGTTCGACGAGGCCTCGCGTCTGCTTCCCGGAAATGCACAGTTTTTTTCCGCCCGCGAGGTGGCGAAATCGCAGCTGGTATTTCGGCACACCGAGCGCGGCGATGCATTCCTGGCCGATAAACAGCCGGGGCTGGCCATCGCCGAGTTTCGCGCCGCACTGAAACTCGATCCCGATAACGACTACATGCAGAAGCGCCTCGAGGACGCTCTGCTCGACTCCGCTCCCCACGTCTCCGGCCCAGTGCCGGAATTGCTGGCAGACACCGGCGAAATCCAGCTTCAGCCCAAAGGTGAGCGGGCAACATTTCACTACGGCGGCGATGTTCGCGGCCTGTTTAACGAGATCGCCTCCGCCTATGGCGTAAGGGCTGATTTTGACGATTCGGTGCAGTCCAAGCCGGTCCGCTTCTACGTGGACGACGTTGACTTCTTCACCGCTCTCCATTTGGCATGCCGCGTCAGCAGGACGATGTGGACCCCGCTCGACGCGCACCAAATACTGATCGCTTCCGAAACCAAGGAAAATCACAATCAGTTCGACCACATGTCGCTTGCCACTTTTGTGGTGCCCGGCGCCACCACCCAGCAAGAGGCCACCGAACTGGTCAATTCCCTCAAAAATGTCTGCGAATTCCAGAAGGTAAGCACTGGGCAAAGCGGAAAACTGGAAGTGCGCGCACCGCAAGTAATGCTGGGGGCGTGCACCCGGCTGATCCAGCAGCTGACGAGCGATCGCCCGCAGGTCGCGCTTGAGCTTGAGGTTTACCAGATCAGCCACACCTTCACCCGCGAAATCGGCATGCACATTCCGGACACTTTCAACCTCTACAACATTCCGGTGTCTGCGGTGTTGGCGGCCGTGGCGGCGCTGGGTGGGCAAAGCCTCTCGTCCCTGGCCAATCAACTGGTTTCTTCTGGAGGCGTCAACGCCGCCGGCAGTTCGGCTCTTTCGGGGCTTCTGGCGCAACTGCAGAGCCAGACCAGCGGCGTTTTCAGCCAGCCTCTGGCTACCTTCGGCGGCGGTCTCACGCTATCGGGAATCAGTCTTGATCACCTTACCACCGTGCTTTCTCTCAACGAGTCCTGGGCCCGCAGCCTGAGCCACGTTACCCTTCGCGCCTCGCAAGGCAACGAGGCCAATTACCACGTGGGCGAGCGCTATCCCATCCTGAATGGTTCCTACGCGCCTGCCTTTAACTCCTCCGCCATCTCCGCCGTGCTGGGCAATCAGTCCTACGTCGCGCCCTTTCCTTCGGTCAGTTACGAAGACCTGGGACTAAGCCTCAAAGCCAAGCCCGTCATCCACGGCGATGGAGACGTCAGTCTCGCCCTCGAACTCCAGGTGCGCGCCCTCACCGGCGCCAGCTCCAACGGCGTCCCCGTAATCTCCAATGAGGAATATAAAGGCAGCATCCGCCTCCGCGACGGCGAGCCGGCTGTGCTGGCGGGAGAAATCACCACCAATGACGAGCAGTCGATGAGCGGAATACCCGGCATCGCCGCCATCCCCGGCCTCAACCAGGGCTTAAGCGATAACACCCGCATGAAAGAAGATGACGAATTGCTCATCGTCATCACCCCCCACGTGGTCTCCAATCGCAGCCGGGTCACCGACGAAATCTGGGTGACCGAAAAGTAGGTCCTTGCCCGCAGCAGGATGAAAGACGCAAGATTCTGCACCCGTATTCCCCCCGCATTTACATTCCCTATAAGTCCCATATCCTCCAGCCACTTTTCCCTTGCGCCACCGCGGCGAGTTGTCGTACGATCACCGCCTCAGCTGCTACGGACGTGGTCGTGGTAGCTAAGAGTTCGCCCTCCCTTCTGGGCTTGGATCGAGATGTCCAAGTTCGGCACGATACCTAGGTCTGCTCCGGCATTGGTGCGTCCTGTTCTCCCTGATGGCAGACTGCACCACGCTGAGTCAAGAGCTGGTTCTGCAAGAACCCAGCGGTTGAACTCCTGTGACTGAAGTCAGACCGAAAGCCCAGGCGATGGAGGATAGGTGAACAACAAACCGCTGTTTGTGTGTCTGTTGGCCGCGCTCTCGTTAGGCACCGCTTCCGCGCAGGCCCACCAATCCCGCCAGCTATTGCACGGTCACGTCCGTCCCGTAGTCGCCAGCGGACAGGCCGCACCCGTGGGATTGCTTCCTCCTACGCAGCGCATGAGCCTCGCCATCATGCTGCCGTTGCGCAACCAAAGCGAACTTACCGGCACGTTGGCGCGGATCTACGACTCCTCGACTTCCAGCTACCACCGTTTTCTCACCGTGGCAGAATTCACCGAGCAGTTCGGCCCCAGCGCGCAGGATTACCAGGCGGTAGTCGGTTTCGCGAGAGCCAATGGCTTTACCCTGACCGCCACGCCCGCGAATCGCATGCTGGTCGATATCACCGGCTCGGTCGCGCAAATCGAAAAGGCTTTCCACGTGACGATGACTGTTTACAAGCATCCCACGGAAAACCGCACTTTCTATTCTCCGGATCGTGAGCCCTCACTCGATCTCAGCACGCCGGTCGCGCACATCGCAGGCCTGAATAATTTCTCCTTGCCGCGCCCCATGGTAGTGAAAGCTCCAACCGGCCCAACCGCTCATACCAGTACCGGCTCGGGTCCCGGTGGCTCCTACCTTGGCAGCGACATGCGGGCAGCGTACTACGGTGGCACTGCGCTCACTGGCGCGGGCCAGGCCGTCGGCCTGCTTGAGTTTGGCGGCTACAACCTCAGCGATGTTAATTTGACCTTCAGCAATGCCGGACAGTCCTACAGCGTCCCCATCAACAACGTGCTGCTCGACGGTGCGACTCTCGCGCCAAACGGCGACGACGCCGAAGAAGTAGCCGACATCGTGCAGGCAATTTCCATGGCCCCCGGCTTAAGCCAGGTCCGCGTCTACATCGCGCCTCCGGTGAATGATGTCGACATTTTCAACCAGATGGCCACTGATAATATCGCCAAGCAGATCAGCTGCTCGTGGCTTTGGGAGCCGGAAGACGCATCGTCGGACGATCCCATCTTCCAGGAGTTTGCCGCGCAGGGCCAGAATCTTTTTGTCGCTGCCGGCGACTACGGAGCCTACGAGAACTTTTCTCTTCCTTACTACTTTCCGGCGGAAGACGCCTACATCACAGCGGTTGGCGGAACTGACTTGACTACGAACGGCGCGGGCGGTCCCTGGGAATCGGAGACGGCGTGGAATAGCGTTGCGGATAATGAAGGCTACAACGCCAGCGGCGGCGGCATTTCTCCCGATTCCATCGTTCTTCCCAAGTGGCAGGCAGGCGTGGCCAATTCATCCAACGCGGCTTCCACCACCATCCGAAATGTGCCCGACGTGGCGGCAGAAGCCAATACCGACAATTACCTCTGCGATCTCGGCGTCTGCGACGGAGGATGGGGTGGCACCAGCTTCGCAGCCCCGCGCTGGGCGGGCTTTCTCGCGCTGGTCAATGAGCAGGTCGTTTCCGCTGGCCAGTCGCCGATGGGCTTCATCAATCCCGCCCTCTACGCCATCGGCCTGAGTTCCACCTACGCGAGCGACCTCCACGACATCACCAGCGGCAACAACGACGTCACCGCTGGAGTCACCGGCGGCTACAACGCCGTTCCCGGCTATGATCTGGTCACCGGTTGGGGCAGCCCGAACGGGCAGAACCTCATCAATGCCCTGCCCGCCCCAATCTTTGCGCTCTCGGCCTCGCCCAGTAGCCTCACCATCGTCCAAAGTGTCGGCGGCGTCAGCACCATCGCGTTGAGCTCCGCCAACGGATTCGCTGGCAGCGTCACTCTTGCCGCGTCCGGCCTGCCCAGCGGCGTGACCGCATCCTTCAACCCACCCAGCATAAGCGGAAGTGGAACCAGCAAACTCACGCTCACGGCCAGCAGTTCCGTCACTAGCGGAAACGCGATCGTGACCATCACCGGCACTTCCGGCAGCATGACAGCAACTACTACCGTCGCTCTCTCGATCGACTTCGCGCTCTCCGTATCCCCAACCGCAGAGACAGTCACGGCAGGCAGAAGCGTCAGCTATAAAACGACGGTCACAATGAAGACAGGATTCACCGGCACTGTAGATCTGGCTATCGCAGGATTGCCCTCGGGCGCCACGGGAACGTTCAATCCCCCATCGCTGAGCGCATCGGGCACGTCCACGCTAACCATCTCAACCGCAGGCACGACCGCAACCGGCACTTATACTCTAACCATCACCGGAGCCATCGGCAGCCTCACGCAGACCGCCAACGTACCGCTAGTGATCAACGCCGCCTCGGACGACTTCGCCGTTACTGCCTCGCCCACTTCTGTCACCGTCGGACAAATCGACGGAGATAGCAGCAGCTACGTGACCCTCACCATCGCGAGCCAAGACGGTTTCAGTTCTCCCGTCACGCTCAGCGCCACCGGCATGCCCGCCGGCGTAACGGCAGTGTTCTCACCCAACCCCGTCACTCCCGCAGCGGACGGCAGCGTCACCTCATCACTCGCACTCTCCGAAGTTACCTGGCCCGCACCCTACGGCGCATTCCCGGTCATTGTGACCGGAACTTCCGGCTACCAGGTCGCGACCGCGAAAGTTGACCTCACGGTCACTCCCCTGCTCTTTATATTGTTAGCAGCCGACGCTGACGTGATCCTGAACCCAGGCGGTACCGCATCCATTTCTATCTTCGCTTCCGGCGCCGCAAGTTTTACCTCTCCAGTCACTGTCGCCGTTACCGGTCTGCCGAATGGCGTCACGGCCACGGTTTCCCCCAACCCCATGATTCCCGCGATCGGCTACGGCACCTCGACGGTCAATCTAACCGCTTCCCCCACCGCAACCATCGGGACCGCATTTATAACCTTGACCGCAACCTCCGGTTCATTCAACGAGAGCATCGCCGGCTTAGCACTGACCGTGACTCCCGGCGGCTTCACAATCCAAGCCTCGCCTATGACCATTACCCAGGGGGGCAAGACCAGCACTGCCATCACGATCACCAGCCAAAATGGTTTCGGTGGGTCAGTCGGCCTAAGCGTCCTCAACCTGCCGGATGGCGTGGTGTCCGAGTTCAGTCCTTCGAATTCGCTCAATCTTCCTCGCAACGGCAGTGTCACCACGACCCTGAAGCTAGCCGCGAGCATAGCGGCAACTACCGGAACCTTTCCACTCACCCTGTCCGCCGGTTATTGGAGCCCGGCCTACAGCCTGCTCCTCAACAACGCCACCATTCCCTTGACGGTGACCGGGTCGGGGCCAACCGAGGTAACCCTGTCGTCCGCATTCAACCGCATGGGAATTTTCCTGGACGGCGAGGACACCAGCAACCTCACCCGCGGACTCGACATGCTTGGACACGCCTATTCAGCCAATCTGCTCTTCAGTTGGCCGCAGGTCTGGGATGGTGTTCCGTTTTCGCTGAACATTCAGTCTTTCGCACCCAGCGTCATCAGCAGCGTCGGCCAGACCATTCCACTGCCCCCGGGCCAGTTCTCGTCTTTGCGCATGCTGGGAACGGCGGTCAATGGCGAGCAGGCTTCGCAGACCATCACCATTACTTATACCGACGGAAGCACAACCACGATTACGCAAAGCCTCAGCGACTGGCAGAACCCGCAAAACAATCTCGGCGAGTCGAAGGCTTTCACCATGGCTTATGCAGATAATGTACTGAACGGGGGCAGGATCGCCGAATCAACTTATCTCTACGGCTACTCGTTCGCTATCGACAGCACCAAGACCGTGCAGAGCGTCACACTGCCCAACAATCAGAACGTAGAAGTGCTCGCCTTCACCCTGGTTCCGTAACTGGCAAACGTAGCGCTGGCATCTTGCCGGCTATCCAGAGGGCGTGCCCTGAGCTTGTCGAAGGGGCCTCGCCCTCGGCTCGGCAGCCGGAAAAGAGCTCGGGAAGGGCCCGACGATAAGGCGGCGGAAAAACTCAATTCGCGGAGGTTTGAAAGGGCGCGACTTCAGTCGCGCCGCAAAAGCCGAAGCCCGCCCTTACTTCGCGTCCTTCGCGGCAAAATCCACCAGCCCCTTCAGCGACTCGGTCGGAACCTGGCTGATATTCCCCACGCTCCGCCCGTTGATGAACAATGTAGGCGTGCCCGTCACATTCACTTCCTTGCCCAGCGCCAGCGAAGCATCCACATGAGCCTTGGTTACAGGAGTGTTGGCGCACGCCGCAATGTCTGCACCTTTCACTCCTGCCCCGTCCGCCAGCGCGGTCAGCTTTTCGTCGGCATTTTCCGCGGTGATGTCGGCCTGAGTTTCGTAGGTCTTGGCGACGAACTTCCAGAACGCTTCATTCGATGCGATCCCCACGCAATCCGCGTAAGCCGCGCCTTTCGCCGCCCAGTTATGCATCTCCAAAGGAAAATTCTGGAAGACAAAGCGCGCCTTGGGTTCAGCCGCGACCAGCGCCTCGATCGCCGGCTGCGCCGCCTTGCAAGCCGGGCACTGCAGATCGCCGAACTCGACAATCGTGACCGCCGCATCTTTCGGTCCGCGCGACGGCCCGGTAATTCCCTTCTCCAGTATTTTCTTCACCGGATCGAACGGCCTGGCGCCGAACGGAATAATGTCTCCAATCACCGCGTGCTCGCCATCCGCGGTAACGTAAAACCGGCTGATCTGCTGGCCCTGCGGGCTGGCTAGAATAACGTCGACCTGCGCCAGTCCCGGCACCGGCGCCGGCTTGATGCTGGAAATTTTCCAGCTCACCTGCGACTCATAGCCGAAAGTCTGCTGCATAAAAGAATCCACCGTAGTCTCCGACGGAAGAACAACGTCCACACCGGAGACTGGCTTACCCGCCGGCTTCTCGACGGTCAACTGAGCCGCCGCCAAAACACAAGTCAGCAAGAAAATGAGAATCAATTTGATAGAACTGCGCATGGTTTCCTTTCGATTCAAAATCGTCATCAATCAGGAGGAACGGTGCGATGCCACTAGAGCGCGCACCCAAGTCGTTCTTTGAAAGGGCCCGGCGCCAGCCGGGCCGCTATGAACCACAGAAACACTGGGTTTTAGCCCTTGAGGGACGTCCCTCGCCCTGACCGGTCCCTTCAAACCTCATTCTTCGCGGCGATAGGAATACGCCGCCCGTAGCCAAAGGCCTTGGGAGAAATCTTAATGCCCGGAGCCGCCTGCTGGCGCTTGTATTCAGCCCCGTCCACCATTCGAATCACGCGCCGCACCACTTCCATGTCAAAGCCACGGTCGGCGGCGATGCGCTCGGCCGAGTGCGCGTCTTCCACATAATCTTCGAGCACCGCATCCAGAATCTCGTAAGGCGGCAGCGAGTCGCTGTCCTTCTGGTCGGGCCGCAACTCCGCCGATGGCGGCTTCTCCAGAGTGGCCAGCGGAATCACCGGGCGCCGTGAATTCGCATACCGGCTCAGCCGGTAAACCAGCGTCTTCGGCACATCCGAAATCACCGCCAGTCCGCCCACCATGTCCCCGTAAAGTGTACAGTAGCCCACGCCCAGTTCGCTTTTGTTGCCTGTGGAAAGCACGATCGCTCCGAACTTGTTGGAGAGCGCCATCAGCAGCGTGCCCCGGGCACGCGACTGAATATTCTCCTCGGTCACGTCTTCCTTCCGCCCCGCAAAAACCTCACGCAACGTTTCCCGGTACGCCTCGTAAACCCGGTTGATCGAGAGCAATTCAAAGCGGATGCCCAGATTTTTCGCCAGCTCACGCGCATCGTCGATCGACCCCGGTGAAGAGTACGGACCCGGCATCCCCACGCCAATCACATTCTCCGGCCCAACCGCATCGGCGGCAATCACCGCGGTAAGCGCTGAATCAATCCCACCGCTCAGTCCGATGATCGCCTTTTGAAATCCGCACTTGCGCATGTAGTCGCGCGTTCCCAGCACCAGCGCGGCGTACACGCTCGCTACTTCCCCTTCGATCTGCTCGTGCAAGTCACCGGTGAGAGTTTTCGAATCGAAATAAATCAGGTCTTCCTCGAACGACCGTCCCTGCGCGATAACCTCGCCTTGCGGATTAAGCACCAGGCTCGATCCGTCGAAGATCAAGCTGTCATTGCCTCCCACCTGATTCACCAACGCAACCGGGACCTTGTGATGGCGCGCGATAGCCGCCAGCATGTCGCGGCGCAGTTCGCGCTTGCCAATCCAGAACGGCGATGAGGAGATGTTCAGAACAAAGTTTCCGCCCGCCCGCACCAGCGCCTCAATCGGGTCGACCGTGTACAGCCGCTTGGGCCAGAACAGCTTGTCGTTCCACGCATCTTCGCAAATGGTAAGCGCCATGCGATTGCCGCAGAAAGGAAACAGTTCCTGGCTCTTGGCCGGAGCGAAGTTGCGCATCTCATCGAAAACGTCGTAGGTGGGCAACAACATCTTCGATTGCAGGAACGCGATTTTCCCATCCTGCAGCAGCGCGGCGGAATTCATCACCGATTTGCCGGTCTCGGAATGCGCGGGCGTGACTAAACCGCAGATCACGGCGATGCCGCGCGTCTCAGCCGCAATCTGCTCGACCGTTTCGCGATTTCGCGCCACAAACCATGCCCGCTCCACCAGGTCCCGCGGCGGATATCCGCAGACCGACAACTCCGGAAACAAAATCATCCCCGCGCCGCTCGCCCGCGCGCGCCGCGAAAACTCGACGATCTTATTCCGATTGCCGGAGAAATCTCCGACCGTAGGATTGATTTGCCCAAGCGCAATCTGCACACATTTAGTGTAAAGCTTCCCGCCGGGACTCGACCAGCACAGGCCTGTCAATGTAAATGCTCCAAGATAATGTCACCCCATAACTGCTACGAGATTCTGTCACCCTCCCAGGATGGTGACGATGAGTCAGAAAGAGTTGCAACGAGTGAAGGTGATTGAAAATGCGGCAGGCGGG
>Ga0302324_100001618_pt1 | contig 54215 bp, 57 predicted proteins | sample Palsa_T0_1_FD_201949 | JGI IMG/M metagenome (GOLD analysis project Ga0302324, IMG submission 201949) | Peat permafrost microbial communities from Stordalen Mire near Abisko, Sweden - Palsa_T0_1 | ecosystem: Environmental > Terrestrial > Soil > Palsa > Peat permafrost | place: Sweden: Abisko...
TAAGAGACTGGAGCGTGGTGTTCCGCGACGGCGCTCATCTGGCCCTCAACGAGCGCGTTGTGCCGTACGATTTGAACACCGCGCTGTTCAGCGACTACGCGCACAAGCTGCGCACCGTGTGGATGCCCGCGGGCTCCTCGGCCAGGTATTCCGCGGCGGGGACCTTCGACTTTCCCGTCGGCACCATCATCAGCAAGACATTCTACTACCCTCGAGCCGGCGGGGGCGCGACCGCAGTTTCTCGCAGCGCCGATCAGTCTCGGGATTTCGCCGGCGAAGGGCTGGATCTTGCCCATGTGCGGCTCATCGAGACGCGTCTCTTGGTCCGGCGCGAGCACGGCTGGGAGGCGCTTCCCTATGTTTGGAATGCCGAACAGAGCGAAGCCGTTTTGGCCCGCACTGGAGATGAACTCGCGCTGGATCTGGTCGACGCAGAGGGCCAGAGCGAGCCATTCACCTACGTCGTGCCCAACGAAAATCAATGCGCCGGCTGTCACGTTACCGACCTCAAGGCCAAGACCATCGCGCCCATCGGGCCCAAGGCCGGTCACCTGAACCGCGATTACAACTACGCGGGAATCCCGCAGAATCAACTCACTTACCTGCAAAAGGTGGGCTACCTTACCGGTCTGCCCGATCTGTCAGAGGTGCCGCGCGGCGCCAACTGGCTGGATGTTTCGCTCACCCTCGAGGCGCGCGCGCGCGCATATCTCGAGGTCAACTGCAGCCACTGCCATAATCCGACAGGTCCTGCAAATACTACGGCGCTGGCCTTTGACACAGACAGCCCCGTCGACAGGCACCTGGGTCTGTGCAAACCGCCAGTCGCGGCCGGCCGCGGTACCGGCGATCACCTGTTCGACATTGTGCCGGGCCACCCCGATGATTCCATCCTGGCGTTTCGCTTGGCCTCTCGGGAAACCGGCGTAATGATGCCTGAGCAAGGACGCAGCACCGTGCACCGCGAAGGGGTCGCGCTCATTCGCGCGTGGATCGAGGCGCTGCAGGGGAGCTGCGGCGTGTGATCCATGCCTACTACGGTCTCGGCGCGGCGATCTTGAATTCGCCATTCACGATTGGATTGCGATCATTCTCGAGGCAGTCCGCAGGGAGCAGACGATCAACTCCTTTCATTCTTTTATAGGTCAGCGTCACCTTCCAGGGTTGGGCGAGCGCAACCGGATCATCGATGGTCATTTGATCTTCGATCCGATCGTTATTCAATAAACGTATGCGCTCGACAAAATGCGCCTGATCGCTGAGATCGTTGGTGTCCGAGATTGGGCCGGCCTTGCGCGCAATCGTATCCACCACCAAGGTCTCACCTTCCCATCGCCCGATGGAGTCGCCCATCGGCGTTGCCCATATTTCGTCCTTGGCGGGATGCCGGCGGCCATCGGTAAATATCTGCCGCGTCGCGTGCAGCATGACGGGGATGAACAGAGTTTGCTCCGGGGTGATCACCAGCTCAAATTGAGAATACGGTGAATCCATGATCGCCGGAAACCCCCATTCGCAATATACATGCCTTGGCGGTTGAGCTCGGGCTTGGTATTTGGCCTCCCCCATCTTCGCCCGAGACGATCACCTGAATCCAGCAGTGAGGATTAGTCCACTGAAATTCCTTTACCGCGCCTTGCAACGCTACTGACTTATCCTGATCGTACATGGAGGAGGAATGGTGGGCGGCTGCGGAAACTGCCAGAAGCACGCCGTAGCGGCCAAAAGCGCCCTGCGAACATGTGGGGGGCATTTCATTTGTGTTCTCCCGAGCAGGCATCCTTGCAACGTCAAAATTCTCTCACAAGTTGCAGGAGTATGGGAATGGCGCACCAATGTGCGCGATTGATCGGCAGCTTTGGCAACCAGGCGATGGGCTCCCAACCCGCCGTGCCGCCCTCTGGATTCAACCACTTTTTATCGATATCCACACGCGCACGAAAATGGTAAAGCTGGAAGGTCTGATCGTAAACCCAGAACTCATTGCGGTGATCAGCGTAGAAGCCGCGCAGCTGCTGGAATTGCTGAAGAGGTCCCTTGAGGTCGAAGGGAATTCCGACCTCTTCCGCCCATTCACGCCGTACGGCCTGATCGAGGGTTTCCCCCTCCTCGATGCCGCCGCCGGGCAGTTCCGGCGTGTCGGGCGCGCAGTGCTCGGCTGACAGCATGATCGCTTGGGCTTGCATGGCGACCGCCAGCGCAAATACACCACGGCGAGGCTTGATGATCGACCGCGCGTCAGGCGTGATCACGCTTCCTCGCCGATCATAAAAAATCATCTCATTTCGCCAGGTGCGCATCGAAGAACCGTGCGATCTCCGTGAATACCTCCTTGGTCTCGGGAGCGTCGGCGTCGAACACATACTGCGCGTGCGACTGCCCTTCGTAGACATTCAGGTCCGCCTCGACACCGGCCTCTCGCAGCTTGCGATGAACGCGCACAGTGTTGCTCAGGAAAAGATCTCGGGTGCCCGAGGTAAGGATTGTCGGCGGGAAACCCTGGAAATCGCCATACACGGGCGAGAGGAATGGATCCTTGAGGTCGTGGCCGTTGGCATAAAGCTTGGCCGCATCGCTCAGGAAGCCCTCGTAACCTACGAGCACATTGTCGACCATCTCGTTCGCGAAATAGCTGTCGCCTGTCTTGGTCAAATCCGACCACGGTGTCCCCGGAGCGGTGGCGGCCGGCAACGGCAAATGCTCCGCTTTGGCACGCAGCACAACCGCCAGAGTCATTCCGCCACCGGTGGAAGTCCCGAAAATTGCCATCTTTTTCGGGTCATGCGTCTTGATCAATTCGCGCCACACGGCGATGACATCGTCGAGCGCCGCCGGATACGGAAAGTCCGGCGGCATTCGGTAGTCGATCGATAACACCTTTGCGTGTGCAAACCCGGCCATCATGATGGCTTCCGTATTGCCGGCTTCGCCGGGAAATTGCACGTAACCCCCACCGTGGATATGCACCAGCAGTCGATCTCGGTTCCTGGCGGCCAGTGAATTCGGAGTCATGAGGTAGACCCTCACTCCGGCTATTTGCATTTGTTCGCGCTTGACATTGAATTTTGCCAGCAGACCGGGCACTTGGGCAGTGATTCCCGCCGCGGACTTCGCCACCATGTCTTTCCACTGAGCCGCAGATGTGGGATGAAAGTTCCAAGTCGGCGACAACGGCACAGCAATCAACCTTTGGATTTCAGGACTGACCGTGGTCGGCACCGGCAGTGTCCGTGCCGGCACTTCGCGAGCCGCTGGCTGCGTCTCGGCTGCCGTCGCAAAATGCGTCATGCTCCCTGCCGCAATCATCAAGACAGCTGTCAATCGAATGTTCATCGGGACCTCCGGAAAATCACTGGTGCCGCGCCCTACTCTACTGTCGCTTCACTTAACGCTCTAGCCCGGCTCGGAGCGATGGCATTCGGGCCCCTGTTCGGGGCAGCCGGGTCAACATAAGTCAAACGCCATTATCAAACATGTTGGCTTACGGAGACACCTCGAAACTCGAGGGTATATGGGCGATTATCACGCACACCACCCCACACTCTCAAAGGCCGCTGCATGTTGACTCACATCAATTGGTTCGTCGACGGACTTTTTGGACTTGCAGCCGCTTCCTCACTCGCTGGCTTCTTGTTCCACTTGATTACCGGGAATCCTGATATGGCACTGGTTTATTTTGTGGGGATCGGCGGAACTGCAGCGATCGGCTGGATGTGCTCGAGCTGCCAGCGGAAATAACACCGGGTCTGTCCAGCAGAGCATCGCTCTTACCCATCCTCGTATTGCTGCCGGGTCTTGACGGCACCGGCAAATTGTTCGGCGAATTCGTGAGGGTCGCGGGCGCCAGCCTCGACAGCATGATCGTCGCATACCCGACCGACCAACCGCTGGGTTACGACGAACTCCAAGCCATTGTGATGCCGGCGTTGCCCAAAGACCGGCGCTTCGTCTTACTCGGAGAGTCCTTCTCGGGTCCGCTTTCCATTCGGATTGCCGCCACACAACCTGCCTGTCTCGTCGGCCTGATTCTATGCGGCACTTTTGCAAGAAATCCATTTCGATGGCTGGGTTGGGCGCGCCCGCTGGCGGGCCACTTGCCGGTGAAGTCACTGCCCCGGTGGGTTCGCGCCCCCTTGATGTGGGGATCCCTGTCGCCGGATCGGGCCACATCGCAGATGGAACGGGCAATGTCAGGCGTGGCCACCGCTGTGATTCGCCATCGCATCGGCGCCCTTCTGGCGGTGGATGAAACCGAATCGTTGCGCAGTCTTGAGATACCGACGCTGGTTCTGCGAGCGGCGCGCGACCGTGTGATTTCGAAAGCCTCGAGCCGGTGGATCACCAACACACTGCCCCAGGCCCAGCTCATCGAGGTCGATGGGCCGCACCTGCTTCTGCAGACTCGGGCCGCGGAATGCGCAGCGCTGATCGTCGATTTCTTGCGGCGGCTTTAGCCGCGATTCCCTTCTGCCGTGCAACGCGTGATAATCGGCTGGACTCCGAGGAACTCGCCTATGCCATTATCGCGCGACGCCAAGCTTTTCACGGGCATCACCCTTCTCATCATCCCAACGGTTCAGTTCGGCGGATTGGCACTTCTGGGCATGCTCACCCATGGGGCGGCGGGAACCGGCGGGGAGCATGCAAATCTCGACGACATGCAGACGGCGTTGTTTCGGGCGGGCCACGCACACTCCGGGGTATGGCTGGTTCTATCGCTGGTCATCCAGATACTGCTCGATTCCGCGACGCTGGCGAGGGGTTTGAAACTGTGCGTCAGGTCTGCGGCCTTGCTCGGAACCGCGGCGCTCGGAGGCAGCTTCTTTGGCCTGGCGTTCTGGCCGGAGTTTCGATTCTTACTTTACCTGGGCGCGCTGGCCATGTTCTTCGCGGTGGTGCTTGCGGGAATCGGTCTTTTGAGAAACTTGAACTCCGCGGCTGAATCCTAGCAATGCCGTCGGTGATCGTTTGTCCCTCATGTGATTTGGCACACCTTCGCGACTCGGCGCCCGCCGCAGAACGAACCCGCTGCGTGCGTTGCCGGGCGCCGCTGCTACGCCCCGAGGTCGGACACATCGACGCCGCCATCGCGTTGGCGGTATCCGGGCTGGTATTGTTCTTGTTGAGCAACCTGTATCCGTTGGTGGTCATCAACTACAACGGAACTACCCGATCGACCACCTTAATCGGCGCGGCGCTTGGGCTCTATGCGCAGCGCCATCTCGCTCTCGCCGCGCTGGTGTTGATTACCACCGTGGCGGGCCCTTTTCTGCAGATCGCAACCCTGTTGTACCTGCTCATTCCGCTGCGGGCCGGACGGCATGCGCCAGGCCAGAACGGCGTGTTTAGGTTGCTCACGCAGATACGCACGTGGACCTTCGTCGAGGTGTTCATGTTGGGCGCCCTGGTGGCCCTGGTGCGGCTGTCCTCGTATGCAGAAGTGATCCCTGGCGTTGCGCTGTGGTCATGCGGATTGCTCATGCTCACACTCGCGGCGCTTACCAGCCAGACCTCCCCGGAACAGTTTTGGCGGTGGGTGGAGCAGAGGCGCACATGACGGCGCCGGCGACGGGCCGAAGCCTTGGTCTGCTCGTGTGTCTTCAGTGTCGCGCCACGGTGCGCGCGATGAACCTGCGACATCCCCGCTGCCCGCGCTGTCATGCGCACCTGTTTGAGCGAAAGCCTCACAGCCTGGGCGTGACCGCCGCATTGCTTCTGTGCGCCGCCGTGCTCTACATACCGGCAAATCTGCTGCCCGTGATGTACACGCGATCACTGCTCGAGGATGAGAGGGACACCATCATGAGCGGCGTCTTGGTGTTGCTGCACTCCGGGTCCTGGCCGATTGCCGTGCTGGTCTTCATTGCCAGCATTGTTGTTCCATTGTTGAAGATCATCGTGCTCGCCGTGCTACTCTTTTCAGTCTGGCGCCGCTCACCGCGGCTCCACACACAACGCAGCGAGCTATTTCGAGTGATCGATTTCATCGGACGCTGGTCGATGCTGGACGTTTACGCGATCTCATTGCTGGTCGCGCTGGTGCAAATACGCTCATTGGCGTTCATCTCAGTCGGTTGGGGCGCCCTGGCGTTTGGCGCTGTTGTCGTCTTGACTTTGGTCGCCGCGCGCACCTTCGATGAGCGGCTGCTGTGGGACACTGCGCCGTGAGCGATGCGCAGCCGCCAAATCTGGAAGATCTGCCGGCCGCAGTGCCTGCCCGCACGCTTTGGGGGCGCTTACCGCTGGTGTGGATCCTGCCGGCCGTGGTGGTGCTTGCGGGGGCGTTCGTCGTCATTCACGAGAAGATCGCGCAAGGCACGGCGATCGAGATCAGCTTTCTCAATGCAGACGGACTCGAGGCGAACAAGACGAAGGTCCGCTACAAGGAAGTGGAAATCGGCGAGGTCAGCGATATTCGGGTATCGGATGATCGCAAAGAAGTCATTGTCACGGCGAATATACACCGCAATGCCAAAGGCTATTTGATCGCCGATACGCGCTTCTGGGTGGTGCGGCCGCGAATATCGGGAGCGGGGATTTCCGGATTGGGTACGCTTTTGTCCGGCGCTTATATCAGCGTCGAGGTAGGCACTTCAGAGATCAAGCGCGATCATTTCGCCGGTCTCGAAGTCCCCCCCATCGTCACGTCGGATCTGCCGGGCCGAGAATTCATCCTGCATGCCGAGGATCTTGGATCCTTGGACATAGGCTCTTCGGTATTCTATCGGCATATCAATGCGGGTCAGGTGGTTGGCTATACGCTGGATCCGGGGGGTGCCGGGGTGACGATCAAAATCTTCATCAACGCGCCGTTCGATACCTACGTGACGGCGGCCACACGGTTTTGGCAGGCGAGCGGAGTCGACATGTCCGTCAGCTCGGATGGAGTCAAGCTGCGCACGGAATCGCTCACCGCGATTCTTGAAGGAGGAGTCGCTTTTCACGAGCTTCTCGGCAGTGCCCCCACGCCGGTTGCGGTCGACACGGCATTTACGCTGTTTGGAGATGAAGAGAGAGCCATGCGGCCCACCGAAACCGAGATTCGCTCCTTCGTGATGTACTTCAAGGGCTCGCTGCGCGGATTGTCCGCGGGCGCACCCGTGGAACTGAACGGCATCAATGTGGGCGAGGTCAAGGGCCTGGATGTGGAGTATGAGCAAAATGCGGGCACGCTGCGCTTTCCGGTCGAGATTGAGCTGTATCCGGAAAGGCTCCGCGGACATGCCCGCCCATCGAGCCGCCCTGGCGCGCCGCGCAGGGCCGACGAGGCGGCGAGCCGAGCCTTGATCGATAGTTTGGTCAAGCATGGACTTCGCGCCGAATTGAAGAGCGGCAATTTGTTGACGGGCCAGCAGTTCGTGGCCCTGAATATGCACCAGGATGCGCCGCGAGATAATGTCGCCTGGAACGAGCAGCCCGCAATATTTCCCACCATCTCCGGAGGCATTGACGATATTCAGGATTCAATCGGCGGAATCGCAAGAAAACTCAACAACGTACCGTTTGACAAGCTCTCCTATCGCTTGATGAACGCGATGGATTCTCTGGATCAGACCTTGAAGAGCGTGAATCACCTGATGCAAAACGTCGACAGCAATATTGCGCCCCAACTGCAATCCACGCTGGCCGAAGCGCAAGCGGCCATGAAAAATGCCAAGGATTTGTTGGGTCGGGATACTACCGAGGATAGCGACCTGGGTTCGACCCTGCTGCAGGTGTCGCGCGCCGCGAAATCATTGAGTGCCCTGATGGATTATCTCGAGCGCCACCCCGAATCGCTGCTGCGCGGCAAACCGGGGATCTCGCCATGAGACTGATCCTGCTGGCGTTATGTGCGGTGGTCGCGGCGGAAGGCTGCGTGTCGCGCCAGCATGACCGCTTTTATGTGCTTGACGCGCAACCGCCTGCCGTTCATCAGCCGCGGGCTGCGTTCGGGCAGCAAATAGTGCTGCGCCTAACCGTACCTTCGGTGGCCGATCGCGGAGAAATGGTGCTGACTACCCCAGACGGCGTCGCGGTCATGGACCATGAACGCTGGGCCGCGCCGCTCGCGGACCTGGCGACGACGGCGCTGAGTCAGGATATCGAGCACAGACGCTCCGATCTGCTGGTACTGCCTCGGAGCGCCGATGAAGCGAAGCTGCCGCTGATCAAAATTGCCGTCAGCGTTGATCAGATCAGCCTACGCCAGGGCAAACAAGTAAGCATCGAAGCCCACTGGCGCTTGACCGATGTTCGGACCGGCGCGGTAGCCGTCGGCCGCGATGGATTCTCTGCGCCGTTGCATGCGGACAACTACGCTGAGGTCGCGGCGGGCTTAAGTTCGTGCATCGGTCTATTGGCAGATCGGTTGATCGGCGAAATCCCTCCGCCCCAATCCTCACCGCAATAACATGTCCACTTGCTTTGGCGATGTAGGCCGGCGCCTACACCGGTAGCGGCAATCGTCGGACAATCAGGCGCCCGCGCCCGGGCCACACTTTGCCGCGCATGAAAGCAGTGAGTTTCACCCAAGTACTCGATGCAGCCGCTTACGCATTGATCGGCGAGCGGTGTCAGCAGGCCTATATTCATGACATTCGCGGCGGATTGCAGGCGATCAACAGCGCCGTCGAATTGCTCGCACGATCGGTCAAGTCGCCTGCGCAAAATGGCGCGCTGCTGGAAAAAGCTTCGGCGCTCGCCCACCGGGCCATGGCAACCCATGAGCAAACCGTCATCGACATCGTGCAGGGGATGGCGCCGATCGATGAGCCGGCGTGCACGGTGGACCTGGGCGAGGTGGTCCACGAGGTGCTGCATTTCCTGCGAAATGATGCTTTCGCAAAATCTATCTCATTCCGCTTGGCGCTCGACACCGGTGTGTGCATTTCGGCTCACGCTAGCAAATGCCGTCTGTTGATCCTGGGGCTCAATATCATGGCGATAGACGCTTTGGCCGCCGGTTCGGTCATCGATGCCAGAGTCGCCTCCTCGGGTTCCGAGGCACTGCTCGAACTCAAGTCCGCTGTGCCCTATTCGGGAATTCCCAACCCATCCGAGCTCTGGGCTGGCCAGGCCGCGATGCCGCCTCATGAATTCATGCTGGCGCTGACTTCCCGGTGGGTTTGCGCCAATGGCGGCCGGATCGAGCTCGATTCGACGGATTTGCCGAGCGCTCTGCGCATTTACTATCCTATGACATTGCCTTGATCCTATGACATGCCCGGAAGCTTCAGTTTGAACCTTGGCCCCATGCCCCCAACGCCATCGAAAACTCCGCTCCGGGTCCTTTATATCGAGGACAACGCACTCGTGCGCGAGATCACCTACGAATTGCTTGCCATCGACGATCGAGACGTCGTGGCCGTCGCGACCGGCGAGGAGGCTCTGATTGCCTTTCAGAAGAGTCCGTTTGATATCGTGGTCACCGATATAAGTCTACCCGCCATGTCCGGGTTCGATCTGGTGCGTCACGTCAAAAAGCTTGCGCCGGCGGTGCCCATCATTCTGGCCTCGGGATATCCATTGCATCTGGAGGAGGCCCAATTGGCTTCCAACATACGTGCAATTACCAAGCCCTTCGATTCACCGCAGCTGGAAGCGCTGATCGAGGATCTGTGCGGAAGCCAGGCCGTCAGTGGAGCGTCGCGCCCTGCGGATCACCGGTAGCGGCGTGGCCGCAAGTTGATCTCGACGTCGATCTGGGTCTCAGCCGCCAGCCAATCCTCAAGCTGAAATCCCGGCGCGAATCCGCGCTTCTCAGCAAGAAAATAAGCGGCCTCCGCGATCAATCTTGCGCGCTCCGAAGATGTTGCGCCCGGGGGTTTGCTGAATCGAAACGGATCGAACACGGCTTCTGCGGGCGCGGGCGCCTCCATGGAAGCGCCCGCGCATTCAGCGTTCAACTCATCTATTGATCGTATCTCTATCTTTACGGTTCAACAGCGATATCGTTGTGCACCGCATTGACACCGTCCGTGTTCTTGGCAATCATCGCGGCAAGATCACGCGCGTCTTCGGTCGGCGCTTTGCCGCTCAGCCAGACGACGCCATTCTCGTCCGTGTCGACCTTGATCCGCGTCAACGTTGTCAAATGTTTCGCCGCCAACTTTGCCTTCACCTTCGTGGTGATCGCCGAATCTTTCACATAGTGATGGGATCCCGAATCGGTGGCCGTCTCATCTGCCATCGCTATCGGTCCGCACGCGATGCCGAGCGCAAGCATGCTGCCTAAAATAACGTGTTTCATCATTTCTCCTTTTGTTTCGGTGTATACAGCCTAATCGGGCTTTCCGAAATTTCAGGGGCCATGCTGATCGCGGCAGCGCGAAATAGCTGTAGGCCGCGCAAGCGATCCGATGCCGGCCATGTCCGACACGGGCAAACGGTTAGGTCGCCGCGCCGGGCCGGTGGCCGCCGGCCGAGGCACCTGTGGCCTGCTCGATCGGTATCGATAAGAGCCGCGCGGTATTGACGAGCGACATGTGGGTCAGCGCCTGCGGGAAATTTCCGAGCATGCGCTTGCGATGGGGCTCGTACTCTTCGGCGAACAGACCCACATCGTTGCCGAGCGCCAGCAGCCGTTCGAACAACACTTCCGCCTCGTTGCGCCGCCCGGTGAGCACAAAGGCGTCCGCCAGCCAAAATGAACAGGGCAAGAATGTGCCCTCCCCGGGCGGCAACGCGTCCACCTGGGTAGCAGTCGAGTAGCGCAACACCAAACCATCGAGCAGCAAATGACGCTCGATGGCTGCGATCGTCCCGAGTACGCGCGGATCTTCGGCCGGTAGGAAACCGACCTGAGGAATCAGCAGCAAACTGGCATCGAGATAGGAAGTCTCGTACGACTGCACGAAGGTATTGTTTTGAGCATCGAATCCTTTCTCGCACACTTGAGCATGGATGGTCTTGCGAATCTGTCGCCAAACATCGAGCGGAGCCTCGAGCCCATCGGCCTCGGCATCCTTGATGGCACGATCGAAGGCCACCCAAGCCATCACTTTCGAGTGGGTGAAATGTTGCGCCGGACCGCGCACCTCCCACAGCCCCTCGTCGGGGCGATCCCAATGCGACTCGAGAAACTTGAGCAGCGCCAATTGAACATTCCATGCCTCAGGCTCCGGTTCAATGCCGGCCGCTCGTGCCAGATGCAGTGAATCCATCACCTCGCCATAAACGTCGAGCTGGAATTGCCTCGATGCCGCGTTGCCTACGCGCACGGGCCGCGAGTCTTCATACCCGGGCAGCCAGGGCAGTTCATATTCATCGAGTCGCCTCACGCCCGTCACGCCATAAAGGATTTGCAGATCGTCCGGCGAGCCCGCAATAGCGCGCAGCAGCCACTCGCGCCAGGCGCTCGCCTCTTCGTGGAAACCGGCGAGCAATAGCGTATTCAAGGTAAAGGTGGCATCCCTCAGCCAGCAGTAGCGATAATCCCAATTTCGCACACCGCCCGGCTGCTCGGGCAAGGAAGTCGTGGGGGCCGCGACCAAGCCCCCGGTCGGCTTGTAAGTGAGCGCCTTCAGCGTGATCAAGGAGCGCATCACCGCATCCGCCCAGCGCCCTTGGTAGCTGCAGCGGCTCGACCAGTCGTGCCAGTGCGCCGCAGTGTCCCTCAAACATTGCTGCGCATCGACCGCCGGCCGGGTCGCGGCATGAGAAGGACGATAATTCAGCACGAAGGATTCACGGTCGCCCTTGGTGACGGAGAATTGCGCTACCGTCTTCATATTTTCGCCTTCGACGGCGACCGAGGCGGACAACTCGAGCGTGTCGGGCCCGGCCGTGATCAACAATGGCCCCTCGGAACGACGCACCCAGGGAACAATCGAGCCGTAATCAAATCTAACGATGAGTTCCATGCGCATGTCGACCTTACCGCTCAATCCCTCGACTATCCGCACCACGTCCCAGCGCTGGTCGGACAGCGGCATGAAATCGATTAGCCGCACGGTGCCCTGCTCGGTCTCAAAATCGGTTTCCAAGACCAAGGAATCGCCCCGGTATCGGCGCCGCACTTGGCTGACCTTGGCGGCGGGGGCCAATAGCCAGCGACCATGTTCCGGCCCGCCGAGCAGGGCGGCGAAGCAGGCGGCCGAATCAAATCTCGGAAAGCACAGCCAATCCATCGAGCCGTCGTTGCCGACCAAGGCCGCGGTATGGCAATCGCCGATCAAAGCATATTTCTCAATCGGCAGAGGCATCGAGGTCTCGGATGTGAAGCCCCAAGACCTGCTCGTTGTAGTCCCACTGCAGGCTGTAAATTTTACCAAAGATTCGAGCGACCCACTCCCAGGAATCCCGGAATCGATCGCGCTCGCGCACAGTATCTGAGGGACGTTTCAACAAGCGACTACTGCAGCGAGAATTTCATCAATTCGGTATTATCAAGTCAAACCGGATACAGTGCAATTCGCGGGCAACTTGCCAGTCCCGGACTGACCGCGCGAGTGAAACCATGCCATCTGTTTCTGCGATAGCAACAGCATCCCCGAAATATCGCCGCGTTTGGGTGACATTGGCGCTATCCGTCCTGTTGATTGCAGTCATGAGCGCGTATCTATCGCGAAGCCTGACGACCTTGAACGAGGGTGCGGCTTGGGTGGAACATAGCGAGCGCGTGCGCTTTCAATTAGCGCTCATTTTACAATCGCTCAGCGACCTGGGAAGCGGCGTCACGGGCTACTCCCTCACGCATGACCCCACTTCGTTTGAACCTGCGCAGCAGGCCGGTCAAGCGATCACCGTCGAGCTTGCCGTTCTGCAGCAGCTGATAGCGTCCGATGCCGGCCAGCGCGCCCTGGTCACGCAACTCATGGATATTGCCCACCAGCGTGAGTCACAGACCAGGGCGCAGCGTGAACGCGCCCTTAACGGAGATCTCGCCGGCATCCGCGCTGAGATCTCCGGCGGTGAAGGCAGGCGCACCATGGATGCGGCGCGCTTAGTCATCGCCCAGATGCAAGTTGAGGAGAAACATTTACTGGAGGTGCACAGCAAGGCGACGCAAACCGCCTACGAGACCGTGATTTTTGCCATTTGGGGTGCGGCGGGAATGGCGATCCTGCTGCTGGTCGCGAATACGGTCGTCACGGTGAGAGACGCGGAGCGATTGCGCGGTGTACAGGAGGAACTCGCCATCACCTTGCGCAGTGTAGGGGACGCGGTGATCGCGACCGATGATGTGGGCGCGGTCCGCTTCATCAACACCGTCGCGGAACAGTTAACCGGATGGTCGAATGATGCCGCTCGCGGAATGCCGCTCGAGGACGTATTCGTCATCATCAACGAGCAGACGCGAGCGCCGGTGGAAAGCCCGGTTGCAAGGGTCTTGCGCAGCAATTCGACGGTGACCCTCGCCAGTCATTCGATTCTGCGTTCGCGCGATGGCACGGAACGGCCGATCGAGGATTCGGGCGCTCCGATTCGCGGACCCGACGGCGAGCTTACCGGCGTCGTCATGGTATTCAGAGATGCCACCGCGGAGCGGGCGGCGCGACGCGCTCTTATCGAAAGCCGGGACGCCCTGCGGGAAGCGGACTACCGCAAGGATGTTTTTCTGGCGACATTGTCGCACGAACTGCGCAATCCTCTCGCTCCCATTCGAACCGCCACTCGGGTGCTCGAGGCTGAGCACTTGACGGCGGCCGACCTGGAGCGAAGCCGTTCGATCATCTCGCGCCAAGTTCGGCACATGGCCTCTCTACTTGATGATCTGCTCGACATTTCGCGCATTACGCGCGGTGTGCTGACGGTGAAGAGCGAATATGTTGATCTGCGCAGTTTGATGGAGACGGCAGTGGAGACCGCGCAGCCCGCAATCAATGCCAAGCAGCATGTCCTGGAAATCGAATGGCCCGCCGAAGCGATTGGGCTGCAGGCCGACCCTGTCCGCTTGACGCAAGTGATTGCGAACTTACTGACCAATTCCGCCAAGTACACCAAGCCTGGCGGCCGAATTACCCTGGGTGCGCGCCGCGAACCGAGACAAATCATCATCTTCGTGCGCGACAACGGCATCGGAATCGCGCCGGACATGCTGCCCCGGGTATTCGACATGTTCTCGCAAATCGACTCCGGGCAGGAGCACTCGGAAGGCGGCATCGGCATAGGCCTTGCTTTGGTAAGAGGATTCGTGGAATTGCATGGCGGCAGCGTTGCGGCGCACAGCGCCGGCCTCGCACGCGGCAGCGAATTTATCGTGACGCTGCCGACGCCGCCGGCCGAATCAGCTTCCTCGCCCCGCACTGCGCCCGCTCGAATGGAGGCTTCGCGGCCGCCGGCGAGAGGGATTCTGGTGGCCGACGATAATCGCGACGGCGCTGAAATCATGGCGATGCTTCTCGGTTTATCCGGCTATGAGGTCTATGTTGCCCACACCGGTCCGGAAGCGCTGGCCATGGCGGCGAAGCATCGGCCCAGCGTCGCTATTCTCGATATCGGAATGCCCGGCATGAGTGGATATGAGGTCGCTACGGGAATTCGGCATGAGCCATGGGGCACCGGCATCCAATTGATCGCGGTAACCGGCTGGGGACAGGATGAGGACAAGCGAAAGGCCCTCGACGCGGGCTTCGATCATCACCTCACCAAACCCATCGATCCTGACGAACTGACAAGATTGATCAGCGCTGCCGCTGCGGTGTCGCAAGCCTGAACAAGGCCATGGGTGAGCACTGCGATGTCTTGATTCTCGGTGCCGGCGCAGCGGGACTGGCCGCGGGACGGGCTCTCGCTGAGCTGGGTCAGCGCGTGGTCATAATGGAGGCGCGCGAGCGCATCGGTGGCCGCGTGCTCACCTCGCACCAGTCCACCGCCGGGAGCGCGCTGCAGATTCCGATGGAACTCGGTGCCGAGTTTGTTCACGGTCTGCCTCAGTCAACCTGGGAATTGATTCGCGAGTCTGAACTTGACACTTACGAACTCGACGGCGAGCAGTGGTGCTTCGAGGAAGGGCTGCTGAAGCCCTGCGCCGTCGAGCAACATCAACCACTGGAGATCCTGGAGCAAATGTCCAAGTGGCTGGACGCGCAACCGCCCGGAACGGACGCCACGTTTGCCGAATACGTGGCGATCACCGGCGTCGCGCCGGCAGCTGCCAAACGAGCTTTCTCCTATGTAGAAGGCTTCAATGCGGCCGACCGCAACATCGTCGGCATAGCGGCGCTCGCTCGACAACAGCGAGCGGAGGATGAGATTCAGGCCGACCGCATCTTTCACATCCGCGCCGGATATTCGGCACTGCTTGAATTTCTACTGGATCGCTTTCAGCAGTCCGGCGGCTCGCTGCTGCTCAATCATCCGGTGCGCAAGATTCGCTGGCACAGCGGCGGCGTGGCGATGGCCGGGCTGTTGGGCACGGGCCGCGGCTTCGAAATACACGCCAAGCAAGCCGTGATCACGCTGCCGCTTGGCGTACTGAAGAGCGGCTCGGTCGCGTTCGACCCCGTACTTCGGGATATGTCCACTCAGGTGCGCAGAATGGCCATGGGTAGCGCACTGCGCGCGACACTGCTGTTCGAGTCGCAGTTCTGGGGCGACGATAAGAATCTTAGTTTTCTATTCGCGCGCGAGGAAGCCCTGCCGACCTGGTGGACCTCAGCCCCCGATCCCACACCCCTGCTCACAGCCTGGGCCGCGGGCCCGAGAGCAATTGCGCTCGCCAATCGAATCCATTTGGCCGAAAATCCTCGAGGGCTCATCGATGAGGTCATTTCCGCGTTGGCGCGAATGTTCGGATCGACGCCGGCGGCCATTCAAAAATCGTTGATCGCCTGGCGCACGCACGATTGGCAGGCTGACGAGTATTCGCTCGGCGCATACAGTTATGCGCCGTCCGGGGCGCTGGATGCTTCGCTGCGCATGACCCAGCCAATAGAGAACACGCTTTATTTCGCCGGCGAGCACACGGACACTCAGGGGCATTGGGGAACAGTGCACGCCGCGATCAACAGCGGCTCGAGAGCGGCGCAGCAAGTAATTGCCGCCAAACCCGCGTGAGCCTACGGCTTGATTTTCTTCAGATGCCTTTCGCGTACCTCATTGGGGTTCTTCGGATCCTCAGGATCATTTCGAAACCCACCGGGCTTTGAGGCCGTTTCCTCCTGGTTCTCCTCCTCTGCTTGGCGCTCATCCTGAGACTTGGTTTTGTCGAGAGAGGGGCGGTGCGATTCCGAGGCCATCGTGGACAGCAGCGCATGCAGCACACTCAGACTGTCGGCATCGGTTGCGGAGGTCTGCCGGCGCCTCGAGCGGCCTTGTCCCGCGCCATTTACGAAAGCGAGCGAAGCATGCATGCTGAATTCTCCTCACGGCAAGATTGCACGCCTATAGCTTGCACCTACGACAGCGAAAGTAAAACGACGCAGTCCGATTCGAATGCAGGAGGATTCTGACTCAAGCTGGGGATGGGCCGCCTTGCAACTCAGCCCTGCGGGGCTTAGCCTCCGATGATGAATCGAGCACACCAGACGCGCCGGGTCGAATCGCCTGACCACGATGAACGCTTGAAGGATTTTTTCGCGCGCCATGGCGGCCCGAGCGATCGCGCGAATCGCGATGTGGAATCCGCGCCGGGCGTGCAGGGATGGTCAGAAGTGTACGCGCACGATGGTTACACCTTGCGCTGCGACTGGTCTGTCGCCGGAACCCGAGAAGAGATGAAGTACTCGGAAATACCTCCTGGTTTGATCAAATCATGATTCGCAAACTCAAGTCCGGCAGCTATCGTCTGTATTCCCGCAAGGTCGACGCGAAAACGAAACGCAGGCGAAATCTGGGCACGTTCAAAACGCGCGCCGCAGCGGAAAAGCACGAACGCGAAGTCCAGTACTTCAAGCGCCATTCTTAGCGCACAGCCGCTGTTGCCGGCCGCCGACCGCGCCATGCTAGGATGGCCGCACAAAGCGGAGACTTTTTCAGTGAAGTATCGGCAACTTGGCAGCAGCGCGCTGGTGGTATCGGAAATTGCATTCGGTTCCTGGCTCAATTTTTCGGAGGGCGCGGCGAAGGAAAATGCAGTCGCCTGCGTTCATCGGGCTCTGAATTGCGGCATCACGCTCATTGACACGGCGAATGTGTATGGCCAGGGAGCTGCCGAACGAGTCTTGGGCGACGCATTGGCGGGCATCAAGCGGGACAGCTACGTGCTGGCCACGAAGCTCTATTTCCCAATGAGCCGCACGGACAGGGGACTTTCACGCGCTCAAATCATTAAACAACTCGATGCCTCGCTGGCCCGCCTCAAAACCGATTACTTAGATTTGTATCAATGCCACCGTTACGACGCCGACACTCCGCTCGAAGAGACCATGCAGGCGTTAAGCGAGGTTGTGCGCGCCGGCAAGGTGCGGTATATCGGCTTTTCGGAATGGCCGGTCGATCGAATCAAGGCGGCCCTGGCGATCCCCGGCACCGAAAAATTTATTTCCAGCCAACCGCAGTATTCGCTGTTGCATCGCGAACCTGAGAAGGCGGTCATCCCTTTGTGCCTCGACAGGGGAATCTCGCAAATTGTCTGGTCGCCCTTGGCGCAGGGGGTTCTCAGCGGCAAATACAAGTCCGGCGACACGCTCCCCACCGGGAGCCGCGCGGCCAACGATGCAATCAATGGTTTTTTCAATCGTGCGTTGCTCAAGCCTGCGGTGCTCGACGCCGTCCAATCCCTGCAGCCCCTCGCGGCAACGGCCGGATTGACGCTTCCTCAATTCGCGCTGGCGTGGGTGCTGCGCGAATCCAATGTGGCGTCCGCTATCATCGGGGCGTCTCGCCCGGAACAAGTCGATGAGAACGCCAAAGCGTCGGGGCACGCAGTCGCCCCTGAACTATTCGAAACAGCCGAGGCCATCTTGGCGAGGGCCACCGGCCCGCTTTGAAGGCAGGTCGGGCGTGAGAAGCAGACTCATGCGCCGCCGTACGGCGGCGCATGAGTCCAGTAATGCCTCTGAAGCGATCTAATCAGCGATTCTGCTTCTCAGCCTGCTTCTGAGAATCCTTCAGGTCGCTTTTCACGTCGCCATACTTGGCTTGCGCTGCACCGGCGGCCTTGTTAACGGCGCCCTTTACCTGCTGCGTGGTATTGCCAACCGTCTTGCCGGCCACTTCTTGGACCTTGCCTGCCGCTTCCTTGACTCGACCCTCGACCTGATCTTTGTTGATGCTCATGACCTCTCCTAGATATCGCCGGCGAACGGCCGACACGTCACCCTGAGGTTGTGATGCTACCCGGCCGCCTTTTCAGGGCTGTAGGATGACAAAGTCATTGCATGTCGGAATATGTCCCGTTCCCAGTCCGCAGGTCGGCGATCCACGTCTTGCTGTCGGGATAGTCTGCTTCGCCTTTTCCCGAAGCGAAGGCACGCAGAACCGCCATTTGAAATCCCAGATAGGTCATCGCCGGCGGCGCCGTGCCGCGCTGCGTGAAAATAATCTCGTGCAGACGGCGCAGATTGTAAAAGGGTACGCCGGGAAAGGCGTGGTGAGCGGTGTGATATTGCATCTGCCATCCCAGCCAGCGCATCAGCGTGTTAGTACGCGTGCTCCTGGTGTTGGCAAGCACATTGCCCTCGTGCGTCAAGCCCAGATGTTCGATGGTATTTTGCATCTGATGCACGCACTTCATGGCCAGCATCGGCGCCAGCCACAGCGAAACTGCCGCCCAGCTTCGGCTAACCACAGAAAGCACCGCGATCACGGCATAACCGGCGAGGTGTACGCGCGCCTCGAGGATCAGTTCGCGATGGCGGGCCGCGGGCAGGTACCGTTCAGTCACGACGCCGGCCGAAAACCTAATGATCCGGCGCCAGCGCGTGTACCAATAGGTCAGGCCCGACATCCACAGCAGATACGATTTGCGCGTGTATCGGTCACGCACCAGTTCGCCGTCCCGGGTCCAATCCTGAGTAAAGCGGTGATGCGCGATGTGCTGGATTTGATCGAAGGTGCGAGGATAGAACAGCACGAACCCAAACACGCGTCCCAACCACTCATTCAACCACGCCGTGCGGAACACGGTCCAATGACTCAGCTCATGCTGGCCGGCGTATAGAAAATTAAGCAGCACTCCGTACACCATGAACGCCGGCACTGCCCAAGCCGTTCCGTAACTCAACCAAAGCAAGGTGCCGCTGCCTGCGATGGCGCCCAGATGCGACGTCGTCTGAATGGCGCCGCGCAGATCGGATGCAATGCACAAACTGCGCAGCCTGGCGGCGTCGATCACATCACGGCGCGTGAATACTTCGTCCACTCATGCTCCCGCTCATTGAGCGTGCTCAGCTTCTACCTTGGCAACCAATGGCCGCGCTTGTATGAGTTTCGCGTGGGCGCCGAGCGAGGGCAGCGACGCAAAAAGCTCCGATCTTTCCCCGACATACCAAGCGGCCAGCATATACAGGTAGATGTCGGCAATCGAATAATCGCGACCGAGAACATAGGGCTTGAGTGAGCGGCTGATGATCGCCAGGTGCGCCTCGAAGTCAACGATTCCCTGCTGGCGAACGGCAGCGGCATCGGCCTCACCGTGGATCGAGTAGCGGCTCGCGTAGTACATTCGCAGGACGGATTCGTACACATTCGCGGACAGGAATACCATCCACTGAAGAAACAATGCAAACTCGGTCGTACCCGAAGCAGGCGCCAGACGCGACTTTGGGTGGGTCTGCGCAAGGTGAATCAGCATCGCGGCCGATTCGAACATCAACGTGCCATCGGGCAGAACCAACGCCGGCACTTTGCCGGTAGGATTTACTTTCCGGTAGTTTTCGATCTCGCCGGGTTCGCGGCCGACCCAGATCAACTCGTGCGCAACGCCGATTTCCTCGAGGGCCACCTGCACTGCCAGTGAACCTGAACCCGCTCGGCCATAAAGCGTATAACTCATCGCGCCAATAGTACCGTCCGACGGACTCGCTTGTCTCGAATTGCAGTATCCTAGAGAAAAGTCGCAACTGCCCCGGGGATGGTCATGCTTTCCAGACGAGCCTTTGTGCAATGGGCCGGCGCCGCGCCGATTCTGGCGTCAGGCTTTGGCATGGCGGCGACACCGGCGCCTGCGGCGCTCAAGTCTCTCGTCAGCGGTGCGCAGCCGATCTCGGCGCAGGAGCGGCGCGCGCGCATCGCCAAGGCGCAGCAGCTCATGGCGCAGCGACAGGTCGCGGCGCTGCTGATCGAGCCCGGCTCCTCCCTCGAATATTTCACAGGAATCCGCTGGCATCGGTCGGAGCGCACCACCCTGGCGATCATCTTCGCCAGCGGCGACATTCTGGTCGTAACCCCTGCATTCGAGGAACCATCGGTGCGCGAAACACTGCAAGTGGGCGGCGATGTCAGAGCGTGGGATGAACACGAGAGCCCGTTCGAAAGAATCGTGCAGGGCCTCAAAGACCGGGGCATCAATTCCGGCGTCCTCGCCGCCGAATCCACAATGCGCTTCTTCATCATTGCGGGCATCCGTCAAGTGTCGTCCGCCTACGAAATCATTCCCGCCGATCCCATCGTTCGCGCCTGCCGGCTCGTCAAATCTCCCGCCGAGCTGGCATTGATGCAGCTGGCCAACGATGTAACCATTGCCGCGCTGGGGTCTGTGCATGCGCGGCTGCAGCGGGGTATGACTGCCGGACAGATCAGCACGATCATGGACGTTGCCACGACCGAGCTCGGCGGCTCGCCGGAGTTTGCGCTCGTGCTTCTCAACGAAGCATCAGCCTTTCCTCACGGATCGGTGAAGCCGCAATCAATCCGCAACGGCTCGACCATTCTCATGGACTGCGGCTGTTCGGTGCACGGCTACCAGTCCGACATCTCGCGCACCTGGATATTTGGCGAGGCGAATGCCCGCCAGCGCAAAGTGTGGAACACGGTCAAACGCGGCCAGGAAATCGCATTGCAGAGCGCCAGGCCCGGTGTTGCCGTGGGCAGCATCGATGATGCCGTCCGGCGCTACTACGAAAGCGAGGGCTGGGGTCCGGGGTATCATCTACCGGGCCTCTCGCACCGTACCGGCCACGGCATCGGCCTGGACGGCCACGAACCCCCCTATCTCGTGCATGGCGACTCCACGGCGCTCGAGGCGGGAATGTGCTTCTCCGACGAACCGGGAATCTATATTCCGGGTGAATTCGGCGTGCGCCTGGAGGATTGCTGGGTGATGACGGCAGCCGGGCCCAAGCTCTTCACGCCTCTCGCAAAATCGCTGGAGCAGCCGATCTGAACACCATGTGATGATCGCTCTGCTGTCCCTGTGCGTTTGGATCTATTTGTTTTTCTGGCACGGCTGGTTCTGGAGGTCTCAACCTGAATTGTTGCCCGCGGTTCCGCTCGATTTTCCGGATGTCGACATCATCGTCCCCGCGCGCAATGAGGCCGAGACCATTCGCGCGGCAATAGGTTCGCTTCTCGCGCAAGATTACGCCGGCACCTTCAAGATCATCATGGTCGATGACAATTCTACCGACGACACCGCGGCCTTGGCCGGCGCCGGCCCTGCCCTTCAATTGGTTCGCTTGCACACCAAGCCCGCAGGATGGTCCGGCAAGCTGTGGGCACTGAAGCAAGGCGTTGCGCTCAGCCACGCGCCGCTCGTTCTATTCACGGATGCCGATATCGAGCACGATGTCCGTCATCTATCATCCTTGGTCTCGCAGCTACAGCAGGCGCGCTTGGATCTGGTGAGCGAAATGGTTCGCCTCAATTGCATCAGCATTGCTGAACGCGCATTGGTGCCGGCGTTCGTGTACTTCTTCCAAATGCTGTATCCATTTGCCAAGGTGAATACGCCATCCTCGACCGCGGCGGCCGCCGCAGGTGGAACCGTATTGATCCGTCGGGCGGTTCTCGACCGGATCGGCGGGATCGAGGCAATCAAGAACGCTCTCATCGACGATGTTGCATTGGCTAAAGCGGTCAAACGCGTCGGCACGATATTTCTTGGGCATTCGCGCTTGGCCGCTTCGGTGCGGCCCTATCCGGCCTTTAAGGATATGTGGCGCATGATTTCTCGAACGGCCTTTACCCAGCTTCGCTATTCCGCGCTGCTGCTCGCTCTCACGCTCGGAGCGCTATGCCTCGTGTGGTTGGTGCCGCCCGCGTCAGCAATCTTCGCTCACGGTTGGCGCGCTGCGTGCGGCCTGGCCGCCTGCGGTCTGGCGGGTGCCAGCTATGTCCCCACCTTATCGAGATATGGGCGGAGTTATTGGTGGATAGCCGCGCTGCCGCTGATTGCACTGTTCTACATGTCGGCGACGGCCGCATCGGCCGTCAACCATTGGCGCGGCCGGGGAGCCTCCTGGAAGAACCGCGAATACCAACGCTAAGCGCGCCGCCGCGCTGAGCCCGCCGGCGCGCTGAGCCCGCAAGCGGCACACGGGCCGGTAGGCCCACGCTGACACCCACAACGGTCTCATGTCCATTGCACGGAAGCCGCCGGCTGCCAAACTAGCGAAAGGAAACTTCGCGGAGAGTCCCATGAATAAATTGCTGTCTTGCTTGATGGCTTTTGGCGCGCTTGTCTTGGTGGGTACCCAGTCGTACGGCGACGACACGGTGAGCCGTGCCACTCCGACCAAGCACCAACTGATGAAGGAATGCATCGACCGACAGAAAACCGCGGATGTCACCATGTCGAAATCTCAGATGCAGCGGATATGCAAGGATGAACTGAAGCAGCAAAGGAACTACGGCATCACAACGCCGCCGCCGCCGAGCGATCCGCCGCGAGAGCCCTAGCCCATCCTAGGCGGCCATTTCAACCGGATGCCGCGGCGGCAGCATCGGGCTGGTTAGCCGCGACGACGGTAATGGCCGTCATATTGACAATACGGCGCACGGTTGCAGCAGGAGTAAGGATGTGCACCGGAGCGGCGCAGCCAAGCAGCAGCGGTCCGATGGCCACATTGTGGCCGGCGGCGGATTTAAGCAGATTATAAGAAATGCTGGCGCTGTCGAGATTCGGGCACACCAAAAGATTCGCGCTTCCTTGTAGCGTGCTGTTCTCAAGGATGGCGCGCCGGGCGGCCTCATCCAGGGCGCAATCGCCATGCATTTCACCATCCACCTCCAGATGGGGCATCTGTACGCGCAGCAGCGCCAAGGCGGCGCGCATTTTCAGCGCAGAGGGATCTTCGCTCGAGCCGAAATTCGAGTGAGAGAGCAGCGCCACTTTCGGGATCATGCCGAAGGCGCATAATTGCTGGGCGGCGAGTTTCGTGATCTCCGCCAGCTGTTCAGCGCTGGGATCCAGATTGACGTGGGTGTCGACGAGAAATACTTGACGGCCAGGGAGAATCAAGCCGGTCATGCATCCGTAGACGTTGACCCCCGCACGCCGCCCGATCACTTGATCGATATAGTGCAGGTGCCGCGCGTTGGTGCTGATGGTTCCGCAGATCATGCCGTCGGCTTCGCCTTTCTTCAGCAGCATTGCCGCGATCAATGTGGTGCGGCGACGCAGTTCCAATCTCGCGTATTGCGCCGTGACGCCGTTGCGTTCGGTCAATGCGTGATAGGCCTGCCAGTACTCCCTAAATCGCTCGTCCTGTTCCGGGTTGACGACCGTGAGATTTTCTCCAATTCGGATCCGCAGTCCGTGGCGCTTGATGCCGCGCTCGATCACCGCGGGACGTCCCACCAGGATAGGCACTGCGAGCTTTTCATCCACCGCTATTTGCACGGCGCGAAGCACCCGCTCACTCTCGCCCTCGGCATACACAATGCGGCTTCGCTGCGGCGGTGCCTTGCGCGCGGCGACGAAAATCGGCTGCATCAACGTGCCGCTGTGATAAACAAATTGCAGCAGTCGCTGCCCATAAGCTTCCAAATCCTCAATGGGCCGTGTTGCCACGCCGGATTCCATCGCTGCCTTCGCCACGGCCGGAGCGATCTTGACGATCAGCCGCGGATCGAAGGGCTTCGGAATGAGATATTCAGGTCCGAAGCTCAGATCTTGGGTGCCGCCGTATGCGCCGGCGACAATGTCGCTCTGCTCTTGGCGGGCCAGTTCCGCGATCGCGTGGACCGTGGCGATTTCCATCTGCCGGGTAATGGTGGTGGCGCCGACGTCGAGCGCACCTCGGAAAACGAAGGGAAAGCACAAAACGTTATTGACCTGGTTGGGGTAATCGCTGCGGCCCGTGGCAACGATGGCGTCGCTGCGCACGGCTTTTACTTCCTCCGGCAAGATTTCCGGCGTCGGATTCGCGAGCGCAAGGATGAGCGGCTTTGGCGCCATCAAGCCGACCATCTGCGCGCTCAAGACCCCGCCGGCGCTCAAGCCAAGAAAAATATCAGCCCCGCCGATCACCTCCTTCAACACGCGAGCCGCGGTGGGCTGCGCAAAGCGCGCTTTTTCAGGATCCATCAACTCCTGTCGGCCGCGGTACACGACACCGGCAAGGTCGGTCAACCAAACGTTCTCGCGCTTCAGACCCAGATCCAGCAGCAGATCGACGCAAGCGAGCGCCGCAGCGCCCGCGCCGCTCACGACCATTTTCACGCTGGCGATAGGCTTGCCGACCACCTGCAACCCGTTGATGCAGGCTGCACCGACGATGATGGCGGTGCCATGCTGGTCATCATGAAACACGGGGATTTTCATGCGGCGGCGCAGTTCGCGCTCGACGATGAAACACTCCGGCGCCTTGATGTCCTCGAGGTTGATCGCGCCAAAAGTCGGTTCGAGCGCGGCTATGGTGTCGATCAGCTTTTCGGTGTCGCGCTGCTCGATCTCGATATCGAACACATCGATGCCGGCGAATTTCTTGAACAATACAGCCTTGCCTTCCATCACCGGCTTGGCGGCCAAGGGTCCGATCGCTCCGAGCCCAAGCACAGCCGTGCCGTTGCTGATGACACCCACCAGGTTGCCGCGCGCGGTATAACGAAAGACATTCAGAGGATCCTCGACAATGGCCTCGCAGGCGGCGGCAACTCCGGGTGAGTAGGCTAGGGCTAGGTCGCTTTGATTCAGCAGCTGCTTGGTGGCGGTGATCGATAACTTTCCCGGCGTGGGAAATTCGTGATAGTCGAGGGCGGCCTTGTTGAGGGCCTGCTTGATATCGTCATTGCTCATGGGCGGTGTTTCTACAGCGACGCTTCGGCGCCTAGACGCTTCTATACTAGGCTGGTTCGATGCGCAAGATAGCCGCCGAACCGCCCCGGAGGTCAAAGGCGCCTGCGCGCTGCTGACTATCAGGTTGCAGAAGGCCTGCGTTTCGCGGATCGGGAACCGTGGGCATAGGTAAAGACGTGCGTAAATTCCGCCCCCAGCAAAAATATCTGTGCTGAATAGTAAATCCATAGCAAAAGCACCATGATCGAGCCTGCCGCGCCGTACGCCGAACTCAGCGAACTTCGCCCCAGATACAGGCCAATCAGAAGTTTGCCGACCGTAAACAGCCCCGCCGTCACAAGTCCGCCAATCCAAACATCTCCCCAGGCGATCGTCTCTCGAGGGACATATTTGTAAATCATCGCAAAAAGCAGCGTGGTCAATCCGAGACTCAAGACAATATCCAGGGCCGGCAATATGACGGCCCACTGGACCACGTATGAGCGGAGCCAGGCGCCCAATGCCGCCAAGGCGGCGCTTGCGAGCAGCGATACCATCAGCAGAAACCCGACGCCAAGGATCAATCCCACCGACAAAATGCGCGATCGAAGAATCCGCCACCACGCGAGCGAATCCTTCTGCGGCGGCGATTTCCAAATGTAGTCGAGCGTGTTCTGCAGCTCGCCGAACACGCTGGTCGCGCCGATCAGCAGCGTGATGATGCCCACCGCGGCGGCGAAGCCCCTCTTTTCGCTTTGCTGGGCGCTCGTGAGAAGACTTTGCACCGCGGCGGCGCCCGCGTCGCCGAGCAGCGCCCGCATCTCCTCCAGCACACGCAGCTCCGCGACATTTGAACCGAGGACGTAGCCCGCAATCGCCATCCCGATCACCAAAATCGGCGCGATCGAAAACATCGTATAAAAGGCGAGCGCGGCGCCTAAGCTGGACGCATTGTGGTCGACCCAGGCGGTCACCGAATCTCGCACGATCTGAATCATTTTCCGGACCGGTCCCGCACGCCGAATCGCTGCCGCTTTCGAATGCATGAGCAGACGGTGAAGTGTCGCGGAGCGCAAAGCCAGCGGACGCAGCCGCGGCGAACTGTCGGTTTGCGCCTACGCTGGCGCGGCGCGCCGATTACCCAACGGCGGTCGCGCAGTCGTTCAAGCGCGACGCCGATTCCCGATCATTACCCCCGCAATAATACCGGTCACGGTCGCAGCGCACGCAGTGATATAAGGGGAGTTCTTCACGACCGAACCAGCCCTCGTCCTGAGGTTTGCGGCATCGCTGCGCACCTCGGCGGTCAGATCGCCAGCCACCAGCTTTACCATCGTCGCGGCCATGAACAGATTCGCGCATCGCCTCAACAATTTTGCCATGTCCATGGCGGCATTATTCGCGGCCGGCCGCGAGGGAGCAAGCCAGCGGCGGCCCTGTCGCGTTGAGGGAGGCGTCCTACCGGGGATGCTGCGCCTTGAGCGGACGTTTAATCGGATGGATTTCCACTACTTTGTGCGGTTGCGAGTCGCAGCAGCCGAGAAGGCCGCTCTGATTGGCGGATCGACGCGTTTCACTCAGGTTGAAATAGTACTGCAGTTGCGGATGCGTGCTCACGTGCAAAAACAGACTGTGGCGCTCGGCTAGTTCTCTGGGCATGCGGGACATATAGCTGCCGCCCTTAGGCCGGTCTGTCGTCCTCGACGCCAAGTCTTTGTAAGACTTCCGGCGGCTTGTCGACAACCCGCCTGCCGCCGCCCTCATGGCGCAAGAACGCGAGCACCAAGCTCTCGGCCTTGCGCGCCGAGGCGACCGTCAGTTTGCCATCGATTTTTTCGTGAATTCGCCCGGAACGCCAGCTGTCGAATACAGCGGGATTGATATAGGACTTGCGGCAGACTGCCGGGGTATTGCGCAATTCGGCTGCCACATGTTTCACTACTTCGGCGATTTTCTTCTTGAGGGCGTATTCGCTCGGCGGGTCGGGCAGCGGCGTGCAGGCGAGCAATGTGATGGCGTGCAGAGTCGCACCCCAAGTGCGAAAATCTTTGGCTGTAAAATCGTTGCCCATGGCTTCGCGCAAATAGTCGTTCACCTGACCGGAGTCGATCGGACAGCGGTTCCCTTCATCATTGATGAACTGAAATAAATGCTGGCCCGGAATCTCCTGGCAGCGCCGAACGATCTTGGCAATGCGCTTGTCGTCGATGAGTATTTCATGCTGGACTCCGCCTTTGCCGCGGAAGTTGAGCACGGCACGGCCGTCGCGTATGAAGCTCACGTGACGATTGCGAAGCGTCGTGAGGCCGAAGCTCTTATTGTCGCGAGCGTACTCGGTATTGCCTACGCGAATCCTGGTGGCATCCAACAGGCTGACGACGACGGCAAGGACCTTTTCGCGAGGCAAGCCCGGCAGCCCCAGATCTCGCTTGAGAATGCGTCGAAGTTTCGGCAGTTGTTCGCCGAATGACACCATGCGGCCGAACTTCGCGCTATCGCGCAGCTCGCGCCATTCCGTGTGATAACGATATTGCTTTCGGCCGCGCGCGTCTCTGCCGGTTGCCTGCAGGTGGCCGCGGGGTTTCATGGTAATCCACACGTCTTCATAGGCCGGCGGAATCGCGAGGCTCGCGATGCGCTTCAAGTCCTTTTCGGCTGCCAGCTCGCGGTTTTCCGGCGTGACGTAGCGAAAGCCGCGGCCGACGCGCAAGCGACGGATGCCCGGCTCTGCATCGGACACATAAACGAGGCCCGCCTCAATGGCCATTTGCGCGGCTTCCGCCGCACTGCCGACTGGCTTGTCGCTTTCCTGTGAAGACTTGAGCGTCATAGCGAATGGCTTTTAGCAGGTCGCGCGCCTCGCAGGCTATGGACGCGCACCGACACCGCGTAGGACAGCAGGTCTAAGTGCTCGAATTGCGACGCAGTTCAGGATTCGTATGCAGCGGCGAGCTGGCAACTCGAGAACTGCGCTGCAGTCGTGCAACGCACTGTTAATTTACATATTGTTATGAACTCGGCCGGAGCGCGGCAACCACGCGATGGAATGAAACGGCATCGTGTAGCTGGAGATCGAGGTTGCGCGCATCTGTCGCGCTTTTCCTACGCCACAATGCGGCAATCAGGCCTCGCGCGGCGCGGCGTTGCACACAAAAATACGCGCGGAAACTCGCCGTCATGCGCGGCGCGGTCTATCACCGCAAAGCGGTCTTCAATACTTCAGGAGAAAAAGATGAAAAGCACACTGCTCGGTCTCATGCTGGCGTTGCCGCTGGTTGCATTTGCCGACGCCAATCCCGATGCGTCTTTCTACAAGAATGCAGCAGAGGCCGGCATCGCCGAGGTGGAGGCCGGCCAGATGGCACAGAACAAGGGCAACGATCAGCAGGTAAAAGACTTTGGCGCGATGATGGTTAAGGATCATTCGGCGGCGAATGACAAACTGAAAGCCCTCGCGGCGTCCAAGAACTTGACCCTACCCACCAGTTCCAGCGTCGGTCAGATGGCGGCCAAGGCCAAGCTTGACGTGCTGAGCGGAGACACTTTCGACAAGTCGTACATCAAGAATCAGTTGAAGGCCCATCGCCGCGCGATCGCACTGTTCAACAAGGAGATAGCTTCGGGCCAGGATCCCGATGCAAAGGCCTTTGCCAGCGCCACGCTGCCGACTATTCAATCACACTTGAAATCAATCAAGACCATCGCCGCCAGCGATGGAGTCAGCACAAAACCTTGATCTGTGCATCGCAAAACCCGGCGGCCGCCACGCGGCGCCGCTGGGTTACGCTTGCGCCGGTTGCGCTGCGTAGGCGCATTCCGACCTCAGCCGGCGGGCCGTCGCCCTAGTTTTTACCGATCGCCGTACGTATCGTGCAGTGCGTTGAGAGGCGTAAGGTTTTCCAGCCACACAATTAAGGGAATCACATGTTGCACTATGCCGTCGTCTTTCTGGTAATCGCCCTGATTGCGGCCGTCTTTGGCTTTGGCGGCATCGCTGCCGGAGCTGCGGGCATCGCAAAGATCTTGTTCGTTGTCTTCTTGATCGGCGCAATCGTTACGTTCCTGATGAACGGAAGGTCGCGAGTCTAACGGCCTTGCCTTGATCCGCAATACGCGGATCCGCATACGCGGCGCAGAGAGTACTTTGCGCCGCGTATCGCCCTGCGGCCGCGACCTGCCTCAGGGCGAAAGCAATTTCGCCAGCGGCATCCAATAATTTGCCTGCCATCCCGCGGCCAAATGTTCGGCTTGATCGTTGGGAAACCCCACATGATCAAAAATGATTTTCGATCCGCCGCCATTTTCAACCAGCGCAAATCGCACGATCGAATACAGGCCCGCACCCCAGCTCCCGGCGCGCCAGGCCTGAACGATGAGCTGGTCTGGCGCCAATTCAATTTGCCGACCGCTGACATACCCGCCGAAGAGCGAAAATGCACCACCCGGGGCGGCGTCAATCGCGGTTGGGACCTTGGACTTCAAGCCTTGCATGGCACCGCTCAACTGAACAACCTGGTCGAATTGTTCGGCATCGGTCAATGCTTCGTACAAGCGCTTGCGGCTCGCTGGGAACACCGGCTCCTGATGGATCGATGCAGCCCTGTGCGAAATCCCAGCCCCGGCCGCCGCGCCCGGTGTGGAATTTTCAGGCGCAGCCGCCGATTTTGCCGCGCCCAGTCCGCCGGCGGCCAATGCTGCCGCGAGCAGCACCTGCCGGCGTGTCGACACGTTGTAGTCTAAAAAACCAATTTCAGGCTTGCGCATCTGACCCCCTTTGCAATTGAGCTAGCGCTGCGCGGCGCCGCGCGCGAAGCTCATCACTTCCTCTGCCATCAACTCGAGAATTTGCGCCACCCTCGGCACCAGACACTTACCCTGCTCATCGAAAACAGTCTCCGCCGAATTGATGGCCGCGCCAAGCGGTGTCGGCCAGCCGCGAAGCGCATGCACGATGTCGCGCAAAGCTCCCAGGGTATTGACGGCGCCCGGCCAACCCGCCGCGGTGGCGATGCATCCGACGGCGCGGCCGCTGAAGTATGGCCGCGCATCGGTGCGCAAATCTTCGGCATAGTCCAGCGCGTTCTTGACCAGACCGGAGATGCTGCCGTGGTATCCCGGCGAGCCGATGATGATGCCATCCGCCAAAGCGAGTTCAGCGACCAAGGAACGCGCGCCCTCGCATCGCTCCGGATTGTCAGGCTGATACAGGGGCAATTGCAGCAGCGGACCGCTAATGAGATTGGTGCGCGCTCCCGCCGCGCGCGCCGCGCTGAGCACATGGAGCATGGCTCTTTCGGTCGAGGAATTGGGACGCAGCGTTCCCCCGACGGCAAGAATGTACGGTGAACTCAAGACACACACTCACGTATAGCCTGACGGCATGCTACACGCTATTGCTGTCCGATTTCAGTGAGCCGGATTCGCGGCTCGCGCGCCAAACGGCGGTCTTGCGTACCAAACCAGCGGTATCAGCAGCAGGTAGAACAGCGCCAGCACGTTGAACACATCGCTGACTCCGAGCGTCGATGCCTGGCTGGAAATGAGCTGGTTGACGTACTGCGAGGCGTTGACGCCGGTGATGCCTTGCGCGCTGAGCTGAGACTGATACTGGGTCCAGGCGTCGGCGGAATTGCGGATGTGCTCCGTGAGCACCGCGTGGTGATAGTCGGTGCGGCGATTCCATATCCAGACCGTAATGGCGGTCGCAAAACTGCCGGACATGGTGCGCACGAAGTTGCTCACACCGGACGCCGATGCCAACTCATTCGGCGGAACACCGGACATCAATATCTGGTTCAGCGGCAGAAAGAAAAATGCCATTCCCAAACCCTGAAAAAACCGCGGCGTCGCAAATTGAATGAAGCTCACGGTCTCATTGAGCGTCGCGGTCCAAAAGGTGGCGAAGCCAAACACACAGAACGCGAAGCTCGCCGCGAGCCGCAAATTGAGCCGATTCATATAGCGGCCCACGAACGGCGCGACCACGATACCGAGCAGACCCACGGGTGCGATGGCCAATCCGGCCCACACGGCGGTGTAACCAACGGTTGTCTGCAGCCAGAGCGGGAAAATGATATTGACGCCCGAGATGGCGAAAAACGACAGGCCTATGCAAATCGTACCCACGCGAAAGTTGCGCCGCCCGAACAGTCGCAAATCCACCACGGGGTGTTTATCGGTAAGCTCCCAGGGAATCAGAAACGAGATGGCCATGACCGCCGTGACCGCCGCCGCGATGATGATCGGCGAATTGAACCAATCCTTGTCATTGCCGTTGTCCAACATGAACTGCAGACTCCCCACGCCGACGATCAGCAGCAGAAGTCCGACGGCATCAATGGGCGATTTGACGGTCTTCGACTCGCGGCGGTGAAGAATCGACCAGCTCACGATGGCTGAGAATGCCCCTACCGGCAAGTTGATATAGAAGAGCCACGGCCAAGATAGGTTATCCGTAATGAAACCGCCGAGAATGGGGCCAAAAATGGGTGCGATCATGATGACCATCGACCACATCCCCAGGGCCATGCCGCGGCGCTCGATGGGATAATTTCGCAGCAGAATCGCCTGCGCAACAGACATCATGGGTCCGGAGACCAGGCCCTGTATGAGGCGGCCGGCCACCAGCATCGGCAGGCTGGTGGCCATCCCGCAGAAGGCGGAGAAAACCATGAAGAGCAAGATGGAGCTGACGAAGGTTCTGACCTCGCCAAAGCGCCGTGCGATCCAGCCGGACAGCGGCTGCATCACCGCGGCCGCCAGCATGTACGAACTGACGGTCCAGGTGCCCTCCGCGGTGCTCACTCCGAGGCTGCCGGAAATGTGCGGCACCGAGACATTGACGATGGTCATGTCGAGTATTTCCATGAACGACGCCAAGGCAATCGCGACGGTCAGCAACAGCAGCTTGCCGCCGTGCAGAGGCGGGTATTCGGGCGCGGCGGCTGCTTGTAGGGGATTACCCATCGGCGAATTCCGAACTAGTGATCGGCACCAAGATTGCGGCGCACCACCGCATCGGCCTCGGCATTGGCTTTTTCCAAATCCTGTGTGTACACCTGCGTATTGCCCACCGACCGATCGCTCACGTCCGCCGCCAGCACCGGGCCCTCGCGCGAGGTCGTGTCGACGGTGACCGTGGCGGATAGACCGACGCGCAGCGGCGATTTGACCAGATCGTTGTCGTCAATTTGAATTCGCACCGGCACTCGCTGCACGACCTTGATCCAATTGCCCGAAGCGTTCTGCGCCGGCAGCAGCGAAAACGCGGCGCCGGTCCCCGCCGCCATTCCCTCGACGTGACCGTGGAAAACATAGGCGCCGCCGTATAAATCGCTGCGCACGATGGCCTTCTGGCCGATTCGCAGGTTTCGCAGCTGAACTTCCTTGAAGTTCGCGTCCACCCACAGCGTATTCAGCGGGATCACGGTCATGAGCGCCTGCCCCGCCTGGATGTGCTGCCCCAATTGCACGCTTCGTTCCGCCACATATCCCGAGACCGGCGCGACCACCGAGTTGCGCTGGGCGGCAATCCATGCGTCGCGATAGGCATCCTTGGCTTCGAGCACAGTCGGATTGTCCTCGACCCGCACGCCTTCGATGAGAGCGTGTGCGGAAATCGATTGCTGCACCGCCTGCGACAGAGCTGCCCGCGCCAATTGCACGCTCTCCTGCGCGTGCCTGACATCCTCGGCGGCGATGGCGTGATCCGCCAGCAGCGGCTCGCGCTTGGCAAGGTCCGTCTCGGCGCGCGCGAGTTCCAACTTCCGCGATTCAATTGCCGCGGAATATTGGTCGGCGTTCGCCTTCTGTTGGCGCACTTGCCGCACCGTCTGCGCCAGGACGCTCGCGGCACGGCTCAGAGCGGTCTGCGCATCGATGGGATCGAGCTTCACCAAGACCTGTCCGGCCTTCACCAGCTGCGTGTCGTCCGCGAGAACGGCGATGACCGTCCCGGACACTTGCGCCGAAATGACCACTCGGTTGCCGTTCACATAGGCATCGTCCGTGCGCTCGCGCTTCGAGAGCACCAGGATCCAATACGCGGCCCATAACGCGCCGATCACGATGAAGATGAGCGCGATGAGCAGAAGAATCCTGCGCCGCCTGCCGTTCGGAGGATTGTTGGTAGCCGCTGAGATGTTTGCGTTCATGGTATCGCTGGTGTTGAGGCGGTCGCCGGATTTGACGCGGCCGCTGGTGTTGAAGCCGCCGACGAGGAGGCTCGGAACTCTTGCGAGCTGTCGTAGCCGCCGCCCAGCGCGCGCTGCAGAGCAATGTCCGCCGACAGCGCCTGCGAATCGAGTTGCAGGAGCGCGTCGCGCTGTTCCAACCAAGATTCGGTCGCCATGAGTTCGGGGCGTGCATCGGTCAGTCCCTGGCTGACGCGCGCGCCAGCAGTGTCCTTGATGCGCAGCGCCGCCGCGAGTTGAATCGCGCGCTGCCTGCGCTGCGCTTCGACCTGCGCCCGCATTGCTGCCTGAGTCGCCACGTCGCGCGCTGCGATGACGACAGTATCCTGATAGGTCGAAACGGCTGAGTCGATCGCCGCTTGCGCCCCGCCATAACGCGCCTTCAGTCGACCGGCATCGAAGATCGGCAGATGAATGGCCGCTCCCACTTCAGGCACGCGGCTGCTGTATTCCAGCAACCTGCCGACGTCGACGCTGGATAGCCCCGCCAGCGCGTTGATGGTGATATCGGGAAAAAATTCGGCTCGGGCGGAGGCCAAACTCCTTTCCGCTGCTTCGACCCGCCAACGGCTGGCGGTAATATCCGCCCGGCGCGCGATCAAATCGATCTTGACGTCATCAGGCAGCAGTCCCGCAACTGTGGGCAGCGGCTTAGGTTGCAACGATGGCAGCTCATCGGTGGAGCGTCCTAGCAACGCTGCCAGGGCCACCACTCGAAGTCTTGCTGAGCCCTCCAGCGCGGCGATTTGCTCCCGCTGCGCCGCCAGAGCGAGTTCAGCATGGTTCGCATCATCCGCTGTATCCAAATCCGCGCGAACGCGGGCCGAGGTGATCTTTCCCTCCGTCTCAATGATGGCTGCCTTCTCGCGCGCGAGCGCCAGGCGAAGTTGATCGGCCTGCCAGCCGAAGTAGGTATCGGCGATTGAGCCGGCAAGCATCAATGCCGAGGCGCTGCGGTCGGCTTGTGCGGCGTGCGCTTGGTCCATTGCCGCTTCGACCGCATCTTTCTGCTTGCCCCACCAATCGAATGTATACGTTACTTGTATTCCCAGGTCAGCCTGGTTGTACCAGGTGAATCCCAGCAGTTGCGGTGGAAAGAGGCCGTTGTCGCTCAATCGCTGGCGATTGATGTCGGCGTTGGCGGCCACTTGCACTCCGGCTGCGGCCGCCGCCAGCCGCACGGATTGCCGCGCTGACTCATAGCGCGCGTGCGCCTCAGCTAAATTCGGCGAATTCCCGATCCCAATGGTTATCAATTGATCGAGCGTGGAGTCTTGATAGCGTTTCCACCAGTCCTGCGCCGGCCACTCGCCGCCTGTCGCTTCCGGCGACTCGAGAGGTGCTGCCGAAGCCAACTGCACCGGCTTGTGCTTGGGCGGCAATCCTGCGCAGCCCGCCACGGCGGCCGCCAAAATCGCGGCAGCTACCCTCTTCATTCCGATTGCTCCAGCTCGTGGCCAAGAATTTTGAGTTGCCCGATCAACTGGCGCTGCTCAGTTTCTGAAAAATTCTTCAGCATCCTACGCAATGGCTCAAATAGTTTAGGCAGCAGTTCGCGGACGAACTCTTCGCCTTCGTCAGTGATTCGCAGCACCATGCGGCGCCGGTCGTGCACGCTCAAAACTCGCGTGATGAGACCGCGGCTGACCAGCGCATCGCTGATCCGCGACATGTTGGCCGGACTCTGCGAGGCCCGCGCGCACAAATCACTGGGGTGAGAGACGCCGCCCGGCTGCGAGAACAGCGTGGTCAGTACCCGGAACTCCGCTTCCGCCAGTCCAAAGGGCTTGATGCGCTGCTCGAACATCGCAGACATCTCGCGTCCGACATGAGAGAGCAGCCGGCACATGAGAATGCTGGTGGCGGGCAAATCCGGGATGCGCGTGCCGAGATTCTGGAGATTGGCCTCCATCAGCTCAAAATCGGTGGAATTATTCATTTGCATACTAACTATTTAATGTAATATATTTTACCAAGTGAATATCCCGTCTGCAAATAGTTTGTTGCATATAAAAACGACACATGTCATTTTTGACGCATGATTGATCCGCAGCAAGCGAGAAAGACCGACCGGAAGCCCGGAAGGCCCAGGCGAGGCACGGAGCTGGCCCGGACTGCCGCCCTGATCAACGCCGCGACTCGCGTGTTTCTGCGCGAGGGCTATGGGCTCGCGAGCATCGACAAAGTGGCGGCGGAAGCCGGGGTGTCGACGCGTACGATTTATGAGCGGTTCAAGAACAAGGCGGATCTTCTCGGCGCTGTGATCAGCCGCCTGGTGGAGCGCATGTCCACGGTCATCGCGACGGCGGATCTGGATCGACTCGAGCCCAAGGCGGCCCTCACCTTGATTGCGGAAACAGTGACCGACCGCGTGCGCGACCCCGATTCTGCGGCGCTGTTTCGCATTCTCGCCACTGAAGCGCATCGCTTTCCGGAACTCGCCGCCAAAATGCGCGACAGCGATAAGCGCTGCATCGATCACGCAGTCGCCAATTATTTTCGCGGCCAGATCAGCCGCGGCAGCCTGAAACTTGCAGATCCGCAAGTTGCGGCGACGCTATTCCTGCAGATGATTTGCTCGGAGCTTCACGAAAGCATACTGTTCGATACCGAGGATGCGTTGGCTAAACTCGATTGCAAATCGCACTCGAATCATGTGATCGACATTTTTCTGCAGGGCGCTGCACCTCGCGCCGACACTGCCAAGGTCTGACGCATGATTCGCTACTGCCCCATCGCATGTACCGCTGCGGCGCTGCTCACCTCCTGTGCAGCGGGCCCGAATTTCAGACCGCCGGAGCCGCCGCATACCTCAGGATTCTTGCCGCCGGGGCAGCTGGCGGCCGAGACCGCATCGGCACCGGCGCCGGCCGGCGAGGCGCAGCGGTTTGTGGAAGGTCTTGATATACCGGGCCAGTGGTGGACGCTGTTTCAATCGCCGCAACTCAATGCGCTGATCGAACGGGGCCTGGCAAACAGCCCGACACTCGAGGCTGCGACAGCGGCTCTGCGTCAGGCCAATGAAACCCTGGCGGCAGGCCGCGGCAGCTTTTTCCCGAGTGTGTCGGCGGCCGCGGGCGTACAAAGGGATAAGGAGCCCGGGATTGCCGTCGGGGCACCGCAAATAGGCTCGGTGCTCTATACGTTGAACAGCGCCACCGTCAACGTGTCGTACACAGTGGACGCCTTCGGCGGCGTGCGCCGTCAAGTCGAGGCCTTGGGCGCTCAGGCTGAGTATCAGAAATTCGCGCTCGAGGCCGCGTACCTCACGCTGAGCGCCAATATCGTGACGGGCGCCATCGCGGAAAGCTCGCTGCGCGCACAGATCCGGGCTACGCAGGAGATCGCGGCTTCCCAGCAAAAACAGCTCGATATCACGCAGCGCCGCCTCAATGCGGGCGGTGCATCGAAAGTCGATGTGCTGCAGCAGCAAGCTTTTCTGCAAACCACGCTCGCCAGCCTGCCGCCGCTGCGCACGCAGCTCGCACAACAACGAAATCTGCTGGCGGCATACGTCGGCGAGCTGCCCGCCGATTACACCGGCCCCGATTTCACTCTGGAGTCGCTGTCGATACCCACGGAGCTGCCGGTGAGCCTACCCTCGAAGTTTGTCGAGCAGCGGCCCGATGTGCAGGAGTACTCGGCACTGCTGCATGAAGCGACCGCCGAGATCGGCGTCGCGACCGCCAATATGCTGCCGCAAATCACTTTGTCCGGCAGCTACGGCGGCGAGGCGGAGAGTTTTGCCAATGTGTTTTCACCCGCGTCCGTCATCTGGAGCGTCGCCGCATCGCTCACGCAGCCGCTGTTCAAGGGCGGTCAACTGACCCACCAGCGCCGCGCCGCGATCGCCGCCGCGCAACAGGCGGCCGCCAACTACCGGGCCACCGTGATCACGGCGTTTGAAAATGTGGCCGATACGTTGTACGCGCTGCAGGGCGATGCCGATGCGCTGGCCGCGGAAACGCTGGCGGAGAGCACCGCGGCGGCCAGCCTCCAGCTGGTCCAGGTGCAATACACGAGCGGCGCCGCTAATTATCTGCAAGTGCTGACCGCGGAGCAGACCTATCAAAACGCGGCCGTGGCTCTGGTGAAGGCGCGCGCGCAGCGCTATGCCGATACCGCGGCGTTGTTTCAGGCACTCGGCGGCGGGTGGTGGAACCGTTCGGACGTCACGGCTAATTCAAGCGATCAGGGAAAGAGGTAATTGTGAGCACCATCGATAGGGCGAAACCCCGCGCAATGATCAAGCCGCTGCTCATCATGGTGATCGTGATCGCAGCGGTGCTCGGCATCGTCTTCGGCGTGCAGCTCTTCTTCGGCCGCATGCAGAAGAAATACATGACGGCGGCTGCCTCCGCTCCACAGACCGTGTCCACCACCGTCGCGGCCGCGGCCGACTGGATACCCTACTACGAATCCACCGGGACCCTGCGCGCCGTACGCGGCGCGGACCTGTCCTCCCAGGCCTCAGGCGTGGTGGATCAAATCGCGTTTGATTCCGGCAACGAAGTTCCCGCGGGCAGAGTATTGCTGCGGCTCGCGCCGAATGACGACTACGCAAAGCTGCAGCAGCTGCAGGCTGCAGCCGAATTGGCCGATCAAACCCTGAAGCGTGACCAGGAACAGTTTGCGGCGCAGGCCGTTAGTCAAGCCAACATCGACACCGATGTGTCGACGCAGAAATCGGCGCATGCCCAGGTAGCGGCGCAACAGGCGCTGATCGAGGAGAAAATCGTCAAAGCGCCGTTTGCCGGCCGGCTGGGTATTCGTCAGGTCGACCTCGGCCAGTATTTGACGGCCGGCACGGCCATCGTGACGCTGCAGGCGCTCGATCCCATTCTCATCGACTTCTATCTCCCGCAGCAGGCGCTCGCTCAACTGAAAACCGGGCAGCCGGTCGCCGCATCGATCGACACCTATCCCGGCCAGACTTTCAACGGCATCGTTGAGTCGATCAATTCCAAAGTGGACACGGGAAGCCGGAATGTTCAGGTGCGCGCCTCGTTCCACAATGCGGATCGGCGTTTGGTGCCGGGGATGTTCGCGAGCGTACGAATCGAGTATGGCGACAAGCGCGCGCCGATTACCCTGCCCCAGACCGCAGTGACCTACAACCCGTTTGGCGACACGGTCTATGTGGTCGAGCAGAAAGGCGTCGACGATCAGGGACATCCACGCCTGCAGGCTCAACAGCGATTCGTCAAATTGGGACCTACCCGCGGGGACCAGGTCGCGGTGGAAAGCGGGCTCAAGGCCGGCGAGGTGGTCGTGACCGCCGGCCAAATCAAGCTTCGCAACGGGGTTTTCGTGGCCGTCAACAACGATGTACTGCCGCCGGACGAAATCAATCCCAAGCCTCCCAACGAGTAGCTCGAGGCCTTCGTGAAGTTCACCGATATCTTCGTCCGCCGTCCCGTGCTGGCCTCCGTGGTCAGCCTGGCCATTCTGGTGCTGGGCTTGAGATCCTTCTCATCCCTGCAGGTGCTTGCCTATCCCAAGACTGAAAATGGCGTGGTCACCATATCGACCGCCTATCCCGGCGCGGATCCGGAATCGATCGCCGGATTCATCACGACGCCGATCGAAACCGCCGTCGCTCAGGCGAACGGCATCGACTACATGACGTCGGTAAGCCAAAACAGCGTCAGCACCATCACCGTGAATCTTCGCCAGAACTACGATACCTCGAAGGCGGCGAGCGAAATCAACATCAAGGTCAACTCGGTGTTGAATCAATTGCCGAGCGGCGCCTTGCAGCCCACCATTACGGTACAGGTCGGCCAGACGATCGATGCGATGTACATCGCGTTTCGCAGCGATACCCTGGCATCGAATCAAATCACCGACTACCTGACGCGCATCGTGCTGCCGAAGTTCCAGGCGGTCGAGGGCGTGCAGCAGGCGGAATTAATCGGCTCCCAGACTTTTTCGCTGCGGGCATGGCTGGATCCGAAAAAACTCGCCTCGTACGGAATGACGGCGACGGACGTGTACACGGCCCTCGCCAACAACGACTACATCTCGGCGGTCGGCAACACCAAGGGACAAATGGTCCAGGTCACCCTGACCTCCTCCAGCAATCTGCATTCGTTGGCGGAGTTCCGAAATTTGATCGTCAAGCAGGTGAACGGCGGCATCATTCGTTTGAGCGACGTCGCGGAAGTGAGCCTGGGCGCGGACAGCTACGAATCAGCGGTGCGCTTCGACGGCAAGAATGGCGTGTTCATCGGCATTCAGGTCGCACCGAGTGCGAATCTCTTGAACGTCATCAATGGCGTGAAAGCCGCGATGCCGGAGATCGAGGCGCAATTGCCGCAGGGCCTCACCGTCCGAGTGGCCTACGATTCCACCGACTTCGTCAATGGCTCGATCCGGGAAGTCGTGGTGACCTTGATTGAAGCACTGATCATCGTCATGTTGGTGATTTTTGCGTTCTTGGGCTCGCCGCGCTCGGTATTGATCCCCGTGGTGGCGATTCCCCTCTCGCTGGTCGGGACTCTGGCCATCATGCTGGCGCTGGGGTTCTCGATCAATCTCCTGACTCTGCTGGCATTGGTGCTTTCCATAGGCCTGGTGGTGGACGATGCCATCATCGTGGTGGAAAACGTCAATCGCCACCTGGAGGACGGCACGCCGCCCATCGCCGCAGCGCTGCAAGCCGCCCGGGAGCTCGCCAATCCCATCATCGCCATGACCGTGGTGCTGCTCGCCGTCTATGTGCCGATCGGGTTTCAAGGAGGGCTGACGGGCGCCTTGTTCACGGAATTCGCGTTCACGGTGGCGGGCGCCGTGACGGTGTCTGCGGTCATCGCGCTGACCCTTTCCCCGATGATGTGTTCGCGGTTATTGCGGCCGCACCGGACCGACAAGGTCAATTGGGAAACGCGGGTCATCAAATTCATCGACGATCGATTCGAGCGTCTGCGCTCCGGCTACCAACGACTGCTGGAAACGAGCCTCAGATACACGCCGGTCACCGCCATTTTCGTGCTGCTGATCATCGGCACAATCTTCCTGTTGTACCGAAGCTCCAAGAGTGAATTATCGCCACAGGAAGACCAGAGCTTCGTTCTGGCTCAGGCAACCTATCCCCCGGCGGCAACTCTGCAGCGAAAACTGTTCTACGGCGCCCAGGCATTTCAGATCCTGAAGACGCAGGAGGGAGAAGCGGAGGTATTCCAGATCGACGCGCCGGGCACCTCGATCGTCGGCCTGCCTCTGGTGCCCCGCAGCCAGCGGAAATTGAGCGCCACCGAGGTTCAGCGCAGCCTGCAGCAGAAACTCGGCAAGCTGCCTGCACAGCGATTCGTGGTCTTTCAACAGCCCTCACTCCCCGGCGCGCGCGGACTGCCGGTGCAATTCGCGCTCAAGTCCACCGATCCCGCGGCGCGGCTCGACGAGGTATCCCAGGCATTCCTCAAGAGCGTCAACCAAAGCGGCATGTTCGTGTTCATGGACAGCGATCTGAAAATAGATGCGCCGCAATCGGTGATCGAGATAGACCGCGACAAGGCGGCGCAAATCGGCCTGACGATGAGCCAGGTGGGGCAGTCGCTCGGCGCGTTGCTGGGCGGCGGCTACGTCAATTATTTCAGCATGCAGACCCGCTCGTACAAGGTCATCCCCCAAGTCGACCGGGCCTCGCGGCTCAATGTCGATCAACTGCTCAACTACCCGATCGCGACGATTGGCGGAGTGCCGGTGCCTTTGTCGACCATTGCGACGATCCGCTCGGAAACCGTGCCTGAAACGCTCAACCATTTCCAGCAGCTGAACTCTTCGACATTGTCCGGTGTCGCTTCGCCCGGTGTCTCGCAGGCGGCATCCTTGAACTACCTCAAGGATCTCGCAGCGCGCACCCTGCCGCAGGGCTACAGCGTGGACACTGCCGGTCTCACGCGTCAGTACGTTCAGGAATCCAGCGGCGTTCTGGCTACTTTCGGTTTTGCCATCGTCATCGTGTTTCTGGCGCTCGCCGCCCTGTTCGAGAGCTTTCGCGACCCGCTGGTGATCCTGATTTCGGTGCCCCTGTCGATTGCCGGCGCTTTGATATTCATCGCTCTCGGTCTGAATGGCGCAACCTTGAATATCTACACGCAAGTCGGATTGGTGACTCTGATCGGATTGATCAGCAAGCACGGCATCTTGATCGTGGAAGTGGCCAACGAGGAACAGCACAGCGGCAAGACCAAGTCGGCGGCGATCGTCGCGGCTGCGTCGGTGCGGCTGCGGCCGATCCTCATGACCACCTCGGCCATGGTTTTGGGTGTGTTGCCGCTGGTGTTTGCCAGCGGCGCGGGGGCCGCTTCCCGGTATGCCATCGGACTGGTGATCTCCACCGGACTCGCCATCGGTACACTATTCACTTTATTTGTCGTGCCCGGCGTCTATATGCTGATCGGCGCCGACCATTCGGCGCATACCGCGGACGACCGCGGCGAACTCCAGCAGCCCGTCTGAGGGTCGGCCGCGCGCTATTTGGCGGTATTTATCACTATATTTCAATAGGATATAAACACTACATTATAGACATTCTAGAACAATCTCCAAAAGCACCTCTCGATACCCGCCTGTACGCGATTCAAATTCTCGACAAAATCCGCGTTGCGTTCGGTCGATTGTCTTGTATATTCCATGCGCAGAGTCTTGATTTACCAAGACTCGTCGGGAGTTAGCAGCCTCGAAACCACTTTAGGTTTACGTCTTTGTTCAACGTGGGGCTTACATGATCAGCGCTTGGGATTGTTTTCATTTTGCAACTCTCGAACTCGTCCGTTCGACCCCCATCAAACAACGCTTGGTGTGCGCGTACCGTCGACACCTCGCTTCAATTCCTGAAGATCAGGTTCCAAGCGAGATTCGCGATTCTTTCGAGCGGGTGATGCGCAGTCTGCGAGGCGTGCAACCTCTGCGCGGTGAAGATGCGGTCGCTGCATCGGTGCGCAAAATGTCGAATCAGCAGGCCGACGACTGCGCCGCGCTGATCGTCGAGATATTCGGTTCCATGTGCAAGACCCACCTCGCCACGACGCGCTCGAGCAGTGTGGTGCAATTGCATGCAGTGGAATGCGCGCCCGAGGAATTCGATGTTCCGGCGCTGACCGCCAGCAACTAGCTAATCGAGCTTGAATTCGATGGTGTCCCAGCGCGTCGTTTCCTGATGCCGTGCTTGGCGGCGCAGCGCATCGATCACATTGCGCTCGTTCCACGCGCTCACTTCGTCCGCGAGATCTTTGATGGCCTTGGCCACAGGCTCTGTGGAACCAAAATTTTCCATGGCGACGATCGGGCGATCGGCGGCCTTGGCGAAATTCATTTGAAACAGCACAAGATCGGGCGCGACGCGATAAACGGCGGGCAGCACGATGACCACTTCACATGGCGCGATTTGCCGCCGCAGGTCCTCGCGCTGCGCCTCTTTGTCCGCCGGCTGCTTGGCATGCGGCTGGCTGGTGTTCACATAGTAAAAAGTACCAGACGCCTCCAGGTACTCGAACAGACGCGTGTAATCGTCGTTCTCCGCCCACGCGTGGGTCACAAACAGCCGAATGGGATTGGCTGACATGCGCATAGTGTAGCGTGACGATGGGCATGCGCGAAGCACCACACGTCGATACAATGGGCCCGGTGCGATTGCTGATTTACAATATACGATATGCCACCGGCACGGGCCCGGCGTTCCACCTCCCGGTACCCGGCGCCGGCTATCTTCGCTCCAGTCGCCAAGTTTTGTCGCGTATCACCGACTTTATCAAGCAGCAGGACCCGGATGTCGTCGGTCTGATCGAAGTGGACATCGGCTCGATTCGCACCGGAATGATCAACCAAGCGGATTTCATAGCTCGCTCGCTGGGCCATTACTCGACCTATGAGTGCAAGTACGGCGTCTCTTCGGTCAATCATCTGGTGCCCATCGTGCGCAAGCAGGCCAATGCTTTCCTTGCGGCGCCGCGGGTTCGCGGCGAGCGGTTCCATTACTTCGATACCGGCATCAAACGGCTCATCATCGAACTGGAGCTGGACGATATCGCCATCTTCCTGGTGCATTTGTCGCTGAAATTCAGACATCGCCAATATCAGCTTCGATATCTGTACGATCTGGTGCGCAAGACCAGAAAGCCGGTGATCGTGGCGGGCGACTTCAACACCTACTGGGGCGACCACGAAATCTACCTGTTCACACAGGCCGCGGGCCTGAGAAATGCCAACTCGCTCGGACTTCCGTCGTACCCCAGCCGCAGCCCCCGCAAAGAGCTTGATTTCATCCTTCACAGCGCGCAGATCGAAGTGACTAGATTCGACATCCCCGACGTGCAATTCTCCGATCATCTGCCGCTGATTTGCGATTTCACGATTCACGAGTCCGCCTTACAGGCAGCATGAGCAAGGACAGCTGGTCGCTGGAAATCGACGCTGAGCGCATCGGATGGCTCACCTGCGATACGCCGGACGCCTCGACCAATGTACTGTCCGGCGCCATGATGCGCGAGCTGTCGGAGAAGCTGGCGCAAATAACCACTCTGCGTCCCATCGGCCTCATCGTTCGGTCCGCCAAGGCCGGCGGCTTCATCGCCGGCGCCGATATCAAGGAGTTCATCAAGATCCGCACTCCGGAAGAGGGATACCAACTGGTGCGGGCCGGGCAGTCGGTGCTGCAACAATTGGAAGATCTGCCCTGCCCTACCGTGGCCGCGCTGCATGGATTCGCGCTGGGCGGGGGTTTGGAATTGGCGCTTGCCTGCAGCTATCGAATCGGCGCCGACGACGCGCTGCTGTCGTTAGGTCTGCCCGAGGTGCTGCTCGGAATCCACCCGGGATTCGGCGGTACGGTGCGCAGCGTGCGGCTCATCGGCGTGCGGCCATCGCTCGAGCTCATGCTCAAGGGCAAGCCCTTCAGGGGGGCGCGCGCACTGCGCGTTGGCTTGCTGGACGAATTGGTGCCGCCCGCCGAACTTGGGGCCCGCGCCAAATCGCTGCTGCTTCGAGCGCCGCCGAAGAAGACCGCTTCGTTCCTCGAAAAGCTCATGAATTTGAGCGCGGTACGCCCGTTGGTCGCGCGGCAGACCGCGTCCGCCCTGCGGCACAGCGTCCGGCGCGAACATTACCCCGCCCCGTACGCGATCCTGGATCTGTGGCAACAACACGGCGCCGTTGGAGCCGCCAGCTACGAGGCGGAGGCTCGCTCGATCAGCGCGCTCATGTGTACGCCGACCTCGCGCAACCTGGTGCGGGTCTTTCTTCTTCAAGACCGGCTCAAGACTTTGGGAGGAACAGCCTCAACCGACTTCAAACACTTGCATGTCGTCGGCGCCGGCGTCATGGGCGGAGACATTGCGGCGTGGGCTGCGTTTCGCGGATTGAGCGTCACGCTGCAGGATCGCAGCGCTGATTTGATTCAAGCCGCCCTGGACCGCGCCAATGCATTTTTCGAGAAGCGGCTCAAAAGTCCTGGCGCCGCGGCCGAAGCTGCGTCCCGCCTGAAAATGGACATCAACGGCGACGGCGTTGCGGACGCGGATCTCGTGATTGAGGCAATCTCTGAAGACATCGAAGCCAAACAGGCGTTGTATGCGACGCTCGAACCGAAACTCAAGCAGGGCGCGGTTCTCGCCACCAATACCTCGAGCATCAAGATCGAAACCCTGTGCGAAAAGCTCAATGATCCCAGCCGCTTGATCGGCATCCACTTCTTCAACCCGGTCGCACAGCTTCAGCTGGTCGAAGTGGTCAAGGGTGCGAGCACGGCAGCGCCGGCGGTACAAACCGCGCTTCGGTTCACGCGCAGGCTGGAAAAGCTGCCGTTGCCCTGCACGAGTTCGCCGGGCTTTGTCGTGAACCGCATCTTGAGTCCGTATCTCAACGAGGCTTTCTTCGCTCTGGAGGCGGGTATTCCGGCTGCGGTGATCGATCGCGCGGCCGTTGAGTTCGGCATGCCCTTGGGACCAATTGAACTCACCGACGTCGTCGGCTTGGACGTTTCACTGCACGTCGGTCGAGTGCTCGGCGCGGCCTTTGGGCGAGAGGTGCCGCAGGTTCTGATCAGATTGGTGGAGCAAAAAAAGCTCGGGCGCAAGAGCGGAGAGGGTTTCTATCATTGGCGCGGCGGCAAGGCGCAAAAGCCGCAAGCAGCGGATTTCCCGGTACCGGAGGATCTGCAAGACCGCTTGATACTGCCCATGCTCAATGAGGCAGCAGCTTGCCTGCGCGAGGGGATCATCGAAGATGCCGATTTGCTGGACGCCGGCGCAGTATTTGCGACGGGCTTTGCGCCTTTTCGCGGCGGCCCACTTCAATATGCCAAAGACCGAGGAATCGCGAACGTAACGCAACGTCTCACGGAACTCGCGCAACGCTACGGCGAGCGCTTCCTCCCGGATGCTGGGTGGCGCCGGCTCTCGGCTTGAGTCCGCATATGGTAGGATTCAGACCCAAAATCATAGGGTTGAAAGCCTAGGAGCAAAGATTTTTTCGATGGATGAACGACCACTCGACCTTGCAGTCTTAAAAACATTCTCGCCCTTGGACGGGTTGAAGGCGGAGAATCTGCACGCGCTCGCCCGTAAAACAGTGATTCGCGAATTGGGCCAAGGCCGCGTCCTGTTCAAGGAAGGCGACACGGACAAGCGCACCTTCTACCTGGTCGCCGGCCAAATCGAATTGAGAGCGGATGATCGGGTCATGGGCATCATCAAGGCGGGATCCGCGGAAGCGCGGGCGGCTCTTGCTCCCGGGCTGCCGCGAAAGTTTACCGCGCGCGCCGCGACGGATATTGAATACATCATGATCGACAGCGATTTGCTCGACGTGCTCATTACCTGGGACCAAACCGGCCAATACGAGGTCTCGGAGCTCGGAACCGGAGGGCTCGATGTCACGGGCGACTGGATGACCACGCTGCTGCAGACCAAGGCGTTCCACCGCATCCCGCCCGCCAACATTCAAGCCATTTTCATGCGCATGCAGCGCATCAACTACCGGGCGCACGATGTCGTGATCAAACAGGGCACCGAGGGCGATTACTTCTATGTGGTGATCGCGGGCAAGTGCGTCGTCACGCGCGAAACGCCGCTCAACAAGGAAGGCATCAAGCTGGCGGAACTGGGGCCGGGGGATAGTTTCGGCGAAGAAGCCCTGATCGCAGAGGCCAAGAGAAATGCAACCGTGACCATGTCCGCCGACGGCACGCTCATGCGCCTTGGCAAACAGGATTTTCAAACCCTGCTGAATGAACCTCTGTTGCAATGGGTGGAGCCGGACAAGGCCAGAGAGATCGTCGCCAAGGGAGGCAAGTGGCTCGATGTGCGCCTGCCCAGCGAGTTTCAGAATTTCCGCATCGATGATGCGGTCAATATCCCGCTGTATTTCATCCGCCTGAAACTCAACGCCCTGGACAAAAACATCCAGTACGTGGTCTGTTGCGACACGGGCCGTCGGAGTTCAGCGGCCGCGTATATCTTGAGCGAACGGGGATTCGAAGCCTATGTCCTAAAGGGGGGTCTCGCGGCGAGCGAGGCCGCTCGCTCACGCAATGGATAATCCGCCGAACCGCTTCATACCGAAGCCGCGCTTCGATTACCGGCCGCCATCGCTGCTCGCCGATTACAAGTATCTGGCAATAGCATTCGTCCTGGTGATCATCGCGGTATCGGTATACTTGATCAGGGCGCCGCATCATCAGCTCGAGATCGAACCGCCGCCACCGCCGCCGGTCTATATTGAGCCTCTCAACGAGCCGCAAGCCGCGCCCAAGCCTTGACATCGGTTAGAGCGGCTCAGTTGTTGGGTCATCGGGCCGACGCCTTGCCACGGCCGCTGCGGCCGCGGTAACCATAAATTTCCTGCGCATCGGACTCTCCCGTATCAGGTCGATCGGATTGACCTTCACCAGAGATGGTGTATCATTCTTTGGTATCTTGGTACCAAGATACCCCTATACCAGATAGCTATGCAACTGAGACGCAGGCGCGAAGGCAGACCATGATCGAAGTCGAACGGGTTCAAACTGGCGTGCGGATGGAAAAGCGCCTCCTCAAGGTTTTGAAGGGGCTTGCGGAGTTGAAGGATCTTTCCCTGGGCGACCTGCTCGAGGGCATCGTGCTGCACGTCTTCGAAGGCAAAACGGTCTTTTCCAAGGAAACGCTGGCGCAGATCGCAGAACTCAAGAAGATTTACCAGATGACGCTGCGCGCAAGCGACAGCCACAAACTTCGGGAGAAACAGTAATCCGGCACTGGCTGGCATTTTGCGTCGGGGCCGGCGCCGCGACATTGCCGGGGATGGTGCACCACGTTCTCGCGAACGGCCGCGGCCATGGGGTTGCGGTTTCACACGCATCCGAAGCAGGGGTTGAAATGCATTTTCGGAACGATTTCTCGTTGATCGCACAGGCACCTATCGAGGTGGCTGGACCGCTGTTTGGCGCGGATAAGGAGCGCGTCTGGGCGCCGGACTGGAATCCGGTCTTTCTCTGGCCGCAAGACGCCAGAGACCAGCCTGGCATGGTCTTCACAGTTGCCCACGGCGACAAGACGGCGGTCTGGGTGAATACGGTCTTCGATCTGGCGGCCGGCCGCGCCCAGTACGTGTACGTGCTTCCGGACGTCGTTGCCACGGTGGTCAGCCTGCAGCTCACGCCGATCGGAAATACGACACGCGTTGCGGTCACGTACGAGCGCACGGTGCTGCGCGAGGCCGCACGCGACGTAGTGCGCCATATGGCCGAGCGTGATGCTAACGCCGGCCCGCAGTGGGAACGTCAGATCAACGCGTACCTCACGACCCGTCGCTAACTGCCGCGGCCCGATAACATGAACCGATGCGCTGCAGCGACAGGACAGCGCTGCTCGGTCTTACATCGTGTGCGTGGGCTTGTCCCCGCCCAGCGCACCTGCCAGATAGTTCTCGATTTTCTTTTGCGTGTTGCCGCGGTCTTGATCGCTGAACTGCACACCGATTCCGGCGGTGCGCTTGCCTTGCGCGCCCTTCGGGGTCATCCAAATGACGCGGCCGGCAACCGGAAGTTTCTCTTCCTCGCCCATGAGATTGAGCAGCATGAAAACTTCATCGCCCAAGCGATAGTTGCTGTTCGTCGGAATGAACAGACCGCCGTTTTTCACAAAGGGCATGTAAGCGAGATACAGCGCGCTCTTGTCCTTGATGGTCAGCGTCAAAAGACCCGGTTTATTACTTGGACTTCTCAATTCCTGCCATTCCCACAGTAAGTCTCAATTTGCGAGCGCGGTTCGACCGCCCAACAACAGCGCCTCCAGCGCCAATTGCTGATTCATACCGGTCGACGCGAGACGTCGGATGTCCCGTGCAGCGTCCAGCAGCTCGAATAGGGCTCTTATCTTGGGCTTAAGTAAAGCGGCAGGCAAGCGGATGGGTTCCGCAGTTTGATGCGAAGTCGCGTTTCCAAGCGCCGCCCTTACTCGCTGTGTGATCCAGTTCTCAAGCCAAATGATACGCACGCCCGGATTGGATCTTAGCCAGCGCTCGGCGAGCAAGGTCACATCCACCGCGTCTTGCGTGAGCTCGGCCACATCGTGCCGCATATCGGCGTCGAGCGCGGCCAGTCCCGCGGCATCGAGTTCGAGAGCCAGCAGAGGCGCCCCGCCGGCAAGCGCCAATGCCGCGTGCCAGGAATTGGGCTTTGGCGAAGCCGCTTCGAGCCACGCAATGGCCGACTGCGTCGGCGGGGGGCGCAGGGTGAGGCGCAAGCAGCGGCTTGCAACGGTGGCGGGCAATCGATGGGTAGGCCGCGCAATCATGATGAGCACGGTTTCCGGGGTCGGCTCCTCCAGCGTCTTCAAGAACGCATTGGCGCCATTGGCATTCAACGCCTCGGCGCCCTCGATCACGCCGACTTTGTAGCCGCCGCGGTAGCTCTTCAGCGCCAGGGAATCGATGAGCGCGCGCACTTGGTCGATCTTGATCTGCTGGGCGTCCTCTTCGAGGCGTATCAAGTGCGCGTCCGGATGAGTATCCGAGCTGAGCAGTCTGCACGATGCACAAACCCCGCAGGGGCGCGCGCCCTGCGACTCGCACAGCGTCAAAGCCGTGCTCCAATTTGCCAGCTGCTCCGCGCCTAGGCCGGGCGTGGACAGCAGCAGCAGGGAATGCGGCATGCGTCCCGACTCGAGCGCGCTGCGCAGCCGCTGCTGCGATTCCTTGAGCCACGGCAGCGAGTCGGCGCTCAAGTAATCCATGATCTCGCCTGAAGCAGAGCGATAATGCCCGCGGTGACCGAGTCGGCGGATTGCGTCGCATCGAGCACGGCGATACGCTGAGGCTCCGCGGCGGCGCGCGCCAGGTAAACCTGCCTCACGCGCTCGAAAAATTCGTTTCTTTCGCGTTCGAAGCGATCTTCGATCGATCCTGAGTTTCGCGCGCGCGCGCGCTCCAACGCCTTGTCCACGGGCGCATCCAGCAAGATGGTAAGGTCCGGGCACAGCGCCCCTTGCACCATGAGTTCCAATTCGCGGATATGAGGAGTTTGCAATCGCCGGCCGCCTCCCTGATAGGCGTAGGTCGCGTCGGTAAAGCGATCGCAAATCACCCACCGGCCGGAGCGTAGATTGGGTTCCACGTGATTCGTCAGATGAACCGCGCGCGCCGCGAACATCAGCAGCAGTTCCGCCATCGGCGGAAGCAGCTCCTCGCCCGCGGTGAGCACGACGTTGCGAATGCTCTCCGCGAGCGGCGTTCCCCCTGGCTCGCGCGTCACCACATGTTGAATGCCGTGCGCAGACAATGCCGCCGACAGCCGTGCCACCTGGGTGGTCTTACCCACGCCTTCGATTCCCTCGATCGTCACGAATCGTGCTGTCACGCTCATCGCGCGCCGCCTTCAGCAGCCTTCTGCCGCTGATGAGCCAGATACGCCGCCACGGCGGCGTTGTGGGCTTCGAGCGTGGCCGAAAATACATGGCTGCCGTCGCCCTTGCCCGAGGCAACGAAATAAAGCGCATCCGTCTTCTCCGGCCGGGCCGTCGCTCGAATCACGGCCGCACTGGCCAAACAGATGGGGGTTGGCGGCAGTCCCACGCGCGTGTAGGTGTTGTAAGGTCCATCGGTGCGCAAATCGACGCTGCGGATATCGCCCTCGTAGCGCTCACCCATCCCGTAGATGATGGTGGGATCGGCCTGCAGCCGCATCCCCAAGCTCAAGCGATGCAAATATAGGCCGGCAATCTTGGCCAGTTCCTGGGGCAATCCGCTCTCTTTTTCGACAATCGATGCCATGATCAACAAATCCGTGGAGTTTTGCAGCGGCAAATCCGGATCTTTCGACATCCAAGCATCATCCAGTTCGCGCGTGAGCGCCACATGCGCCTGGCGCAGCACTTCGATGTCGGTGGTGCCGGCGATGAATCGGTACGTCTCCGGCAAGAACTGTCCCTCGGCGTTGGTGCCGGGCGAACCGAGCTTTTCCATGATGAGCGCATCCTGTTCCGCAAGGCTCGCGGCCGCCGGGATGGTCGCGGCAATCTCTGGGTTGCGCCGCAGTGCCTCGAGCATGTCCTGGACTCGCCAGCCATCGACGATGGTAAAGGAATGCAGCAGAACTTGGCCGTTTACCATTTTCGTCAGCAATTCGCGCGGCGACGTTCCGGGTTGAATCTCGTACTCGCCCGCCTTCACGGAATTCGCCAGCCCCCTCCAGCGCGCGTACAGCACCCATATCCTTGGCTGCGGCATGACTCCTCGAGAGGCCAATTCCGACGCCAGATGTGCGAAGCTCGTGCCAGGCGCCAATACAAAACGCGTCGCTGAACTCATCGGCAGCGGCGCATCGAGGCTGCGTGCTGCGCTCCACAGCACCGCGGCGGTCGCCGCGCCGGCCAGCAGCACGATCAGGGGCACCACGACGAACAAGCCGCGTTTCATTGCGCAACCATCACTGCGCTTCCAAAAGGCTGCGCAGCCGATCGGCGGTGTGCGAGCTGGAAAACCGCAATGTCTGCCGGCGCGACCATTCAATCGTGCGGACTGATCTGATCCCGACGACGGCATTGCTCATAAACACCTCCTCGGCCGCCGCCAAGTCCCGCCAGCGAATGCGCCGTTGCACGGCGCGCAGCCGCAACTCATCCGCGTTCTCCAGGATCCAGCGGCGCATGACGCCGGCGACACCGCACCGATCGAGCCGCGGCGTCAACAGGACGGCACCCCGGCGCAGAAACAAGTTGGACATCGTACCGCACACCCAGTTGCCGTCGAGATCGCGCATCAGCCCTTCCCAGATTCGGACATCATCCCATTCGGCGCGCGCCAACACCGACTCCAGACGGCTCAAGGTCTTGAGTCCGGCAAGAAGCGGGTTTGCGCCCAGCGGAGTGGCGCAGACACGTAAACGCGCAGGTTTCGACTCCTGGGCGCGCGTGGCGCGCGGCAGCGGCTGCAGTAAGGCGATCCGAGTGCAGCGTTCACGCCCTGTCGGACGATACCCGCGCGGGCCGCTGCCGCGAGTAACGATGAGCTTCAAGACTCCCTCGCGCTTTCCGTCGGCGATTGCCGCGAGTTCCCGCCGCAGCAAGCGGGCCCTGGGAGCTGCTATCCCAAGGGTTCGGCAGCCGCGGTAGAGCCGCTCGAGATGGAATTCCAATAGCCGGATTCGCCGCCGGCGCACTCGCATGGTTTCAAAGACGCCGTCGCCGTATTGCAAGCCGCGATCGCGGCAGTCGAGCAGTGTACGGCGCCGGCCGTTGATCCAAACACTCACAGGCGCGCCTCGACGGCGCGCAGAAGCCCTTCCGCCTTGGCGCGAGTTTCAGCCAATTCCTGGGCCGGAACCGAGTCGGCGACGATGCCTGCACCGGCGCGAAATCGACAGGACGATCCCTGCGCGGTGATGGTGCGGATCAGGATGTTAAGATCGCAGCTACCGTCACGGTTCAAGTAACCGATCGAGCCGGTATAGGCGCCGCGTCCGCAGCCTTCGAGTTCGGCAATGATCTCCATGCAGCGAATTTTCGGGCATCCGGTTATCGTCCCACCGGGAAAGAGCGCCCGGATCACACCGATGGGCGATACATCGTCTCGCAATTGGCCGCTCACGTTCGAGACGATGTGGTGCACGTGCGCGTAGGTCTCGACGCTCATGTACTCGTCGACTTGCACCGTCCCGCCGGTGCACACACGGCCCAAATCGTTGCGCTCCAAGTCGATCAGCATCACGTGCTCCGCGCGCTCCTTCTCATTGTCCAACAGCGAGCGTATCAGGACGGCATCATCCGCCGCGGTGGCGCCCCGCGGTCTGGTGCCGGCTATCGGGCGTGTCGAGACCCGGTTGCCCCGAACCGATACCAATCGTTCCGGCGAGGAACTGAGCAGCGCGAAATCCTGGCAGCGCAAAATTGCCGCGAAGGGACTGGGATTGGTATCGCGCAGCCGCTTGTAAATGGCCACCGGGTTTACCGCCCGCGCAGAATGGCCCTGCCATTGCCTCGATAGGTTGGTTTGATACACATCGCCCGCCGCGGTGTATTCAAGGGCGCGACGCACCGACTCGATAAACCTCGCTGGATCATCCTCTTCGACATGGAATGACACGCCGCGCGATGCCGCCGGCGGCCGCTGCGCCGCCAGCGCTTCTACATGACGCTGGAATTCATCGAGCATACCCTCGAAGCCCTGTTCCGCGACGAGCCAGGCCTGCCCGTTCGCGCGATCGCGAATCCAGGCGGCCGGCGCGCGCAGCGCAAGCGCGATGAGAGGATCGGAACTCGCCGGCATCCGCAGCCGGGATTCGATTTCTGATGCCAACTCATACCCGAGGTATAGCAGCCACCCGCCGCTGAACGGCAAGCTCGGCGCCTGCGGCAAGCTCGGCGCCTGCGGCAAGCTCGGCGTGTGCGGTAGGCTCGGCGTCTGCGGCAAGCGCAGGGCCAGCCACCAGTTCTCGAGCGCACTTAGAAATCCGCCGCTGTTGCCCGCATAAGCGCCGGATAACTGCCGCTGCGAATCGAGCCGCAGCGACTCGCCGGATGCCATGGGCAGAATGTCGAAGCGGCTGCCGCTGCTCGCGGTCATCGCGGCGCCGCTCTCGAGCAGGCCCGGATAAACTTCCGGAAACCGCTCGACGAGATCTAGCGGCTCAAAGTCGGCGGAAAATGAGCGAACCGTTGGTGCCACCGAACCCAAATGAATTGGAAAGGGTGTATTCGAGCGCCATCTGACGCGCCGTGTTCGGCACGTAATCGAGATCGCAACCCTCGCCCGGCTGATGCAGGTTGATGGTGGGCGGTGCCACCTGGTCGCGCAGTGCCAGCACGGAAAAAATGGCCTCGACCGCGCCGGCCGCACCCAACAAGTGCCCGGTCATGGATTTGGTCGAACTGACCGCCAGTTTGTCCGCGGCGCTGCCGAACGCGCGCCGGATTGCGAGCGTTTCCGCTCGGTCGCCGAGCTCCGTGGAGGTCGCATGAGCATTCACGTATTGCACCTGATCCGGATTGAGGTGCGCGTCGATTAAAGCCTTGGACATTGCTTTGCGCGCGCCCTCCCCGTTCTCCGGGGGCGCGGTCACATGGAACGCGTCGCCGCTCATTCCAAATCCCACGACTTCCGCGTAAATTCGCGCTCCTCTGGATTTCGCTTGCTCGTAGTCCTCGAGCATCATGGCGCCGGCGCCATCGCCCATGACGAAACCGTCGCGATCCTTGTCCCACGGACGGCTCGCCCCTTGCGGGTCATCGTTGCGCGTGGACAGCGCCTTCGCCTGCGCGAAACCGCTCATGCCGGTGACGCAAGTCGACATCTCCGAACCGCCAGCCACCATTGCATCCGCATCGCCGCTCTGGATCAGGCGCATCGCCAGTCCGATGGCGTGAGTCGAGGTCGTACAGGCAGTCGCCACGGCGAGATTGGGTCCGGTGATATTGAATATGATCGACAAATGTCCGCCGACCAGATTGATGATGCTCGCCGGAATGAAAAACGGCGACACCTTCTTCGGCGAATGCGTGTCTAGATATCGATCGTAAGCCTCTTAG
>Ga0302324_100001619_pt1 | contig 54194 bp, 55 predicted proteins | sample Palsa_T0_1_FD_201949 | JGI IMG/M metagenome (GOLD analysis project Ga0302324, IMG submission 201949) | Peat permafrost microbial communities from Stordalen Mire near Abisko, Sweden - Palsa_T0_1 | ecosystem: Environmental > Terrestrial > Soil > Palsa > Peat permafrost | place: Sweden: Abisko...
CCGCCGCAAGCATCAGCCACCTCATCGCGGAATCTCCATCGCCTGCGATTGGGTCTGGTAGAGCAGCCGCGATGGATCCTCGCGCAGCGTGCGCGAGAGTTCGCGGAATTCGATCGCGGCAAAGCGTGCATCGCGCAGCAGCTGCTCAAGCTCGGGCAGGCCGTCGCGGGCAAAGCTGCGCACATCCTGGCGATTGTCCTTCACCAGCGCATCAAGATTGCCGGTGGCGCTCGCAAGATTGTCGGCCACCACCCGCACGCGCTGCAGCGTCGCGAGAAGCTCCGGACCGTCCTGATCGGTGATCGCGCGCACCCCGGAGACGGCGCCATGGATCTCGGCCGACACGCTGCGCAGATCCGCGGTCAGCGACCTGATCTCGCGCAGCGTCGTCGGCAACTGCGCGCTCGCCTGATTGACGTTGTCGAGCGTCGCGGTGATCGCCGCGACGTTCTGATCGGAGAAGATGCGCGAGACGCGCTCGGCGACATCGCCCAGAACCGACACGAGTCCCGGGAGGCTTGCGAGAAATACGTCGAAGTTTGAGCGCGCCGAGCGGATGACCGGATAGTCGAGGCTCGGGACCGCCTCCGTCAGCTGCCGTCCTTTGCCGTTGACGATGAGGTCGATGTACAAAAGCCCCGTCACGCCCTGCAGGGACAGCTCCGCGAGCGTCTCCGGGGATACCGGAGCGCTCGAGTCGATGTCGGCAATCACCTCGACGCGGCTCGAATTGCGCGGATCGATCTGCATGCGCACCACGCGGCCTACGTCGACGCCGAGATAGCGCACGGGCGCGCCGCGCGCAAGACCGCTCACGCTGCCGTCGAAATAAATCTCGTAACGGGTATAGCTGCGGTGCTCGTGGCCTTCCGCGTACCAATAGACGAACAGCACCGCCATCGCCAGCACCAGTAATACGAAGGCACCGACAGCTGCGTAGCGTGCTTCACGCTCCATCTCTGCGCTCCCGCGCGCGCGCGCGCTCGCCGTGGAAATAGGCCTGGATCCACGGGTGTGGATAATCGACGATGCGTGCGAGTGTATCCTCTTCCATGCGCCTGTCGACGATCACGCCGACACGATTGCAGTTGTAGAAGATCGTGTCCAGATCGTGGGTGATCATGACGACGGTGAGCCGCAGCTGCTGATGCAGATGGCGCACGAGGTCATCGAAGCCGGCGGCGCTGATGGGATCAAGGCCGGAAGTTGGCTCATCCAGGAAGAGCAGCTGCGGATCGAGCGCGAGCGCCCGCGCGAGTGCCGCGCGCTTCACCATCCCGCCGGAGAGCTGCGCCGGATACTTGTCGGCGGCATCCGCCGGCAGTCCCACCAGACGGATCTTCAGCATCGCCAGCTCCGCGAGCGCCGCCGCGGGCAGCTGCAGATGCTCAATCATCGGAAATTGCACGTTCTGCAGCACGGTGAGCGCGCTGTAGAGCGCGCCCGCCTGAAAGGTTGCGCCGTACTCGGCCTTCACGCTGCGCAGTTCCTTATCGGAGAGCAGCGCAAGATTGCGGCCGCGGAACACCACGCTGCCGGCGCTCGGCAGCTGCAGTCCCAGAATGGTTCGCAGCAGTACGGACTTGCCCGCCCCCGAGGCGCCGACGATGGCGAACACGTCCTGCTCGTAGACCGTCATGTCGAGGCCATCGTGCACGAGCTGGCTGCCGAAGCGGTTGACGATGCCGCGCACTTCGAGGATGACGGCCGGCTGCGCCATCAGATGCCCATCTCCATGAAGAGCACAGCAAAGAGCGCATCCGCGAGAATCACGATGAAGATCGATTGCACCACGGCGACCGTCGTCAGGCGGCCCAGTTCGCGTGACGAGCCCTGCACCTGAAGGCCGCGGTACACGCCGGCAAGCCCAATGAGCACCGCGAACACCGGCGCCTTCACCAACCCCACCCAAAAAGTCGTAGGGCCGATCGACTCGCTCACCCGGTCCACGAACTGCGTGATGGGAATATCAAGCAGGAAGCGGCACAGTAAAGCTCCGCCGGCAAGTCCAATGACATCGGCGATCACCGTCAGTAGCGGCAGCGCGATCACCAGACCAATCACGCGCGGCAACACCAGCAGCTCAAAGGGGTCGGCGCCCGTGGCCGACAGCGCATCCACCTCCTCATTGAGCTCCATCGCGCCGATCTCGGCGGCGAAGGCACTGCCCGAGCGACCCGCGACAATGATCGCGGTCAACAGCACCCCGAGCTCGCGCAGCACGCCGATGGTGACGAGGTCGACCACGAAGATCTCCGCGCCGAAGCGCTGCAGCTGTTGGGCGCTTAGGAATGCCACGACCACGCTGATGAGAAAGGCGATGAGCGCGACGATGGGAATCGCGGTGACCCCGGTGTCGTAGATCTGGCGGACAATGGCAATCGGGCGCAGGCGGCGCCAGCTTGTGGCAGCGGCAAGCGCGGCCTGCGCCACGTGCCCGAGAAATGCCAGGCCCGCGCGCGTGTCGCGCGATGCGCGCACGACGTGCCGCCCCAGTTCGGTCACCGGCTCGATGAGTGATTCGTGGTGCGGCGCGGCCGCGCCGGGTGTTTGAAATGCTGCCCTGGCGAGTGCCTCATCCAGTACCCGCAGTTGCTCGGGTTGCGCGCCGCGAAAGCTGACCACGGCGCCCGCACGCTGCGCGGCGCTGATGAATTCACGCAGTTGCCAAGCGGCCGAGAGATCAAGAACCGTGAGAGCTTGCGTGGCAATGACGAGCTGCCGCACGCCGTGAACGTCGAGCGCGGCGAGCTCTGCGCCGAGCTCTTTCAGGCACAGGGCGCGCCATTCACCCTTAAGATCAAGCTCAAGGCTGTCGGCGCCACGTTGCGCGGCAATATACTGCGTCAGTGCTCCCCTGAACTTTCGCGGCGGCGGTTTCTCTACTGGCGCTTGCTCTGCAGGTGCGCCTCGAGGAACCACAGGTATTTGTCCACATCACGGGAGATGCCCGTGTAGAGATCAGACGTGTCGGCATCGCCCTGCTTGCCCGCCTCTTCGATGCCCTTGCGGATCCTCTTGCCAAAGTCGGCGAGCGCAGTGGCGAGCGCATCGAGGTGCTGCATGCCATCGGTGATCTCGGGCGGATAAGGCGGGAGCGAGGAGGCGCGCGCCGCCGATGCGATCGTGCCGTACGCGGTGCCACCGAGGGCGGTGATGCGCTCGGCAAGCTCATCAATGTGCTCCTCGAGCGCTTCGGCCACCTTGTCGAAGAGCTCGTGCAGCGCGATGAAGTTGGGCCCTTTGACATTCCAGTGCGCGTGCTTGGCTTGCGCGCCAAGATCGATGGCGTCGGCGAGGCGTGCGTTCAGAGATTCGATGACCTTGGCGCGCGTGCGCGCCGGCAGATCGATGCGAGTGTCGTGCATCCTAAGACTCCGGAGAAACCCTTGCTGTGTGGCGTAAGGATTCTGCGTCAACCCACGAACCGATACCAATCGGTTGATGGGATGAAGCCGATAGGCGCGCTCAATCGCTGCGCCGGTCAGCTCTCGCTCTGGTGGCGACGAATGCGGATCGCAAGGTAGACAAGAGCCGCCGCGACTAGCAGCCCGAGCCACAGGTCGACGTTGGCGAACGCACCGAGCGGCCGCACGGAGTCGAACATGCCGGGAGTTCCGCCGACGGTGGGCTCGGGACCTACATGGTGGTACGGAAAGGAGAGCGCGCGGCTGCTGCTCAGACGGTAGCCCAGGAAGCGCGCGATGTGGTGCGTGTCAAACGCGATCCACTCAATCAGCATCGCAACCGGCGGCGGTACCGTCGCCCAGAGGAAGGCGCTGCGCTTCGCCCACGCTGAGATCACCAGCAGATACGCGCCGATGGGGGCGTACCAGGCGAGGAGCGCCACGAGGGCCGCGAACACGAACTCCTGCGCCTGCAGCCACATCTGTGTGTCCCAACGCAGGAACATGCCGATCATCGGCACCCCGCGCAGGCGCACGGCGAGGATTGTCGAGGCGGTGATGTCGGTGAGGATCGCGAGCACGAAGACACCGAGCGGCACGATGACGAACGCGACCAGCACCTTGGAGAGCACGGTCTGTGCGTCCGACACCGGCAGCGATTTCCAGAAGAGGATGCTGCGGTCCTTACGTTCGGCGTACAGGCAGTCGAGCAGATAGTAGGGTAGCAGCACCGCAATCAGCACGAACTGCGGGATCGTCAGCATGCCGTGAAAGATCGCAAAGTATTCCTTGTACTTCTCCGGCGTGTGGTAGTCGGCGGCACTCACCTGCATGCCCGAGTGCGGGAACATGGCCGCCACCACGATCAGCACCGCTACCGCGAGCGGCACGATCCACAGCGAGCGATGCTCCCAGAACTCACGCCGCACGAGTGTCGTCATGGTCGTGTTCATGCCGCCTCTCCCTGCATCGTGGCGACAAACAGGTCCGCGATGCTCGGCGTGCGCACCTCGCCGAAGCTTTGCAGCTCCTGCGGCGTGCGCCCGTCGAAAAACAGTACGATGCGCCCGAAGATCTCGCGCTCGTAGAAGGGGTGCAGCTGCCGTGCCGCGCGCGCCTGCTCGGCCGAGGCGATGAGCTGCACGTAGCGCGCGGCAAGATCGTCGACGGAGCTTGCGAGCGCAATGCGGCCGCGCTGGATGAAGAGCACATCGGTGAGCAGGTTCTCGATCTCCTCCACTTGGTGCGTGGTGATGAGGATCGTACGCTCCTTGTCAAAGTAGTCATTGACGAGCGTGTCGTAGAACTGCCGCCGAAACAGCATATCGAGCCCGAGTGTCGGCTCATCAAGCACGAGCAAGCGTGCATCGATCGCGAGAATGAGCGCGAGGTGCAGCTGCGTCACCATGCCCTTGGAGAGTTCGCGCACGCGGCTCTCGCGGCGGATGTCGGTCTTGCGCAGAAATTCCTCGGCGCGCGCCCGATTGAACCTCGGATGCACGCCGGCGACGAATTCGACCGCCTGGTGCACGCGCAGCCAGCGCGGCAGAACTGCGACGTCGGCGATGAAACAGACCTCGCGCATCAGCGCATCGCGCTCGGTGTAGGGATTCTTGCCGATCACGCTGAGCTCGCCCTCGAAGGGAATGAGCCCGAGGATGGCTTTGAGCGCCGTGGTCTTGCCCGCGCCGTTGGGGCCGATGAGCCCCACGATCCGGCCGGGCTCGACGTCAAAGCTGACGCCATCCAGTGCTCTGGCACCGCGATAGGACTTGCCCAGTGCGCGCGCTTTAATGATTTGAGTCATCGTTCGATCCTGTCGACGGCCAGGGCTCATCCGGAGGCGGGCCGCCTTTTTTTGCGAGTTCTTCCGGCGAGAGTCCCAGGCGCTGCATGGTGGCGAACACCTTGGGCCAGACTTCCGTCAGGAAACGCTGCCGCTCATCCTTCATCAGCGCCTGCCGGGCCCCGGCGCTCACGAACATGCCCAGTCCGCGGCGCTTTTCCACGAGCTTTTCATCAACGAGGCGCTGATAACCTTTGAGCACAGTCAGGGGATTGAGGCGGAACTCGGCGGCGACCGCGCGTACCGAAGGTAACGGGTCACCCTCCTTCAAAGCCTCCTCGAGGATCATGGCAACAATGCGATCGCGCAGTTGCCGGTAGATCGGCAGGCTGTCGTCCCATTGCGGATCCATGAGCATTCTCGCGGGCCTGGCGCGTGCCGCCCTACTAGCCCACTAATGTAGCAGAGCGGGCCGGCATGCCCGCCGCAAACGGAGCCAAGGGCGCGCCGCCATGTGCGCCTGCGCTCAGGGCGTGGCTCGGCGTTGTGCCATAGGCAACCGCGGTGGACTCAACGAAGGTCCAGCTGAAGCCCACGGTCAGGGCTACGGAGGCCGCTGCGCAAACGAGGATCTTGAGGCTGACAGAGTTGGAAGCGTTCATGACTTTTCTCCTAGTTTTGGATGGGCGACACCATGTAGCACATCTCTGGTGTAGTATCTAACTACAACACTAGTTCCGTGTCAACACCTCCTGACATATTTCTTTTCGGGGGCCCGCGGGGCCCCCTTGGGCCGCGCCCAGGTGGACGTAGAATCCGCCCCTCGCATCCCCAAGCTCGCCGAGGCACCTCATGAAGCAAGCGGTCAATGTCGCGATCACGGGCGCGGCCGGTCAGATTGGCTACGCGCTCGCCTTTCGCATCGCCTCCGGACAGATGCTGGGCGCGGATACGCCGGTCAGGCTGCACCTTCTGGAGATCAGCGCCGCATTGCCGGCGCTGCAGGGCGTTTTGATGGAGCTCGCCGACTGTGCATTTGCCACGCTCCAACAAGTCACCGCGAGCGATGATCCGCAGGTTGCATTTCGCGACTGCGATGTGGCGATGCTGGTGGGCGCGCGGCCGCGCAGCGCGGGCATGGAGCGCAAGGATCTGCTGCTTGCCAACGCGCAGATATTCTCAACGCAGGGACGCGCGCTCGATGCGGTGGCCAACCGCAACGTCAAGGTATTGGTCGTGGGCAATCCGGCCAACACCAACGCGCTCATCGCGCGCACCAATGCGAAGAGCTTAAATCCCCGCAATTTCACCGCAATGACGCGCCTTGATCACAATCGCGCCATCGCGCAGCTCGCCGCCAAGACGGGATCGCCAGTGGCTGCGGTGCGCCGCATGACGATCTGGGGCAATCACTCCTCCACTCAATATCCGGATATCAGCCACTGCCAGGTCGCGGGCAAACCCGCCGCCGCGCAGGTCGATCGCAGCTGGGTCGAAAGTACTTTCATCCCGACGGTGCAGCAGCGCGGCGCCGCCGTGCTCAAGGCGCGCAATGCCTCCTCGGCCGCATCGGCGGCCTCGGCCGCCATCGATCACGTGCACGACTGGGTACTTGGCACGCGCGAGGGCGACTGGGTGAGCATGGCCGTACCCGCCGACGGCAGCTACGGCATTGCCGAGGGTGTGATCTATTCGTATCCGGTGAGCTGCAAGAATGGCGATTATCAGCTCGTGCAGGGCCTGGCGATCGATGAGTTCAGCCGCGCGCGCATGGATGCGAGCCACGCCGAGCTGCGTGAAGAGCGCGACGGCGTGCGCGATCTGTTGCGCTGATCATGCTGCCGCCGGGCGCAGGATGCGCCGACCTGTGCGCGCGACTATAGTCGCGCAGGCGCGCGAGGCCCTATGACCGCCGTATTCATCACCATCGTACTCGTGGCGGCAGCCCTCTACGCCCTGACCCGAATCGGTGGCGTTATCGCGCTTGGCTTCATTGCCGCGGCGCTGCTGCTCGCCTATCGGCGTGTGTCGCTACTCATCTTCACGCTCACTTTCACGGTGCTGCTCGAGCTCTATACGCAGTTCGGCGCCACGGACACGGCGTCTTTGGTCTGGAAGGGCTGCCTGTGGGGACTGCTCGCGCTCCTGTGGCTCGTGAATGTGGTGCCGCTGCGCAAGTGGCTCATCACGCGGCCCTTCATGAGGGCGTATCGCAAGCTCTTGCCGGCAATGTCGCAGACTGAAAAAGAGGCGCTCGAGGCGGGCACGGTATGGTGGGACGGTGAGCTCTTCACCGGCGCGCCGCAGTGGCACAAGCTTCTCGCGGCGCAGCCTCCGCGGCTGTCAAAAGCCGAGCAGGAGTTCCTCGACGGACCCTGCGAGGAGCTGTGCCGCATGCTCGATGACTGGGACATCACGCACCGGCGCGCGGATCTGCCGCCCGAGGTGTGGGAGTATCTGAAGACGCGCGGCTTCTTCGCGATGATCATTCCCAAACAGTACGGCGGCCTTGAGTTCTCCGCCTACGCCCACTCCTGCGTGCTCACCAAAATCGCCAGCCGCAGTGCCACGGTGTCCTCCACGGTCGCCGTGCCCAATTCCTTGGGTCCGGCGGAGCTTTTGCACCACTACGGCACCGAGGAGCAGAAAAATCACTACCTGCCGCGACTCGCACGCGGCGAAGAGGTGCCGTGCTTTGCGCTCACCGGGCCGCGCGCCGGCTCGGATGCGGCCGCGATTCCCGACACCGGCAAGGTGTGCCGCGGCATGTGGAACGGCCGCGAGATCATTGGCATCAAACTCAATTTCTCGAAGCGCTACATCACCCTTGCGCCCATCGCAACCGTCATCGGTCTTGCGTTTCGCATGTTCGATCCGGATCGCCTGCTTGGCGACAAGGTGGATCTGGGCATCACCTGTGCGCTGATCCCGCGCAACACAGCCGGGCTCACCATTGGCCGCCGCCACTTCCCGATCAACGTTCCTTTTCAGAACGGCCCGCTGCACGGCAAGGATGTGTTCGTGCCGCTCGACGTCATCATCGGCGGCACGCGCATGGCGGGGCAGGGCTGGCGCATGCTCGTCGAGCAGCTCTCGGTGGGGCGCTGCATCTCGCTGCCCTCGAATGCCACGGGCGCGGCGCAGGCGGCCATCTGGGCAACGGGCGCGTACGCGCGCATTCGCCGCCAGTTCAACATGCCCATCGGCAGCTTCGAGGGCGTGGAGGCCGTGATCGCCCGCATGGTGGGACTGACCTACATCATGGACGCGGCGCGTTCGGTGACCTGCGGCGCCATCGATGGCGGCGAGAAGCCCTCGGTGCCCGCGGCGATGCTGAAGTATCACGTGACGGAGATGGGGCGGCAGGTCGCGAACGACGCCATGGACGTGCACGGCGGCAAGGGCATCTGCCTCGGGCCAAAGAACTATCTGGCGCGCGCCTACCAGGTGGTACCGGTTGCAATCACCGTCGAGGGCGCGAACCTCTTAACGCGCAACCTCATCATTTTTGGCCAGGGCGCAATCCGCTGCCATCCGTTCGTGCTGAAGGAGATGGATGCGGTGCGCGATGCGGATCACACGCGCGGCCTCGGCGATTTCGATCGCGCGCTCTTTGGCCACATCGGCTTTACACTCTCCAACGCCGCGCGCTCGCTCGTCATGGGCCTCACCCTCGCGCGCTTCACCGCGGCGCCCGTCAAAGGCCCGACCGCGCGGTACTTTCAGCACATCGTGCGCTTCAGCGCCTCGTTTGCCTTCGCGGTGGACGTCGCGATGCTCTCGCTGGGCGGTTATTTGAAGAAGAAAGAGAACCTGTCCGCGCGCTTGGGCGATGTGCTCTCGTGCATGTACCTCGCCTCGATGGTGCTCAAGCACTACGAGAACCGCGGCCGCCGGGAGGCGGAGCTGCCGCTCGTCGAGTGGGCATGCCGCAATCTTCTGTATCGCGCGCAAGAGGAGCTGCATGTCTTCCTGCGCAATTTTCCGAACCGCGGGCTCGCCGCCATCATGCGCATGCTCATCTTTCCGCGCGGCCTGACCTATTCGGCCCCGAGCGATCGGCTCGGCCACGAAGTCGCGGCCATCGTCATGAACCCGGGCGCGGCGCGCGATGAGCTTTGCACGTTCATCTATAAAGCCGAAGAGCCGCGCAACCCCCTGGGACAGCTGCAGGCGGCGCTGCGCCTGGCGCCGATGTGCGAGGCGATCGAGAAGCGCATCCGCGTCGAGGGCGTCAAAACGGGGCGCGTCAGCGCGCTCGATGTGCCCGAGCGCATCCAGCAGGCGCTCGCCGCCGCAATCATCTCGCCTGCGGAAGCCGAAACCCTGCGCGCCTACGATGCACGGATCATGGAGATTATCGGCGTCGACGATTTCGCCTCGCACGAGCTTGCCGCGCAAGCCGCGCCGCCCATCGAGAGTGTGCCCGAGCCCAATGTGCACGTCGCCTGAGAGTGAATTAATTCCTGCGGCCATGCACCATCGCAACCGCAACACCTCAATATAAACACGGAGAATTTACCATGCGCGTTCTGGCTCTTGTCATCCTCGCCCTCGCGGCGAGCAGCGCCATCCCTCAGGAGCGCACCCCGGCCTCAAGCGGCGCCGAGGTGTACATCATCTCTCCCAAAGACGGCGCCACGGTCAAGAACCCCGTCGTCGTGCAGTTTGGGCTGCGCGGCATGGGCGTCGCTCCGGCCGGCGTCAAATTCGACAACACCGGCCATCATCACCTGCTGATCGACACGGATGCGCCGGCCGATATGAGCGTGCCGCTGCCGGCGAACGCCAACATCATGCACTTCGGCAAGGGCCAGACGGAAACCCAGCTCACGCTCGCGCCGGGCAAGCACACCCTGCAGCTGCTGTTTGCCGATCTCAACCATATCCCGCATCAACCGCCTGTGATCTCAAAGAAGATCACGATCAGCGTCACCGAATAGGCAGGAGCTACGCAGTGAAAACGCTGCGCGCCATCTTGCACGTCGACATGGATGCGTTCTATGCATCCGTCGAGGTGCGCGACAATCCGCAGCTCACCGGTAAGCCGGTGATCGTCGGCGGCACGAGCAGCCGCGGCGTGGTGGCGGCGGCAAGCTACGCGGTGCGCAAATTCGGCGTGCACTCGGCCATGCCGATGCGCACCGCACTGCGCCTGTGCCCGCAGGCGATCTGCGTGCGCCCGCGCATGCAGCGCTACCAGGAGGTGTCGCGGCAGATCTTTGCGATCTTTCACGAGACGACGCCGCTTGTGCAGGGCCTGTCGCTCGATGAAGCATTCCTGGATGTCAGCGCGAGCCAGAGCCTCTTCGGCGACTCGGTGCAGATCGCGCGCCACATCAAAGAGCGCATTCGCAAGCGCACCGGGTTGACGGCCTCGGTCGGCGTCGCCACCAACAAGCTCGTTGCAAAGATCGCCTCCGACCTGAGCAAGCCCGATGGGCTCACCGTCGTCCCCCTCGAGCGGGTGCGCGAAACACTCGACCCGCTGTCGGTGCGCCGCCTGCCAGGCCTCGGACATAAGACGGGCGAGCGCGTGGAAGCATCAGGCATCCGCACATTTGCTGATCTGCGCGTGGCCTCCGATGCCATTCTGTGGCCGTTGTTTGGCCGCTACACGGAACGCGTGCGCCAGCGTGCGGCCGGGATCGATGATCGTCCCGTGCGCGTCGATCTCGAGGAGCAATCCCTAAGCGCCGAGGACACCTTTGACATCGACATCGCCGATAGCGCTCTCCTGCGCGCACAGCTGGCGCGCATTGCCGAGCTTGCCTGCGAGCGCCTGCGTAGGAAGCGCCTGATGAGCGGATGTGTGGGCGTCAAGATCCGCCGTGCCGACTTCACCACCTCAACCCGGCAACGCGCGGTTGCGCCGCCCACACATGATGGGCGTACCATCGCCAATGTGGCAAACGATCTTCTGGGACGCTGGCTCGCCGAGCACGCGGGGGCGAAACTTCGGCTGCTGGGCGTGGTCTTGAGTGATCTGAGCCCCGCATCCCAACTGTCGCTCTTCGAGGCCACACCGCCGCACACGACACGCCTCGACGCGGCGCTCGATGAGGCGCAGAGGCGCTTTGGTGAGCACTCGCTGCGCCGTGGCACCACGATTAAGTAGCATCGTCGCATGTACCTGTCGTTCTTTGGCCTTCTCGAGAAGCCGTTCGCGATCACCCCTGATCCGCGCTATCTGTATTTGAGCGCGCGGCATGCCGAGGCGCTCGCGCACCTCATGTACGGCATCAATGAGGCGGGCGGGTTCGTGCAGCTGACGGGCGAGGTCGGCACCGGCAAGACCACCATCATCCGCTCGCTGCTCGCGCAGACTCCAAAGAACGCCGAGATCGCCCTGATCCTAAATCCACGCATGACGGCGCCGGAGTTTCTGCTCACGATCTGCGAGGAGCTCGGCATCGGCGTGCCCGACGAGGCGACCGGCAGCAGAAAGGACCTGGTCGACATCCTCAATCACTATCTGCTGCGCGCGCACGCGAACGGGCGGCGCATCGTGCTCGTGGTCGATGAGGCGCAGAACCTCGCACCGGAAGTGCTCGAGCAGGTGCGCTTGCTCACCAATCTCGAGACCAATACACAAAAGCTGCTGCAGATCATTCTGATCGGCCAGCCGGAGCTGCGCGATCTGCTGGCGCGCACCGAGCTGCGCCAGCTCGCGCAACGCGTCACCGGCCGCTATCACCTGCATCCGTTGTCCGCTGCCGAGACCGCTGCCTACGTGCGCCATCGCCTGCGCGTCTCCGGCGCCACTTCGGATATTTTCTCGGGCATGGCGCTCGCCGAGCTCTACCACCTCTCGGGGGGCGTGCCGCGCGTGATCAACGTGGTCGCAGATCGCGCTCTGCTCGGCGCCTACACGCAGGATCGTCACCGCGTCACGAGCGGCCTCGTGCGGCATGCCGCAAGCGAAGTCTTCGGACGTCGCTTCGCGCCACGCTGGCTGCCATGGCTCGGCGCCGCCGCCGCCGCGCTCGTGCTGGCATCGACCGTGTGGGGCATGTGGCCGCTTACGAGCTGGCGTCTGTACCGCGCGGCGCCGAGCGCGGCGGCGGTGGTCAAAAAAGCCGCGCCGCCGCCCACCGTCGCTGCGGCCGCACCCGCCCCAGCAGCCGCGCCTGTTACCGTGGCGAGGGTCGCGCCGCTTGCGCCCGCGCCGCTTTCATTGCAGGAGCTGCTGGCCGCGCACAAGGACGCAACCGGCACTGATGATGCCTTCGCCCATCTCTTTGGTCTTTGGGGTGCGCACTACGTCGCGGGCGACACCGACCCGTGCACGCAGGCCACTCAGCAGGGCATGGAATGCCTCATGCAGCGCGGCTCATTTGGGCAGCTGCGCCTGTATAACCGCCCGGCGATCCTGTTGCTGAAGGATGATAGCGGCACGAAGCATCAGGTCGTACTTGCGGGCCTCGACGATGAGCACGCGCGCATCGATATTGCAGGTCAGACGCACGAGCTCTCCATCGGCGAGCTCTCGCGCTACTGGTTCGGAGATTTTGTCATGTTGTGGCGCCCCGGCACGCAAACCGTGAAGCCGCTGACGGTGGGCATGCGCGGCGATGAGGTACGCTGGCTGCGGCAGAGTCTCGAGCGCCTGCAGGGCGGCGCGGCCGCGGCGGCGACGGTCAGTGACGTGTTTGATACTGAGCTTTCGCATCTCGTCATGGATTTTCAGCGCCAGCATCGCCTGGCGGTCGACGGCATCGCCGGCGTGCAGACGCAGATGGTGCTCGCCAGCGCGGTTGCAGGATCGGATTCGCCGCTGCTGAGCGCCAACATCTCGCACGGCGGCTAGCTCATGTCTTTCATTCTCGATGCATTGAAGAAATCCGAAAGCGACCGGCAAAGGCAGTCCGGGCCCGCCCTCTTTGAGGTCAAGGTCACACCGCCCAAGCCGCGCTTTCCGATCTGGGCCATCGCGCTCGCCGCGCTGTTGGTGCTCAACATCGGATTTGGCGCATGGGTTCTACTGCGTCGTCCGCCAGCACCCGCATCCGTTGCGCAGGCTGCACCGCCAACTGCAGCGCCGACCCTGCAAAGCCTGCCGCCGCAGGTGATGCAGCCGGTTCCGGCATCGCAGCTGCCGCCGCCGGCAGCGCCCGCCGCAGTGCCGGTTGCCGCGCCCACTGCGCCCGCGCGCGCCGCAACGAGCGCACCTGCCGAGCCGGTACTCTCGGATGCCGACTCCAGGAGCGCCTCCACCAATCCCGATGACTACGCACCCGCGGTCGCTCCTGCCAAGAGTGAGGATGCTGCGCGCGTGCGCACCGCGAGCGAGAGCGGCTTGAAGAGCTACGTGGACGCCCAGGCGGAACCGAATGCGCACCTGCCGGCGCTGCGGGTCGACCTGCACGTGTACGCCGCCAAGCCCGAGGAGCGCTTCGTGCTCGTCAATATGCACCGTCTGCACGAGGGTGAAACTCTGCCGGAGGGGGTGCGCATCGAGAGCATCACGCCCGAAGGCGTGGTCGTCTCCTATCAGGGTACGAAGTACATGCTCGAGGAGCGCGATTAGCGCACTGCTCGCCGCGTGCCGCCGCGGCGCTGTGAAAATCTCCGCTGGCGCTGCGGGCCTGACCCGTCTTTCCTTTAGTGCACGCAACGTAGCCTCAAGGTCGGCAAGCTCGGTGCGCGGCGCGTCGACTCCTTTGATCTGCTGCTGCAGCTGCCGGATCGGCAGTGCCTGCTTCTGCGCGACATCGAGCAGCATGGGTGCGAGCTCACCGTAGCGCACGCCACCATCGATGCGGCCATTGGGTCCAGGCACTGCCAGCGATGGATAAGCCTTCGCGAGCTCCTCGGCAGTCAGGCCGTGCCGTGCCCGCTACAGTGCGCAGTCAACGAGGATCGGCAGGTGGTCTGAGCCCACCGGCGCGCCGCGCCGAAAGCTCATCACTGCAACACCCGCGCCGACGAGGACGTGATCGATCTGAATGCCCGCGGGCGGCAGAAATACGGGCCAGGTCGGCTGCCAGCCAAATCCCTGCGCGGCAGAGCTGAGATGGCTGCCCGCGAGCAGCTCCTGAAAGACTCGCGAGAAGGGCGAAATATTGAGATCGCCGAGCACGATGAGCGGCCCCTCGTGCGCACGCGCGTAGTCGCCAATGAGCGCAAGTTGCCGGTCACGTTCAAGGGTGCATTCCGGCCCGATCGGCCAGCTCGTGTGCACGCTCAAAAGCTCAACGCGCCGCTCTTTAATCACAAGCGTCGCGGCGATTGCGGGCTCAACCTCCGAGAAGTTGGGCAGCACGGCGGCTCGCATCGGCCAGCGCGATAAAAGCAGCAGGCCCGTGCCGCGGTTGCCGCGCGTTGAGAAGCGATGGGCGTACTCCTGGGTGAGCGAGGCGAGCGCGGCCTCGCACTCGGCAGTGACTTCGGCCAGCAGGATGAGATCCGGGCTTTCGCGCGCGGCAAAATCGGCGACTCGCTGAAAGTGCCGATTGCGATACCAGACGTTGGCCGCGGCCACCCGAAACGCTGCCGCAGGCGCCGCAGCGGCCGCCACAGCCGCTACCGCCGGGGCATTCACGAGCGGCGCACAGATGAGGGCCTGCACGGCAGCAATCAGGAAGGACAGCGTCGCCCAATAGCCGTGGCCCGTGAGCGCGAGAATCAGGCAGGCGGCCACCGCGACGAGCACGTACTGCAGGCGAAAGTGCACCGCGAGATCCGAAACCCAGAAGCGCGGCGCGACGGCGCACAACAGTGTCGGCACGAGCGCCGCAAGCATCAGAAAAAGACCCAGAAACACGCCGCCTCCCCCTCGTGCGCACATTGGACCGTGCAGACATAACGCGCCGGTCGGCAGCGACAGTACCCGCGTCCTCGCCCGCCGGGAACCGCCCCTCCCACAGAATGACGAGTTTCACAGAATCGCCCCGCGGGTGGCGACAACAACGGGCTCATTGCCGCATCTTGAGGGCAGGTGTGACCTGTCCAGCCAGCTGGGGCTGCCGAAGCGCGCCCCGTAAGGAGTGATTCGATTCCCCTGAATAGTGCCATTGGCCTCGAGCCGACCGAAGCGCCCACCGAGGAGGCCATCGTGCGCGCCCTGGGTGCGCGCGCGCGCGAGACACTGCTGGTGCTGGCGCAGGATGCATCGCTCATCGCCACCGTGCGCGCGGTCGCCTCGAGCGAGCGCGAGCTACTGTTTGTCGGAGCGGAGACCGATCTGGCCACGCAACTGATCGCCAGCGGCGCAGGCGTTGCCGTGATCGATTCGGCGGCGACGCTGAGTTCGATCACACAGCTCGTCCGCGGCCTCAAGCGTCAGTTTCCGGACCTCGTGCTCATTGTGGCCGGAGGCGCTCCGGAACAGTCGGCGCTCACCGCCCAGGTGAGCAGCGGCGAGGTGTACCGCTTCTTGCACAAGCCCGCCTCCGAGCAGCGCGTGCGGCTCTTCGTCGACGCTGCGTGGCGGCGGCACGAGAAAGGCGACATGGGCGGTGCCACGACGACCGTCGCCCAGCTCCCGGAGCTTCCCGAACGGGGCCTGCCGATCGGGCTCATTGCCGCGGCGGCTTTCGGGGTCGCGGCGCTTGCAGGCCTGCTCGGCTGGCTCATGGGCCAGCACGGCACGCAGAAAATCCTCGCCCCGCCGATCGCGATTGCCCCGCCCCTGCATCGTGCCCCGCTGTCAGCGCAGACACCACCCGCCGAGGCGGCGCTGAAGGACCTCCTCGAGCGCGCCGGCGCGGCACTCGCGCGCGGCGACTGGGTCATGCCCGCCGGCAGCAGCGCCGCTGATCTGTATCGCCAGGCACTCGAGCATCATCCCGGCGATGCGCAGGCACTTCTCGGCATCGACAAAGTCATTGACCAGGTTCTCTCCTCCGCCGAGCAGGATTTGCTCACGCAGCATCTGGATGAGGCGCAGCACATGACCGATGCGGCGCGCGCCCTGGCGCCCAACTCGCCGCGCGTTGCCTTCCTCAGCACTCAAATATCGCGCGAGCGCGAACGCCTCACGCGCGCCCAGGCGCGTCAGCAGGCCCAGCAGCAGCAGGCCGACGCACTCGCGCATCAGCAGGAGCTGCTCGCGGACGCCCGCACTGCGCTCACGGCGGGAAAACTCGACGACGCGACGCGGGCGATCGATGTCGCGTCCGAGGGTGGCGCAAGCCCGGAAGCAATCGATGTGCTGCGCCGTGATCTGCAAGCCGCACGAATCGCCGCGCGCCTCACGGAAAATGCCGCCAAACCCGAAGCGCCGCCGGCGCCGGTCACCGAAACCGCACCATCGCCCGCGCAAGCTCAGACGCAGACCCCCGCTGCGCCGGCGGCCGCGAACGTGGTATCCGAAGCGCCCGTCACCCAGGAGGAATCCTCCGGCGCCGCCAATGCCATCGTCAGCGCCGGTGCGCTCGAGCGCCTGCAGTACGTCGCGCCCGAGTATCCAACGAGCGCGCGCGAGAAAGGCACGAGCGGTTGGGTGCAGCTGGCCTTCAATGTTGAGAGTGACGGCTCGGTCGCCAATATTGCGGTGCTGGCCTCGGATCCCAAGAATGTCTTCGACCAGGCGGCCATTGCGGCGCTGCGCCGCTGGCGCTATCGGCCCGTGGAAAAAAACGGCAAGCCCGTCGAGCAACGCGCGCAGCTGCGCATTCGCTTCGCGCTCCACTAACGCCATGCGCGCACGAATTGCCATCGTCGAACGCGATCTGCGCTATGCAGAGTGGCTGCGGCATCACTTGAGCGTGCTGTGCCCGGATATTACGGTGACGCTTCTCAATATGCAGGAGCTGCTGCTGCGATTTGACTCCCTCACGCAGCGCGACTTCGATCTTCTGATCCTGTCCGCATCGTGCGAGCCAGGCCCGGACGGGCAGCCGGCCGAGGGACTTGATCTGTTGCGTCAGATGCGCCGCCGTTCCGAATTTCCCGGCGTCATCCTGGTTGCCGAATGCGGTGATGAGCTGACCGCCGTGCGCGCGCTGCGGCTCGGCGCGCTCGACTACCTGCCAAAGCGACTGCTCACGCCGCAGCGCCTGAATGCCGCCGTGCGCTTCACGCTGCGGCGCATTGAGCGGCGCGTGGCGCGCAGCCTTGCGCGCCTTGCGCGCGCGACCACACCTGCAGCGCGCGAGGGCGCTGCAAGCCCGCTGCCGAAGACAGGCCTGCCCCGCACCGGAGCTGCGCTGCGCGAGTTCGTGCCGGGCTATCGCATCCTCAGGATCATTGGCGAGTCTGACAAAGCCGCGGTTTATCTGGCGACCAGCCTGAAGTTGAAGCGCGATATCGCGCTCAAGGTCAGCAAGATCGTGGACGACAAGGACACAAACGAGCCCCAGGTGCTGGCGCGCGAGCGCGCCGCGCTGAGCGCCATTCAGCATCCGGCCATTGTCGAAATCCACGACTACGGCTTTCACCAAGGGCACGAATATTTGGCGATGGACTACTTTGCGCGTGGCGATCTCAAAGAACGGATGCGCCAGGGCATCAGCGCGGAGGATGCGATGCGTTACATCGGTGACATCGCCGCCGCGCTGCGCGTCGTGCACGACGCCGGGATCGTGCATCGCGATTTGAAGCCGCCGAACGTGATGCTGCGCGAGGACGACGGCGTGGTGCTCATCGACTTTGGCCTGGCCCGGCATCTGAACGGCGACGTGCACAGCACGCGCACCGGGGTCGTGCGCGGCTCGCCCTACTACATGAGCCCCGAGCAAGCGCTCGGCGAGGACCTTGACGCGCGATCAGACCTGTACAGCCTGGGCGTGATCTACTATGAGCTTCTGACCGGCAGGAAGCCGTATGCGGGCGCCTCCGCCATCGATGTGCTGCAACAGCATGTCAACGCACCTCCGCCGAAACTGCCCGCGAGCCTTGCGGTTCATGAGCCGCTCATCATGCGCATGCTGGCGAAGGATCGCGACAAGCGCACGGCGGACGCGCACGAAGTCATGCAGGCCATTGCTGCGGCGCGCGCCGCCGGCCTGCTGCATTCAAGCGCCGCCTAACACACCTTTTGTTTTAACAAAAGCCTCACGGCACCCTCCCGCGCACCCGCCGGGACAAACTTGACACTCGCACGCCATAAAAGGTGCAATGCGGGTCTGAAGCTTGCTGACACCTACCGCAATAAAGGTGCGCGAACAGGCCTGAATCCTGATGCACGTCGTCGACACGACTCTTTTTTATTCGCCGACGAGCGGGGGGGTGAAGCGCTATCTCACCGCCAAGCACGCCTGGCTGCGCGAGCACACCTCCTGGCAGCACTCGATGGTGGTGCCTGGAGAGTCCGAATACGTCGAACGCGGCGGCATCTGCACGGTGCCCGGGGTCACGCTGCCGGGGACTTTCAATTACCGCCTGCCGCTGAATCCGCGCCGCTGGACGGCCCTCCTGGATGACCTCGAGCCGGATCTGCTCGAAGCGGGCGACGCGTTCCATCCGGTGTGGTGCGCCGCGCGCGTCGCACAGCGCCGCGGCATACCGCTCGTCGCCTTCTATCATTCCAATCTGCCGCAGATCGTCGGGCGGCGCATCGGCCATTTAAGCGAGCGCACGCTGCGGCATTATGTGCGCTGGTGCTATGAGAGATGCGATGTGGTATTCGCGCCGAGCCGCGCGATGTGCGACTTCCTGAACGGCATGGGCGTATGGCACACGATGCATCAGCCGCTCGGTGTTGACACGCAGATCTTCTGCCCCGAGCGCGCCTCGCTTGATCTGCGCGCCCAGCTCGGACTTGCGCCCGAGACGCGCGTACTCGTGTACGCCGGCCGCTTCGCGCAGGAGAAGAATCTGCCCGTGCTGCTCGAGGCGTTTGCGAGCCTTGGACATCCCTATCACCTGCTGATGATCGGCGGCGAGCGCACCGCGCGGCCCTCGTCCAACGTCTCCTTCATTCCCTACCGGCGCGACAGCATTGAGCTGGCACAGTGGCTCGCCTCCGCCGATGCGCTGGTGCATGCGGGCACGAAGGAGACCTTCGGCCTTGTCATCCTTGAGGCGATGGCGTGCGGATTACCCGTAGTGGCCGCGCGCGCAGGCTCAATTCCCGAGCTCGTCGATGTGTCCGTCGGCGTCCTTGCCGAACCGCACAATGCCAAGAGCATGGCTGAGGCGATCGTTGCGCTCTATGAGCGCGATCTGGCGGCGGTCGGCCGCGTGGCGCGCGAACGCGTGGTGAGACACTTCACCTGGACGCAGGCCTTTCATACGCAAACGTCGATCTACGCCAAACTCCTCGGAACGCACCGGGTACCGGTTGCGCCCGCGGCGGTTATTGAGCTCGGCTCGCCCACCTCGTAACGAGCGCAAGCAGCCCCGCCGCGCCGGAGCGGGCATTACCCGTACCGTCAGCGCACGATGAGCCCGACGCCACCGAGGAGCAGCGCGACTCCTGCAATTTTCGTGGGCGAGATGGGCCGCAACGGAAAACCGAGCCAACCGAATTGATCCACCAGCAGCGATGCGCATAGCTGCCCAAAAACTGCCAGCGCAAGAAGTGCCGCCGCACCGATGCGCGGCCCTACGAGGGTGGCAACGGCGACATAGAACGCCCCCAGGCAACCACCGAACCACGCCCACGCCGGAACTGCCGCGAGACTCGTGCGCGCCGGGACCGCCGCGCCGGAGGCAGCGAAGTAGACCAGCATACCGACGGTGCCCACGAGAAAGCTTACGAGCACCGCAAAGCGCATGTTGCCGGCGACGCGTCCGAGCGTGGAATTCATGCCCACCTGGATAGTAAGCAAGGCGCCGGCAATGAAGGTCAGAAGGTAGTACAGCGGCTGCATGAAGACTCCCTGAAATCTTTGCGATCAGCTGCGGATGCGCGCGATCACTTTGCGCCCGGCGGACGTGAGCGCCAGAGCGAGAATGACCCGCCAGAAGAGCCGCTGAGTCCAGCGGATCGGCTGTGGGGGTAAGGCACGATAGAACTCGCGCGTCGCATCACGATGCAAGTGTGTCGCGCGCGCACTCACCAGCCAGGAATGCCCGTCGCCCGTGATGCGGTAATCCACATCGCCCACGCGCTCAACGCACGCATCCATCAGGGACTTCGGCAGATCCTCGGGCGCCTTGCCGGTAAAACACAGTTGCACGAGCTCGTGGGGGTGATCCGCCGTGTGGCCGCAGAGTATGAGCCCGAGCGGCCCGCAGCCATCGCGCCGGCACTCGGTCTGCCCGGCAAATTGCACGACGGCCACAGGAGTCATGCCACGAAGGATAGCGTTGGCGCGCGCCGCGTGCTAAGGCTTCACGCCGATCCGCAAGCTCAGCGGCCAGCGAATCCGCCGCAATTGCGCCGGAGTGTCCCAGAGAGGGGCCAGTTCCTCCTCCAGCGCCGCCGCGGGGTCGGCGCCGTTCTTCTCAAGATAGCGCGCGCTCGCCGACCAGCTGCGCACGTAGCCGATGAGCTGCGGCAGCGACCAGTGCTCCTGCATCTCAAACGCCGGCGCAGGCATTTGCGCAAAAGCAAATGGCAGGCTGCGGTAGCCCTCCTCGACGAGCTTGCGCTCCGCAGGCCAGTACGCGCCCAACGTATCCCAGTAAAAGCGTTGCACGCAGCGGTCGATCTCTTCCCCCGCGACGTGCAAAACGCCGTAGGTCCACGCCGCGAGCACCCCGCTGGATCGCAGCACGCGTCGCACTTCTGCATAGAAAGGCTCGAGGTCAAACCAGTGCAGGGCCTGTGCCACGCTCACAAGATCAGCGGACTCGGCCGCAAGGCCGCTCGCAACCGCGCTTGCCACGCGGTATTGCACGTTAGCACGCGCAACCGCGGCGGCGATTTGCGCAGCGCTCGCATCGGTTGCGACGACGGCACGAAACTGCCGCGCAAGATCGATCGTTGCCTGCCCGCTGCCGCAGGCACAGTCCCACGCAAGCTCGCGCCGCAGGCAGCACCCCGCAAGAAACTCAAAGAGTGCCGCCGGATAGTGCGGGCGAAAGCTTGCGTACGCTGCCGCAAGATGCGAGAAATGGTCCTTGAACGCACTTTCAGCAGCGGGGCTCATTCGAGCACGGGCGCGACGTGCACCTCAGTCTTCACGGAATTGGCGAGAAAGCACCTCTCGTGCGCCTTGTGATGCAGCGCCTCGAAGGCGGCCGGCGTGGGTTTGTCGCCGACAATCGTGACGCGCGGTTTGAGCGTCACGGCGGTCATTGCGACTTTGCCCTCAGCGTTCTTCCCCAGACTCCCCGACGCATCATCCGTGTAGCGATCCACGCGCAGGTGCTGCGCGGCGGCGAGCGACAGGAACCACAACATGTGGCAGCTCGAGAGCGAAGCGACAAAGGCCTCTTCGGGATCGACCGCGGCCTCCAGTGACAGCGGCACCGGCACCACATGCGGCGAGGAGGATGCCGGGACCTCAATGCCGCCATCAAACCGCCAGGAGTGTGCGCGGCTGTAACGATTGTCGATGAAGTCAGCGCTGCCGCGCTCCCAGAAGATCTTGGCGGAGATTTGCGACATCGGAAGGTGCTCCTTAGCTCTTCAGCGTCCAGCGGTTTCAAGTTCCCAAATCGCAAGCGGCGCCGAGCGCGCCAGCCAGAAGCCGGCGCCGATCTCGCGAAAGCCGCGGCGCAGGCGCCGGCGATACCAGGCGCCGCTGCGCAGGTGCACTTCCCCATCGGTGCGCCGACGATCGCAGTTCTCGAGCCAGTCCCGCCGCGTCAGTACCGTGAAGTAGAGCAGGCCGCGACACAGCCGCGCGAGATTGGCGATGGCACCGGCGGCGCGCGCGTCGTTGAGATATTGCAGCACGTCGTAGCAGACGACGAGATCAAACATCGAGGCGGTCCGATGGGTTTCGATGCATCCCTGCTCCCACCCATAGCGGCGGCACAGGTACGCACTTGCTTCCAGGCCCACGTAGGTTGCGCGTGGCAGGCTGCGCAGCAGCGGCGCGCGCATGGCGCCCGTGCCGCAGCCCGCATCGAGTATGCGTCGCACCGGCAGCCCAATATGCGCGGCGCATGCACCGATGAGCCGGGCGCGCGCGCGCACCTCGGCGCGCGAGATGACGGCGGTGCGCGGATTAAAGTAATAGCGCTGGTAGTAGGCTTGATCGAAGCGGGTCGCTGCGGGGCTGGCGCGCGCAAACAGGGGGCGGTGTAGCATCGTCCCTGCCACTGTAGAAGAGGCTCTTACCATGCTGCAACTGCGCCCGAACTGCGAATGTTGCGATGCTGACCTTGCGGCCGACTCGCCGCACGCCATGATCTGCTCATTCGAATGTACCTTCTGCGGCGACTGCGCACGCGAGCGTCTCGGCGGCAAATGTCCTAATTGCGGCGGCGAACTCGTGCGCCGTCCGATCCGCCCCGCAGGCGCGCTGCAGCGCTATCCCGCCTCGCGCGAACGCGTGCGGCGCGAGCATTGCCCCTAGCGCGCACCGCGGCCGGAGAATTTGGATGACTCGCCGGCAGAGATCTTGCGCGCTTGAGCATCGCTGCGACATTCGTCGTTGTTCACCAGTGACCTAGCCAATTGCCTGTGCAAATTCCCTGAGGAGCACTTGCAGGCGATTGCGGATATCCGCATCGATGAGCCGCCCCTCGGCATCAAACACGCTCGCCGCGCCGGATACGTAGAGCGGCGCGCCGAACCAGGGGCGCATGCGCAGGGTGCGCAACACGGGCAGCCAGGAGCGCTGCGCCTGCACGGTGCCAAAACTGCCCGGTGAGGCGCCAATCAGCGTAACCGGGCGGTTGGCAAAAACTCGCCTCACATCGGCCGGCGGCCGCGACAGCCAGTCGATCGCGTTCTTGAACACTCCGGGAATGGAATTGTTGTACTCCGGAGTGACGAGGAGCAGGGCGTCACAGGCGACCACCTTCTCCTTAAGCTCAGCAACCGGTGCGGGGATGCCCTGCGCCTCCACGTCCGCGTCATAGAGCGGAATGTGGCGGATGGAGGCGACCTCAATGCTGCTGCCAGTGGGCGCAAGCTCGACCGCCGCGCGCAGCAGCGCCGCATTGAAAGAGGCGCGGCGCAAGCTTCCTGAAATTCCGAGTATTTTCGCCAACGCAGCGCTCAAGGCAGCCGTGGTGCGCGGGACTATGCCCGAGGGGGGATGGGTTTGCGAGATGCGTGCGCGATCGTCAAACTAGATACTCGCGGCGCAAAAATCGGGAGAACACGATGTGGCGAGCGGCCATGATTACGGCCACCCTGGCGATGAGCGCGGCGTTGTATGCCGCCGACAACTCCACGCCCAGCAACGGCTTTCAACTCACGAGCCCGGACATTGCCAGCGGGCGCACGATGGCGTTGGCACAGGTCTTCAACAGCTTTGGCTGCAGCGGTCAGAACATCTCCCCGGCATTGAGCTGGAGCCATGCACCGGCCGGTACGCAAAGCTTCGCGCTGCTCGTCCATGATCCGGACGCGCCGACCGGCAGTGGCTGGTGGCATTGGCTCGTTTATAACATTCCCGCAAGCGCGACCTCGCTGTCTGCCGGAGCGGGCAATGACTCCGGCAAGCTGCTGCCAGAGGGCGCCGTGCAGGGCCGCACGGACTTCGGCAACCATTCCTATGGTGGGCCTTGTCCGCCGCCGGGCAAGGTGCACCACTACCATTTTCGCTTTTACGCGCTGAAGGTGCCGAAGCTCGATGTGCCGGCGGATGCCTCCTCCGCCTTTATTGCGTTTAATGTGCACGCGAACTCCCTCGCCGAGGCGCAGATCACCGCGCTGTACTCGCGCTGATAAGCCATGCCCGACGATCTTTCCGATACCCACACACGGCTGCCGCGGCCGCCGGAACGACTGCCGGCGGTGTGGCCGTGGCTCCTGATCCCTCTTGCGGCGCTCGCGCTGTTTTTCATATTGCGCACGCTGCGGCACGGTCCGTAGGTGCGGCCTGCCATCGAAGATGCGTCGGGGGCGCGCTGCCGTTAGCATAGCGACCCTTTTAAGAATGCCGCGTGCCTGCGCGGATCGGGTAATCCTTGAGCCGCGCGCCGAAGATCGGATTTGTCAGCCTGGGCTGCCCCAAGGCGCTCGTTGATTCGGAGCGCATCCTGACGCGCCTGCGCGCCGAAGGTTACGACATCAGCGCAAGCTACGATGAGGCCGACGTCGTCGTCGTCAATACCTGCGGCTTCATCGACGCCGCCGTCGATGAGTCGCTCGATGCGATCGGCGAGGCGCTCGAGAGGAACGGCCGCGTCATCGTCACCGGCTGTCTGGGCGCGCGACCCGAACGCATCCTCGCACGACACCCGCGGGTGCTCAAAGTGACCGGGGCGCATGCCTATGAGGAGGTCATGGCGGCGGTGCACGAGCACGTGCCGCCGAGAGACGATCCGTTCATGCACCTCGTGCCGCCGCAGGGCATTCGCCTGACGCCGCGGCACTATGCGTACTTGAAGATTTCGGAAGGCTGCAACAACCGCTGCAGCTTCTGCATCATTCCCTCGATGCGCGGCCGCCTGGCGAGCCGGCCGATCGACGCCGTGCTGCGCGAGGCCGAACGGCTCGTGGATGCCGGGGTCAAGGAGTTGCTGGTCATCTCCCAGGACACGAGCGCCTATGGGGCGGATCTGCGCTATCCGAGAGCGCAATGGCGCGGCCAGAGCTACGAGACGCGCTTTCTCGATCTTGCGCGCGGCCTCGGCTCCTTGGGCGTGTGGGTACGCCTGCATTACGTGTACCCGTATCCGCACGTCGACCGCGTGATCGATCTCATGAGCGACGGAGGCGTACTGCCGTATCTCGACGTGCCGTTCCAGCATGGCAGCCCTGCAGTGTTGAAACGCATGCGCCGCCCCGCGCACGCGGAAGACACTCTGGCGAGGATCGGCGCGTGGCGCAGGCAGTGTCCGCGGCTTGCGATCCGCAGCACCTTCATCGTCGGCTTCCCGGGCGAGACTGAAGATGAGTTTCGGGAGCTGCTCGACTGGATGGATGAGGCGCAGCTTGATCGGGTCGGCTGCTTCAAATATTCGCCCGTCGAGGGCGCCGCCGCGAATGTGCTGCCGGATCACGTACCCGAGCCGGTGCAGGAGGAACGCTATGCGCGCTTCATGGAGAAAGCGCGCACGATCAGCGCCGCGCGTCTCAAAGAGCGCGTTGGCGCGCGCATGCGCGTGCTCGTGGACAGCGTGGATCACGGTACCGCGATCGCGAGAAGCGCTTCGGATGCGCCTGAGATCGATGGCGTGGTGCGCGTGGCGGGCGCGCGCCGGCTTGCAGCGGGCGACTGGGCGGAGGTCAAAATTACGGGCGCGGACGACTATGACCTGAAGGCTCATGTACTCCAGTAAGGCATCGGCACGGGTGTTTCGCGCGCCACGCTGCGGTGCTCTGTTGGATTTTGCAGCCCCGAGCGACGCGCACTCTAGCGCAGCGCGCGCCGCGCCATTGCGATGATCAAAGAGGTGTGAGAAGGCGCAGCATGGGGTCAGCGCGCCGCGACGCCAATCGAGCCTTATTCGACGGTGACGCTCTTGGCGAGATTTCTGGGCTGATCGACGTCAGTCCCGCGCAGGATTGCCACGTGATAGGCAAGAAGCTGCAGGGGAATCGTGTACACCACCGGCGCCTGAAAATACGTCACGTGCTTGGGCATTTGGATCACGGTCACGCCATCGCTCGGTGTGATGCCCGACTCGGGATCCGCGAACACGATGAGCTCGCCGCCCCGTGCCCGTACCTCCATCAGATTTGATTTGAGCTTCTCAAGGAGGTCGTTGTTGGGCGCCACCGTGATGACCGGCATGTCCGCGTCCACCAGCGCAAGCGGTCCGTGTTTGAGCTCGCCCGCGGGATAGGACTCGGCGTGAATGTAGGAGATTTCCTTCAACTTGAGCGCACCCTCCATGGCGATCGGATAGAGCGCGCCGCGGCCGAGGAAGAGCGCGTGATGCTTGTCGGCAAAGCGCTTGGCGAGCTCTTCAATCACGCCATCGAGCGCGAGAGTCTTGTCGATAAGCGACGGCAGTTCAACGAGACGCGCCACGAGACCGCGTTCGCGCTCGCTGTCGGCGCCATTGTGCTTGGCAAGCGCGATCACGAGCATCCCCAGGGCGGTCAGCTGCGTCGTGAACGCCTTGGTGGAAGCAACACCGATCTCGGGGCCGGCGCGCGTCAGCATGACAAGCTCGGACTCGCGCACGAGAGAGCTCTCCGGCACGTTGCAGATCGACAGCGACGACAGATAGCCCGCCTGCTTGGCAAGACGCAGCGCGGCGAGCGTGTCCGCAGTCTCGCCGGACTGCGAGATCGTCACGAACAGGGAATTCTTCGGTACCACGGGATTGCGATAGCGATACTCGCTCGCGATCTCCACCGAACAGGGCAGCTTGCAGATCTGCTCGATGAAGTATCGAGCCACAACTCCGGCGTGAAAGCTCGTGCCGCAGGCGACGATATGCACGTGCTGGGTGCGTTTGAACGCTGCCGCAGCGGCCGGGCCGAAAGCCGCCTCGAGCAGGCGGCCGTTGGCGACACGCTCCTGCAGCGTGTCGGCCACCGCGCTGGGCTGCTCGTGGATCTCCTTCAGCATGAAGTGCCGGTACAGACCCTTCTCGGCAGCAGCCGCCGAGAGCTCGCTCTCGCGTATTGGCCGCTCAACGGTATTGCCATCGCGATCGATGATGCGCACGGCCGTGCGGCGGATCTCCGCCACGTCGCCTTCTTCGAGGAAGATGAAGCGGCGTGTCTCGGATAGGAGTGCCGCGACATCCGAGGCGACAAAATTCTCATCCTCGCCCAAGCCAATGACGACCGGACATCCGTAGCGCGCGAGAATGATGCGGTCGGGATCGTGCTCGCTCACGACCGCGAGTGCATAGGCGCCTTCGAGTTCGGCAACCGTAGCGCGCACGGCCTTGAATAAATCGTTGACGGCTGCGAGGTGATAGTGAATGCGATGCGCGATCACCTCGGTATCGGTCTCCGAGGTGAAGGTGTAGCCGCGCCGCTCGAGGTCTGCGCGCAGCTCGTCGTGATTTTCGATGATGCCGTTATGAACGATCGCCAGGCCGTCACGGGAAATATGCGGGTGAGCGTTTCTCTCGCTCGGGACGCCATGGGTGGCCCAGCGCGTGTGCGCGATGCCGAGGTTTCCGTGCGTCGGCGCCTGATCGAGCGCGTCCTGCAGCATCTTCACCTTGCCGACCGTGCGCAGGCGCTTCAGGTGCTGAGTGCCGTTCAGGACCGCGATGCCGGCCGAGTCATAGCCGCGGTACTCAAGCCGGCGCAGCCCCTCCATGAGGATGGGGACGATGTTGCGCTCGGCGATCGCTCCTACGATTCCGCACATGAAAATGGTCTCTGAGTGAAGGTCCGGATTGGCGAGCCCGCCCGGTACAGCTTAGGCCGCCAGTTTGCCCGAAATTGCGCTAAACGACTGATTTTGCGTATCAAGCGTGAACGGCGTCGCACCCCCGGAACGCTCCGATGCCGCACCACCCGTGGCGATCCGGCGCCGGCAAGCGCTGCGGCGCTCTATTATATAGGCAGGGGGAAAGGGGCAGGAGCTGCCAGGGCGCCAAGCCTGCGGCACGGCTTAGGTGCCGAGGCAAACCGGGTTAAATCCGGCTTGAAGGTTTCTTCACATTTCTCCCAGTAAATAAAGCGGGCGCGTTCGGGAGCGAATGACTCCGCGATATAGGGCCATCGTGGCGCGCTCCTAAAACGAGGCACGCACGAGAAACAACAGCCGCGTTTCGCCGGCGTGAGTGACATCCGCGCTCGCCCATGGCCGCGCCCAGGTGAGCGCGGCGCTCAGGTGCTTCCACGCCAGAAGATCCATGCCTAAACCCCAGCTGCGCGGGTGCATCGTCATCATCTCGCCGGGCAGCGTCTCTATCATCTGTGCAATCGCCGCGTCGCAGAACACGAATGCATCGCCGATCTGCCGCGTGCCGTGCTGCCATACGGGTGACTGCAGTTGCAGCGTGCCCTTGAGCGCCCGGTCGCCCAGAACTTCAGCTTCGAGGTACCCGCGCACCGCATCGACGCCGGCAACCGAATACTCCTCGTCGACGTTCAGCGAGTCGCCGGTATATTGCCCCGCGAGGCGCGCATAAAAGCGCCAGCCCTTGGGCAGCGCGGCGAGAATGGCGCTGTCGGCGCGCAGATAGAAATAATCCGCGCGCGCGTGAAAATCACCCCCCGCATAGGCGCCGGTAGTGTTCGCGCCGCCGTGGGGTCCGTAGTTCGCCGCCACATTCACACCGGCCTGATTGCCACCAAAACTCCAGTTGCCGGCATAGGCGAGCACGAGGTCGGGATAGGAGATCGGGGTGCTCGACTCCTCGAAGTCGAAGGGTGGTGAGTTTCTGAAATGCTTGTATTCGACGGCCAAAGACAGCGACTGCGTTGCGCCAGTCGCGCCCGGCAGCGCATGGCTCACACGCAGGCCCACGATCTGGCCTTTGCCCACGACGCCGGCCGTCTCCGCGGTCGGCACGTTGGTGTTCGCGTCGATGAAGTAGACGGATGGCTGAAAACCGCCGGGCAGCGGATGCGCGCTATAGTTGGTCGCAAAGACGCTTACCTGCTCCACATCCTGGGGCGCGAGCTGATAAGCCGCGGACAACTCGTCCGCTTTACTGAAAAGATCCGCGTAACTGAGCGCAAGAGTTGCACGCAGCGGCCGGGTACCAATCGAGTACTGATTATCCAGCTCGATGCTGCCGTGAAACTGCGTCTTCGCGTCCGTCTTCGGTGCCGGCGCAGCCGCAAGGGCTACCGCTTCGCCCGCATCGCTCGCTGCATTCGGCGGCGCTTCGGGTGCAGCCTGCGCGGCCTCACCCGCGGTGACTGCTGGCGTGTCGCCTTGCGCTTGTGGGGATGGCTGCGCATCCTCAGCCACAGCAAACATGGGCGAGGACGCGGCGCTCGCGCAAAAGGCGATCGCTGCGAGTGGCTGGGTGAGCCATGCCCTAAAGGGCGTGCTGTTTCGAAAAAGAGCCATTCGTCCTGGGTTTCTCCTGCGCGTGCTGCCGCGAGCGCAGGAGGCAGACTAGCTTTTCTTCGCCTTCGCGGGGCGCACCCAGCCCTCGATCGATTGCTGGCGGGCGCGCGCCAAGGTCAACTTCTGCGCGGGTGCGTTGGCCGTGATCGTCGATCCGGCGCCAATCGTGGCGTGCGCACCGATGCGCACCGGCGCAATGAGCATGCTGCCGGAGCCGATGAACGCGCCGTCCTCAATGTGCGTCTGCGATTTGTTTACCCCATCGTAATTGCACGTAATCGTGCCCGCTCCGACGTTCACATCCTTGCCGATCACTGCATCACCAAGATAGGTGAGATGGTTCGCCTTGCTGCCCTCACCGATGCGTGTGTTCTTCACTTCCACGAAATTGCCAATGTGTACATCGCGCGCCAGAGCCGCGCCGGGACGCAAGCGGGCGTAGGGCCCAATATTGCAGGATGCACCGACGATGGCGCGCTCGAGCACGCAATTGGGAAAGATCTGTGTACCGGGGCCAATCTCGCAGTCACGGATGACGCAGTTGGCGCCCACACGCACGCCGTGGCCGAGCGTCACTTTGCCCTCAAGGATCACGTTGACGTCAAGCTCCACATCACGTCCGGCGATCACGGTGCCGCGCACATCCAGGCGCGCCGGGTCGATGACCGTCACTCCCGAGAGCATCAGCGCGGCCACGCGCTGCTGACGATAGATCGCCTCCACCTGCGCCAGCTGGACTTTGTCGTTGATGCCGAGCACTTCGTGCTCGACGGAGGCGGGCAGCGGCACCACGCGGATCTTCTGCCGGGCCGCGATGGCCGCAACGTCGGTCAGATAATATTCCTTCTGGCTGTTGTCGTTTCTCACCTGGCCGAGCCACTTCTTCAGCAGCTTGGCGGGTGCGGCGATAATGCCGGTATTGCACTCGCGCACGCGCAGTTCAGCTTTATTGGCATCCTTGTGCTCGACGATCTTGCGGATACGCTCTTTGCGGGCATCGCGCACGATGCGCCCATAACCACTCGGGTCCTGCAGCAGCACCGTCAGTACCGCGAGACTCTTCGCATCCGCGATGCCGAGCAGCCTCTTGAGCGTCTCCCGACGGATGAGGGGCACATCGCCGTAGAGTACGAGCACCATGTGTTCATCGGGGATCGCGGGCAGCGCCTGCATCACTGCATGACCGGTGCCGTGCTGCTCCGTCTGTCGCACCCAGGCGACAGGTTCGTCCGCAAACGCGCGCGGCACGCTCTCGCCCCCATGACCGTAGACGACATGGATCGCCGCCGGCGCGAGCGACTGCGCGGTATCGATTACGTACTTCAGGAGAGGCCGACGCGCCAGCGGCTGCAGCACTTTGGCGAGATCCGACTTCATGCGCTTGCCCTGGCCAGCGGCGAGAATGACGACTGAAAGAGGCATGGCGGAACGGGCGGGCATCGCGGAGCGCAGTGTACCAGTTGCCGGTTTTTCACAGCGCAGCCAAGCGCTGCGGGGCCTCAGATCGCTCGAAATCGGCGTTGCGATCGAGGAGATCGCGCGCGTGACCTGTCGCAACAGACGCGAGCATCGACGGCCGCGCAAGATAGAGCATCTCGCGGCGCGCGCCGGACATGCCCCTTGCCCGCGCCAGCGCTATCTCCCGAGCGCATCGTTCTTGTTAGCTCAGTTGCGATGCCCGATCTCAAGAGCTCGAGCGCAGCGCAGATTCTGTTAGGCGCGATGCAAGAACTGTGACGTAAGCACATCAGATATTTGACGCGACTTTGTCACACTTTGCACCTAGCCTTTCGTTGCCTCGGGGGAAGCTTCTCATGCATAACATTTCCGGTTGCCAACGCTGGCAGGAGTCAGCCACTTGCGCCGCGCAGGGAACTCTCGTTGAGCGCTGGCGCCACACCACGGAGTGGTGGCTTGGCGCGCGCGAGCGCTGTTATGCGCTCGCCACCGAGGACATGAGGGCGCTGTGCAACGCGGCGCAGCGTTGGCACGATCTTGCGATTCGCCAGCTTGGCCTTGCGCCCACGGTCGCGGAGAAAACGAAGTAAAACGCGCTTAGACGCGCGTGCCGCGCTCTAGCTGCGAACCTTGCGCAGCCGTTCGATCATCTTCAGTTGAGCAGCCGCGCGCGCCAGTTCCGCCTGGGCCTGAGCGATATCAATCTTCTCGTGGCGCGCAGCGAGTGCCTCTTCGGCGCGCCGCTTGGCCTCGAGCGCCGCTGCCTCATCCAGATCCTTCGCACGCACGGCGGTGTCCGCAAGAACGGTAACCTTGTTGGGCTGCACTTCCAGAGCCCCGCCGCCGACAAAGATCGCGTGCTCACCTTCAGCGGTCTTTACCCGCACCTCGCCCGCCTTCAGCAGCGTGAGCAGCGGCGCGTGGCGCGGTGTGATGCCGAGCTCCCCCTCGCTGCCCGGAGCAAACACCATCTCGGCCGGCCCCGAGAAGATGTCGCCTTCAGCGCTGACGACGTCGACCTGAATGGTGTGGGCGTCAGCCATTACTGCAACGTCTTGGCTTTCTCGACGGCCTCTTCAATGGCGCCAACCATGTAGAAGGCCTGCTCGGGCAGCTGATCGAACTCGCCCGCAATGATGCCCTTGAAGCCGCGAATCGTGTCCTTCAGCGGCACGATCTTGCCATCCTGGCCGGTGAACACTTTGGCGACGTTGAAGGGCTGCGATAGAAAACGCTGAATTTTTCTGGCGCGGTACACCGTCAGCTTGTCATCCTCGGAGAGCTCATCCATGCCGAGGATCGCGATGATGTCCTGCAGCTCCTTGTAGCGCTGCAAGACGGCCTGCACGCCGCGCGCGGTGTTGTAGTGCTCCTCGCCGATCACGAGCGGATCGAGCTGGCGGCTGGTCGAATCGAGCGGATCCACCGCCGGGTAGATGCCAAGCGATGCGATCTGGCGCGACAGCACGACGGTGGCGTCGAGGTGCGCGAACGTCGTGGCGGGCGAGGGATCGGTGAGGTCGTCCGCGGGCACGTACACCGCCTGAATGGAGGTGATGGAACCGGTCTTGGTTGAGGTGATGCGCTCCTGCAGCACGCCCATCTCCTCGGCGAGGGTCGGCTGGTAGCCCACCGCGGAGGGCATGCGGCCGAGCAGCGCCGACACTTCGGTGCCGGCGAGCGTGTAGCGATAGATGTTGTCGACGAAGAAGAGCACGTCGCGTCCCTTGCCGCCCTTCTCGCGCACCTCGTCGCGAAAGTATTCGGCCATCGTCAGTCCCGTGAGACCCACGCGCAGACGGTTGCCGGGTGGCTCGTTCATCTGACCATAAACCATCGCGACCTTGGAGTTCGCGAGGTTCTTAAGATCAATGACGCCGGATTCGGCCATCTCGTGATAGAAGTCGTTACCCTCGCGCGTGCGCTCGCCCACGCCTGCAAATACCGAAAGACCGCTGTACTGCTTGGCGATGTTGTTGATGAGCTCGAGCATGTTAACGGTCTTGCCGACACCGGCGCCGCCGAAGAGCCCGATCTTGCCGCCCTTGGCGAAGGGCACGAGCAGATCAATGACCTTGATGCCCGTCACGAGCAGATCCTGACCGCCGGTTTGATCGGCGAAGGCCGGAGCCGGGCGGTGAATCGGCAGATGCTCCTTTGCATTCACCGGACCGCGGTTGTCTTGCGGTGCCCCGAGCACGTCCATGATGCGCCCAAGGGTTGCCTCGCCAACCGGCACGGTGATCGGGTTGCCGGTGGCCTCCACCGCAAGACCGCGCTTCAGGCCCTCCGATGATCCCATCGCGATCGTGCGCACGATGCCGTCGCCCAGGAGCTGCTGTACCTCGAGGGTGAGATCGCCCTCTTTGAGCTTCAGCGCCTCATATACCCTGGGAATCGACTCGCGCGGAAATTCCACGTCGATGACTGCACCGATGATCTGTGTGATCTTGCCCGTTGCCATGATGTCGTAAGCCCTCTAAACCGCTGCCGCGCCGCCCACGATCTCCGCCAATTCCTTGGTGATCGCAGCCTGGCGCGCCTTGTTGTAGACGAGCTGCAGCTCGCTGATGAGCTCGCCCGCATTGTCGGAAGCTGCGCGCATGGCCACCATGCGCGCCGCCATTTCGGATGCCACGTTCTCCACCGCCCCGCGATAGACCTGCGACTCGATGTAGCGCATCAACAGCCCATCGAGTATCGCCGCCGCCTCGGGCTCATAAATGTAGTCCCAATGCTCGGCGAGCTCGGCCGCATCGATGGTCTCCACCGGCAGCAACTGCTCGACGTGCGGCTTCTGCGTCATCGTATTCATGAAGCGCGCGCTGACGAGAAACAGCCGGTCGATCTTCGACTCGCGATACGCATCCAGCATCACCTTGACCGCACCGATGAGATCCTTGATGTGCGGGCGGTCGCCAAGGCCGGTGACATTGGCCAGGATCGGCAGCCCCAGGCGCCGGAAAAATACGAGGCCCTTGGAGCCGATGAGGCACAGGTTCACCTGTGCGCCCTTGCCCTGCCATTCGCGCACGAGCACGAGCGCCTGCTTGAACACATTGGCGTTCAAGCCGCCGGCCAAACCGCGGTCCGTGGAAATCAAAATGACGCCGATGCTCTTCGGCTCACGATCGCTGAGAAAAGGATGGCGATAGTCCGGGTTCGCCTCATTGAGGTGTCCGATCACCGCGCGGATCTTGTCGGCGTACGGACGGGCCGCGCGCATGCGCTCCTGCGCGCGGCGCATCTTGCTCGTAGCCACCATCTGCATGGCCTTGGTGATCTTCTGAGTGCTCTTCACACTCGCGATCTTGGTGCGGATTTCCTTGGTGCCCGGCATGAGGTTCTCAGTAGCTGCCCGTCGCGAGGAAGTCCTCGATGCATTTCTTGAGCGCCGCCTCGTTCTCCTTGGTGAGCTTCGGTGTGGCGTTGATGCCATCGATGAGCGCGGCATAGCTCGATCTGGCGAATGACTGCAGGGCCGCCTCGAAGTCAACGATCTTGTTGAGCGGCACTTTGTCCATAAAGCCGTTGTTGACCGCGTAGATCGACAGTGCCATCTGCGCCACCGACATCGGCGCGTACTGTTTCTGCTTCATGAGCTCGGTCACGCGCTGACCGCGCTCGAGCTGGCGCCGGGTGGCTTCATCGAGGTCCGAGGCGAACTGCGAGAACGCCGCAAGCTCACGGTATTGCGCGAGCGCAAGGCGGATGCCGCCGCCCAACTTCTTGATGATGTCGGTCTGTGCCGCCCCGCCGACGCGGGAGACCGAGATGCCGGCGTTCATGGCCGGACGGATGCCTGCGTTGAAGAGGTCGGTCTCGAGGAAGATCTGTCCGTCGGTGATGGAGATGACATTGGTCGGCACGAACGCCGTGACGTCCCCCGCCTGAGTTTCGATGATCGGCAATCCGGTGAGGGAGCCCGTCTTGCCCTTCACGGCGCCTTTGCTGATGCGCTCGACATACTCCTCGTTGACGCGCGCACTGCGCTCCAGCAGACGCGAGTGCAAATAGAAGACATCGCCGGGGAAGGCTTCGCGGCCTGGCGGGCGGCGCAGCAGGAGTGAGATCTGGCGATAGGCCACGGCCTGCTTGGAGAGGTCGTCATAAATAATGAGCGCATCCTCCCCCTTGTCCATGAAGTACTCGCCCATGGTGCAGCCCGAATAGGCGGAGATGTACTGCAATGAAGGAGCGGTTGAGGCGGAGGCCGCAACCACAATCGTGTGTGCGAGCGCGCCATGCTCCTCGAGCTTGCGCACGACGTTCGCGATCGTCGACTGCTTCTGGCCGATGGCGACGTAGACGCACTTAATCCCTGAGCTTTTCTGATTGATGATGGTATCGACAGCGAGCGCCGTCTTGCCGGTCTGGCGGTCGCCGATGATGAGCTCGCGTTGCCCGCGGCCGATCGGCACCATGGAATCGATCGCCTTGTAGCCGGTCTGCACCGGCTGGCTCACGGATTTTCTGTAGATGACGCCCGGAGCGACGCGTTCGATGGGCGCGGTGCGCTCGGCTTTGATCGCACCCTTGCCATCAATCGGCTCGCCGAGCGCATCGACGACGCGCCCAAGAAGCCCGGGTCCCACCGGCACCTCGAGGATGCGGCCCGTGGTCTTGACGGTGTCGCCCTCACGCAAATCCGTGTAGTCGCCGAGCACGACGGCGCCGACCGAATCCTGCTCGAGATTGAGTGCCAGGCCAAAGAGGTTGCCCGGAAATTCGAGCATCTCGCCGTAGCGCGCATCGGCAAGACCGTAGATGCGGCAGATGCCGTCGGTGACCGAGACGATGGCGCCGACGTTGCGCGCGGCGGTTACGTCCTTGAAACCCTCGATGCGCTGCTTGATGAGATCGCTGATCTCGGTTGCCTTGATGGCCATGTCGTTCGATCCTCTTGAATCTATTCTGAGAGCTCGTATGCCATGCGTTCGAGCCGCGTGCGCAGCGAGCCGTCAATCACCAGATCGCCGGCACGGATCACCGCACCGCCAATCAACGCCTTGTCGACCGCCGTGTGCAGACGCACCTCGCGCTTGAGGCGGCGCTTCAAGGCAGCGGCGAGCGTGTGCTGCTGTTTGGCGTCGAGGTCGGTTGCTGACGTGACCGTGACGTCCACCACGCCTTCCCTCTCATCCTTCAGCTCATCGAAGAGCGTCGCGATCTCAGGCAGTATGGAGAGCCGGCGATTTTGTGCGAGCATCAATACGAGCTCATGCCACTCCGTGCCGAGCTTGCCGCCACCGATGTCAATCACGAAATCGGCGAGCTGCTGCGCGCTCATGCGCGGATTGCCTAGCAGGCTCTCAACCGCAGGATTCGCAACGACAGAGGCTGCGGTGTGCAGTGCCTCGGACCAGCTCGAGAGCGAGCCGCGATCCTGCGCCGCTGCAAACGCGGCGCGTGCGTAAGGGCGAGCAATGGTGGTCTTGTCAGACATCTAGATCTGCTCGGCGAGCTTGTCGATGAGCTCGGCGTGCGCGCGCGGATCGATCTCGCGTTCGAGGAGCTTGGAAGCTGCCCGCACCGCGAGCGCCCCCACCTCGTGGCGCAGCGTCTCGCGGGCGCGCGTCGACTCGAGTCCGATCTGCTGCTGCGCCGCGGCCAGCAGGCGCTGCCCCTCGGTACTCGCCGTGCCCTTGGCCTCTTCGATGGCCTCATTCGCCCGGTGCTGCGCCTGATCGATGATCTGCTGGGCGCGCCCGCGCGCCTCGCGGATGATGACTTCGGCCTTCTCGTTCGCCTGCTTGAGCTCCTGCTGGCCCCGCTCGGCGGCCTCAAGACCAAGCGCGATCTTTTTCGAGCGCGCGTCCATCGCCCCGAGAATGAGGGGCCACACAAACTTCATGACGAACCAGATGAGCGTGCCGAACACGAGCATCTGAACGACGAGCGTGAGATTGAAGTTCACAATCCTCTCCTAGCGCTGCGCGACAGCGCGTCCGGCGCTCAATGCGCGCCCAAGGCGCTCAGGAACGGATTGGCGAACGTAAAGTACAGCGCAAAGCCGATACCGATCATCGCCACCGCGTCAAGCAGGCCTGCGACGATAAACATGCGGACGAGCAGTGCGGGAGCGAGCTCCGGCTGCCGGGCGACGCCTTCGAGGAAGCGGCCTCCCAAGATGCCGAAGCCGATGGCGGTACCGAGCGCGCCGAGGCCAAAGATGATACCGACGGCGAGCACCGTCATGCCCTGAATCTGCGCGACCTGTGCGATGTGTTCCATTCAACCCTCCTACTACGAAACGAGAATCAGTACGATCATCAATGATGCTCCTCGTGCTCGCTCGCCTGAGCGAGGTACACGATCGTCAGCATCATGAAAATGAAGGCTTGCAGCGTAATTACAAGGATGTGGAAGAGCGCCCAGACGAGTCCGAGGATGATCTGTCCGGTGACCCCGATCCAGCCGCCGGCGCTGGCAAGCGCGCCAAAGCCGCTCGACAGCGTGAGCAGGGCGATCAGCAAAAAAATCATCTCCCCGGCGTAGAGATTGCCGAAGAGTCGCAGCGCCAGCGAGATAGGCTTTGCCACCGTCTCCACGATGCCGAGCAGCAGATTGAACGGAAAGAGCCACGGCCCGAAAGGGTGTACCAGCAGCGACTTCAGATAGCCGCCCACCCCCTTCATCTTGATGTTGTAGTAGATGATGAGCGCGAATACCGTCAGCGAGAGCGCAAAGGTGACATTGAGATCCGTGCTCGGCACGACCTTCAGGTGCTCAAAGCCGGCGCCGCGCGCGAGCGCCGGCAGAAAATCGACCGGCACCAGATCCATGAAATTGAACAGGAACACCCAGCAGAAGATGGTGAGCGCCAGAGGAGCAATGAGCCGGCTCGTGCCCTGAAAGGTGTCCTTGACCTGGGTATCCACAAATTCGACGATGAGTTCGACAAAATTCTGGAACTTGCCGGGCACGCCGGCGCCGCTGCCGACCGACAGCCGCGCCGCAATATAGAAAGCGCCGCCGAAGAGCACTGCGAGCGTGATCGAGAAGAACACGCTGTCCCAGTGGATAACGGAGAAGTCGACAATACCCTGCGCTTCCTTGTTCTGCAGGAAGTGCAGGTGATGGACGATGTACTCGTTGGGACTTAAGGTTTCAGCGATGCGTTCTGCGAGCATGGGACTCAAGACTTCAAATAACCTTACATTGCTTGTCAATCACGGTGCTTTCTGCGGCGCCACCGGCGCGCTGAACGTCGGCAGCAAAGTTGCCAGCGCCACCCAGTAAACGCCCAAGGTCGCCATAAACGCCGCAAAGAGCGGCGCGGGCGCAACCTTCAAAAGCTTCAACACCACCACAAACAGCACAACGACGAGGCCGAGCTTTACTGCCTCGCCGATGAGAAACGCGCGCATCGCAAAGTGCGCATCAGATCCCGCGCGGCCGCCAAAGCTGAGCAGAGCCATCGCAAGACTTGCGATCGTGCCGATCGCACCGCCCAGCAGCGCCGAGCGTGCGCTCAAAGAACCCGCCAGAGCGAGGCACAGCGCTGCGGCGAGCAGCGTGACCGCTGCCTGACCGGCAACGATGCGCAGCGCAAAGCGCCGTGCGCTCGGCAGGTCGATTGCCACCCCGTTTGCCCGCGCGGAAGACAACTAAAGCCACCTCTGAAAATTTCGGCACACAGTGGAAGTGGCTTCGCTTTTACTTATGCCCGGACAAGCACTTACGCCCCCGGCGCGAAGCCGCGGAATTATAGAGAGGCGCCTATAAAAAGGCTACTGAATGTGGGCCAGAATACCGTCGAGTTCGTCGAGGCTGTTGTAGCTGATGACCAGCTTGCCGCGCCCGGAAAGGGCGTGCTGGATGGCGACCGTGGCGCCGAGCTTTTCGGCCACATCCTGTGCGAGCTTCTCAACATTGGGGTCGGCCGCTGAGGCCTGCGCACGCTCACCCGCCGGACGCTGCAGGCGGCGCACGAGCGCCTCGGTGTCGCGCACGGAGATCCCCTTCTTTGCTACGAGCCCCGCAACTTCGCTCTGCTGGCGCCGGTTCGCAAGGCCGAGCAGGGCCCGGGCGTGGCCCATCTCAAGCTCGCGCTGCTCGACGAGCGCGCAGACCTGCTCGGGCAACTCGAGGAGGCGCAGCAAATTGCTGACCGCCGCGCGCGAGCGTCCGACCGCCTCCGCCGCCTGCTGGTGTGTCATCTGAAACTCATCGATGAGGCGTGCCAAGGCGCGCGCCTCCTCGAGCGGGTTCAGGTTCTCGCGCTGAATGTTTTCGATGAGTGCGATGGCGATCGCCGCCTCGTCCGGAATCTGGCGGATGACCGCCGGGATCTCGGCAAGCCCTGCAAGCTGCGCCGCGCGCCAGCGCCGCTCGCCGGCAATGATCTCGTAGCGCTGCGGCTCGCCATTGACCGCATCGAGCGCTCGTACGACGATCGGCTGGATGACCCCCTGCGCGCGAATGGAATTGGCGAGCTCCTCCAGCGTCTCCGCACGCACATCGGTGCGGGGCTGGTAGCGCCCACGCTGCAGGAGGTCGAGCGGAAGCTTGGCCAGTTCTTCGTCGGCGCGCGTGCCGTGGGCGGATATGGACGGCATGCGGCTCGCCGCGGACGGCCCCAGGAGATCCGCTAGTCCGCGCCCAAGTGTGGGTCGCTTCTGCATCATAGGCGCTCGATCATAGCGAATTGGCCGCCTGTGCAGGCGCGGCTTCTTCCTCCTCGCGACGGATCATCTCGCCGGCAAGCGCGAGGTAGGCGAGCGCGCCGCGCGAATCCTTATCGTGAAAGAGCGCGGGCACGCCGAATGAGGGCGCTTCGGCCAGGCGAATATTGCGCGGGATGATGGTGCGGAACACCTGGTCGCCGAAATGCATGATGAGCTGCGCGCTCACCTCGTTCGCAAGATTATTGCGCGGGTCGAACATCGTGCGCAGGATACCCTCGATCGCAAGCGCCGGATTTGCCGCCGTGCGGATCTGCTCGATGGTGGAGAGCAGCGCCGAGAGGCCTTCGAGCGCGTAGTACTCGCACTGCATCGGGATGAGGACACTGTCGGCCGCGACGAGCGCGTTGACCGTGAGCAGGTTCAGCGCCGGCGGCGAATCGATCACGATGACATCGAAACGGGTGAGTACCGGCGCAAGGGCCTTTTTGAGCTGGATCTCGCGCCCGGAGCTCATCGCGAGCAGGCGCACATCAGCGGCAGTGAGATCCTGATTCGACGGCAGCAGCGAGAAATCCATGACTTCGAGCTTGATGAGCGCCGACTCAATCGTCGCTTCGCCGAGGAGCACCTCGAGCGTGCCGCCGCGGGTGAGGTTTGCCTTGTCGACGCCGCAGCCCATCGTGGCATTGCCCTGGGGGTCCAGGTCGAGCAGCAGCACCGAGCGCTTGGTCGCGGCCAGCGAGGCCGCCAGATTGACCGCGGTCGTGGTCTTGCCCACACCGCCTTTCTGGTTCGCTATGGCGATGACGCGCTTCATGCCGCGAGAGTCTACTGCACTGCCGCGCGCACGGTTCAGCGTACCGGCACCCTAGGCGACGAGACGCGTGGTGCCGCCGGCGATGCGCGCACGCGCCAAGTCGTCGGCGATGGCGTTCGTGGGACGGTTCTCGCGGCGCGAGCGCTCGAAAATGTCGGTGAGACGCGCGGGGATTGCGGCAATGGCGCCCAGCACCTGCGCCTCGCTCGAAACGCCGTAGTACTCGTGGAAAACATTGATGATGCCGCCGGCGTTGATCACGTAATCCGGTGCATACAGAACTGCAGCCGCATGCAGCGCCTGGCCATCGCGGTCGAGGGCGAGCTGATTGTTGGCAGCGCCCGCGACGACCTTGGCGCGCAGGTGCGCAATCGTCTGGGCGCTCAAGACCGCACCGAGGGCGCACGGCGCAAAGACATCGACGTCCTGCAGAAGAATGTCGGGCGCGCTGACGGGCGTGGCATGGTACTCATCGACCGCGCGCTCGATTGCGGCGGCACGCACGTCGGCAACGCTGAGTTTGGCGCCCTCCGCAGCCAGGAGCCGGCACAGGTGATAACCCACCCCGCCGACGCCCTGGACGGCAACCCGCACATCCTGCAGATCCGATCGGCCCAGACGGAATTTGACCGCGGCCTTGATGCCAAGGTGCACGCCGATCGCAGTCTTGGGGCCGGGATCGCCACCGACAGCGGCGCCGCTGCGCGTGAGTCCACACACATAGCGTGTCTGCTTGGCGACGTTTTCCATGTCGGCCGTGGTCGTACCCACATCCTCGGCCGTGACGTAGCGGCCGCCGAGTGAATCGACGAAGCGGCCGAAGGCTTCCAAGAGGTCCGGCGACTTCGGCCGCTTCGCATCGGCCATGATGACGGCCTTGCCGCCGCCGAAGGCGATGCCCGCCATCGCATTCTTGTAGCTCATGCCGCGCGAGAGGCGCAGCACATCGGTGACGGCATCGGTGCTCGAGGCGTACGGCCACAGGCGGCAACCACCGGCCGCAGGGCCCAGGACCGTCGAGTGAATCGCGACGATGGCACGCAGGCCGGTGCGAATGTCGTGATGAAAAACCAAGTCCTCATGGCGATCGAAATCAGGCATTTCAAACACGCCCATGGGTCAGCCTCCTTGCGATCCGCGACCGCTGCGAGTGGCAGGAGCCTACGCCCGGGGAGTCGCCAGAAGTGTTACAAAACTTGCCTTAACAGCCACATTTATGAAACATTTATCGCATGCTTTTCCTTTAAATGGATGAATCATGCAACCCGATCTAGACCGAACGGACCTGCGCATTCTCGAGGTTATGCAACATCATGGGGATCTGTCGGCGGCGGACATTGCCGAGCGGGTCGGCCTCACGGCATCCACGTGCTGGCGCCGGATCGCGCGCCTGGAGGAGCTCGGCGTCATCAAGATGCGCGTGGCGATTTTGAACCGCGAGAAGCTCGGGCTAAACGTCACGGTGTTCTCGCGCGTCAAGCTCGCGACCCACGGGCGCGATGAGCTCGGCAGTTTCGGCGAAATCGTGCGCCAGCACTCCGAGGTGCTCGAGTGCTATACGCTCATGGGCGAGACCGACTTTCTGCTACGCATCGTCACGCGCGACATCAAAAGCTACGAAGCCTTCTTCCTCGATCACCTCTCGCGCATCCCGGCCGTACAGTCCATCAATTCATCGATCGCACTCTCGGTCATCAAGGAGACGACGGCGCTGCCCCTCGAGATTGGCGTTCCTACGCGCTCGCTGTCGCGGCCGGCGCCAGCGTGACGAGGCAGCGTGCAGCGTCAAGGCCGGGTACCTCGAGCGAGCGCACCGCAAGCACCTGCCAGGCGCGCGGCAGCGAAGCAAGTTCCGCCTCCGGCCGCTTACCCTTCATGGCGAGTATCCGTGTGTGTGGTCCGCAAAGCCTCGCCACTTTGTTGAGCAGCTCCGGCAGGGGGGCACAGGCGCGCGCCACGATGGTATCGAAAGGCGTGGCAGGCTTAAGCTCCTCGGCGCGCGCCTGCACAGGCTCGACGTTCGCAAGTTTGAGCAGGCGCGCTGCGTGCGTTACGAAGCGGATCTTCTTGCCGTTCGAATCGATCAGCGTGAAATGCCGTTCAGGGTGCACCAGAGCGAGCGGCAAACCCGGAAAGCCCGCCCCTGTGCCGACATCCGCGATCCGACTGCCCTGAAGGTCGGCGTGAATCGCAAGACTGTCGAGCAGATGATGGGTCAGCATCTGCTCGTCGCCCTTAATCGCAGTCAGGTTGAACTTGCGATTCCACTTCTCGAGCTCATCGAGAAGCGTACACAAGCGCGTGGCGTTGGCAGCGTCGAGCGTGATACCGAGCACTGCTGCATCGCGCATCAGCCGCTCGGGTAAGCTCACGCGTACAACCTTTTTATGCGGCACTTTCCGCAACATACATTCCGATGAGTTTCGCACCGACCATACATGCGGGCTTGCGCCTTAGGGTTCTCGCTTTGCTCGTCGCGACTCTTGCGACTGTGCCGCCAGCGCGCAGCTCGTCCGCGACATTTGGCCAGTTCGACCGCAATGATGTGCTTCTTGTGGTCGCGCCGCATCCGGACGATGAAACGTTGTGCTGCGCGGGCGCCATCCAGAGCGCGCGCGCGGCCGGGGCGCGCGTGGCGGTCGTGTGGATCACGAGCGGCGATGGCTACGAGTTTGCCGCGAGCCTCGTGGAACATCATTTCTTCAACGACGCGCAGGATCTGCGCGCCTTCGGCGAGATGCGCATGCAGGAGGCGGCGCGCGCAGCTAGCGTGCTTGGGCTCGGGCCTGCCGAACGATTTTTCCTCGGCTATCCGGATCGCGGTATCGAGCAGCTGCTGCACGATTATCATGATGCGCGCTTTCGATCGCCACACACGCATGCCGCCGCCGTGCCGTATGCGCAGGCCGTGCGAGCGGGCGCCGCGTATACCGGCGCCGACCTCGAGCAGGATCTGCGCATGGTCTTTGATCACGTGCAGCCCACGTGGGTGCTTGCCCCGACGCCGCTCGATGCGCATCCCGATCACAGTGCGACCGGCGAGTTCGTCATCCGCCTCATGAGCTCGCGCGGCACGCTCGCCCGCCTGCGCCTGTGGATCGTGCACGGCGGTTTTTTGTGGCCCTGGCCACGTGGCCTCAACATCGACGCCGCGCTCGTGCCGCCGCGGCGTGCCCGCGCGCTGCCGTGGCAGGATTTCGCGCTGCCGCCGATGGAACGCAGCGTGAAAGTGCGCGCCATAAGAGTTTATGAAACGCAGCTCCTGCTCGGTGAATCGTTCCTCTTATCGTTCGCGCGCGCCAACGAGATCTACGCCGCAGCGCCCACGCAAGCGGCCTCAGTTAAGTAAAGGCGATGTCGGCCTGGACCGACATTTTGCAATTCAGACTGGGACGCGCTTTACTCACGCGTAGTTAAGGGCAAACCCGTCGTGAGGCGGGGACGCAAAGCTTCCGGTCTTGAGAGCCCGAATGGGCTACGAAGACAGCGGGGTTGCCGGCACGGCGCCACAAGCAGTGGCACGCGTCGTCAGTTCTCCAGTGTCATCCGTGCATTCTCAATGATCGCGCTCTGCAGCCCACAGGCTGTCACCAGAGTAGCTCACGGATGTCGAAGATTTTCCCGGTCGCGAATCGCGCGTTTCAACAGCTGCTCTGGTGTGTGCTCACCGCCGTGGCGCTTGCGGGCTGCGGTGGTGAGGGGGGAACCCCGAGCAACGCGAGCGCCGCGGCGGCCTCCGGCGTTCCCGTCGTCAACGGCACGCCGCCCACCACGGCCGAGGCCGGCGACAAATATGAATATCTGCCGTCGATCTCAAACGCGAGCGGCCAGGCGCTGAGCTACGAGATCGTCAACAAGCCCGCGTGGGCAACGTTTGACGCGACCGATGGCGAGCTCTCCGGAACGCCCGACACCGACGACGTCGGCCTGAGCGCGGAAATTCAAATCAATGTCTCGAACAGCACCGGCAGCGCCATCATTGGGCCGTTCCGCATCCGCATCATCACGCACAGGGGACCGACCTCACCGTACGCGTCGGACCCGGGTGCGCCGCCCACCATCGCCGGCTCACCCCCCGCGAGCGTGACCGCGGGTCAGACCTACTCCTTCAGCCCCTCGGTGACCAACAGCGGCGCGGCCGAGCTCACTTTCGCCATCGTCAACCGCCCGGCATGGGCCACATTCAACACCGCCAACGGCGCCCTGTCGGGAATTCCGATCACGGCGAACGAAGGCACGTTTGCCAATATTCAGATCAGCGTCACGGGCAACGGCGTAACGGTCTCATTGCCGGCGTTCTCGATAGCCGTACTGCCCGCCGCGAGTAACGCCCCGACGATCTCGGGCACGGCGGCCCCCTGGGTGGAGGCGGGCTCGCAGTACTCCTTCACGCCCGTGGCAAGCGATCCGCAGGGCCTGACACTCACCTTCAGCATCGTGAACGCGCCCAGCTGGGCGACATTCAACACGAACACCGGACAGCTCTCCGGAACGCCGCACTCATCCGATGCCGGCACTTGGGGCGACATCCTGATCAGCGTCAGCGACGGCACCCTGTCGGCTTCGCTACCGGCGTTTGCGATACAGGTGCAGACGCCGGGCGCAGACACGCCGAGCATCTCCGGCAATCCCCCAACGAACGTCCTCGTCGGCAACGTCTATTCGTTCACCCCGACCGCGAGCGATCCTGACGGCAATCCGCTGACATTCTCGGTAACGAATCTGCCGTCGTGGGCGAGCTTCAACGCCGGCACCGGGCAGCTCTCCGGAGCGCCGACCAGCGCCAGCGTCGGCACCTACGCGGACATCGTGATCAGCGTCAGCAATGGCAGCGCGAGCGCCTCGCTGCCGCCCTTCTCGATTCAGGTCAATGCAGCCACGCAGCCGCCTCCCGTCATCAGCGGTACGCCGCCGAGCAGCGTGGTGGTTGGAGCGGTCTACGCTTTTACCCCGACTGCGAGTGATCCTGAGGGCAATCCGCTGACATTCTCCGTAACGAACCTGCCCTCATGGGCCAACTTCAGCAGCAACACGGGCAAGCTCTCCGGTACGCCGACGAGCGCCAATGTCGGTGCGTTCCACAATATCGTAATCAGTGTCAGCGACGGCTCGGCTTCGGCATCGCTCGCACCGTTCAGCATTACGGTGACGCAGCCCGCCACTGGCAGCGCCACGCTCAACTGGAGCGCGCCAACCGAGAATACCAACGGCACGCCGCTCACCAATCTTGCGGGCTTCCACATCTACTACGGCACATCGCCGAGCACTCTCAACAACACCGCGCAGATCGCCAGCGCCGGTGAGACGAGCTACACCATCGAAAATCTCGCCGCGGGCACGTGGTACTTCTCGATCAACGCGTATTCGAGCGCCGGCGTGGAGAGCGCTGTCTCCAACATCGCGAGCAAAACGATTCCGTGAAGTGTGGCGAGCGGCGATGCCCTCGCCGCAGCGCGTGAAGATCTGACGAACAGCGTCAGCGCGTCGATGTCTTGAGGTGTTCGGCCTGGTGCAAGACGCATCGCCGCGCCGCGCGGCGCACTTACGCACGAGCCCATGTTGCGTTTGGCGTCACCCGGGGTTACACGTGCGCGGCCTGCGTCACCTGCGCACTCCCGCACCGCCCGTTTTCATCGGCGCCTCTACGCTCGCCGTCCCGCCGCGCACCACGTAGGCATCGATCCCGTGTGCCATCAGGATGAAGGCGGCAGCCGAACTGCGTCGTCCGGTATCGCAATACACCACGTGTGGAACATCGCGATCTAGTGACGCAAGCTTCATACGCATAAAGCACAGCGGGATGTTCGTTGCCCCTTCCACCGACAGATTCTGAAATTCGGAAGGCAAGCGCACATCGAGCCAGCGGCCGCCGCGTTCGATAATCTGGCGCGCCTCGGAGGAGCTCACCCATTGTTGCGAGGGCTCGTTAATGAGCTCATGGAAGTCCTGCTTGTTCAAACGCATCAGCTCGCCATCGGTGAGCATCCTGACGGTGGCGTTGCGCTTGCCTTCAGAGATCAGCGCCTCTTCACCGAAAGCCTCCCCGGGCCCGAGTTCCGCGAGCCGAATGCCCTTGGCTTCCAATGGTGTCTCGCGCGTGACCGTACACTTGCCGCGCGCAATGACGTAAAAGCAGTCGCCGTCGGCGCCTTGCTTGATGACAGCCTCACCGGCGCGAAAGGGCACGCGCTGCATGCGCATGAAGATCGCCTGAATGTTGGCTGGCGGTATGCGTTGAAAGGTAGGGGTCTGCAGCAAAGCGGTCATCCAGTCGCACACCTCGCCGTTGCCGAACGCGCCCGCCAGATCTTCCACTTCGTAGATGCCAGTCTGGTCCCAGGTGATTGATGTATCGAGCAAGGCGCTGTCGATGGTCACATACTGAATCGGGTCAATAGCGCGCGCCGTATATCTTCGTGGCAGCGTCGCAGAGAGCGGCTCGCGCGCCTCAGGCGTGCCGCCACGCAAAATTGCGACTGTGCGACCGCCTTCGCTCAAATCCAATGTGCCCGAGATGAGCCAGATCGTGTGTTCGTCGGTGTCGCCCGCCCGAAAGAGTGTTCGGTCCGCGGCGAGATTGTTGACGGTGATCTTGCGGGCCAGAGCGGTGAGATTGGCCGCTTTCATGCCATCGAGCGGCGAGAGTCGACGCAGGCTCGCCTCGCTGAGGGTTTGGCTGTGACTCATTCCTGCACGCTCCGCGCCGCGAAACCCTGCCCCAGGGCGCTCTCTTGCACCCCATACCCGAGCTTCTCGGCTGGCGCCAATGGGCGGAGCGCTTTTTCGGCGCAGGGGTAAATGATTTCAGGCGCCGTCAAACACGGGGCGTTAAAGTGGGGTCCGGTGCACATAAGTACGGCTCGTCGCTGTGGACACAGGAGCGATCCGTCGCAGGTCCCGGGATGAGGCAAGATAGCTCCATGCCTGTGCTTTGCCTGTGCAGGGCATCACATATTGCCGATCAGGGCCTTCTTCCGAGGCCCCGCAGGGATCCCTAGAATGACCGGCCTACTCACTGGCGACGCCAGCGCATATTTGAAGTGATCAAGTGTGATCTGTTGCGTGCAATTTAAATCCGTGAATCGCACACCGCATGCAGCCGGTGTCAGCTCGCGCTGCGTCTTTGCGAAGTGGGCGTCGTGACGCCGAGCTCGCCTACGGGTGAGAGTTGCGGCGTGCGCGCCGCTGCCAGCACGCGATTGCAGCGGGCCGCTCTTACGAGCGTATTTCTGTGGTTCCTGATCGGCGGAATCGCGCACTTCGCGGCGACCAACTTGGAAATGAGTATCGTGCCGCCGTACATCCCGTGGCCGCGCGCCGCAGTGCTGAGCAGCGGCGTATTTGAGCTCCTGGGTGCGCTTGGACTCCTCTTGAAATCAACCCGACGGGCCGCTGGCATTGGCCTCTTCGTGCTGACCCTCGCAGTAACGCCGGTGCATATTTATATGCTGATGTCGCCGCAGTTGTTTGCCGTACCGTACTGGGCCCTCATTCTGCGCCTGCCGCTGCAAGCGGCGCTGCTGGCCATCATCGCCTGGAGTGCGGTGCGTCAGTAACCAAGGCAGCAAGTACTGCGGCGTGGCTATCGCCAATACGCCACCGCCGGCACCGAAGTGCCCGCAACTACACGCCCCCGCCCCTAACTCACGACGAGTGCCGACATGAACTCATTGACGGTGGTGGCATCAACTCTGGCAGCATCGGCAAATAGGCTTTGAATGAGCGCAGTGCGTTTCGGCGGGAAATGCGCTGCGACCGCCGCCTCAAACTTCTGCACGAGCAGCGGTCGGCCTTCGGCGCGCCGCCGCCGGTGGCCGATCGGCACATCGACCTCGATGCGCGGCGTTGCCGAGCCGTCACGGAAAAAAACCTGCAGCGCGTTGCCGATGTAGCGCTTGTCAGGCGCGTAGTACTCCGCGGTGAACTTGGGATTCTCACGCACCTGCATGCGCGCGCGCAGCGCGTCGATGCGCCGATCCTGCGCCACGGCATCCTCGTAGTCAGCCGCGCCCAGGCGTCCAAATATGAGCGGTACGGCCACCATGTACTGAATGCAGTGGTCGCGGTCGGCCGGATTGGCGAGCGGGCCCGTCTTGTCGATGATGCGCACCCCCGGCTCCTGGGTCTCGATCACGATGCGTTCGACCTCGGCGAGGCGCGGCGCCACGCGCTCGTGCAGCTGCATGGCGCACTCGACCGCGGTTTGCGCATGAAACTCGGCCGGGTAGGAGATCTTGAAAAGGACGTTTTCCATGACGTACGAGCCAAAGGGCTGCGGCAGGGAAAACGGCTTGCCCTTGAAGAGCACGTCGTAGAAGCCCCATGTCGGCGCGGAAAGCGCCGAGGGGTAGCCCATCTCGCCGGTGAGCGCGATGAGCGCCAGGCGCACGGCGCGGCTCGTCGCATCGCCTGCCGCCCAGCTCTTGCGCGAGCCGGTGTTGGGGGCGTGGCGGTAGGTGCGCAGGCAGCCGCCGTCAATCCAGGCGTTGGAGACGGCCGCGACGATCTGCTCGAGCGTTCCGCCGAGAAGTGCGGTCGCCACTGCGGTGGAGGCGACGCGCACCAGGATCACGTGGTCCAGGCCCACGCGGTTGAAGCTGTTCTCGAGCGCGAGCACGCCCTGGATTTCGTGCGCCTTTACCATCGCGCTCAGCAGATCGCGCACCGTCGGCGGCGGCTTGCCATGCATGCGCGCCTGCCGAGCGTTGTAGTCCGTCACCGCGAGAATGGCGCCGAGATTGTCGGACGGGTGTCCCCATTCGGCAGCGAGCCAAGTGTCATTGAAGTCGAGCCAGCGCACCATGGCGCCGATCGAGAACGCCGCCTGCACCGGATCGAGTTCGTACGAGGTGCCTGGCACGCGCGCCCCGCCCGGCATGCTCGCCCCCGGCACGACCGCTCCAAGCAGCTTCGTGCACGCCGGATATTTCAATGCCTGAAAGCCGCACGCGAGCGTGTCCATCAAACAATCGCGCGCGGTGTCGAAGGCGACTGCGCTCTGCACCTTGTAGTTGCGGGCGTACTCGGCGATCGCCACCAGGATCGGATCCGGATCCGGACGCTGGGCGGACTTATCGGACTGCATGCGCCTAGGGTCGCTGATTGAGCGGCACGAACTTGCGGTTCTCGGGGCCGATGTAATTGGCGGTCGGTCGGATGATCTTGCCGTCGATGCGCTGTTCGATCACGTGCGCCGCCCAACCGGTGGTTCGAGCTATCACAAAGAGCGGCGTGAACATCGCCGTGGGCACGCCCATCAGGTGATACGACACCGCGGAGTACCAGTCGAGGTTCGCGAAGATCTTCTTCGTATCCTTCAGCACGTGCTCGATGCGTTCGGCAACGTTGAAGAGCTTCCAGTCGTCGGCCTCCTCGGACAGGCGCCGCGCAAGATCGCGAATGACCTCGTTGCGTGGATCTGAAATCGTATACACCGGATGGCCAAATCCAATGATGACCTCCTTGCCCACGATACGCACGCGGATGTCCTGCTCCGCCTCATCCGGCGTCTCGTAGCGCGCCTGGATCTGCGCGGCCGCCTCGTTTGCTCCGCCGTGCTTGGGACCGGCGAGCGCCCCGATCGCGCCGACGATGCAGGAATAAATGTCCGCACCTGTGCCGGCGATCACGCGCGCGGCAAAGGTTGAGGCGTTGAATTCGTGCTCCGCATAGAGAATGAGGGAGGTGTGCATGGCGCGCACCCACGACTCGCTCGGCACGCGCCGGTGCAGCAGGTGCAGAAAGTGCCCGCCGACGGAGTCGTCCTCGGTTTCGACGTGGATGCGATTGCCGCTGTGGCTGTAGTGGTACCAGTACGTCAGCATGGAACCGAGCGATGCCACCAAGCGGTCGGCGATATCGCGCGCCGCCGCGGGCGCATGCGCCTCGCCTTCCGGCAAGATGCAGCCGAGCACGGAGACAGCGGTGCGCAGCACATCCATCGGATGAGCGCCCGCGGGCAGTAGCTCCAGCGCTGCGCGCAGCGTCGCTGGCAGCCCGCGAAGCGCGATGAGTTTTGTCTTATAGGCCGCAAGCTCCGCGCGGTTCGGGAGCTTGCCGTGGATGAGAAGAAAAGCGATCTCCTCGAATTCGCACTTGGTTGCGATCTGCAGGATGTCGTAGCCGCGATAGTGCAGATCATTGCCGGTCTGGCCGACGCTTGAGAGTGCCGTGTTGCCCGCCGTGACTCCCGAGAGGGCCACCGATTTCTTGGGCACGGGCGGTGGGGCTTTCTCGCCCGGCGGATCCTTCTTCTTACTCACGAGGCCCTCCCAAAGAGCTCATCGAGCTTGCGTTCGTAGTCGTGATAACGCAGCACTTCGTACAACTCCGCGCGCGTCTGCATGAGGTTCAGTACCTGCTCCTGCGTGCCGTCGCGGCGGATCGCCGCGTAAACCTCGAGCGCCGCGCGCGCCGCGGCGCGAAATGCCGACAGCGGGTAGAGCACGAGGCGCACGCCTGCGCCATGCAGCTCTGCGCGCGTGAAGAGCGGCGTCTTGCCAAATTCAGTGATGTTGGCGAGGACCGGCACGCGCACGGCGCTCGTGAACTGCCGGTACTCTTCGAGCGTCGTGAGCGCCTCTGCAAAGATCATGTCGGCGCCCGCTTCCACGTAGGCTGACGCGCGCTCGAGGGCCGCCTGCTGCCCCTCAACGGCGTACGCGTCGGTGCGCGCCATTACCACGAACTGCCGGTCGGGACGGGCATCGACCGCGGCGCGAATGCGATCCACCATTTCGGCGGCGGAGACGAGCTGTTTGCCGGGGCGATGGCCGCAGCGTTTCGCACTCACCTGATCCTCAAGATGCATGCCGCCAGCGCCGGCTTTGATGAGATCGGCCGTAGTGCGTGCGATGTTGAACGCCGTTCCCCAGCCGGTGTCGGCATCTACGAGCAGCGGCAATGCGCTCGCCGAGGTGATGCGCCGCACATCCTCACAGACGTCGCTGCTGGAGGTGATGCCGAGGTCCGGCACCCCGAAGGAGGCGTTAGCGACTCCCGCGCCGGAGAGGTAGAGGGCCTTGAAACCGGTGCGCTCGGCGAGCAGCGCCGAGTAGGCATTTACGGCGCCGACGATCTGCAGCGGGCGCTCGGATTCCACGGCTGCGCGCAGCCGTGCTCCGGCGGAGGATGGCATCATGGAGCGGTCCTGAAATTGACCCGCGCATTTTACACGTCATCCGATCGTGACAAGCGTCCGGCCAAGCGTGCGCCCTTCAATGAGCGGCGCGAAGGCCTGCGGCAGCTCGGAAAAGCTGACCGTGCGTGTCACGATGCGCGCAAGATGCCGCGGCGCCAGATCCCGGGTCATGCGCTGCCACAGCGCGAGGCGCAACTCGCGGGTCGGGACGATCGAGGAGTTGATGCCGAGAAGGTTCACGCCGCGCAGGATGAAAGGCATCACCGTGGTCTCAAGCTCAGCCCCGCCCGTCAGGCCGATGCTGGCGATGTTGCCACGCAGGCCGACGGTTCGTGTGAGCCATGCGAGCGTCTTGCCGCCCACACTGTCGATCGCGCCGCCGAACTGCGTTGCCTCGAGCGCTTTGGTGCCGTACTGGATCTGTTCGCGCAGCAGCACGCGCGCCGCCCCGAGTGATTGCAGATACTGCGTAGCCTGCGCCTTACCGGTCACGGCGATCACCTCGTAGCCGCGCGCGGCGAGCATGTCGATGGCGATGCTGCCGACGCCACCCGTCGCGCCGGTGACGGCGATCGGGCCGCCGGCGGGCGCCTGCTCGTTGCGCTCCATCAGGTGAATCGCGAGCGCCGCGGTGAAGCCGGCCGTTCCGAGCGCCATCGCCGTGCGCGCATCCAGGCCCGGCGGCAGGGGAATGACCCAATCCGCGGGTACCCGCGCGTATTGGGCGTAGCCACCATCATGCGTCTCCGAGAGCGCGCATCCGGTCACGAGCACCGCCGTGCCTGGGGCGATGCGCGCATCCGCGGAGGATTCGACCACACCGGCGAGGTCGATGCCCCCGACGAGTGGATAGCGGCGCAGGATCTTGCCCTTGCCGGTGGCGGCGAGCGCATCCTTGTAGTTGATGCCCGAATGCGTCACGCGCACCACGACATCGCCGGGTGAGAGATCATCGAGGGTGAGATCCTCGAAGCGCGCGACGATCCTGCGATCCTCTTCGTGGATGCGAAACGCGCGAAAAGGTTGCATCGGCACTCTTTAGCCGGCCTTGCGCCGCTCGAGCCACGCGATCAGGCCCTGCACATTCAGCTCCACGTCCTTGCCGAGAATCTCCTCGAAGCGCTCGTCGGTCAGATCGCAGCCGTGCGCATGCGCAAGATCACGCCACAGCTCGCGCATGCCCGTGGCGATTGCCGTGGCGCGCTCGGGCTCATGCGCGCTCTCAAGCGCAATGCGTACGAACTCGCGGATCTGGTATTTGAGTTCAAATCCCAGGCGCGGCACGTCACGCACTCGCGAGTAATGCATAAGGTAGAGGTACCTCGGATCGTAGGCCATGAGGCGGTCGATCGAGTGCACGAGCTGATCCGGGTCAAACTGCGTGGGCGTCGTGGTCGGTACGATGAAGGCGCCGCGCGCGGTATCGAGGTCGCGGTAGGAGAGGCCAAACGTATCGCCGGTAAAGATGCCCGCGTGCGCCAGATCGACAATCGCCTGGTGATGCAGCGCATGCCCCGGCGTGTGCACGAATTCGAACTCGCACGCGCCGAAGCTGATGCGCTGCAGGTCGGTGGTGATGATGATGCGCTCCTTGGGCAGCGGCACGAGCTCACCATAGAGCCGCCGGTACGTGTCCGCACCGTACACGTGAATTGCCGAGGCGATGAGCTTGGTCGGATCAATGAGGTGCGGCGCGCCGCGCGGATGCAGCACCGCGCGCGCATTGGGCAACGCCCGCAGCAAAGCTCCGGCGCCGCCGGCGTGGTCAAGATGCACGTGCGTGAGAAAGATGTAGTCGACTGCCGAGCGCTCGATGCCGAGCTCATCGAGCGCGCTCAGCAAGTAAGGCACCGAGTGCGTCGTGCCCGTGTCTACGAAGGCGGCGTGGCCGTTGTGCTCGATGATGTGCGCGGCCGCCATTCCGGGGCGCACGTACTCGGCGTCGACGGCGCTGATGCCGTCAGCGTAACGTGTGATTGTCGGTTGCAACATCGTGCGGCGATTTCGTGCACCATAGCAAAATCACGATTCGATTTCACAGGTCGCCATGCGAACTGCCCAACCCCTAATCGCGCTCGCTCTGACGGCATCTTTGCTGGGCGCGCCGCCCTGCGCCGCACAGGCGCAGCCGAGCATGCCGGCGCCGGTCCACCAGGAGAGCGGCAACCTCGTTCTCGAAGGCATTCCGGCGGCCGAGCCAGCACTCGCGGAGCGCGTGGAGCGCTATCTGCACGCGCGGCAGGCAACCTTTCTCGACTGGCTCCCCGACGGCGCGATGCTGATCACGACGCGCTTCGGCGAAACCGATGAGGTGCACCGCATCGCATCGGCACTCGCAGCGCGCGAGCAGCTGACGTTTTACAAGGAACCGGTGAGTGTGGCGCGCGCGGCACAGGAGCCCGGCGCCGAGGGCTTTGCGTTCCTGAAAGACGAGGGCGGCGATGAGAATGCGCAGGTCTATTACTACGGGCTTGCCGACCACGGCACGCGTGCGCTCACGAGCGGCAAGTCACTGCATGGCAGCCTCACCGTCTCGCACGACGGCAAGCGCCTCGCCTTCTACGGCAATGATCGCGACGGCGTGAGCTTTGACGTCTATGTCGCCGAGCCCGCCGCGGGCGGCGCGCCGCGGCTACTCATGAGCGGTCGCGGCGAGACCTGGTACCCGCTCGACTGGTCGATCGATGATCACAAACTGCTGCTGTGGAAATACTTCTCGGTGAGCGAGAGCTATTTATACCTTGCCGATGTCGCCACTGGCGAGGTCACGCCGCTTGAGAAATCAAACCGCAAGATCGGCATTCGCGCCGCGCGCTTCGCCCCCGACGGCCGCGGCGTCTATGTCGTCTCGGATGAGGATGGCGAATTTGCGCAGCTGCACTACGTCGACATGGTGACGCACGAGACGCGCAAGCTGACGGCCAACATTCCCTGGGACATCGAAGCGTTCGATGCGAGCAGCGACGGCCGCTACCTTGCGTACGTGGCCAATGTTGACGGCGTGAGCCGCCTGTCGATTGTCGACAACACGCAAAAACTCACCCTGACTCCGCCCG
>Ga0302324_100001621_pt1 | contig 54123 bp, 43 predicted proteins | sample Palsa_T0_1_FD_201949 | JGI IMG/M metagenome (GOLD analysis project Ga0302324, IMG submission 201949) | Peat permafrost microbial communities from Stordalen Mire near Abisko, Sweden - Palsa_T0_1 | ecosystem: Environmental > Terrestrial > Soil > Palsa > Peat permafrost | place: Sweden: Abisko...
GCTTTTTACATGGGCTTCATTGGCAAGGGAGAGTTCGAAACGCTCATCGACGCCCTTCCAAAAAACGAATACCGCGAATATCTGCAACTTGTCCTTCGCGAGCCAGTCGAAGGGTAAGCTAAGCCTCTCGGTATTGCTGCCACTCGAGCGGAAGCGGTGCGGTTTCCACCTCGGAGGCGATGCGCCCCTCAAAAAGAGGATCGAACTTCGTGCTGGTCCCATACACCATGATCAAATCGGTGGAACTGGCGACCCGCACGGCGTGGGCCACCCCGGCGGGAATAACGATTCCCGCATTATTGGGTCCGCGCTGATCATCCCCCTCGACGATCAGGCGCATTGTCCGGCGCTCGAGGCCCAGCCGCTCGTCGATCAGGATCATCTCCGCGATGCCTTGCACAAAAAACATGACGTCCCACTGTTCCCGGTCGTACGGGCGCGCATGAAAATCCGCCTCTTTTCCCATGAACAGGCGTGCGAACCACTTCTCGGGATCCTCCCCTTCCGGAATAAAAGGGGGATGCACGTGGAACCCCTTGGCGGTGCCCGAAAACATGCGGGCGGTCGCCCACTGAGCGGGCCATAGGCCGATCTCCGCGAGCGTCCCCTCGCCTTTTCGGACAAATTCACCAAAAAAACCGCGGTGGCGTTGCGGATAGATTGCCCTGGGCAGAACTTCGACGCCGGGTATCCAGGCAGCGGCTACTTCAGGGTTGCCGCGGTCGGCCTTGAGCAGTTCGGAGGCTTCCACTCCCCCGCCGCCAAGGCGCGCGCTGAAGGATTGCAAATGGTATTCCCTTTGGCTCAGACGGGCTTTGGCCGTTTCTCGCAATCCCCTCCATCGATCATTCATCGGCAAACTGTGTGTTCAAAAAAGCGGCCAAGTCAAGCGTCTCCCGCCCTGTCCTTGCTTCGCATCAAAGCGGCCGGAAGAAACGGCAGCAGCACCAGCACGAACGCCGTTGTCCCGGCATTGAGGTAAACGAGGCTCGCAAAACTCCATTTGTGATCCACCAGGTGCGAACCCAAAACGTCCGCCCCGAACACCGCCGCGTTGCGCACGGAAAGCATCAGCGAATAGCCGAGGCCTTCGCAGCCGGCGGGAGCGGCCCGGGCCGCGAGATCGAGAAGAGCGAGTTCCCCGAGCGTGGCAAAGAACCCATTTTGCGATTCAATAAAAATCGCCAGCGAGTAGCTGGAATAGAACAGATAGAGCAGCGTCCCCAAGGCCCCCGTCACGATGCCCAGGAAGAGCATCGTGCGGATCTGGAAATGCTTGATGAGCTGGCTATAAGCGAGCGCGGCCAGAATCCCGAAAAACCCGCTGAACGTGCCAAGGTTCCCGATCGCCTGCTGCGAGAAATGCAGTTCATCGGTTTGCTTATAGTAAAGCGGCGTCCCGAATCCCGGAGAAAAATAGAACAAAGCCATGAATACCAGCGCCGCCCAAAGCGTGCCGGAGCGCCCGATAGTCTTCAACTCGTGGCCGGCGTTGCGAAAAACTTCGCGGCTCCGGCTCGCGGCCACGGGCCGTTCCTTGAGGAAAATGTAAGCGATCGGGAAGATGGAAAACACGAGAGCGGCATTGGCGCCGCTGGTCCACATGAATCCCAGGGTTGCCAGCAGCCCGCTCACGGGCCCGTTGATAAGGATGCAAAAATTGGAAACCAGGGTGCGGACCGCGGTCAGCCGGCCGGTCGCCCCCATTTTTTGGCCCGCTTCCACCAGGAACGCCCCCGTCACCGTCGACACCATGACCATGAACAAATTCACGACCATGACACCGGCAAGCAGGCTTTTGTATGTATGCGGAATGAAGCTCATGCCGGCCCAACTCGCGCAGGCAAGCGCCGCGCTGATGAGCAGGTAGTGCCGGCGCCGGGTGCGGAAAAGCGGGAAGGCGTCCGTGAGAATCCCCGCAAAGGGCTTCAAGTACCAGGCCATGCCGCACCAGAAGAAGAATGCCGCCATCTGCTGGCGGGTGACGTGCAACTCACCCTTCAGGAGATTTGCAAGGGGCAGCCTGCCGAGCACCTGCGGCTGTGGCAGCGTCGTCGCAAAGATGCCGAAGACGATGACGAGCCCAAGGTGAAAGAGGTTGAGATCCTCGATCTTCGTCTCGGGCTTATCGGTTGCCATGCGCGCGCTCTCCTATCCCGCCTTCGCCGCGGCGGGCGCCTTCTGCTGGCATTTCTCGCAGATGCCGAAAATCTCCAGCGCATGTGAAACGTCCGCGTAGCCGAACTGGCGGGCCATGCGCTCGAGGCCGTCCGCCACGCAGAAGTCGAGCGTCTTCACGCTGCGGCAGCCGCGGCAAATGATGTGATGATGGTGGTGCTCGCCGGTGTTGAACTCGTAGCGATACGAGCCGTCGCCAAAGTCGCACCGCCGCACGAGGCGGATCTCTTCCATCGCGGCGAGCGAGCGATACACCGTCACCACGTCGCTCACGCCTTTCATCCGCTGATGAACCTCCTCGACGGTGAACGGGCCGTGCTCGTGCGTGAGAACTCTGAGGATCGCGCGGCGCGGCGCGGTGACCCGGGCGTGATGGTCGCGCAAGGCTTGGAGCGCGGCTTTGAGATTCGCTTTTGCTTGGGGGGTGGAATGCGGCATTGCCACAATCTCTAACCCATTCGCGGGCGCCCTTCAAGCGGCCCTCCCGCGCGATCAAAAGTCGAACGATAACCCGCCGTAAAACCCGCGGCGCGCCCCGTACTGCGGGGCGCCGACACCGACGCCGGTCCCGGCGCGAAGCTGGTAGGACTCGTCGAAGAGATTCACCACGTCGAATCGGACCTTGAATTCGCCCATATGAGGCAGCTTGATCCCCTGCTCGAAGCCGGCGTTGACCGGGTAGTAAGGCGGTTCCTTCGCGAGGTTTGCAAACCCTTCCCGCAGGCCGTTTCCGTAGAGGAGATCGGCGTACACCCTGGTGTTCCGCCACGTATAGGATACGCCGGTGGACGCGGTGACAGCCTGGTTGTGATCCAGGTAGATCCAGTGATTCTTTATATAAGCGAGTTCATCGGTCCCAAACTGGAACTCTTGCGAATCAATATCCCGGCCCAGCGCCTTGGACAGGGCGAGGTTGCCATAGGCGGAAAACCCGTTGTGCGCATAGGTCGTGGTGAGTTCGAGGCCGTAAACCTGGCCCTCCCGGTAGTTGAACTCCGTCTCGATAACGGCGGTTCCGAACTGTCCGGAATCGATCTGGTTTTGCGCCCGTTTGTAGTAGCCGTCAAGTCCAACCTGGAGGCCGGGAAGCACAGTCCGAGCAATCCCCGTGTCGAAGTAATCGGACCGCTCCGCGCGCACCGGATCGTCGCGCAACGTGCCAAAGGCGCTTGTCGTGCCCGCGGTGGTCGCGACATCGCGTTGCGAGACGGCTTCGAACGAGGGCGGCGTGAAGTAGCGCGCGTAACCCGCATGAAAGACGGTGCCGCGCGTGACCTGCAAGGTCACATTGATGCGCGGACTGAGTTGGTTTTCATGGGTGAATTCATCCACGATGTCAAACCGGCCCCCGTAGTTGATCGTAAGCGGAGCCGACACCTTCCACTCGTCCTGCAAATAAAAACCGTAGAGCCAGCCGACCCTGTAGTCTCCCTGGCCGATTGTGTAGGGCACATCGCTCGTTTGGGATCCCGAACTGTCAGCCGGAAATACGGAGAACGGGTCGTCCGCCCTCTGCTGCGCCGCGGTGAAGGTGAGACCGCCGCGCAATGTGTGTTGTTCATTGAGTTTGTAGCTGGCATCGACTTCCAGGCCGTGCGTCAGCAATCTTTGATCCACCCGCCCGGCGAGCCCGTTGAAGATCAAGTCCCCCTCGAGGTCGGGGGTGAACAGCACGCTGCTGTAGCGCTCGAAAAGCGCCGCCTGGATGTCGAAGTCGCCCAGTGTCTTCTGGTAAGCGAGCACCGCGTAATCGTTATTTTGATGCTGATTCTCATTCAGCTTCGAGGAATCGAACGTTGACACGCCCTCGTAAGCGTACGCGGGAGTCTGCCCCGGATTATCCGGAATCTGGTAATCGGCATACGACGCCCCGCCGAAAAGAGTGACCCGGCTCGTCGGATCGACCACGCAGGAGATATAAAAAAACCCGCGGTATTGCCCGGTATCATCGTGGATCGCCTTTGCCGACGCGGTTGGATTCTCGATGCCGAGAGCGCTCTGGAAATAACTCGCCGTAAAGTAGTAATCCAGTTTGCCGGAGGAGCCCCCATATTCGATGCCTGGCCGGTAGGTATCGAAGCTTCCACCGTAGAAATTGACATCGCCGCCTGGTTCAAACACGCCGCTCTTTGTGTGAATGTCCACGATTCCAGCCGTCTTGAATCCGTATTGGGCGGGAAGCGCCCCATCGATCAAAGAGACCCGGTCCACGAAGCGCGTGTCCAGTTCGTCCCCGAATCCCGTAATCCCCTCCGGAAGAAGCACGTCGTCAATGCGGTATTGAAGATTGGCGTGCTCGCCACGCACGTGGAGCTGGCCGAAGGAATCCTGAGCCACGCCGGGGGCGCGCAGGAGGACCTGATTGAATGACGCGTTCTCTCCCTGCGATTGCAATTGAATCTGGACGTTCGGTATGTCGTAGGATGTCGCGCCGAGGCTGGGCAGGATCTGATTTCGAGCCAAATCCAGGTGGGCGACGACATCGACTTCCGGCAACGTGGTGGCCGCGCCTTGCCGGCCGCCGGGATTCGTGTCCTGCGCCCATAAGGGTGAGGCTGCGAGGCACCAAAGAACGAGGTGAGCGGCGGTATTCGAATTCATATGCAAGTAATTTGCGATAACGTGCAAGGGAATACACTATCGCCATTCAGTTGCAATAAATATTTTGCGATTCCACGCCCGCCGGCAAAATAATTAGCGCCGGGGCCGAACTCTGGTAAATTTCCCGCATCATGAGATTATGGCGCCTCGCACTTTTGCTCTGGTTCCCGTGCTCGCTGTTCGCCGCGGACTTGCCGACGATCAAGGCGAAGGTCGGCGAGCCGGTGTTGCAGGAATTGATGGGAGGATGCTCGCTCGCATGCGCCTTTCCCTGGGAGACTTCCGCGACGCCGCCGGGCAAAGCGCCCCAACCCGTTTACAAGCTCAACGATAGCGATGCGTCCACCGCGTGGATCGACCCAAGCCTCTCCGTGGGCACCAAACTGACGTTTCGGTTTCCGAGCATCCCCAAGGTGATGGATGGGAACACCCCTTTTTACGGATTTGACATCGCGAGCGGCTACGCCACATCCGATGCCCTTTTCAGCGCTTACTCCCGCGTAAAAAGGGCGAAGCTCTTCTATAATGGCAAGCCGCTGTATTATGTGAACTTCGCCAATACAAAACGGTGGCAGCACATCAATTTCGATGACATCATGGCGCGCCAGAACGACACGTTTACCATTGAGATTCTTGAGGTCTATCCCGGCGCGAAGTTCCCCAACGTCGCCATCACGCAACTGGTTCTCCAGGGGGCGCACTGAATTCGGGCGTTCAACGCAAGGAAACTCGCAGTATGAAAGCCGCTCGTTTTCTCGCGCCGCTGACTCTTTTCGAATGGGGAGCGATCCTGACCTATTTTTACGCCAGCCATCGGATCGCGGCGTTTCTGCGCCCGGGCTTTCGGCCGCTGGTTCTGGCCACGGGCATTCTGTTGTTGCTCGCGGCCCTCTGCGTCCTCTTCTTCCCGGAAGACGAAGCTTGTGATGACGCGGACTGCGGCCACTCGCACGCAAAGCTGACGACCGGCGGCCTGCTCGCGCTTCTCATTCTGCTTCTGCCCATCGCGCTCGCGGCAAAGATCTCGCCGGACAGCTTTGGGCGGACATTGATTGAGAATCGCGGCGCGGCGGAAACGGCGGAGGATATTCCCGGGGTGATGTCGCGCATCGAAACTCCGCAACCGGACTCCGCGCCGCGGCCAGCGCCAGTCTATATCGGCGTCGACGAACCCGCCGCCTCTTCGGAACCAACCCCCGTCAACACGAAGTTCCGAAGCCCGCAAAACGCCTTCAACTATTCGGCTTCCGTGGACGTGCCGGAAGCGCCGGATTACCCTTCCAACGCCGCGATGGCGGAGCAAATCCGAAGGGACGCCGCGCTCGCGGCGAAGTCCGGGAAAGTCTCCGTCACGCGCCGCTCGGTGGACTTTGTTCCGCTCAACGAGCGTCCCGGCGTCGTAACCGCTTTCGGAACCATCAACGACATCCTGGACATGTCCGCATCGCCGTTGAATCAGGACGGCAGTTCTCTCGAGTCGAAAGAGGCAGGCGTGCTTTCCGCCGAGGTTGTTGATTTGCTCATCGCGGCGCGGAAGCCTTCATCCATGAAGGCTTTGGACGGCAAAACGGTCGAGCTGATCGGCCAATGTCTGCCGGCTGGAAAGAAATCTTTCAAGCTGCTCCGGTTGCTGATGATCTGCTGCGCCGCCGACGCGCAGCCTCTCGCGGTGCGCGTCGAGAGCAAGGAAACTCTGCCGGATATGGCGTGGGCGAAGGTTGTCGGGAGGGTGAGCTTTGCCACCCGCGATAATAGAATCGTGCCGTTGGTGACCGCGGAAAAAGTGACCAGGATCAAGCAACCTGAAGAGCCCTACATTTACTAAGCCGTAAAAATGCAGTTGGAAAAAAAGTCTCCGTTTGGGAGTCTCTCGTTCCCAAGTTGCACTTGGGAACGCAATTGTTCCGGCAGTTTCACTGCCTTCTTACGTACCCGGCGGGAAGCAAAGGTTGCCGTCGCCGCCGCTCCGCCCTTCGGGCCGCCCGAAGCCGGGCAGGCGATCTCGCTCCGCTCGGTTCCAAGACAAGCGCGTTCCCAAGTGCAACTTGGGAACGAGGGCGTATGAGTTGGTTCGCCTTTAATTTACAGGACTTCTCGGTTTCCTTTCTGAGCATCCTTTTCGAAGGGGCGCCCTTCATGTTCATCGGCACGCTGCTTTCGGGGATCATCGATGCGTTCGTCCCGCCGGAAGCGGTCGAAAAAATGCTGCCGCGCAACACCGTGGCGGCCATCGCCCTGAGCGGCTGCCTGGGTATCCTCTTTCCGATGTGCGAGTGCGGGGTGGTCCCGGTGATTCGCCGGATGATCCGCAAAGGGCTGCCCGTTTCCTGCGCCCTGACCTATCTCCTTGCCGCGCCCATCGTCAATCCGATTGTCGCCATCAGCACGTTTGCCGCCTTTCGCGGACAACATCCCGGCGCGGTGACAGCCTTGCGCCTGCTGACCGGCTTCTGTGTGGCGACGCTCTGCGGCCTTGTCGTGCAGCGGATTCCGCTGCGGCGCATGCTGAACGCGCGAATGCTCGGGTCGCTGCCGGTGCGCCGCGGCTTTTCCATGGCGCGGGAGCCGGCGCTGGCCGTCGCCGGAGGCGGCGCGGCGTTGAGCGGGCGGAATTTCGCGTTTCCCGTCGTGCCCGCGGAGGACCTCGTCCATCCGCACGAGGAAGCGCATGCGACAAAAACTTTTGGCAAAAAGATGATCGGCGCGATTCGGAGCGCCGCCTTCGATTTTCTCGACATCGGCTTTTACCTCGTCATCGGCGCGGCCATCGCAAGCGTATTCAACACCGCGATCAACAGGGAGGTGATCCTGCCTCTCGCCGGACATCACGTTTTCGCCACGGCGGGAATGATGACGCTCGCTTTCCTGCTTTCCCTGTGCAGCACGTCGGACGCATTCATCGCGGCGAACTTCCTCGCGTTCCCGCTCACCGCGAAGCTCGCCTTCATGGTCTTTGGACCGATGATGGACATGAAACTCGTCTTCATGTATGGCCTCGTCTTTCGAAAGCGCTTCACCTTCCTGTTCGCGCTCGGCCTCTTTTTATTGATCGGGACCATTTGCCTCTTTCTGGGAAACCTATGAAAGAGGGAATCTTTCGCTACAGTGGGACGACAACGCCATGGCGAACGATATGCTAGAAGCATCGGAAACCGCATCTTCCGAAACGCTCGAAAGACTTCAGCGAGCCGTCTTCCTGCTTGGCGCCTTGCTCGTGTGCGCCTCGGTGGCCGGCATCTCCATCGCTTCGCGTGCTCCGAATGTCCTCTTCACCGGCATCCAGTCCTATTTGCTTTGGTGCGCCGTCGCATCCGTCATTCAGCACTTCTTTATCCGTCTGGAAGCGGCGGACACGCGTGCCGCAAGTCCCGGCCGCTCCCCTGCCCTGCCGGGTTTCGCCCGGCGCTGGCAATGGGTGCTGCTTTTCGCGGGGATACTTCTGATCGCGGTATTTTCCGAAAGAGAGGCTCCGGCAATGGCGCCGCTTTCCGCCGCGTCGCCCGTTGTGCTCCGCCTGGCCACCGTCTTCTTTCTCGCCTTCGGATGCGCCCTCTACTTCTTTGCAAATTTCGCGGCCGCCGTCCAATCGCGGCTGCGGAGTTCCATGCTCGATCCGGTGCTGCACCTCGCGCGCGTGGCGTTCTGGGCCTGTCTGGCGGCATCGGGCATCGTATTCCTCTTCCTCTCGATAGGCCGCGATTTTAGCGCCTGGCTCGGCTGGCCCCTGGTCGCGCTGACCGCGCTGCTGATCTTCGATCCGCTGGCCCGGCTTGGTTTGCGTTTCTACCAGCCAAGGACGCTGCGCGGAGTTCCAGCGCCGGCGGGAAACAGCTTGTTGCTCGACGCCGTTTTCGGCCATGGCCACGGAGTCGGCGGGGCGATCAAGCAATTCGAACGCCTGGCCGGGACCAAGGTGAAGGAGATGTGGATGTTGCAGTTTTTGCGGCAAACCTCCGGGATCATCCTTGCCGCGGCCCTCCTGCTGGGATGGTTTTCAACGTGCTTGACAGCCGTCCCGGCTGGAAGCCGCGGGGTGAGCGTCTTGCTGGGCCGCTACCAGAGCCGCGTGCTCAACCCGGGGCTTCACCTTACTTTTCCCTGGCCCATCGAGGAGTTGGTGATTGTCGAGACGGAGAAGGTGCGGAGCATTTCCCTCGGCTTCGACAAGGATCTCTCGGGGCCTGTCTTGTGGAACGAACCGCACGCCGAGGGCGAAAAGAACCTGCTGGTCGGCAACGGCGAAAGCCTTCTCACGATCAGCGTGCCGATTCTTTATCGCATCTCCGATCCTGTTGCTTACCTGAAGACCTCCAAGGATGCCGAGGAAGCGCTCGCCGATCTGGGCGAACGAAAGCTCATGCTGGTGGTCGGATCGCGGGACAGCTTCAACATCATGACGGACGGGCGCGAAGAAATCGCCCGGGCCTTGAAGGCGGGGTTGCAGGAGGAGATCGATCGTTTGCAACTGGGGCTTGAGATTGTCTTTGTCGGGTTGCAGGACGTTCATCCGCCGGTGGACGTTGCGCCCGCCTACCAGGAGGTCGTCAGCGCCGAGGAACAAAAAGAGACGATGATCGACCAGGCGAAGGCTTACACCGCGGGCGCCTTGCCGGAAGCGATGGCCGCCGCCAACCGGCTCAAAGTGCTGGCGCAGGCAAACTACACCGAGCGCGTCTCGCAAGCCACGGGTGAAGCCGCGCGCTTCTCGGCCATCGTCTCCGCCTGGCAGGAGAACCCCGCTCTCTTCCACACCCGCCTGAGGCTCGACGCCATCCAGGAATCCCTGGGCAAATCCATCAAAACCATCGTCGGCATTCCCGCCGGCGTCCCGAAGGAGTTTTACCTCGATCTTCGCAACACGTCCGATCTGCCTCCTCCATAAAAATCATGAATCTTAAAATGCTTTCCCGAGTCTGTGCCGCCGCGGTCGTCGTCATCGTTCTCTTCTCGTGCATGGCGGCCTTCCAGGTGCGCCAGAACGAGATGGTCGTGCTGACGCTCTTTGGAAAACCGGTTCGGGTCATTCAACAACCCGGTCTCTATGTGAAATGGCCCTGGCCCATCGAGAGTGTAAACCGGCTCGACGCCCGGCTGAACTTTTACGAGATCCGCCTCTCGGAAGCGCTCACCAAGGACAAACGCAACATCATCGCGCCCGTTTTCGTCGTCTGGAGGATAGAAGATCCGCTGAAGTTTCTTGAAGCGATGGGGAGCATCGAGAACGCGAGCAGCAAACTGGACAGTCTCGTGAGCAGCGCGAAAAACGCCGTCCTTGGCCGTTACGAATTTGGACAGTTGGTTTCGGTGAACCCCGACGACGTGAAGATCGCGGAGATCGAGCAAAAGATCGCCGATAGCGCGGCGCCGCAAGCCAGGGCATCCTTCGGGATCCGCATCGAGCAGGTCGGCATCAAGCGGTTGACGTTGCCGGAAGTGAACACGAGCTACGTCTTCGAACGGATGCGCGCCGAGCGGGCGCAATTCGCCGAGAGCTATCGCGCCGAGGGAAGGCAGCAAGCGGACCGGATCAACGCCGAGACGGACGCGGAGAAGACGGTCCTGCTGGCCGATGCCAAAAAGGACGCCGAGGAAACCAGGGGAAAAGCCGAAGCCGACGCCGCCCATATTTATGCCGCCGCGCACAGCCAGTATCCGGAGCTGTACACATTCCTGCGCGGCCTCGAAACCCTCAAGAAGATCATCGACTCGAATACGACGCTCGTCCTGGATGCGAATTCGCCGCCGTTCGATTTGCTAAAATCCTCCGGCTTGAACCCCGCGCCGGCCGTCCAGCCGCAAGTTCCGGCGCCGCAAACTCCGCCGCCTGCCCCGTAAATTTTTCGGCCTCCGCCAATGAATCCCAAACGAGAAGACGCCCTGTTTTCCGCGCATGCGATCCTTGCCGCGCTGAAATCGAGCATCCGCGTCCTGCGCTGGGGGATGCTCGCGCTGGTCCTGATTTATTTGGGGTCGGGCATCACCGTCATCGGCCCGGAAGACACCGGGCTCATTCTGCGTTTCGGAAAGCTGCTTCCGGAAATTCATCAGCCGGGCCTGCTCTTTTCCCTGCCGGCTCCGATCGACGAAGTGATCATGGTGCCTTCCAAAAGGGTGCAGGAAGTCTCGCTCGACGCATGGTCGCCCGCGGCCGACGAACCCGACTATCTCGAGGCGCTCCACCCCGCGAGGAACCCGTACACGCTGACAGGCGACGCGAACATCATCCGGGCCCGGTTCTCCGTGCGTTACCAGGTGTCCGACCCCGTGGCCTACGTTTTCGGCGCCAGGGATCGCGATGCCCTGCGGGACTCGATTCTTTACGAAGTCGCCTGCCACACCCTCGCGGGAATGCCGGTCGATGATGTGCTCACCACCCGGCGCGAATTCGTCGGCCAGGAGACGATGCGCCTCGCGCAAGCGGAGTTCGATCGCTTGGGACTGGGGATCGGGATACTGGCGTTCGAGACGCGGGAGATCAATCCGCCCGCCCAGGTCCTGGCAGCCTTCCAGGACGTCATAAGCGCCAAGGTCGAAGCGAAAACCCTGGTCGAGCCGGCCAATGCGCGGCGCGCCTCGGAAATTCCGAACGCGGAGTCCGAGGCTTACCGCGTCCGGCAGCAAGCCAGCGCGGACGCCCAGGAACTCGTCGCAAAGGCGCGCGGCGAAGCGTTCTCCTTTCTTGCGCTGCTAAAGGAATACCGGGAGAATCCGGAGGTCGTTCACGCGCGGCTGTACGCCGAAATGCTGGAGGCGGTATTGCCAAAGGTGCGGGTCTCGGCGGTTATCCCGGCCTCCAGGGGCGAGGTAAAAATCATGCTCGCGCCGCAAAAATGGGATTCCTCGCAGATGGACGAATCTCCAGCGGAGCCTCCCCCGGCCCAGCCGCCGCCCGGATATCAGGAACCGCCCGCTCCTTCGGCCCCGTCGACCCCTTCGACCCCGAACCACTACGATCCCACAACGAAGAAAGGACCGGTGGATGACTAAACGCCCTTATTCGATTAAATCTAAATATGACTGAAGCCACATTGGACTCTCCCGGCCTGGAACATGGTCATCCTCATGACCACGACCACGGCCATCGCCACCATCATCCCGATGGCCAGCGGCATCTGTGCTGCGACCAGCATGACGCGACGGAGACCGGACTCAGAGTCCGTTTGTCTTTCGTGATTTGCGGCCTCCTCTGCCTTGTTTTGAGCGGCGTCCTGCGCTGGATGCGCCCGGGCCAGGCCGATGTCGCCGTCTTCTGGGGCATGATCGGCGCCGTTATCAGCGCGATTCCCATTCTTCGCGACGCGGTCAATGGACTCCGCTCGAAATCCGAGAACACAGAGTTCTACATGAATCAGTTCATCACGCTCGCCGTGCTGGCTTGTTTCGTGACCGGCCAGTACATCACCGCGGGAATCGTCGCGATCATCCTGCTCGTCGGCCACATCCTGGAGGATCGCAGCCTGCTCGGCACGAACGAGGCGATCAACAGCCTGCTAAGGCTCTCGCGCCTCCGGGCGCGCCGCGTGCGGGACGGGCGCGAGGAGGAAGTCGATGCCGAGGCCCTCGAGGAACGCGACATCGTCCGCGTGCTGCCAGGCGACACGCTCCCCGCCGATGGCCGTGTCGTTTCGGGATTTTCGACGGTGAACCAGGCAAGCATCACCGGTGAATCGCTGCCGGTCGAAGTCGGCGCGGAAAGCGCGGTCTTCGCCGGCACTTCCAATCTCACGGGCTCCATCGAGGTCGAAGTGACAAAGGCCGGCACGCACACCGTGCTCGGCCGCGTCAAGGAGATCGTCGAGGAAGCGCAGCAATCGCGCGCCCCCATTGTCCGGCTGACCGAGGAATACGCGCGCTACTACATGCCGCTCATTCTCCTGGTCGCGGGCTTCGTCCTCTTCTTCACGCGCGACGCGCAGCGGGCTATTTCCGTCATTGTCGTCAGCATTCCCTGCACGTTTGTGCTCGCCGGCCCGTCGGCGATGGTTGCCGCGCTCGCCGCCGCTTCGCGGATGGGCATTCTCGTCAAAAGCGTCCGCTTTTTCGAAGTCGCCAATGACCTGGACACCGTCGTGTTCGACAAGACCGGCACGCTGACCACGGGCGAGCTGAAAGTAGCCGAAGTGCGCTCGCACAATGGAATGGAGGAAAATGAAATCCTCGCGTGGGCCGCCTCCCTCGAGCGCCACTCCACGCATCCGATCGCCCGGGCAATCGTGGTCGCCGCGCGCGAACGCGGCCTCGAGCTGCTCGACATCGCGGATGTCCAGGAAAAACATGGCCACGGCCTCACCGCGAAGATCGCCGGGCGCGGCGTGCTGATCGGGCGCGCTTCCTGGCTGCAAGAGCAGCAGGTGCAACTAAACAGGCACGATGAATCCTTCACCGACCTCAGCGCGCTGCACGTCGCCGTGGATGGGAAACTGGCCGGAATCATTTATTTGACCGACACAGTCCGCTCGGAATCCAGGACGATTGGCAGCTCGTTGCGACACCAGGGAATCGACCGCTGCATCATGCTTACGGGCGACCGGCCCGGCGTGGCGGACGCAATCGCCCGCGGCATCGGCTTCACCGAGTTCAAGGCCGAGTGCCTGCCCGAGCAGAAGCTCGAAGCCGTCCGCGCGCTGAAAAGCGAAGGCCGCAAGGTCATGGTCGTCGGCGACGGCGTGAACGATGCGCCCGCGCTCGCCGCCGGCGACTTGAGCGTGGCGATGGGCGCCCTGGGCAGCGACGTGGCGATTCAAACCGCCGACATCGCGCTCATGGCAAGCGACCTCAGCCGCATCCCGCATTTCCTCGCCCTCTCGGACAAAACGCTGCGCATCATCAATCAGAACATGCTCTGCGGCTTCGCCTTCATCGGCATCGCCATCGCGCTTTCCAGCCTCGGCTTCATCACTCCCATCTTCGCGGCGTTCATCCACGAATTCGGCGCATTCTTTGTCATCTTCAACAGCGCGCGGCTTCTGCGCTTCGAAGGCCAGGAGCCGCTCGTGCCCTAAGCCCCGCGGATAACAGTGTGGATAAAGCTGAGTTTCTTGCGTCTGCTTGTTTTAACGTCCGTTTCTGATATTCTCATTTATTATGATGCTTTCTGTGGAAGTGCCCGACCAAATTGCTCATAGCTTGCACCTTGAAGGGCCGCAATCTACGCGGCGTCACCTCGAAATTCTCGCCTTGGAAGGCTACCGTTCCGGCGAACTTTCCCGCGGGCAAGTGAGCGAGCTTTTGGGAATCGGCTTTGACGAAACCGAGGCGTTCCTCAAGAAGCACGGTGCGGATTTGGGCCTTACACTGGAGGAATTTGAACAAGATTCCGCCAGCCTGCGGCAGTTCTTGTCGCGATGAGCGCTGTCGTCTCCGACACGTCTCCTATCAACTATTTGATTCGCGTTGGGGAAATCGATTTGCTCCCACAGATTTTTGGCGAAATCTTGATTCCCCCAGCCGTGTTGCAAGAATTGAGACATGAGGGGGCACCCCTGGCGGTGCAAGAGTGGGCGTCCAGGATTCCTTTATGGGTGAGAGTTCTCGCGCCGGCCGGTGTCGATCAAGCGCTGGATTTAGGCCCCGGTGAAATGGAGGCAATCGCGCTCGCAAAAGAAATCGGCAATACGCTCCTGTTGATCGATGAGCGCAAAGGCAGAAAAGCCGCTTTGGAAAACGGTCTCGGTACGGCGGGTACTCTCAACATTCTTGAGGAAGCCGCGGCGCGCGGTCTTCTCGATTTCGAGCAAACTATCGCGCGGCTCCGCGCCACGAATTTTCGCGTCAGGAATTCGCTCCTCGCCGAATTCCTCGCTCGCTCGCGCGCCCGCAAGAATTGATCTACCGCCGCGGCGACACCTTTTCGTTAATAAATGAGTATTTTGCAACGATGCTGCCGAAACGGCCCCGCGATCACAAGTCCGAAACCCCGGGAATAACTTTAACGCAACTCGCTTGCATTTATAGAAAATTCGCTTAATCTGCCTTTTATGAAGGCATCCTTGCTTTGTTCGGCCATTCTTATTCTCTCCCTCGGGCACGTGCTCGCGGCGGAGAAAATCAAGATCGCCTCGCTCTCCACCATCACAACCGAGATCGCCAACGAGGTCGGCGGCGGCCGCGTGGACGTGACCGGGCTCGTCAAGCCGGGCGTCGATCCGCACAGTTACGAGCCGACGCCGGACGATTTGAAGCAGGTCGAGAAATCGCAACTCGTTCTCGCCACCGGCAAGCACATGGAAGGCTACCTGACAAAGCTCAAGGAAAGCGCCGGCGCGAAGGGCGATCTGTTGCAGGTGGGCGACAAGTTTCCCTCGCTGCACATGAAAGCGGAGGAAGGTGAGACGGCCGGAAGCACGAATGGCCTGGTCGAAGATCCCCACTGGTGGCACAGCGTCGATAACATGGAAAGAGCGGCCAAGATCGTGCGGGACGAACTGATCAAAATCAGCCCCGGGGACAAGGATTACTTCACGGCCAACGCGGACGCCTATCTCGCCAAACTCGAGGAATTGAAGAGGTGGATCAAAATCAAAGTCGCCGAACTACCGCGCGACAAACGCAAGCTGGTAACATCGCACGATGCGTTCCAGTATTTCGGCAGGGATTATGGTTTCACGATCTACGGGATAGAAGGCGTGAGCACCGAGGACGAGCCTTCCAACAAGAAGGTTTCCGACATCATCGACACCATCAAAACGCAGCACGTAAAGGCGATCTTCTTCGAAAGCATCGAGAACCCGAAAGTTTCCAAGGCGATCACCCACGAATCAGGCGCGGCGATTGGCGGAACTCTTTACGCCGACGGACTTGGCGAAGGCGACGCCGCGACTTACGATGGCATGATGCGGCACAACGTGAAGACCATCGTGGATGCATTGAAGTAGGGAGGAAGAATTTGCGAGGATCGCCCCTTATCGGAACCGCCATCATCCTGGCTTTGCTTGGGCTGATGCTGATCCCCCTGCGGAGACTGACCACCGCGCAGGCGGTTTCGTCCGCGCCGGCAACCATCGTGGAGCCTTCGGCAAAGGCGACGCCCGTGCATTTGGAACTGGAATCAAGCCACGCCCCCTTCTCCTACGAGATCTCGCATTTGGGCAAAGTCATCTGGAAAGGCGATGCGATGGACAAGGACGTGCAGTCCGACGTGGCGATGGAGTTCCCACAGGAGGGGGTCGATCTGCGGATCGCGGTTTCATGGCCTGACGATGCGTCCCGGGAAGCCGTCAAGCTGGCTGTGACGGAGAACGATTCGATTGTTGAAAAGACCTTGTGGGGAGAAAAGAAGATCGATGACGTGCTCACCTTTCCGTAACAGCCATGCTTGATCATCACCTCGAAGTCAACGTTCTCTCGTTCCCAAGTTGCACTTGGGAACGCGCTTGTCTTGGAACCGAGCGGAGCGAGATCGCCTGCCCGGCTTCGGGCAGCCCGAAGGGCGGAGCGGCGGCGACGGCAACCTTTGCTTCCCGCCGCGGCCGCAAGAAGGCAGTGCAACTGCCGGGACATTTGCGTTCCCAAGTGCAACTTGGGAACGAGGTCGAAGGAGAGAATGACGTGCTCACCTTTCCATAGGAGCCATGGCTAATCATCGCCTGCAAATCAAGGATCTGACGGTTTCCTACCATCGCATTCCGGCGATACATCACGTCAATTTCGAGGCGGCCTGCGGGAACTGCGTCGCGCTCCTGGGGCCGAACGGCGCGGGCAAGACGACCCTTCTCAAAGCCATCGTCGGCCTCATACCGCCCGAGACGGGGTCGGTGACCTTTCACTCGAGCGCGATGCGGGCAAGCGCCGCCGACATCGCGTATCTCCCGCAGCGGAGCACGATTGATTGGGACTTCCCGATCACCGTGCGCGGAATGGTGGAGACAGGATGCTATCTCCGCCTCGGCCTTTGGCGCTTTTTCAGGAAGGAAGACCAGGAGCGTGTCGATTCCGCGCTGGAGACCATGCATCTGCGGGACCTCGCGGACAGGCAGATCAGCGCGCTCTCCGGCGGCCAGCAGCAACGCGCTTTTCTCGCTCGCGCGCTGGCGCAGGATGCCCACGTCTTCCTGCTCGACGAGCCGTTTGCCGGCCTCGACAAGAGCTCGCAGGAATCCCTCGGCCAGACGATGCGCCAGCTTGCCGGCAAGGAGAATCTCGTCATCGCCTCGCATCACGATCTCAAGACCGTCCCCGAGTTGTTCGATCACGTCCTCTTCCTCAATGGCGAACTGATTGCATTTGGAAAAACCGAAGAGGTTTTCACGAACGCAAACATCGCCGGAACCTTCGACACGGAAATTTTTTCGGGATCCGTCCATGACGTGGCTCACTGAACCGTTCCGGCATGAGTTTATGCAGCGCGCCCTCTTTGGTTGCGTGCTCATCGGCTTCACCAACGGCTGCCTCAGCGCATTCATCGTGCTGCGGAGGCTCGCCCTCATGGCCGACGCCCTGTCGCATTCATTGCTGCCGGGATTGGCCATCGGCATCATCCTTTTCGGCCTGACTCCCAGCAGCTTGTTTTTCGGCGCTCTCGTCGCCGCCCTGCTCGTCGCCTTGGGCGCCGAACTGATCTCGCGCAGCTCGCGCGTGAAGGAGGACACCTCGCTGGGCATTCTTTACACGGTCGCTTTTTCCCTTGGCATCGTGCTGTTGAGCTTTGCGAAAGTCCGGATCGAGCTGAATCACTACCTTTTCGGCAACATCCTTGGACTCGCCAATGCCGACCTCTGGATCATCTTCGGAATCAGCTCGACCATCCTTCCGCTCCTCGTCATCCTGCAACGCCCCCTTCTCCTGACGCTCTTCGACTCGACCGTGGCCGCGAGCCAGGGCGTCCGCGTCGGAGCTTTAAGCTACCTGTTGCTTTCGATGCTCGTGCTTTCGATGATTTCGTCGCTCCAAGCAGTCGGCGTCGTCCTGGCATTAGGGTTGCTCACAGCGCCGGCCGCCACCGTTTACCTGTTTTCCGATTCCTTCCCCGCGCTTTTCTGGGGTGGTGGAATCCTGGGAATGGCCGGTTCTTCACTCGGTCTCTTTATCTCCTATTGGCTCAATCTGCCCTCCGGCGCCTGCATCGTTCTCGTCCTCGGTTTCGCCTTTTGCGCCGCCTACCTCTTCAGCCCGCGTTACGGAGTGCTGACAAAATATTTCCGCCGCCGCCATTTTCACGAACAATCCCTGGCGCGTTGGAATCGCAAGATCGCGCCCCCCGCGGAGTCGCCGGCCGGACAGGCGGAATAGAGCTTATTTGGCAACCATGTCCAGCACGAGGACACAGTAAGAAGTCACCAGCACCGGGTCTTTCTCGAGCCAGCGTCCGTTGGTGTTGGCCCAGGAGCCGTCCGGCTTCTGAAGTTTGACGAGTTCCTTGATGAGATCGCTCTTCCAGTCGGCGGTCTTGCCGCCGGGCAGCGTCAAGGCGCCGGTTCCGGTCGTGGAAAGAGCCTTTGTGAGCGTGTGGTAGTAGTAGAAGCGCCCCTGGGCGCCAAGTCCCGGATTTTCCTCGAGGGTGTAGTTTTTCTGAAGCCAGTCCAACACCGCCTGGACGCGCGGATCGTCCTTCTTCACGTCCGCATAGATGTAGCTTAGCAAGCCGTCGTAGCTCATGCTGCCGTAGGAGCGCAGCGCAACTTTTCCGTTTCCCAAATCCATTTTCCCGGCTTCGCTGTAACCGGGGTAATAGATAAAGCCGCCCTTGTTTTTCGGATCGTCGCTCGCCCACTTTTCCCGGTTCACCCCGGGAAGGTTCTGGCAGCGCTGGATGAAGCCGATAGCCGCCTGGTAGTCGAGTTCCTTGCCCTTTTCGGAGACATCGCGGTAATTCTTCGTGTAAGCAAGCGCCTCGAGAGCCGCCTCCATATTCGACAGGTCCGAATGCGGATCATCGTCCCCGTAGCCGATCCCGCCATCCAGGGGATTGTCTTTCCCGAGAAGCTGCTGCTCGCCGATAATGTGGCCGCGGCCTGCCTTGATGATATCGGCATACTTCGCTTCGTTCGCATCGGCCAGAGCCATGATGCAGATGGAGGTGTTGTAGTTGATCAACTCATCCTTCTTGAAGATGCCGCCGTCGGGATGGGCGCAGCCAACGATGTAATCGAACCCCTTCTTGATGAAAGGGTCGCCGGCCTTGTATTCGCCGCCGGGAACATGCAGGAAAGCGCGCAAAGGAAGAGCGGTGAGAGCGGGGTAATCCGCGGACGACCAGGAGCCGTCGGGCTTTTGCTGTTTCCGCAGAAAGCTCAAGCCCTTGTCGATGGCGTTCCTGGTTTCATCGCGAAAACCGTCCGAAACGGGTCCCCCCTCCGTCAAAGCGGCCCGCGCGCTGAGCGCGAGGAAGAGCATCAGGCAGGCGAATGGTTTGATTCTCATCGTTAAACATTAGCGCGTGCCTCACCTCATTAAAAGGCAGGATTTCATTTCCCGGCAACCACGACTCGACCGGCGGAAGACCGCGCAAAGGAGCTATTGCAAAAAGAGACACCCCCTGAATAAAGAGGAAGCGTTAATCCCCAAATTCTCGATTCCCACGACGCGCGCGCGAATGCTATGCCGGTACGGTCTGCGTTCCGGTGTAAGTAACCGAAACTTGGTACGGCACGCCTGCCGCCGGCAGAGCCGCCCCCGCAATACTTAGCGAGTACCAGCCTTCCAGCGCGGCGATCAGAAGCATCCCATTCGCAGGTGGGTTCTGAGGCGTCCATAGTAGCGTGCCCACCACTGTTCCGGTCGGATCGGCCAGGCTAAGCGTAATCTCCGCGCCCGCCTGCAGCGCCACCCCAGTCAGGTCCGGTGTCACCATCGCGTTGATGGAGCCGCCCTGCGCGCTCCAGATTTGGCCCACCGCAACGGGCGCGTTTTGCGCCGGCGGCGTATCGAGGTCAAAGGCGCCATAGAATACCTGGGTCGTCGAGCGCGGCGCGGCCGCAAACCCCTGTCCCTGGCCGGCAACCGAGAAACAGAGATAACTCTGCCCATTCTGATAGGCGTTCGGCGGGATTGTGAAGGTGGCATTTCCAGAGCCATCTGTCCAGATGTCCGGGTGGCGCCCCGTGTAATCGTGCAATTGCACATTCGAGCCGAAGGCCGTCATGCAAGTGATCGTCCGCGTGTTGTAAGTGTCGAAGTTCAGCGCCGTCAGCAATCCCGGGCCGCCCAGCCGGTTGAGCACGATAACCGTTCCATCCAGATATCGCGTAAGGGTGCTCCCGGAAGCCAGCATCTCATGAATCCAGATCAGGTTGTCGATCCATGGCTTGAGGCCATAGGCCCCCGGCCAGACCGTATTCGGGAAATAATCCTTCGCGTACACGAACGGATATCCCTCCGTCGTGAGCATAAACGCATAAGCCAGCAGCTTCGCGGTTAGGATCCCCTCCCCCGGCGAGGTATCCGTATCCGGGTTGTCCACGAATGTGCAGGCCATGTATGGATTTATCGCCGCGTACCCCGCCCCTTCCAGGGCCTGGGCGTTTCCGTTTGCGCAGGCATTTTGCAGCGCCCAGTGGAGCGTATAATCCGTCACGAGCGACCGCGAGTTCATCGGCGGGCTCGTCACCCACCAATTCAGAGTCTGCGCATTGCCGTCGAAGTATTCCGCGTAGCCAAACTTCTCCGCCATCGTCGCCGTTCCCATGAATTGGCTTACAAACGGAGCCCATATCCCCTTCACATCGTCCATCCGCATCCCGTCCGCATCCGTCGTGCGGAAAAGCCAGTCCCCGTAGTCCAGCGCGTCCGAGATCGTGTAGCCCGCCGGCTGGCAATTCTGGTACACCTTCTCCCGCCCGAATTCGTAGTCATCCCCCAAGTCCGGCACCGCATCGGGCGGGCAATTCGCCGGCGGAACGCCGCGGAAACATCCCGGCTGCATTGGTCCGCGCCCATTCAGAGTGGCGCCATCCGCTCCCAGGTATTGGAACACTCCCGTACCCCCATTCTCGCCGTCCAGTTGATGCAGCACGACATCCAGATAAACATCCAGGCCCGCCGAATGCGCGCACGCGACCAGCCTCCGCAGTGATGCCACCGACCCATATCGCGTCTGCACGCTTCCCTGCTGGTTCTTGCTCCCGAGGTCGCGGGGATCAAACAACCCATACCCGTCGCATCCATCCGCCGTCCCCCCCTGCGCCTTCCCTACCGGCGGAAGCTGGATCGCCGTATACCCCACCTGCCGTAGCGCTCCCATTTGCCCCGCAAGGTAATCCCAAAGCCACGGGGCGCCCGGCGTCGTGCTTGGCGCCGGCACGGTAATCGCGCTGCCGGCGCTATTAATAAACCGTCCCCAACTGATGAGTGCCACGCCCATGTTAGTCTCCTTTAATAGTGTCTTTTAAGAGGCAAACAACACCGCCAGCCCGCACGTTCTCTAATCCGTAATAGTCAGGATTTCCCATTTGGGGCCATTTTTCGGCATTTTCTTTTTCCACCACAGTTTTACCAGCTTTTTCTTCATCATTTTTGAGATCACATGGCCTGCTTCATCCGTTGCTGGAGCGCTTCGCTGACATTTGCGTCTGCAAAAACGCTCTCATAGCCTTTTGCGAGGCCGTGGGCGCCGAGCGGCGAGACACACCGCGGGAACTGAAAAAGGCTTGCGGCGCCCGGCAGGGGAGAGAAAATCACGAAAAAGGCCCGCGTCGGTTGTGGGCGAGAAGTCCTATGAGAAGCGTCGGATTAATAAGGTCGATCATCCTCGGATGCGTCGTTTTCATTCCTGCCCTGGCTGTCAGGGCCAATGCCCAATCCGCGGGTGGCGTCAGAGCAGCTCCATATTATGTTGCGCCTGACGGTAATGACAAGAATACGGGATCGCTTGGCTCGCCTTTCCTGACTCTGGCAAAGGCCCAATCCGCGATGCGGGCGTCTGGCACGAAAACCACGTGCATTCGGGCTGGCGCCTATCAACTTGACGGGCCACTTAATCTGACCTCCTTTGACAACGGCGAGACATGGCAATACTATCCGCCGGATGGGGTCGATTCCGCCGTCTTGGAAGGCGGCAACAAGCTCCTCCGCGTTATCGACATCGAGGGCGGTTCGAACATCACTATCAACGGCCTCAAGCTTGAGCACTTTGTCGATTACGGCATCTTTGGCGCCGGAAGCGCGAATAGTGGAGCCGGTCCCGTGGCGTCCGGAATCACCGTTGAAAACTGCGACGTTGGTTTCAATACGACGACAAACTGGAGTTCGGCCGGTATCGGTTTTCTCGCCGCGACTCCCAGGACGGCCATCAAGAACAACTACGTCCATGACGTGGGCAGCATGGGCATCTCATTCAACACTTATTTCTCCCCGGCCGATAGCATCGGGGGCAGCGTGATCGCAAATAACGTCGTGCTTCGCGCCGTGCAACGGATGTATGACGGCGGGGGAATCTATGTGAGCATGCACGGCGGCTATCAGGCAGGCCCCGGCGGCGTTGTCGTGGCAAACAACTTCGTGCGCGACCAAGGGTCAATCGGTCTCGCCGGCCCTTATGGCGCAAGTGTCATCGGCATCTACCTGGATGACAATGCGAACAATGTGACTGTCACCGGCAATATTGTCGGTCCGCCGGCGGAAGGCTCCATCACCGGTAAAAACGACAACGACGTAACCGCAATTCTCGTCCATGACGGCCGCGACAATCACATCAGCGGAAATATCGTCGATCTGGGCGATTCCGGAATGGTGTCAACGGTTGTCTGGGGCTATGACCCCGCCAGTATTGCCGGAATGGCCGGGAACACATTTACCGGAAACATCGTCATCTCCAGCTTTACCGGCGTCCAACGGACCAGCTCAAGCGGCATCACCGGTTATTCGTACGTGGAGAATGCTCAACCAGCATCCGACTTCACGATCCATGGCAACCTCTACTTCAACTATGCCGGCGGCCAGGTTCGCACGGATGGTCCGATCACCAGTGATGGCAGTCCCACGGTCGAGAATCCCCAGGTCTCTGGCTGGACTTACACGATTGCCGGCGGCAGCCCCGTCTTTGGCGCTCCCGTGAACTTCCCCCCCATCGCCGGTAATTGGGGACCGCCCGGTTACGTCATCCCGCGCACAGGTACTGCGCCGTCGTGCCCGAAGTAGCGCAGCGCCTTGATCCCCGGCATGAAAAAGTAGGCGCCGCCGCGCACCTTGATGAACTGAGGCATTCCCGAAACCCGAAGTCGCAACCCGCCGCCTTTTTGCATGGTGAAATCACTGGTGACGGGGCAGCCGGGGATCGCCGCGCGGTTGCCGAGCAGTGGATCGCTTTCACCCGTCAAGCCGGAAAACTTGGTGCTGCTTATCCACGCGTTTTGCAGAAACTCGAATTGCCGCGAGATGTTTGCGTTCAGACAGATGAAGTGCAATCCGCATTCCGGGTCAGGGGCGTCCGCCGACGCGGGCGCGAGCGCCTGCTCCGGCTTTAACTCGGTTCCGTATTCCCGGCCGCGCCGCACGATGCGATGGAAGCGAACGGAGGACGTCAGGTCATCGCGGAAACCCCTTGGACCGAAACCCAGCATCGTGATCAGCTTGGTCAATGCGTTGCCTGGCCGGTCGGGAAAGTCGGTATTGCGTGGATTTGCGCGGCGCACGTGGGCGCCGAAGGGACAGCGGCTGCCAGCCGGATCTTGATCGAATGTAAACCGGTTCTGTTCCTTCTTCCCCTGCTTCGTTTTGATGCCGGGAATCAATTGTTCCTGAATCGGCTCCAGCGGATCGCCCGCTCTCGTCCGGCCGACCATCGCCGCGGCCAACTTCTCCGCCGCCGCGTTGTCGCCGCCGGCCTGCTGTTTGGCGAACTGCCAAAACATGCGCGCCTCCTGCCGCAATTGGCGCATCACCAGATAGGTCCCGTTGCGGCCAAGGTCCTTTTTCCCCGGCGCATCCTCCGCCGCGGGCAAGCCCGCGCTGGCGTCGCCGGCGTCGAGCAATGGCCGATCCGTATATTTGCCGTATTCGTTGCGATACCCGAGCAGAAACTCACCGAGAGACGCGATGTTGCCGTAGTCAAGTTGAGTGCACGGCGTTTTGCGCTTCTGGTCCCAGTCAATCTCCGGCTGGCTGATACCGTCCGTGAAGCCGAAAGGTTCCACTCCGCCGAAATCGCTGGTGTCAAGAGTGTCCAGCGTATCGAACGCGTCATTCCATGCGGGACCCTTCGAGTCTTGGACGAAGGTTTCGTACGGTTCTTCGGGCTTGCCAAAAAACATCACCACCAGATGCGGTTCGCGCGCCGGGCCGCCCCAACTCCAATTCTCGGGCGCATTGGCTTCCACGTCTCCCAATTGCCGCGAACGGCTCTCTTGCGCCATGCCGGCTCTAAACTCGTGCGAGAATCCCGCGATCACCGGCTCCGATACACCCAGGGCTCGAAGACCAGGAGCGGTAAATGCAACATGCAAGGCCGTTGCCGGCGGCGGATTCATCTCCACCGCGCTGGTGACCGGAGCCGAGCGCAACCATGCCCGCGCAGCCGCCGCGTCCTTCACGCGCAGCAGCGCGTACGAGGCTTTGGTCATTTCTCTGTATGCAAAGCGCACCAAACCCTGCGCGTCCGCGTCATCGAATTCGCTCATAGTAACGCAACCCATTCGCCCGCCTCTCGATCGCTCAACGAGGAGACTTCCAGTCCTTTGCGAATGCGCCCATTCCTTTCCAGATCGACCGCGGTCAGCCCAGGATAGGCTTTATACCAGACCTGCGTCGGCACCGTGTGGCGCCGCAGGAATTCCACATACTTCCGCTCGTCGCCGCATCCGTCCAGGAAGAGCCAATTGGTCGTGGGATAGCCGATGCCGCTGCTGAAAGAAGCGTTCAGTCCGAAGCCCGTTTTGTTGATGAAATCGTCCATGTAACTCTCGACGCTGCCGTCGTAGTTGCTGCAAAAGATCATCCGCTTTGTGCCATCGAGAAAAACCCACCGCGCGAAGTGGATGCTGCGAATGCGTCCCAGCCGTCCGGGGCGCACGATGTGCCGCGCCGCATAATTGACGGTGCTTAGCACTCCAATGGCCGTCAGCAACCGCACCGGCCCCGGTTTCAGGCTGCCCATCGCGCTGAATTGATTCGTGACATAGTGATCTTCCCCGCGCGAAAGCATCTCGGTGTATGCCTGGTCGACGGCCGGACATAGTTCGGGATCCGTTGTCTCGAGCCTGCGCAGACGGATGAGATAGAACGGCGCGAGCACGGCCAGCAGGGGGGAGAGGAGCAAAACCAGCAACGGCACGCCCACAAGGTGCAGCAGATTGCGGATCCACCATCCGGGCGGAGTGGCGCTTTCCTCCGATAGCGTCAGGCGTCCCGAAGTTTTTTCCCCGTCGATGAACCGCGCCAGCTTCGCATGAATCTCCCGCGGAGACATCTCCCGGAGCGAAGAGTCCTTGTGGAGATAACTCTCGACTGCCTCTTGCAGCGCCGCCTCTTCGCGGATGCGCCGGACCGTCCGTCCGGGCCAGTTCACATAGTTCGCAATCGAAGGTTTGCGGTGCTCTTTCATCCAATTCAGGAGGCCGGCGCCATCCCCGAATCCTTCGCAGCAGGAAAAGAGCTTGCGCAAGCCATCGGGCGCGACCCTCGCCAAATCCTCCAGAAAACCATTTTCATCTCCATCCATGTCTCCGAGGAACGCCAGATAGAGCGGGTAGGGCTCGCGGCGCAAACCAAAGAGGCGCGCGTCTCCGGTGGTTTTGTCATCGAGTATGACCAGGCGCGCGAAATGCAGGTTATCGAACTTCGCGAACGGGATCAGCGCATTGTTCGCATTCACGCGGCCGGGCCCATCGTTCATGGATGCGAGCAACGCGCGCAGTTCCTCTTCGCGCGACGGGAGGATCGGCGCCAGAACCATGAAGCTGGACTGCGGAGTCATCTCGCAAACTACTTGAAGACCTCGGCTCCGGTCGGTTCGTAGTGCGGCACCGCGTTCATGGAATGCCGCAGCCCGGAGAGAACCAGATACATCCGGCGTCGGGCGCGGCTTTGATTCCCCAGCGGACGGTGCTCGGCAATCGTGTGCCACGGATTGTAGGAAAGCTGTTTGGCGAATTCCATCTGGTCCGGAGAGTCGAATTTCTGCCTCGGAATGCGCAGCGTCGCCACGGAGACTCGCGGCGATAGTTTCTCCGGCCAGAGCACCGCGTTGTTCTCGATCGGCATAAGATGGGAATCGGTTTGCAGTTGCATGCGAATGTCGAACTCGACATCTCCCTCCGCCAACGATGCCACCATAGCGCGCCGCAAATAATCATCCGGCGGGCGGAAAGGCAGACGCGGGATTGGCGTCCGTTTCCTCGTTTTCGGCCATACCGAGTATTGCATCGCCCGGCCTTCTCCCAGCAGATAGGGGACGCAACTGAAATACGGCGCTTCAAACGGACTGCTCTGGGTCTTGATCCATAGCGACTGCATGATGAGGTCGAGGATGTGCGAACGCTTGAAATTCAAGAAATAGTAAATCTGCGCATTCTTGAGACTCTCCTTCTGCAACTGCGCGTTCGCCTTGGTATCCGGTGTGACGAAGGTCGGCGTGGAAACACCGAACATATCGAGGGTGAACTTCTCCTCATCCATCAGCTTCGGCCCGGGCACGCCCATGAGTTTGATGCTGATGCTCATAAAACCCACATCATCGATGTCCGGCGTTATATAGGGACCCGGACCGGAAAAGCGCACCCAAGCGGGAAATGTCTGGCCCTTCGCGTAAATGCCGTGCCGGAACTCCGCCGGAAGATCGTCGCGCACAATGAACTCGCCCCGCACGATCCCTTGCGTTTTCGTGTTCCCGCCCCGCTCAAAGCCGCCAGGCTTCCACAGCTCCCTCATTTGCTTCTCAAAGCTCGATATGATCGAGTCAAGAAACTCTTCTTCATCCGGGAACAGCTTTTCCTCCGCGATCCTTAGACCTTCGTTTGGCCGCCTCATATTGATCAACGCCGTGGTCAAACGCGCAATCGGATCGCGGAGCAGCGCATCGAACGCCGGGCGAACCCACGGATCAAACCTCCGTTCGACGTGCAACAGGACGGTGAATGTGTCACTGATCCAGTCCAACAACGCCGAGCCCGTATTTGCCGCCGGCATCGGCCGGCTGACATTTGAATTGGAATCCGGCATGGGCCCCTTTCTCCGCTAAAATTTCAGCGCGAAGTGAATGAGCCGGTGCGCATCCGGCTTCTCCTTTCCCCAATAGACAATGCCCAGGTAGAGACCGGGACTAACCTCGCGAATCTCGTCGCGAATCCACTGCGCCACGATGGAGGTGTGGGAGTAATCCAGGACGATGCACTCTTTTCCATCGAGCCAGCTCTCGCCTCTGTAAACTTCGGCAACGATCGCTTTCGTCCCAAGCAGAAGGATGCGATTTTTTAGCGTGGCGCGCTGGGGATCGACCGGATCGGGCTCAAAGGTCTTGCCTTTCCACTCAAAGAAATGAGCGAATTTCGCGATCGGCTCCGCAATGACGGTGCCAGGCAAGATGATCGCCGTGCCATTGCCCTTTCCGATGGGAATCGCGCCAGGGGGCGCATTGCGAAAAATGTCGTCGAGTTGTTCCGAGGAGAGTTTGAGAAACTCCTCGGGATTCGTGATCGTGGCTATGGTGTCAGTCATATTATCCTCCAGTTTGGGTGTTCATTGCTGCGTTCAAAAAGTCTTGAGGTATTCGATCACGGCCCGCTTGTCGGCGTCGGGCAGGTCCGTCCCAAAGTAATGCCCCTCGTCTTCGATAAAGTCCGGGCACTTGTTTGCCGCCAGCAACTCGGGAACGGCCTTGAGCAATTCCTTCGCGGAAGCTTCGGGCGAAAGATTGCGCGCGTGGATCGCCAGCAGCGCCCCGCTTAGTTTTACCTCGAGAGCGGCCAGTTGGGATGCGTCCGGCTCGAGGTTCGCAATCAAGTTGATCGGCGTCCCTTTGGGGATGGGGCCGATGCTCAGGTAACCATCGGCGCCGGCCAGCGCCCGGAGCGGCTCGGGAACGAACTCCTTGCGCAGGTGCAAGGTGCAATCCTCCTGGGTGCGGCAGATCGAATCCTTGTCCAGCCGCTTCTCCGGCCACAGGAGTTTCTCAGCCGCGTCCTCAAAGGCAGCCATGCGGCCGGCCACCGACGGATCGCCGGTAAATTTCCCCAGGGCATTGTTGTGGAAAAACGGCGCGGAACTCCAGATGCTGGCCAGCGAAGGCACCCGGTAGTATCCCGGTCCGGTATTCTTATCCTTTGGCCTGAACTTGATCGGATTCGCCGGGTCAAACGGATTATAAAATTCCATCTCATCGGGCGGTGAAAGATCCTTGTAGGTCTGCGAGGAAAAGTTATCCCAGACGTGTCCGGCCTTCGCGTTGGCGCCGAAAGCCCGCGCGCTGTTGGTTTCAATCGTCGTCAAAGGGTAGCGCCGCTCGTTGGAGAGAAAATTGTCCTTCAGAAAATCCGGCTTCGTCACCGCTTCACGGAACCATGCTTTCCCCTCGGCGGAGCGAGGATCGATGTCCGGCGGAGGCAGCTTGCTGGAATGGCAGCAGGCACAGGTTTCGGCGAAGACCTGCTTGCCCCGGGTCATCACCGCGTCATCGCTGGTGATGAAATCCCCGCCACCGGGCGCGTCGGCCAAATGAAAAGGCTGTAGCTTGCGGAAAAAGGCCGCGATGTTGCCCACGCGCTGCTCGGTCGCCTGCCAGAAAACAGAGTTCTCATGCGCATACCCGGTTTCGAAAGGTTGCTGCGGGACGAGACCTATCAACCGATTGTGTCGCGTCAGCCAGTATTCGGAAAACATGCCGATGTTTACGTAAACGCGAAGCGCCGCGCCGGGAACGCCGACGGAATCCGCGCCGTCCTTCAATATGTGCGGCACCGGCATTTCGTGCCGTTGGCCCAGCGAGGCCAGCAAGTGCGGACCGAGCGTTTCGGTTTCTGCGATTCGCTCGCGCTCCGCAAGGAGGAAGATGGGGTTGATCGCGTTCGGATTGTTGATGTGGTCCGTCGCGATGCGTGAAGTATCGGAAGTGCCGCGCGGCTGCGCAGCCAGTTCTTCATAAAAGAATCCGCCCTTTTCCACATTGCAGGCAAAGACCTTCCCTTCATTGATGTATTGGTTGCCTATCGCCGAGGCCAGATTCTCCCAGCGCGGATTGTTCGGATCGGCGGGAGGCGCATCGGGATTCGGCGCGACGTGGCAGCTCCCACAGGCCACACCGACGCGATAAGGGCGCACGAGGTTGTTGTCATTGTAATAGGCCGGATCGTTCATGAAACGATTGCCGTCCCATTTCCGGCGTGCTTCCTCGTTGAAATCCGGATTCCGAAAAAGCCGGAAGCCTATCACTCCCGAAGGCTTGCCATAAACCGTTTCATCGATGCCGGAGGGTTCGGGCGCGATTTGTTCGTCCAGCATCAATCCAAACTCGTCCGGCTTGGCGGGAGCCCGGAATCCCGGCTCATTGATCAAACCCAAAGTATTGAAACGCCCGCCACGCGGGTATTTTCGGTTGTCGAGCGTCTTTAACAGATCCATCAATCCAAAACTGTCCTGCGCGACTCCGTTCCAAAAATGATCGTTGCCCGCGCTCCAGAGGATCCACGCATTGCGGCCCATGATTTCTTCGGGCGAGAGCTGGATGCCGCCGTCCATCGGTTTAAAAACATCCGCCGTGATTTGCGGGAAATCCGCGGGCGTCTTCCCGGAAGCCATCGCTTCATCCACGATGTTCTTCTTCGAACAGCCCATCAGGGAAAGAGTTAGAAAGGTTAGCCCGAAAATATTGGCCGCGGCGAATCGACAGACTCTTTTCATGGCACTTCCACAGGCCCCCGGCGTCCTGGAATCACTCGTAGCCAGTTCATTCATGATCGGCAAGCACCATTCCTCCGATGTGCTCTCCCAAGGCTCGGTAGCTCTCCCATTGGGCCTCGTTGAAGAACTGCTCGGTGGTAGGCTCACTCGGAAAAGCGGGGTTGTTTCTCTTGTAAGAGGCGATGTCGAGCGATTCGTCGCCGGTGACGCTGGCTTTCAACAGGACGATCCAGGTCGCCGGTTCCTGCCCGCCGTCATAAGTAACACGCGCCACCGCGGCGTGCCTGCCATTGGGCTGGCCGATTTGCTCGAGCGACCCCAGTCTCCGGGCAGGATCCGACAGCCATGCGAGAATCCATGCCGGAAGCCGGTCGGCGGCGGCGGAGGGATCCACAAATTTCACCTCGGCTCCGAAGTCGATCCGCGCCTGGCGCACCAACTCCGCCATGTCATCAAAGTCAAAGGACGCATCTTCGCTGCCGTCAACGGCGATGATGAACGGCACCCGCCGCCTTAGCAACTCGTAGATGCCAGTGTTATCGAAGTGGCCGCCGTCGCTGATGTTCCAGAAGCGATGGGCGGGCCCCTGGAAGCGCCCGAGAAAATCCGAAATGAGCAGGCTCTGCATTTTGACGAGCGCGGCGGGTTGTGCCTTGAGCCTGCGCCAGAAGTTCCCGGGGAAGCGGCCCGGGCGATCCGAGGCATCGAGTCCGCTGTCCCACCAGTAGCCGAGCCGGAGGTTCACGAGACCGAGCAGGAGGGATATCGGGAGGCTGGTGGTGCGTCCGCTGCCCGTGCCAACGGCCGCCCCCGAAGTGGCAATCCACCTGCTCAGGCGGAGTGATTCGACGCAAACGGGCCAGTCGGTTGTCCCTTGAAAAACGTGGAATACCTCGCCCGGAACCGGAACGGCGCGAAGGGCGGTCTTCGCGCCCTCCGGCGGCGGATTGCGTCCATCGAGGAACTGGCGCAGCCGCAGCCGCCAGGGGAGTTTGCGGGCGGGCGGCGGCGGAGCCCAGATCGCATGAAACTTTCGACTGACGCTCACGCCGCATGGACCGGCACACATCGCCAAACCCTTGCGCTCGCGCGCGCCGCGCTGGGAGACGGCGTCGACGGTTTCATTTAAGCAGAGGCCGATGAGATGAAGAGGGCCGCCATTGGCCTCCGGATGATATTCGTCAAAGGCAATGTCGTCATCGGGGTGGACAAGCTGGACGTCGCGCCCTTCTTCGGAGGCGTCGGCGAAGATGCGGGCGGGATTGGACGCGCCCAGAAAAGTGCGGCTGATCCGGGCGCCATAGGCATCCTGGAGGGCGGAGTAATTGAGAAAGTCAAACGCGCGTCCGAAAATGAATGAGAGCACGGCTCCCGCGAGCAAGGCAGCGCAGCCCCAGGCGCAGTGCTGGTTGAACAGCCAGTGCACGGCGCCGTCGAGCAAGACGAGGAGTAGGCCCGCGATGGGAAACGCGATGATTCCAGCGCGGAATGCGGCGGAAGCGAATAAGCCGGACGGCTGGCCGTTACCCTTCTTTTTCGCGGCGCTGGCGCGGAGGAAGGCGGCCAGGCGGGGAAGGAAGGGAGTAGCCGGCGCAACGAGCACGGTCCACGTTGCGATGAGTGAATTCCACTTCCCGAGGGCGAAACCCCGGGCCACGGTATCCATCGCCACCCACAGGATGCAGACCAGCAGGAGCACGAGCGCCTCGCCAAGACCGCGGGTCAGGCGGTTGCGGATGACGGTGCCGGCATCGGCGGAGGTCTCGCCGGTGCTCGGATCGAGACTCGGCGGGAGCTGCCGGCGCGCGATTTCCAACCAAACCGCCGCGAGCAGCAGGACGACGATTGCGATCAGCGCGCCGAAAAGGCCGGACACCAGCCCGGCCACGAGCCCCAGAATGGCGAGGAGCGTTATCCAGCCGGCGATGGGGAAGAAGCTGAAACTGGCGCGGGTATCTTGTTTCGGCGCGAGCCAATAGGCGATCGCGCAAGGGACCACGGCCACGCCGAGCGCGGCGAGTGGCAGCCACCACCACGAGCTGAGGGCGGTGACAGCGACGGGGCCAAGCGCCACCGCAAAGCCAGGCACTCCGACGAAGCGCGCGATCCAATCGCCGGCCAGGCGCAGCAGCCCAAACAGGGCGAGTCCGAGCAACGCCAGGATGAGATAGATGGTTACGAGATTGCGCCAGATGAGGGCAAGATGCTGGCGCACGTCCGATCCCCCGGCGGCAACCAGGTAATCTGCATTGTCGCGGAGCCATTCGATTTGAGGGGAGGCATCGTCGCCGAGAATCGATTCCACCCGCGCGCAAGGGTCGCCTTTGTTCTCCGCCAGGCTGGCAATCGAGCCGCGGGTGAAGAGCCTGCCGAGGAAACTTCCCGTGTAGCCGCCGCCGGATATGGAGCAGAGAAAGTCGATATCGCGAAGCCGCCCCTTCTTCGCGAGCGCCTGGAGGATCCCGAGGCTGAAGGTGGCGGAACGGATGCCGCCGCCGGACAGGGCCAGCCCCACGGTGCGGGGCGGCAGCCGGCCCAAGTCGGCGCCGGGCGGAGCGGCCTCTGGCGGCGGCGGGATTTCGCCTTCTTCCTTCGCGGAAGCGGCACACGGGGCGGCTTTCTCCCGGCGCACGCGGATCGCGGCGGCCTCTCTTCGCTGGAGTTCAAAGGGATAGTTCATCGAGGATCGTGTCCGCGGCCTTCTCGCTGACCAGGTAGATCGGCGCCGCGATAAAGTAGCCGGGAATGGTGGGAAAGACCGACGCATCCACCACGCGGAGCCCGCGCACACCGTGCACGCGGAAACTGCTGTCGAGGACGGCCTCCTTGTCTTTCAAGCCGGAGACATTCGCCCGCCATGGATCGGAGCCGATTCGGCAGGTGCCCGAGGCATGGTGTCCCCATGCCTCGTGCACGATCCAATCCGCCAGGGCTGCGGAACCGCCCGGTTTGTCGCGGCCCGGCTGAATCTCCGCGCCGGCCGCATCACGGTCTTTCATCAGTTTCGCGGCGGCAAGGTTGAGGCGGCGCACGTATCGAACGCCAAACTCGAGCGCGGCGAAATCGTCGTCGTCCCGCAAATCGGGACCGGATTCGCTTTTCGTTCCGTTGCGCTGGCCGAAGTAGCAAAAATCGATGGCCGGTGAGTCGAAGGGATTGCTCGAGCGCAGCCGCACCGTGCCGCGATTTTTCGAGTACGCTTTCAAGATCGTCCAACTCCAGAGATTCCGGCTGCGCTGGACACCGGCGCCCCCCGGCTTGGTCAGGAGATCCTTCGACCAACCCGGATAATAGCCGCGAAAAACAACGGGAAAGCCAAGTAACAACAGGTCGGGCGGCAGATCCTTCGGCTTCGAGCCGGCCGGTTCGGAACGTTTCAGGATCGCCAGCGCGGCGCCGTTGGTAGTGTAGAGGCCCGCGCGCGGCTTTTGCGCGGCCTTCCAGTCGTTCAGGGCGTTGTCGTCCGTGGCGTTTGGGTCGAACTGAACGCCGTCGAGCGTGCAAAAATTCTCCGCCATTTCGCTGATGACGCTGATTTCGTAGCGATCGAGAAGGTTGTTCCCCACGCCGGCAAGATCGACGAACACATCGGTTTGCACGCTGCCGCCGATGCCGGCAATTCCCGCGACACCGCTGGCCCGCAGGTGTTCCTTGTCGCCTACGCCGCTCAGCATCAATATTTGAGGGGTATTGAAGGCGCCGCCGCAGAGGAGGATTTCGCGCCGCGCGTAACAGTACTGTTTCTCCGGATCATCCGACGCGTTGACCTGCCTGCCGGGATCGTAGAGATGCCGGCCGCGCGAGAACTCGACGCCGATCGCGCGCGGCGGTTGACAATCCCCTCCCGGCTGGAAAACCACGCGCCGGACGAAGATGTCCGTGGCAATCCGGATCTCGCCCGCGAATGCATCGCCACCCGGGACCTTGCCGCGCTCCTCGAGCAGAAGGCGGCGCGTCTCCAGGAGCCACTCGCGCGGGCCGCGCCGGACACCGGTGCGCGAGACGGCCAGCGGGACGAGCGCCACGCCTTCGGGACGCGTGCGCATCGTCTCCATATCGTTCAAATCGAGATCACGGAAGAGCCGGCCGCCGAGCAGAAGCTTTGCGGCGCGCCAGAGAGCCGTGGCATTGTCCGGGCCTTCCACGTCGAGCATCGTTTTAGCGACCACATTGAAAAGCGCGGTGTCGCCCATGGCCAGCTTTGGATCGCTGAGTTGCACATCCAACCAACCCCTTGTGCCGCGTTGAGCGGAGGCGTCCCGCCCGGGATCCAGCTTTTGAAGCAACCAATCCCAATACCAAAAAAGCCGGCCGGTCCGGACGCCTGTTCGGGCGCGCTCGATCCGCTCGTAGAGTGCGCGCATCCTGCCCGGCGCCCATGAGTTGTCGCCCGTGAGATCGGCGATTTTCTGCCAGTCGTAGTCCGCGCCATAAACGGAAATCATGGCGTGATGCGCCGTGCAGCCGCCCAGGGCCGAGGCGCGCGGGTAAAGGACCGCCTTGTCACCGGGATTGTGACAGTCATCCCGCGCCTTGCTGTCCTGTTTCTGAATGGCCTGGCTGGGATAATGCCGAACCCAGAAGTTCCAATTCGTGCGCGCTTGATCGGGAGCGCCGTGGAGATCCGGTTCCGTGGACGCCGCGTGCAGACCGGGGCAATAGTAGATGAGGTGCTCGTTTTCCCCTTTGCGCCGCGCGGCGCGGGTGGTGTCCCGCGGAACGAGCGGCGCGCCGGAATCCACGCCGGCCTCCAGGACCAGGACGCGCATCCCGGCCCGTGCCAGCCGCGCGGCAAGCGGCCCGCCTCCCGCCCCTGAACCGACGACGATGTAGTCGATGGGCGTCTTCAACGGGTCTCTGGCGTCCGTCGGAATGCCGTCCAGCCCGCTTGGATCGTCGCCCTGGACCTCTTTCATGCGCAAGGATCGGGAGGCTAGAGCGTCTTCAGAAAAGCGATCAGGTCCGTCTTTTCCTGATCGGTGAGCGCCTCGCCGAAGTAATGTCCGCGGTCCAGCACGAAGTCCGGGCATTTGCTGGCCTTCATCAAGGCAGGTCCAGCCTTTTGCTCGAATACCTTCAACCGATCCGCATCGCTGAAACGGTAGAGCGGGGGCAGCTTCTCCTCGGGAGTCGAGGGAGCATTCTCGAGCGCCACGCGGCGCGCCTCGTCCGATGCGCGTTCCTTCTCATCTTCGGCACGGAGCGTCCCGAGCATGTCGCATAACCCGCGAAGCGCAGCCAGGCGGCGGCCTATCGGGGCCTCGGGGTCGAAGTTCATGAGGACGTTCACCGGCATCCCTTTCGGGAACGGCCCCAGGTCGAGGCCGCCGAGGCGCCCATCGACGAATTCGCGTCCGGTCCAGAGCAGGGCCAGGAGTCCGATCAACAACACCGCGTACGCCAGGATGCCCCCCCAGCGCGCAACGCGGAATCCGGCGCGCTGCCATTTTTCAGAAACCGCTGCTCTTTCGCAATGGGGCGTTACAATCCAGGCAAGGCCGCCCGCCAGGAGCGCCGGCGGCAGCAGCCAGATAATCCCCGGCAGCAGGTAATGAATGCCGGTCACCCAGAGCGCCAGCACGACCACGATGCCGGAGAGGACGACAAGATAAAAGAATCCCCGGGGCCAGCAGAGGATCAGCGCCAGGCTCAAGAACGCGAGCAGCAGCGGAGCAATCCAGGGATGATCGAGAAGCGCGAGCGCCACAACTCCCGCGAGGCCCGGGAGCACGCCTGGAAGAACGCCGGTGACCAGGTGGCGCAGATGCCCCGAGGGAATGCGCAATTGGGATTCCACGTCGGTGCGGAAAATCCAGCCGGGGTCCGCGCCGTGCCATGTGGCGTCCGTCGCGCCACGCAGGCCGCCCAGGCCACTCGGGGTCAGGCCGCGCTTGGCTTTCCAGAGCAGCTTGTTGATGGCGTCGTCGAACATATCCAGACGACCCTTCACGGATACCCGGAGGTCCAGATCATCCGCGATGAAAAGCCCAAGCGAATTGTTGTGCAGGAGCGGGGCGCTCGTCCAGACGCTTACCAGCGAGGGAACGCGGTAATAGCCGGGACCGTTTCCCGGGGGCTCGTAAGTGGCATCCTCCCTGGTAATGGGATCGGTATAGGTGAGCTTTCCGACCGGTGGCAGACTTTGATAAGTCTCCGACGCAAATTCACTCCAAACGTGGCCTTTCAATGCATTGGTGCCAACCGCGCGGGCGGAGTTGGTTTCCGTGAGGGAGACCGGGATGCGCAAATCCGTGGAAAGATAATTGTCGCTCAGAAACTCCCGCATCTTCCCCCAATCGCCTTCGCCGGTCAGCGGACGCGCCCTGGCCAGGTAATCGCTGTAAGCGGGGCTTTTCTTAAAATCCTCCCAGTCCGCCCCCGCGTAGGGCATCGTGAGCTTGCCGTCATTTGCGGCCAGATCCCGCCATGACTTTGCGCCATTCGGCGGCTCGTGGGCGAAGGCGATCCCGTAGCCGGCGGGTTGTTTGCTCGAGTGGCAAACCATGCAGTTTTCCGTGAACACCTTCCCGCCCCTGAGAGCGGCGGGTTCATCCCACAGCGCCGCGGGATCGTTCCAATGAGCAATGACGCGCGTGCCCTCCGGCTGGTCTTTGGCCGCGGGAGGAACGAACGTTTCGCGGGAAGCGCCATCCACCGAGGGAATCAGGGCATCCTTCAGCAGCATCGCTTGCGTGGAACACTGGAAGCGCGGTTCCTCCGCCTTCGTGCGCGGTTCGTCGGCGCTTTTCTTGTCCCACAGAAAGAAAGTCTCCAGGTAACCGATGCGGAAGTCTTCATTCACCCGCCAATAGAGCGAATTCCTGCGGCAGACATCGATCGTGAATGGTTTTTGCGGCGTGAAACCGATGACCGTGTTGGTGTCGCGGTTCCACTCGTCGTGGAAGAGGCCGATATTCAAGTAAACACGACAGAGGGCGGCGAAGAGCCCGATGGAATCCGCTCCATCCATGAGGATGCGCGGGATTCGGCGCTCGGACTCTTGCGAAGCCCCGAGAGGGATGGACTGCGCGGCGGGGCCTTGGATTTCCGCCGGGTTGAGTTGCGCCCGGGCCACGCGCGCCGGCAGTTCGAAGATGCCATTCATCGCGTTCGCGTTGTTGATTTGATCGGTCGCCGTCATCGAGGTATCGATCGTGCCCGGCTGCTGCGAGGCGAGGTAGTGCCAGAGGAAATTCGTGCGCTCGGTCCGTGAGCCGATGATGCCACTGGTACGAAAATATTGCGCGCCGATGATGGACGAGAGGTTTGACCACCGGGGCTCTTCGGCGTCGGCGGGCGGGTTGAGCGGATGTATTGAGACGTGGCAGAGCGCGCAACTGACGCCGACGGTGAATGGCCGCACCGTGCGAGGGTCCGTCGCGTAAGAATGGTCATTGTAAAAGGCCTCCGCGTTCCAGCGCGCCTGGGCATTCCTGGCATCCGGTCCGATGAAAAAGTTCGGATTTGGAAAAAGCCGCAGGCCAATGACGCCGCTGGGATAGCCGTACACGAGGGGATTTACCCCGTCGCTTTTCAAAGTCCGGCCCTGCGGGTCCTTGTATGCCTCGGCCTCGGAATCATAGTTGGAGCCGAAAGCCGGCGAATAATTGCCTTCCACTCCGAGTTTGCTTTCCACCGTGTCTATATACAGACCCCACGGGCCGGGCGTGTCGGTCCGTTTAAGGCCGGGTTGATTGATGAGGCCCAAATCATGCAGCCGCGAGCCACGGCGGCGGCTGTCGATGGCCTGTAGAAAGTCGAGCACCCCGTACCCTCTCTGCGCAAGCCAGTCCCAGAAATCCTCGTCCCCGCCGCACCAGAGCAGCCAGGTGTTCCGCCCAAAGACCGCTTGCTGGTCGGGGTTCGAGGGATCATGGGCATCCGTGACATTAAATTGCAGGGGCATGAGTTTCCGCTCCATGACCGGCTTGCCGTCCGCGTCGAGCACCGGTTTGTTATCCGGACCCACTTTCGCCACCTGGGTTACCACCTGGTCCATCATGTGGAAGACATCACGCGGCTCCGGGCGAAAATCGTTGATCGAATTTCGTCCCGGCCACTCAAAATCCACCGGATGCCTGGGATCCACCGCCCATGCGGGCCCCGAGAATTGATCCACGTAAGGGTAACCTGATTTGCCTTGGCCGCCGGCGCTGTTCCCGTTCGCCCCGCCAGCCTGAGCCCCGGCTTTCCCGCCGTCCGCACTGGAATAAGGCACGCCCGGCGCCGGCGACTCTTGAGCGAAGAGCGCCTGGCCGGCAGCCAAAGCGCACAGGATGAGGTAATGTGGAACGAGACTCATAGTCCTGGGGGATGGGGTGAAGTGCGGAACCCGAACCGGTTCCTCTGAATTGCGATCCAGTAAATGTCCCCGCGCCTGTAAATTGCGGGCCTCGGCTTGGGTCGTTTTGCCATGCCCGACTGTCACGCTTCAAGGAAAAACATAGCCCCGCATCGGGTTTTAGAGGAAACACTGAAGCGGGTGACGAGACTCGAACTCGCGACATCTTCCTTGGCAAGGAAGTGCTCTACCAACTGAGCTACACCCGCGTTGCTGAACGCGACAAAGCGTCAGAATAGCTCCGCCGTTTCGGCTGCGCAAGAATTTCCTTTTTCAGAGTAAAATGGCCTCGGAACTCTCTGGAAGAAGGAAGCTTTATCCGCCGGGTTCGGCTCCGAGCCCCGGCATCCTCCTCGAGCAAGGACACCGGGGTTTTACAAATGGTAAACGGCGGTCGCCGTGCCGCCGAAAAGCTGCTGTTGTTCGGAGGCTGAAAGATCGCGCGCGAACGCCGTCACGGCATCCAGCCAGCGCCTGTAACCGGAGGCGACCAGACAGACCGGCCAGTCGGAGCCGAACATCAGGCGGTTCGGGCCAAACGCCTCCAGGACGGTGTCAAAGTAAGGCCGCAACTGACTCTCGCTCCAGGCTGCCCAATCCGCCTCGGTAGCCATGCCGGAGACTTTGCAAAAGACGTTTTCCCGCCTCGCCAGCTCTTTGATCCCGCTTGCCCATGGTTCGAGGGCATTCTCCTTGATGCGAGGTTTGGCGATGTGATCCAGCACGAAAACCTGCGACGGATGCCGGCCCACAAATTCAATCGTCTGCGGAAGCTGCCGCTCGAAAATGAGGATGTCGTAAACCAGGCCGAACCGGCCGAGCGCACGGATGCCCGCGTTAAAGCCCTCGCGCAGCATGTAACGCTCGTCGGGCTCGCCTTGCAGGACGTGGCGCACGGCCCGGAGCTTCGGGTTGAGGGCGCATGCCTCGAGATGGTCCCGCACATTGGCATCGATGAGCGGCACCCAGCCCACAACACCTTTGATGAAGCCGTTGGTCCGCGCCAGTTCCAACAGCCATGCTGTTTCCTCCACCGTTTGCCGGGCTTGCACGGAAACGACACCCTCGACTCCGGCGGCGCTCATTTCCGCCTGCAAATCAGCCGGCAAAAAGTCGCGCCGAATCGCGCGCATGCTTTCATCGATCCAATCGTATTGGACTGGATCGTATTTCCAGAAATGATGATGCGCGTCGATTTTCAGGGCGAAGAGACGGTATCGCCATTTCCGTGGCGCCGCACTAAAAACACGCGGCGATTTTAGGTGGACGGGGCGCGGCCGCGCAACGGCGAAAGCGAAAGGCGCCTCGCCCTCAAACCGCAAAAATCAACCCCAACCCGCCCGCACGAGCAGCACCGGCACGGTCACCGCGCGGCGGACTTTATCGACGGTCATCCCCAGCAGCACATTGGTAAAAAGCTGATGGCCGTGGGTGCTCATGGCGAGCAGGTCGCAGCCGCATTTGTCGATCCATCGGACGATCTGGTCGGCCGGTTCCCCGTAGGCCAGTTCCGCCGCCGTCCGGATGCCCTCCGCGGCGAGCCGCACCTGGACGGATTTCAAATAGGCCTGATCTTTCTGAATTTCGGGGCTTACGGCATCCGAGCCGAACAAGCGCGCCGCCCAGCCATCGGCGACGTGAAGAAGGACGACCTCGCTGCCACAAACGCGGGCGATCGTCACGACGTGGCTCAAGACGGCGAGGTCCGCATTCGTGGTGTCCAACGCGACAAGTATCTTCTTGTACAGAACAGTCTTCAGTTCTGGCAATTCCATGTTATTTGTGCGTAAATACCGCCATTGCGTCGTGGATGGCGCCGGGCATGCCATAAATGTCCAGCGCCGTGATGAGCACGCAGGATGTCCAGCCCGTGACCGTAAGGAACCAACCGTTTCGATACGAGCCCATAAGCCGCTTCGAGCAGGTAAACCAGAGAAGCGGGAACATCGCCAGCGGCAGTTGAATGGCCAGCACCACCTGGCTCAGGTTCAGCAGGTCGTTCACTCCGCCTTCCCCCCGCATCCCAATCAGGATGATCGCCGGAATGATTGCCGTCGCGCGGGTGATCAACCGGCGCGCCCAGGGCCGGATCTTCCAATCCATGAATCCCTCCATCACCACCTGCCCGGCCAATGTTCCCGTGATGGTGCTGCTCTGCCCGCTGGCCAGCAGCGCCAGGGCAAAAAGCAGACTGGCGCCCGCCGCGCCGAGCAGCGGAGTGAGGGTAAGATAGGCTACCTGAATCCAGTCCGCGTCCGCGGTGAACGCAACCACCTCTCCGCTGGGAAGGGTCGCCTTGTCCTTGCCGAAGAAGACCACCGCCGCCAGCACCAGGATGGCGGCGTTGACGAAAAACGCGATCGTAAGGGCGACAACGGAGTCCAGCGTGTTGTACTTGATCGCGCGCCGCACCGCCCCGTCGTCGGTCTGCAACTGCCGCGACTGAACCAGGGCGGAGTGCAGATACAGATTGTGGGGCATCACGGTCGCGCCGATGATGCCGATGGCTATGTAAACCATGTCTTTGCTCCGGAAGAAGCCGGCCAGATCCGGCGCAACCGTCGCCGAAGCCATTTCGAGCAGGTTCGGCGTCGTCTGCGGCAGCACGAAAATCTCGATAAAGTAACAGATGCCTATCGTGGAGATGAGCATGACAATCACCGCCTCGATCAACCGCATCCCAAACCGCTGAAGCGAGAGGAGAATCAGCACGTCAAACGCCGTGATGAAGACCGCGAGAAGCAGCGAGATCCGTGGAAACAGGAGATGGATGGCGACCGCGCTGCCGAGCACCTCGGCCAGATCGCAGGCGGCGATGGCGACTTCGCAACTGAGGTAATTCGGCCACCGCGTCCAACCGGGCAGGTGATCCCGGCAACACTGGGCCAGGTCCTTGCCGGTCACCACGCCAAGCCGGGCGGCGGCTACCTGCAGGAAGATGGCCATGAGGCTCGCCAGGCCCACAATCCAGAGCAGCCCGTATTTGAAACCGGCCCCGGCGCTCAGATCCGTGGACCAGTTCCCCGGATCCATGTAACCGACGCTCACAAGCAGAGCCGGTCCCGCGAACGCGATGTAGTGCCGCCAGGAAGGAGCGGAGGCTGACGGGAGGGTGACCGTACTGTGGAGACCCTCCAGGGAGCGGCGCCGTTTAGGGGGGGTGGCTAGATTGGTGTCCACAGTCTTACTGGCTCTTCAAAAAATTCATAACGTGCGATTCACAAAATCCATCACCAGTTGAAAATGTTCCGCATCCAGAGAGATGCGGGCGTCGCAAGAATGGGCGTCATGCGCAGCATCCAGCAAACGGCCAGCCGCGTAAGATGGCGCGATGACCGGAAAGTTGTTTGAAGGCTGCGTCGCGGGCGCCGGCGTGGTGGGGCGAAGAGATTGGGTTTCATAGACAATATTAGTATCGACTAATTTAATTGCATTTAACTAAAACTCTGTCAACAAACAATTTTTGATTTTTTTACCATTCGCAGCGTCTCCGTCCGCCGCCGCGGGAGGATCGCCGCAAGCGAACCCTCGAGCTCTTCAGCTCGAAAGGGGCGCCCACGTCGTGGGAAAATAACCCGGCATAGATGGAAAGTGCGGGGCGTGATTGAAAGTTCGCCAACAGCCTTGTGCTGCGCTCGGATACGGGTCATGCTGAGACCCGAACCCGCGTTGCGGGATTGATTGCCGGGCAAGAACCTTGGGCGCGCGCCGCGTAACGCGGGTCATGTTGAGCGAAGCGAAACATCTCGCTCGTAATGTGTGTGATTGCCCTTATTCGGGATTGGAAAAGTGAGGGGCTTGCTTCGTTTCTTCGCGGGCTCCCAATGACACCATGTGGAAGTTGTTGATTATCGGCACTAAAAGATTTATTAAAAATTCGAGATTTCACGCGCTTGGGCGAGGGGTCTTGCCCAGCAATCAATCCCGCAAGGCGGGTTCGGGGTCTCAGGATGACCCGTGCGGAAGCGCCACCCGGCCGTCCACCTGGTCTCCGGGCGCACCTTGGCGCCAGATTCAATCACACCCTGGAAGTGCGGCAAAAAAAACAGCTTGCAAGATTAGCCTCACCTAATAGTATTAGCATTTTCTATGAAGCCACTCTTTTTCGCATCGTCCTCATGCGCTGACATTATGCTGGCTGCGTCAAAATCCCTTTTCCTGACGTTTCCGATGCTCGTGATCATGGCCGTGGCAAGTCCCCTCCACGCGCAAGACTCCGGCAGCGGGGATACCCAAACGAGCCAGCCTGTGCCGCCCACCCAGCCCGCCGGTCCGACGGCGGCGGATAGCAGCTTGATGGGGCGCGACACCCTCACCGGCGATTGGTACGGCCTCCGCAGCCAACTGGCGGCCAAGGGCTTCACGCCCTCACTGATCTATGAAGCCGAAGTATTCGGCAACTGGGGGGGCGCCAGGCAAGGCGCGATCTCCGACGGACTCTTTACTCCGGCACTCGACATCGATCTGGAGAAAGCAACGGGCTTCTGGAAAGACGCCGCGTTTCACGTCAATGCGTATGAAACCTACGGTCCCGCTCTGTCGGAACACTATGTTGGCGACTTCAGCAACACGAGCAATATCTCGGGCTACAACACCTTCCGCCTGCAAGAACTCTGGTTGCAACAGAACTTTTGGCAAAAGCGCGCCTCAATCCGCGCCGGCCTGCTCGGGGCCGACTCGGAATTCTTCGCCGCGCAGGCGTCGAGTATTTTCATAAACAGTACCTTCGGCGCGTTCGATCTTTTCGTGCCAAACTTCACCGACGCGCCCGCCTTCCCGGTCGCCAACCCCGCCATCCGGCTCGATGCCGCCCCGGTCCCGGCATTCGACTTCAAAGCCGCCGTGTTCGGCATGAGCGCCAGTTCCGATCAGGACGGCAACGACCGGCACGGCACGTATTTCGACATCGACGATGGAGCCATGCTGGCGTTCGAGGGCGCCTTTCTCCTGAACCAGGGGCCGGATGATCACGGCCTCGCCGGCTCCTACAAGATCGGCGGCTTCATCCATCGGGGCGATTACAAGACATGGCATTCGCAAGCCGAGGCCGCGCTCGGGAGAGGCCCCCTCTCCGGGAACGGCACGAATTACGCCGTCTATGGCGTAATCGACCAGGTACTCTTCAAAAACGGAGACAGGACAATAGAGATTTTCGGGCGCGGCGGGGTCGCCCCCTCCCGCTACAGCTTCGTCGATGCCTACTTCGACACCGGCTTCAACTTTACCGGCTTCATCCCCTCGCGCGCCGGCGACACCGCCGGGGTCGCCATCGCCCGCGCGGCGGTCAGCGGGGATTTCTCGGATGCGCAGCAATTGGAGGGAAATCCCCCCTCAACCGCCGAGACGGTGATCGAGGCGACCTACAAAATCGGCCTCTCCAAGTGGTGGAACATTCAGCCCGATTTGCAATACATCGTGAACCCGAGCGGAGTCGTCGGTTCCAGGAATGCGTTTGTTCTCGGTGTGCGCACGACGATTACGTTTTAGCCGCCTTCACAAGCTCTTCTCCTGGAAGATCTCGTCCATGACGGCCAGAAATTTCCGGATTCCGAAAGGCTTCGTCAGGTAATTCCGCGCGCCTCCCGCAAGCAGGCTTTCGATCTGGTTCGAACTGGCATCCGCGCTGATCACGACCACGGGGATGTGCCGGGTTTCGGAGCGCTCCCGAAGACGGCGAAGCACTTCGGAGCCATGGATGTCGGGAAGGTTGATGTCCAGGAGAATGATCTCCGGACGGCGCTCGAGGGCGAGGCCGATGCCGAGTTCGCCGCTCGCCGCAAGCAGGAGATGGATGGCCGGTCTCTGCTGGAGGATCCGCTGGACCAAGGTGAAGTTGGCTTTCGAATCCTCGACGTACAGAACGATCTTTTGGGCGCTCACGTCCGGCGGCTCTTCCTCATCCTCTTCTCCAGCAAGAGCTTCGCTGATGAAGTCGAGCAGCCGGCGCCCCGCCCTTAGAATTTGTTCGAGGTTTTCATTGTCTCGCGGGTTCGAGGTCTCCATCTCGAGAAGCTCGGCGAAACCGAGGATCTCGTTGAGCGGCGTGCGCAACTCATGGTTGAGCAACGCGAAGAGTTCCCTTTTTTCCCGGCTGGAGCCCGCTTGCAGCGCGCGCAGTTCCTCCCTGGTCCGGGCCAGTTCCTGCTGAACCCGTCTCAGCTCCACACTCAGGACTTCCGTGCTGCAGGACATTTTGTGTTGTTTCAGGCAAAGGGGGCCGCCGGCGCGGTTGCGTGCGGGTCGATCTGCAATTTGAATCCGGTGGGGGCCTCGGGCTCGGTGCGACGCAGCTTTTTCACCATGTCGATGTCTCTTCGCATCTTATTTTTAAGCGTGCAAAAGATCATCGCCGTGTCTTCGCTGATGAGATTGGACTCGAAGGCCTTGACCAGCGATTGGTCGAAGCTATGCCAGCCCGCGGTGCCGCCGGCCTCGATGATTTCCTGGAAGCACCGGGTTTCATCCTCGCCGTAGAGGATCGCCTCGCGCGTCCGCAGGCTGCTGCCCATTATCTCGGAGACCAGGAGCCGTCCGCCGTCGATGCGGGCGACCAGGCGCTGGCTGATGACATAGCGCAGGGTGTCCGCCAGGCGCTGGCGGACTTGTTGTTCCTCGTCGTTCGTGAACATGCCCAGGATGCGGTTGACGGTCTGCCCGGCGTTGATGGTGTGGAGCGTGCTGAAGACCAGGTGCCCGGTTTCGGATGCCGTCAGCGCTATTTCCATCGTCTCGCGGTCGCGGATTTCGCCGACGAATATCACCTTGGGCGCCTGCCGCAGCGCCGCGCGCAATCCCTGGGCGAAAGTCGGGAAATCCCTCCCGAGTTCACGCTGGCTGAAAGCGGCCTTCGCATGCGGGTGCAGGAATTCGATGGGATCTTCGAGGGTGACGACGTGAATCTCGGACGTTTGGTTTAGCTCATTGAGCATCGCGGCCAGCGTGGTTGTCTTTCCGCTTCCGGTGCCCCCGGTCACGAAGACAATGCCGGTTTTTTCCCTGATGAGTTCGCGAAAGATCGGGGGCAAGCCGAGGTTGTCGAGCGTGGGGATGAGCGATTGCAGCTTGCGCATGACGATCGCGTGGCGGCCATGCTGCCTGAAGATGTTGACACGGAACCGCGCGGAATTCTCGATGTTGTAACTGCAATCGCAGGAGCCGAGCGAGGCGAAGTCGTTCGCGAGCCGTTCGTTGCCCCGCATGAGGCACTCCGCCAGCCGCTCGATGTCTTCCGCGGTCATGACCGAAGAATACGGGCCGTCGGAGACGGGGCTTAGCTTTCCGTGCTTTTCCGCAAGCGGCGGTTTTCCGACGACGAAGAGCAGATCGGATATCCCCTCCCCGCCCTGGATCATCGCCAGGAGCATCGCGTCCACGTTTTCCTGGTTCATACGGATTTCTCCTGGGCGGCGTGGCGGGAACCCGCTCCGTTCAATGGGATTGCCACGCGATGACAATCGCGCCGCAGAGAATGAGACAACCGCCAAGCCAATGGTGCCATGTGACCTTCTCTTGAAGCAGGAAAGCGGCCAGAACGATGGCAAAAATGACGCTCAGCTTATCCACGGGGGCGACCCGCGACGCCTGGCCAAGTTGCAAGGCGCGAAAATAGCAGAGCCAGGAGAGGCCCGTGGCCAGGCCGGAGAGCGCCAGGAATATCCATGTGCGCCGCGTGACCGAGGCGAGTTGAAAGGGCGTCGCCGACACGCTGGCGACCGCCCAGACAAAGACAAGTATCACGGTGGTTCGAATCGCCGTTGCCAGGTTCGAATCGACATCGGCCACGCCGATTTTCGCAAGAACGGCGGTCAAGCCGGCAAAAAATGCGGAGAGCAGCGACCAGGTGAACCAATTCATGTTTTCTCCCGAGACCGCCAAAATCAAACCTTCTCCCCGCGCACGAGGTCATCAAAGGATTGGCGCTCCCGGATGATCCGGGCGCTGTCGCCGCAGACCAGGACCTCGGCGGGGAGCGGGCGGGAGTTGTAGTTGGACGCCATCGAAAAGCCATAGGCGCCGGCGCTCATGAGCGCGATGAGGTCGCCCTCCTTGACTTCGGGTATTGCCCGATCCTGCGCGAAGAAATCGCCGCTCTCGCAGACGGGTCCCACAACGTCCGCAACGATGGTTCGCGCGTGGTTTGGCTCCGACACGGGGACGACCTCGTGATACCCCTCATAGAGGGCGGGCCGGATCAAATCGTTCATCCCGGCATCGACAATAACGAACGTCTTTTGGGCGGATTCCTTGATATAAGAGACCCTGGTCAGCAGGACGCCCGCGTTGCCGACCATAAAACGGCCCGGCTCGAAGAGGATGCGCAGGCCGAGTTTTTTGAGGTGGGGCACAACGGCGGAGGCGTAGCTTTCGATGGTGAGCGCGCTTTCCCGCGCGGCGCCCTCCGGATCTTTCCACCATTTGCCGTCGCCGCTGGCAAGCGAGGATTCGTAAACAATGCCGATCCCGCCCCCGACGCTGAAGAACTCGATGCCGTACTTGCGCGAAAGCTCCGCGACGAGCGGCGACATCTTGACAATCGCCTCGGCAAACGGCGCGGCGCTGGTGATCTGCGAGCCAATGTGCACCTGGATGCCGCGAATGCGGATGTTCGGCATTTTGGCGGCGGCCGCATAGACCTCCATCACCCGTTCGTGGCTGATGCCAAACTTATTTTCGCTCGTGCCGGTGGATATATATTTGTGGGTGCCGGCCTCGACGTCGGGGTTCACGCGCAACGCTATGGGCGCCCGGCAATCCATCGAGCGCGCGATCCCATCGATGCGCGCCAGCTCGCTCTCGGACTCGACGTTGAAACTGAAAATTTCCTGGCGAAGGCCAAATCGGATTTCCTCTTCCGACTTGCCGACGCCCGCGAAGGTGCACGATTCCGGTTTGCCGCCGGCTTTCTGCACTCGGAAAAGCTCTCCGCCTGAAACGATGTCAAAGCCTGAATTCTCGCGCGCGAGCAGGTTCAGGATCGCGATATTCGAGTTGGCCTTTACGGCGTAACAGATGAGGTGATCGATCTCCGCGAGAGCAGCGTCAAGACGCCGGTAATGATCGACGATGGTCCCGGCGCTGTAGATGTAAACGGGCGTCCCCGCTTCCCGGGCGATCCTGTCGAGGCTGACGCTTTCGCAGTGTAAAAGGCCTTTGCGATAGTGGAATGAATGCACGGGGATGATTCTCAATCGAGCCGCCGCAAGCGCAAGGACTTTTGATGTCAAGAGCCATCGGCCAAGCGGAAGCATGGTCAAAACAGGGCAGCCCGGCGACCCCGCCGTGGGCATAAATCTTCAAAAAAAGCTTTTCCAAATGCGGCGTGTCGGATAGTCCTCTGTAGGTTAAGGGACACGTTCGTCGTGGCATGAGGGATGCTGAATGCGCCCTGACAGCCACAGCGTCACCCTTGGTCCCCTGCAATTTCACAAATCCCCATGAAGAAACTCGAAGCAATCATCAAACCGTTTAAACTGGAAGAGGTCAAAGAAGCGCTCGCGGAGCTGGGCGTGGAGGGTATGACGGTAACGGAGGTCAAGGGTTTCGGCCGGCAGAAGGGACACACGGAGATCTATCGCGGCAGCGAATACACGGTGGATTTTCTTCCCAAGGTAAAGATCGAGATCGTGCTGGCGGATGAGATCGCGGATCGCGCGGTGACAACAATAGTAAACGCGGCGAAAACGGGGAAGATCGGAGACGGAAAAGTCTTCGTTCTCCCGGTGGAATACGCCGTCCGAATCAGGACGGAAGAGACGGGCGACAAGGCAGTCTAGGAACCGCCTCTCTGGCGTCGGCTTCCGGCAGTTCGTCAGACTTCCAGCAACAGGCGGGCCGGGTCTTCGATGCACTCCTTGACGCGCACCAGGAACGTGACTGCTTCCTTGCCGTCCACGACCCGGTGATCGTAGCTCAACGCCAGATACATCATGGGACGAATGACGACCTGGCCGTTCAAGGCGACCGGCCGCTGCTGGATCTTGTGCATGCCAAGTATCCCGCTTTGCGGAGGATTGAGAATCGGGGTGCTCAGCAGTGACCCGTAAATGCCGCCATTCGATAGAGTGAAGACGCCGCCCTGCAAATCTTCGAGCTTGATCTTCCCCTCCCGCGCCTTCGCCGCGTAATCCGCCAGATCCTTCTCGATTGCGGCAAAGCTCTTCTGGTCCGCATCGCGGATGACCGGCACGATGAGACCCCGCTCGGTCCCGACGGCAACGCCGATGTCGTAGAAGTGGTTCTGAATGAAGTCGTCGCCGTCCATCTGTCCATTCACCGACGGGACAGCTTTCAATGCCGCCACCGCCGCTTTGATGAAGAAGGACATGAAGCCGAGTTTGACTCCGTGCTGTTTCTGAAACGCTTCCTGAACCCGCGGGCGGAGTTCGTTGATGCCCGTCATATCGCACTCGTTGAATGTCGTAAGGATGGCGGCCGTCTGCTGCGCCATGACGAGCTGGGCCGCTATTTTGCGCCGCAGGGGGGAGAGCTTCTTCCGGGAAATGCGTCCGCCGGACGCTTGGACCAGCGCGGGCTTTTCCACCGCCGGCGCCGCGACTGCCATTTCCACGGGAGGCGGCGGGGCGGCCTTTTTCTCCTTTTTCTCCGCCTGGGGTGGCGGCGGCTGCGGCGGTTTCGGCGGTTCGGGCTGCGAAGGGACGCTCCCTTCCTCGATCGTGGCCACCACCTCGCCGATCTTGACCTCCTGGCCTTCCGCCGCGCGAATCTTCAAGGTCCCAGCCGCTTCGGCGGCGATTTCCGTTGAAACCTTGTCGGTCTCGAGAGTCAGGAGGAGATCGCCGGATTTGACGGCATCCCCATCCTTCTTGTGCCATACGGAAATGAGGCCGCTCGTGATGGATTCGCCGACAGAGGGGATTTTGACTTCAACGCTCATAAGGGGAAATAAGAACTTTCTTCTAGTTCAAAAACCGCGCTTTGTAAAAGAGCGAAATGACGGACGCCACCTTACCACCCAAGGGAGACCGGCCAAAAGCGAATTCGAAATCCTCGAGAGTCTGGGTTGCGATTCGTTCGGCCGGAGCCATGTGCATTGCCGCGGGCGCATTCTATTGCCTCAGCTTTTTCTCGTATTTCGCCTTTTTCATCGGCGCAAGGCTCACGCATTCCGTGCCGGTCGCCCGCGCGTTTGACGCGGTGGGATCGCTCTTCCTGCTTCCGGGCAGGCTCCTGCTTTGGAAATTGCCGCTCTTCATCGCGTTCCTTCCCTCCGTCATCGTGCCGGTCAATACGGGAGCTTGGCTGCTGCTCTTTTGCATCGCGGTGCTGCTCCGCGGCAGACTCGGCGGCGCGGCGAAGTGACCGGCCCCCCCGTCACGCCATGAGCCGCAAACCGTGGGGAAGCGTCTCTCCGAAGATGGAGTCCTGCTCCTCTTCGCGCAACGTCCCCGCGCTGCGAACCAATTCCACGTAATGGGCGGGCGCATTCGCAAGATTCATCCAATCCAGGACCTGCTTTCTCGTGGATATGTCCCGATACCGGTCGCCGGTGCAACGGGCCATCTGCATGAGCGCAAAAAAGAGATCTTCTGTAGAGGCGGCCGTGCCGGCCGCCTGAAGAAGACGGCTGATCCACTTCTCGACCGCTTCCGCCGGCGCAAGCGTGTTGAGCGGGCCAACCATCGGCACGCGCGCGCCCAGGCGTCCGAGCGTCCAGAGAGCCGCCCTCCGCCAGGAGGCGCCGGCGCGCCCGGTCTCGAGCAACTCGAGCAGGATTTCCGCCAGCTCGATCTTGACGGCGGCGCTCATCCATTCAAAAGCGCCGAGCATCCGCCAGATTTCGGACGCTTCGTGCGAACCGTCCAGGGGGTCGGCGGCGTGGGCCTGGCCGGGGCGCCGGACCGTCTTTCCGGAGCGCGCCTTTCTTATCGCCGCAACAAGCGGCTCCGCCAGGGCTCGCTGCTGTCCGGCGGCGAGCCCTCCCGCGACGCGGCGCCAGAGGATCCACCATTCGGCGCGGCAGAGCTCGCTCCGCTGGTGGACGACACCCTTCGAGGCGAGCTGCCACGTCCGCGCCACGCGCCAGTCATCCACGGCAAATCCGTAACCTGGACGCAGCGAGAACCCGAGAAGATTCAGCCAGCGGGCTTCATGGGCCGGGCTTCGGGCGCGCCCTTCCCCGGCGTGGATCAATTCTTCCCAAAAGTTTCTCAGCAGCGACGGCGGCCAATCGTTCCGGCCCATTCCCGCCGCGTGTTCCAGATGTTTGACGAGCGCTTCGGGCTGGGCGCCCCCGGTCGATGCGAACGCCTCGCGGATGCGCTCGCGGCACCGGGCTGCCGTCTGCTCGTCCACAAATCCCGCTTCCTCGCCGGCACGGCCTCCCGTTCGCGTGGCGGCCCGCACGTCGAATTGCAGTTTCCAGCGGCGCCCGCCTCCCGGTTCCGCGCACCAGACTTCGAGCGCTCCGATCTCCGTCAGGCGGGCGTGCAAATGAACCTGCACGGCGCCGCCTTCGTGCGTGCTGGCACGGAGCGCCGTGCGGATGGACGGCAATGCCGTCAACTGGCCGCCATCCAGCGGAACGATGTCACCGGGCTTGTCCGTGGTGCGGGCGCTCGAAACGTAAAGCGGAAATTCGGCGGGCTGGCTGACGAGCAGATCGAATTTCTTGTCGAGGAGATCGATCCCCTGCCCTTCTTCCAAGCCCGCGGGCACGAGACAGAGCGCGGCGGGCGCCTCGCCCTGTTCGACACCGATGTAGTAGGAATGCGCAAGGCCGCCAGAGATCCTGACGCCGGAGCCGCGCCTCACCATGCCGTACCGGGCCGCTCCCAGGGCCACCGCGAGATCCATGCGCTCGTTTTTCAGCACTTGGGGACGCCAATCCTTCTCCGCGAACCAGGAGGCGAGCACTTCAAGGAGTCGGTCCCGCATGAGCGGCGACTCAAATAATCCGCCATTGAAAAGGAGAACGTCGGGCCGCGCCGTGCCGGGAGCCGCCGTGAGAAACGCGGCAAGGTAACGGGTAATCGCCGGGTCGGCGGCGTAGGGCAGTCCGAATTCCTGGAATCCCGAGGCGCGTTTTGCCGGCTTCTCATCCAGAGCGACCCGTGGGAGAAAGCCATCCACGAGAAGTTTCGTGACTTCATCCCTCGTCAGTTCGATCTGGCGCGCCCCGGCCACAAGCTTCGAGCCGGGCGCGGGGACGCTGAGAGTCACGCATTCCGGCGCGTCCTGTCCGAGAAGGATTTCCTTCGCCTGGCGGCATCGTTGGATGAGGACGCTCCACTGCCTGGGTTCGAGTTTTCCGCCAAGGCGATCTTCCACGAAATGGGCAAGAGCCAGATCGAGATTGTCCCCCCCGAGAATGAGATGGTCGCCAACGGCAAATCGGTGAAAGCGGAGCCACCCTTCCTTTTCCGGTTGGACCTGGATGAGCGTAAAGTCCGAGGTGCCTCCGCCCACGTCGCAGACGAGGATCGTCTGCCCGGGAACGAGCGGCGTCTGGGCCTGCTCGCGCATCCAGGCGTAGAACGCCGCCTGGGGTTCTTCCAGGAGGACGATGCGCGAAAGTCCGGCGCGCCTCGCGGCGGCGACCGTCAACTGCCGGGCAACTTCGTCAAAGGACGCGGGGATCGTGATAACCACATCCTGTTCTTCGAGCGGATGCCCCGGATGAAGATGGTTCCACGCCAGGCGAATATGGGTAAGAAACCGGGCGCTGACCTCCGTGGGCGAGAGCTTCGTCACATCGGCACTCCCGTGCCACGGGAGCAGATCTGCCGTGCGATCGACGCCAGAGTGGCTGAGCCACGATTTGGCCGAAGCGATCAGCCGGCCCGGCACATCCGCGCCGTGGTCTCGCGCAAAGACGCCCACAAAACCGGAGGAGTTCGTTTCCCATGGCAGCCGGAGCGAGTTCTCATCGAATTCACCCGGCGCCGGCTCATAATGGAAAGAAGGGAGCGTCTCGCGCGCTTCTGTTTCTCCCGAGGCGATCAGTTGCGGCGCCGGGAAAATGCGGGTATGAAAAGTGTCACCCGGCGTCGTCTCCATGGTATCGACATAGGCGACGGCGGAGTTGGTCGTCCCCAGGTCGATGCCGACGACGAACCGGGCGGAAACGGGGGCGGACGGCTGGTGGATAATGTTCAAAAACTCTTGGAAAGAATCGAAAACTGGAACCTAAAAATATGTCACCCTCCCTGCGCGGCCTTCATCACGTCACCGCGGTTACCGCCACCGCTCCGGCAAACCTCGATTTCTATACGCGCGTTCTCGGGATGCGTCTGGTGAAAAAGACAGTGAACCAGGATGACGTATCGGCTTACCACCTCTTTTACGCGGATGCGCTCGGCAGTCCGGGCACCGAACTGACGTTCTTCGATTGGGCAGGCATCCCCCGCGTGCGGAACGGCGCCGGAGTCGTGACCGAGACGGCGCTCCGAGTGGCGGGCGGCGTCGAAACGCTCGATCTTTGGGGGGCGTGGTTCGACAAAAATGCAGTGGCACACGGGAAGGTGGAAGACGCGACTTTCCCGAGCCTCGCCTTCCAGGACGGGGAGGGCCAGCAGCTTCGTCTCCTCGCGGAGCCGCGCTCCGCCGCCAGCGCCGACGCCCATCCCTGGCGTGGAAGTCCCGTGCCGCTTGAAGCCGCAATTTTCGGCCTCGGCGGAGTCACCCTCACAGTGAGGGATATGGAACCGACGGCACGTATGCTGACGGAGGTACTCGGCTTTCGCGTGAACGCGGAGGATCCCGCGGTGTTCGAAGTCAGCCGGGGAGGTCCGGGCGCGCAATTGCGTCTGCTGGCCTCGGCAACTCCGAGCAAACAGGGCGCCGGCGGCGTTCATCACGTCGCATGGAGTGTATCCGACGTGAACGAACAGAAGGCCTGGCTGGAGCATCTCGCCGAATACGGCATCGGCACTTCGGGCCTGGTTGACCGGTTCTATTTCCAATCCCTCTACTTCCGCATTCCCGGCGGCATCCTTTTCGAGATCGCCACGGAAGGACCCGGCTTCACCGCGGACGGCGAAGACCTGGAACACCTCGGCGAACGGCTCTCGCTGCCTCCATTCCTGGAAGAGCGCCGCGCGGAGATCGAAGGCGGGCTGCGGCCGCTTGGTTAAGACCGTTGCTGCGTTCAGGATAACAAAGTGAGCGTCGCGAGACTTGCCTAATTGCATTGAATCCTGGCAGGGCAATCGCGTAAAATGCGCAGGATGCATTCGAGTGATGTTCGTGGCCAAAACTTATTTTCGCGTCTCTTTACCTACGCGCCTCGCCCTGCACCGGATTCGGAAGATGGAAAACGCTTTCGCCAGCGAAATGCGTTGGAGGATTTTTGTACAGAAGCCTTGGCTTGGTGCCTGCGTGACTCAAAGCCTTTCGCGGATCGCCTCTTCCAAGCCGATTGCTTTCAGACGCACAAATTCGAGCCCAAAACATTCGAGGTCGATACGCAACTTAGCTTTACCGGCGAAGATGGCGATGAGGAAGACGATTCTGAGAAATCCATTCGCAGCCGATTTGATCTCGTTCTCAGGTCATCCGCACCGACTTCCTTCGTAATCGTGATCGAATGCAAGGTTGCCCCTGACAAGCGTGAAAATATCGAAGAGCAGATCAAGACATACAAAGCCCTTCAAGGAGACGCCTTCAAATCCTATGTTCACAGAAGAATCTTTTTGCTTACCCCTTATGGAGAAAAATATAACGCCGATGCGCATTTGTCGTGGGATCAAGTATATGACGCGCTCGGACCTGAAGAAGTGGTGCTTCATCAATTCGGGGAATTCCTAAAAATACAACATCTAGCTAGAATGAAACTACCCTCCATCCCGCCGCTATTATCCCCGCTGAAATCAGTTGCCCCAATGCTTGCAGGTCTGGCGGCAATTTTCGAAAATCTGCGAAACGATGATGTCGGGAGAGTTATTTTCCGCAAGGAGGCAGTCGTCCCGAAGATGAATATTAACAAGGACGAGAACTATTTTTGGTATGATATTTGGTCGCGAGGGGCAAGGCCTACTTATATTGTTGGCTTCCACACTACGTTTTCGAATTCCGATCCACTTTTAATGTCCGTGCAAGTGGCCTTCGACGGGGACCGCACGTCCGAAGTTCTTTCAGGGTTCTTAAAGACATGGTTTAGAGCGTGTCATGCACTTTGATTGAAGATAGAGTTGAGCATTAGGGTGAGAAAAGCCAGCCAGTGAAGTCCTGCGAGCGTGGAGGGCAGCCTTTCGTAGTCCTTGGCGAGCCGGCGAAAGCGAGTG
>Ga0302324_100001622_pt1 | contig 54109 bp, 49 predicted proteins | sample Palsa_T0_1_FD_201949 | JGI IMG/M metagenome (GOLD analysis project Ga0302324, IMG submission 201949) | Peat permafrost microbial communities from Stordalen Mire near Abisko, Sweden - Palsa_T0_1 | ecosystem: Environmental > Terrestrial > Soil > Palsa > Peat permafrost | place: Sweden: Abisko...
CGTTTCGATCTTGATCTCGTCCGTCAAAACGATGCGGATGTGGCTCGTCCGCTTCCGGATCGGGCCAGCGCTTCCGCGCGCCTTGGGCTGCGACCGCTTCAAGGTCGGCCCCTCGCCGATGGTCGCTTCCTTCACCACCAAAAGATCGGCGCGCAAGTCCGAATTATTCTCGGCGTTGGCAATGGCGCTCTTCAAGGTCTTCTCGACCATCGCCGCCGCCTTCTTCGGGCTGAACCGGACGATGTCCAGCGCGCTGGCGACGGGCAGACCCTGGATCGCCCGGGTTACATCCCTGGCTTTGAACGCCGAGATGCGCGCGTATTTATAGGTGGATATGATCTGCATGGGATTTCCTACCGGGCGTCCACCCGGAGGCGGTCGCCGACTTTGATTTTTTCCTTGGAATCGAGATCCTGGATGACGGCGCCGGCGATTTTCTCCCGGACGTCGACGACCCTCACAAGCCCGATGCGGTCGTCACCGCGCCAGACCTGGAAAGGCATCCCGATCCGGACGCCTTGATTGGAGCCGAGATTAGCGACCACCAGCGCGAATTCCTCCTTGACGCTGATGACCATGCCGTCCGTGAGCGTCCCTGCGACCGGAGCGGTCTCGACCGCCCGCATCTTGACGCCGAGCAAGTCGCTGGCCGAACGCATCTCCGCCTCGAGGGCCATCCGCGCATCCGCGTCGGTCGTGACGGCGGTCTTGACGAAGCGGACGATGGCCTCGGACAGGCGCAGCACCTGTTCGGTGAGTTTCACCTTTTCATCCTCGAGGACGCGGATATCGCTGACCGCCTTCAGGAGGCGCTCCTCGAGTTTGCTCCTATCCCCGCCGGCATCGATGCCGAGCGCTTCCATCCGCAGCTTCAGGGCGCCGCATTCGCGACGGAAAACCTCGGCCTCGCTGTTGGAGATTGCGAGGCTGTCGGTCAGCGTCTTGATCGACTCCTGGGAGGACGCAAGCTGGCGTTTGAGCGCCACATTTTCCTGGGTCACGGCATCCAGCGTCATCTTGGCCTCGCTGAACTCGATATCCAGGTCGCCCGTGTCCCTGGCAAGAACATCAGGAGCCTTGGCGGGCTGCGCGGTCTGCTGCGCGAGCATTTGAGAGGTAATGGAAAAGCCGATCATGAGGAGGAAAAGCCGAACGCGAGCAAACGCAACGAGCCCGGCTTTGGAACGCATAGTGGTCTTATTTTGTAACCTTTGCCGTATGCGACCCGTGCTTCTTGAAGACCCGTGTGGGAGAGAATTCGCCGAGCTTGTGCCCCACCATGTTCTCGGTCACGAAGACCGAGTTGAAAATCTTGCCGTTGTGCACCAGGAACGTGTGGCCGACGAAATCGGGCGTCACGGTCGAACGCCGCGACCACGTCTTGATCGGCTTCTTCGCGCCGGACTCGACCTGCTTGTCGATCTTCTCGAGCAGGTGCATATCCACAAACGGACCTTTTTTCAGGGATCTGCCCATAAACTATTTCTTGGCTTTCCGCCGGGCGACGATGAAACGATTGCTCGGCTTGTGTTTCCTGCGTGTTTTGAAGCCTTTGGACAACTGGCCCCACGGGCTGACCGGGTGGTGGCGTCCGCCGCCGCCCTTGCTCTTTCCCTGGCCGCCGCCCATCGGATGGTCGATGGGATTCATCGCCATGCCGCGGACGTGGGGACGCCGCCCGAGCCAGCGCGTCCTGCCGGCCTTGCCGCTGACGACGTTCATGTGGTCGATATTGCCCACCTGCCCGATGGTGGCATAAGCGTTCTCGTCGATCCGGCGGATCTCCCCGGAAGGAAGCTTCACCAGCGCGTAACCGGCTTCCCGGTTATTCAGGATGGCTTGCTGGCCCGCGCCCCGGGCGATCTGCGCGCCGCGACCGGGAACTAACTCGATGTTATGGATGGCCGTGCCGAGCGGAATCGCCTTGAGCGGAAGCGCGTTGCCGATCTCCGGCGGAGCGTTCTCGCCCGCCGAGACCGTCGCTCCGATGAACAAACCGGCCGGCGCGATGATGTAACTCTTCTCCCCGTCGGGATAGGAAATGAGCGCGATACGGGCGGTTCTGTTCGGATCGTATTCGATGGCGAGCACCTCGGCTTCCACGCCGCGTCTCTTGCGTTTGAAATCGACGAGCCGGTACTTCTGCTTATGGCCTCCGCCGATGTGCCGCGAAGTCATCCGCCCGTAATGATTGCGCCCGCCGGTCTTCTTCAAGGTCTCGACGAGTTTCTTCTCCGGCTTCGCCTTGGTGATCTCGTCGAACTTCGGAAGCGTCTTGAAACGCTGCACCGGAGTCAGGGGTCTGAAAGATTTGAGAGCCATGGTCGTTTACGCGAATTTCAAACGGTTACGCGAAGTCGATCTTTTCGCCTTCCTTGAGAGTGACGATGGCCTTCTTCCAATGCGCCGCGCGGCCAAAGCCGGCATGGCGCTTGTCCCGTTTTTTCTTGCCGGCGTAGTTGCAGGTATTGACGTGGAGCACCTTTTTCTTGAAGAGGATTTCGATGGCGTTCTTGATCTGCAACTTGTTCGCGCGCGGGCTTACCCGGAAAACATATTTGTTATGCTTTTCGGTAAGAAGCGTGCTCTTTTCCGTAAGCTGCGCGGTTTGAATGAGGTCGAAGGGTTCGTTCATCGGAGCGAGATCCTCTCGGCCAGTTGGGTAAGGCCCTGGTCTGTGATGACGACTTTCTTATAGGCCAAAAGATGCTCGGTATTCACTTCTCTCGCCGTCATCAGGAGGGCGGGTCGAACGTTGCGGGCCGCGCGATACGTGGCCTCCTCGAAGGCATCCGAGACGATGAGAACCTTCTCCTCGGGCGTCTGTTCCTTGAGGAGCGAAATGAACGCCTTCGTTTTCGCTTCCTTGACCGCGAAGGCGCTGACGACAAGGACATCGCCCGCGGCGATCCTCGCCGTGAGCGCCTTGCTCAACGCCAGACGCCTGAGCGATTTGGAGACCTTCTTCGAGTAATCGCGAGGCTTCGGCCCGAAAGCCACGCCGCCCCCGACCCACACCGGCGAGGAAGCGTAACCGGCGCGCGCGCGGCCGGTGCCTTTCTGACGCCACGGCTTGCGGCCGGAAAGGTTGACGGTCGCCTTTGTCTTGGTATTGGCCGTGCCGCTGCGGCGGTTGGCTTGCAGCGCGACCACCACATCGTGAACCGCCTGCGTCCCCCTGCCGCCTTCCACCAATTCGATCTTGGCTTCCCTGGCGGCTTCGATTGTTAAAACCCGTGCGCTCATAAAATTCAGGCGGTTGCAGCGGGGGCTGCCGGCGCCGCGGGCGCCGGGTGTTTCCTCGCGGGCCGGACGACGACATAACTCCCCTTGGGGCCGGGAACGGCGCCGGTGATGAGGAGAATGTTATCGGCCTCCCGGACCTGAAGCACCTTGAGATTTTGCACGGTCACGTTTTCATCCCCCATGTGCCCGGGCATGCCCATGTTCTTCCAGACCCGGCCCGGGGTGGAACGGTTGCCAATGGCTCCGTTGCGGCGGTGCATCATCGAGCCGTGGGACATTCCCTGCCCCTCGAAATTGTGTTTCTTCATGACGCCCTGGAAGCCCTTGCCTTTCGAGTGTCCGATCACGTCCACGAACTGGCCGGCAGTGAAGACGGTGACTTTCAGGTTAATCGCATCCGCGGCCGTATCCTCTGGAAGCCTGAACTCCGCGATCCGTTTCTTTGGTTCGGAGCCGGCCTTTTTAAAGTGGCCCAGCATCGCCTTGCCCACGCGCGATTCCTTTTGGGCGTCGAACCCGACCTGCACCCCGGAGTAACCGTTGCGCTCCTGCGTCTTGAGTTGAAGGATGGCATTGCCGCCCGCCTCGATGACGGTGACAGCGGTGGCCTTCCCCTTCTCATCATAGACGCGGGTCATGCCGACTTTTTTTCCCAGGAGACCAAGAGTATTCATCGCTTCAGATCTTGATCGTGATGTCCACGCCGGCGGGAAGGTTCAGCTTTTTCAGTTCGTCCACGGTCTTGGCGGTCGGCTCGATGATGTCCAGAAGCCGTTTGTGCGTCCGAATCTCAAATTGCTCCATCGACTTCTTGTCCACGTGCGGCGACCGGTTCACGGTAAACTTCTCGATCCGCGTCGGCAGCGGAATGGGCCCCGCGACTTTCGCCCCGGTCCGCTTGGCGGTTTCGACGATTTCCGCCGAGGATTGATCGAGCATTCGAAAATCGAAGGCTTTGAGTCGGATGCGAATGCGCTGGCCGGTTGTCATAAAGAGGGGGGTTGCCGGAATCAGGATTTCTTTTGGTCGAGGACTGCCGCGAGGACTTGCGCGGGAACCTGTTCGAAATGGGAAGGCGTCATCGAGTAGGCGGCGCGCCCCTTCGAGAGGGAGCGGATGGCCGTGGCGTAGCCGAACATTTCGGCAAGCGGCACCTCGGCGTTGACGACGGTGGAAACATCTTTGCTCTCGATGCTCATGATCTTGCCCCGGCGCCGGTTGAGATCGCCCAGGATGTCGCCCTGGTACTCGTCGGGGGTGAGACATTCGACTTTCATGATGGGCTCGAGGAGGATGGCTTTTGCCTTTTTGAAGCCGTCCTTCATCGCGAAAATGGCGGCCAGCTTGAACGCGAGTTCATTGGAATCGACGTCGTGATACGAGCCGTCGATGATCTCGACGTTGACGTCGATGACCGGGTAGCCTCCGACGATGCCGTTGAGAACCGCCTCTTCGATTCCCTTTTTACACGCCGGGATGTATTCCTTGGGAATAGCCCCTCCGACGACCTTGCTCTCGATGGTCAGGCCCTTGCCGCGTTCGGCCGGGGCGACGGTGACAACGACGTGGCCGTACTGTCCGCGGCCGCCGGATTGCTTGATCAGTTTGCCTTCGCCTGTCGCTTCGGCGGTGATCGTCTCGCGATAGGCGATCTGCGGTTTGCCGGCATTCGCGTCGACCTTGAATTCGCGGAACATCCGGTCCCGGATGATTTCTAGGTGGAGTTCGCCCATTCCGGCGATGATCGTCTGGCCGGTATCGACGTTCGTGTAAACGCGGAATGTCGGGTCTTCCTCCGCGAGACGCTGCAACGCGGTGGACATCTTTTCCTGGTCAAGCTTCGTCTTCGGCTCGATCGCCATCGAGATCACGGGGTCGGGGAAGGAGGGAGGTTCGAGAAGGATGCCGTAATCCTCGGCGCAAAGCGTGTCGCCCGTGGTGATGTTCTTGATGCCGACGATGGCCGCGATGTCCCCGGAATAACAGGTGTCGATATCCGCGCGCTTGTCGGCCTGGATCTGAATGAGGCGGCTGATGCGTTCGCGTTTGTTCGTGCGGGGATTATAGACGGTGTCGCCCTTGGAAAGGGTTCCGGAATAAACGCGGAAAAAGACAAGCTTCCCGACGAAGGGATCGCTCCAGAGCTTGAAAGCGAGCGAACAGAATTCGCCGTTGTCGTCGGTGGGAGCCACCATCTCCTGGCCGGTATCGGAGTTGATGCCGACGGCGGGGGGGATATCGAGCGGGCCCGGGAGATAATCGACCACGGCATCCAAGAGGTATTGGACTCCCTTGTTCTTGAGGGCGGTGCCGCCCACGACGGGGACGAATTTATTGAGGATGGTCTGGCGCCGGATGCCGGCCTTGAGTTGTTCGGCGCTGACCGGCTTTTCCTCGAGGAAAAGCATGCCCACTTCCTCGTCGAGATCGGAGATGACGGTAACGAGATCGGCATACGCGGTCTCGACGGCCTCCTTTTCGGAGTCGGGCACGTCGGTCACCTGGTAGGTGGAACCCATCTCGTCGTCATCGGAGTAGAGGACGGCTTTCCTGTTGATGACATCGAGCTGGCCCTTGAAACCATCCTCCTTGCCGAGCGGAAGCAGGATGGGCCAGGCATTCGCGCCCAGTTTCTTGCGCATGTCGTCGATGGCATTGGCGAAGTTGGCTCCCACGCGGTCCATCTTATTGACGAAGGCGATCCGCGGCACTTTGTATTTGTTAGCCTGCCGCCAGACGGTTTCCGACTGCGGCTGCACGCCGGCCACCGCGTCGAAAACGGCTATGGCTCCATCGAGCACGCGGAGGGAGCGCTCGACTTCCGCGGTGAAATCGACGTGGCCGGGGGTATCAATGATGTTGATCCGCATCTTGATCCCTTCAAAAGTCTTGTAAACGCCCGGTTCGGGGTGCTGCATCCAGGAACAGGTCGTCGCCGCCGCGGTGATGGTGATGCCGCGCTCGCGCTCCTGCTCCATCCAATCCGTGACGGTCGTCCCGTCGTGGACTTCCCCGATCTTGTGGATCATGCCGGTGTAGAAAAGGATGCGCTCGGTGAGCGTCGTTTTGCCCGCGTCGATATGCGCGGCAATCCCGATGTTCCGGGTCCGTTCGAGCGGGAAAGCGCGATTGGGCGAGTTGGGGCTCGCGGAAACAGATTTGGCTTCGAGTGTGGCGGCGGGCATAAGAAAAATCAGGCTCCTACCATCTAAAATGAGCAAACGCGCGGTTGGCCTGGGCCATCTTGTGCGTGTCGTCGCGCTTCTTGATGGCGCTGCCCTGGCCGGACGCGGCATCCTTCAATTCGCCGGCGAGCGCATCCATCATCGGCACGTTTTTGCGGGAATGCGCGTAATTGACAATCCAGCGCATCGCGAGGGAAACCTGGCGCGAGGACGGGACTTCCATCGGCACCTGGTAGGTTGCGCCACCGACCCGGCGCGACTTGACTTCCAGCCGGGGTTTGACGTTATCCAGAGCCTTGTGCAGCGTTTCGAGGGGATCGACGGCGTCGGTTCCCTGGCGGGATTTCTCGATCGCCGTATAAACGATCCGCTCGGCCAGCGATTTCTTGCCGTCCTGCATGACCGTGCTGATCAACTGCGCGACGACCGGGCTGCCGTAACGGCCATCCACCTTCGCGATTTTCTTATAAACTTTTCGCCGCCGGGACATATTCTATTTCTTTTTCTTCTCTGGGGCGGCCTCGCCGGCGGCCTTCGGGCGCTTCGCTCCGTATTTGGAGCGGCTGCGGCGTCTGCCGTCCACCCCGAGGCTGTCGAGAGTGCCTCTGACGATATGATAACGAACACCCGGCAAATCCTTCACGCGGCCGCCGCGGACGAGGACGATGGAGTGTTCCTGCAAATTGTGGCCTTCGCCGGGAATGTAGGCGATGACTTCCTGCCCGTTGGTCAGGCGCACCTTGGCAACTTTGCGCAACGCGGAATTCGGCTTCTTCGGCGTGCGCGTCATGACCTGGACGCACACCCCGCGCCGTTGCGGGCAATTGTTGAGCGCCGGTGATTTTGATTTCACCGTCACTTTCTTGCGTCCCTTTCGGACAAGCTGGTTGATCGTCGGCATTACAAAAAATTGTCTCCCTTCTCCGTCTTCGGGAGACTAAAAACCCGCTTCCGACAGGCATCTTGCCTTGAGGATGCGGGGAAGCGAACTATAGGAACATCCGGAGTTCGCGCAAGTTTATTTTTTACGGAAACGCCCGTGGCGTAAGACTTTCTTTCTAAACCCGAATGGCTCGGCGCGCAAGAGAGGATTTTTTTCGCAACGGGCATTCCCTGAAGGCTTGCGAAAAAGGCGGGAAAGGTCAGCATTCGTCCTTTTGCCGATTTTCATGTTCGAACTCATCCTCAATGACCCCGATTCGCGAGCGCGCCGGGGCCGTCTCGCCACCAGGCATGGACTCATCCAAACACCGGTCTTCATGCCGGTCGGCACGCAGGGAAGCGTGAAGGCGATGAGCTCGCGGGAACTGAGGGAAATCGGCGCGCAGGTGATATTGGGAAACAGCTACCATCTTTTTGTCCGGCCGGGGCTGGAGGTGATCCGCGGCTTCGGCGGTTTGCACCGTTTCATGGCGTGGAATGGGCCGATCTTGACGGATAGCGGCGGATTCCAGGTCTTCTCGCTGGCGAAGCTTCGCAAGATCACCGAGGACGGGGTGCATTTCCAGAATCACCTCGACGGAGCCTCCTGTTTCATCGGCCCCGAGGTGGCCATGGAAATCCAGGCAACGCTCGGCTCGGATATCGCGATGGCGTTCGACGAGTGCCCGCCTTTCCCGTGCGAGCGCGAATACGCCTCGGCGAGCATGGAGCGGACTCTCCGGTGGGCGCTGCGCTGCAAGGAAGCCAACGGCCGCGTGGAAGCCAACGAGCGCGTTGGAGCCGGCAGCCGCCCAATGCTGTTCGGAATCGTGCAAGGATCCATTTTCCCCGACTTGCGCAAGGCGGGCGCCGAAGCTTTGGCAGGGATGGATTTCGACGGTTATGCCGTCGGCGGCGTGAGCGTGGGCGAACCGGAAGCCGAGATGATGCGCGCGGTCGAAAACAGCGAGCCGTGGCTGCCGGCGGGCAAACCGCGCTACGCGATGGGGCTTGGAACGCCGCCGCAACTGGTCGAACTGGTGGCGCGCGGCATCGATATGTTCGACTGCGTGCTGCCCACGCGCCTGGCCCGCAACGGCACGGCGTTCACCGAAAGCGGCACCATCAACCTGAAGAACAGCCCGTTCGCCACCGACCAGGGGCCGATCGAAGCCGGATGCGCCTGTCCGGCCTGCGCGGATTTCAGCCGGGGTTACATCCGGCACTTGATCAAAGCCGAAGAGATACTCGGGCTGCGGCTGGTAACCCTGCACAACCTGCACTTCTACCTAAACCTGATGTCGCGCATCCGCGTAGCCCTGGAAACCGGGACCTTCGGCGCGTTCCGAACGCGGTTCGTGGCCGGCTACAAAACGAGAGAGGACCCCGGGAAAGAATGCTAAGGTGCCCGCGATGCAGTTCAGGACTTACACGGGCGGGATTTTCGATACCAACTGCTATTATATCGAGAACGGCGCGCGCTCGATCTTGATCGACGCGCCGCAGGGATCTGCCGATTGGCTCAAAGCGAAGGGCCTTCCAGTGGCTCTGCTCCTGCTCACCCACGGCCATATAGACCACGTCACCGATGCGGCGCAGGTTAAACGCGAGCACGGATGCCCGGTCGGCTATCATCCCGATGGGATTCGCATGCTGACGGAGAAAAACTTTCTCAGGAATTTCGGATTCGACTTCGAGGTCGATCGGGTCGTGGCGGATTTCCCCGTCACCGAGACCGAGTCCAAACAGTTCGAAGGAATCGAGTTCCAGGTGCTCGAAGTGCCGGGGCACTGCCCGGGGAGCGTCTGCTTTTTCTCGAAGGCGGACCGTCTCCTCTTCGGCGGGGATGTTCTTTTTGCCGGAGGGGTCGGGCGGTGGGACTTGCCGGGAGGGGATCGCGACCTGCTCTTTTCGGGCATCAAAAACAAGGTTCTGCCGCTCGGTGATGATGTGACTGTCCTTTCGGGCCACGGGCCTCCGACGACGATCGGGCGGGAGCGGCGGACGAATCCGTTTCTGACTGGCGAAGTGGGTTAAGTCACATCCTGTCGGGGACCCCGATTCCGAGGAGACTCAAGCCCCTTTGCAGGACGGTTGCGGTGCATTCGCAAAGCACCAGGCGGCTCCTTTGCGTTACGCCCGTGGATTTCAATACCGGACACGCTTCGTAGAAAGTGTGGAAGGCGTTTGCCAATTCGTAAAGGTAGTTGGCGAGCAGGTTGGGACGGAAGTCGTGGAGAACTTGCGGAACTGTTTCGCCGAACTGAAAGAGCTTTTTCACCAGCGCGAGTTCGGCGGGCTCGGTAAATTCGTATTCCGTGGAGGCGGGCGCCGCTTCTTCCAGGCCGCTCGCTTCCGCCTTCCGAAAAATGGATTGGATGCGGACATAGGCATTCTGGAGATAGGGCGCGGTGTTCCCCTGGAAGGAGAGCATTTTCTCCCAGGAAAATGTGTAGTCGCTCATCCTGTACTGGGAAAGCTCGGCGTATTTGACCGCGCCGATCCCGATGACGCGCGCGATCTCCTCCTTCTCGGCTCGGGGCAGGCCGGGATTCTTTTCTTCGACGATCTTACCCGCCCGCTCGCAAGCTTCCATCAGCAAACCGCGCAACGGCACATTCTCTCCGGACCGCGTTTTCATGAGTTTGCGATCCTCGCCAAGGATGCTGCCAAAGGGGATGTGCCTGGCGGCGCAGGGAATGCCCATCTTCGCGGCGGCGGCGAAGACCTGTTTGAAATGGAGTTGCTGCGGCGCGCCGACGACATACCAGAGGCGATCGCGCCGCAACTTCTGGACGCGATACTCGATGGTGGCCAGATCGGTGGTGGCATACAGGAAGCCCCCGTCGCTCTTGCGGATAAGGCATGGATCGTCGCGCAGGACGGGGTCATCCGGGAAAAAGACGCAGACGGCGCCCTGGCTGATTTCGGCGACGCCGGTTTGAAGGAGCCGCTCGACGAGCGGCTCGAGGGCGTCATTATAAAAGCTCTCGCCGAGCCAATGGTCGAAACGGATTTCGAGCAGATCATATATTTCCTCGAAGGAATGCCGGGACCATTCGACGCAGCAACTCCACAATTCCCGGTTCTCCGGGTCGCCGCGCTGGAGTTTCACGAGTTCATCCCGGCAGGCTTGCAGGACGGCGGAGTCCTCCGCAGCCAGGGTATCTACCTTGCGGTAGAGGCGCACGAGTTCAACGACCGGGTCGTTGGCGAGGGCAGCGTCGTCGTTGAAATTTTTGAGGCCGTAGATGATCTTGCCGAACTGCGTTCCCCAATCGCCTACATGATTATCGGTGACGACGTCGTGCCCGAGAAAGCGCGCGATGCGGGCGAGCGCATCGCCGAGTATCGTGCCCCGGATGTGGCCGACGTGCATCGGCTTGGCGATATTCGGGCTGCTAAAGTCGATGAGGATTTTCCACGGTTCCGGGACGAGCGGCGTCCCGAGCCGCGGATCGGTGACCAGGACCGCAAAATGCCGGGAAAGGAAATCCGCGCGCAGGCGGAAGTTGATAAACCCCGCGCCTGCCATCTCGGGCGGCTCGCAGATGTCCGCCACGTCGAGACGCGCGATAATATCGGCCGCAATCTGCCTCGGATTTGCCCGGCGGCTCTTCGCGAGCAGCATGGCCACATTGGTCTGGTAATCGCCGAAGCGGGCGTCCGTGGCGGCGGTGACCTCGGGAGCAAGCTCGGCGGATTCGCCCAAGGCGGCGCGAAGCCTCTCTTCAAGAAGAGAGAGAATAGTCTGCACTACACAGCCCTACGCCTTGCCCGGAGCGGAGTCCCGGAAAATGGCAAGGATGTCCGGGGCGCCGCCGGCGCTGGCAAGGCGGTCGCGGACGCCGCGATCGTTGAGAAACTTCGCTATGGCCGCCAGGGTGCGGAGATGGGTTTGAAACTGGTCCTTCGGAACGATGAAAAGGACGATAAATTTCACGGGGGCGTTATCGAGGGAATCGAATTCGATGCCGGCGGTCGATCTGCCAAAGGCCGCGACCACCTCGGAGACGCGGTCGGACGAAGCATGCGGAATGGCGATGCCGAAGCCGATGCCAGTGCTCATGGTTTCCTCCCGGGCGCGCAAGGCGTCAAGGATCGTGTCGCGGTCTCCGGCTTTGATTTTCCCCAGCTTGAGAAGGACGTCGATCAACTCGACAATCGCCGACCACCGCTCGGTAGCCTTCATCTCAGGAACGATCTGATCTACCGTCAATAAGTTTCCCAAAGTCATGCAATTGCCTCGCGGCGTTGGCGAATGTAGCAATGCCTTCCGCTTTGACAAGCGTGTTTTGTGGCGGAGCGGATTTTGGAATTTAATGGCGGGGCGCCGGGGAGTTGGTATAAAGCGGACGGATGAAGATATTGATGGCGGGCAGTGAGATGGCGCCGCTGGCGCGATCCGGAGGGCTCGGAGACGTTTTGGAGGCGCTCCCGGCCGAATTGAACAAGCTGGGGCACGAGGTCAGCGTGGCGCTCCCATTTTACCGCGGCATCCGGGAGAACCCGGCGTTGAACATCAAGAGCACCGGGGTGGAGGTGACCATCCAGGTGGGAGCCAAGCGGCTGGACGCCGAGATCATGGAGTGCGTGGCTCCCAATGGCGTCCAGGTATTCCTGGTCCGGCGCGACGAGTATTTCGACCGATCGAGTCTTTACGGGACCGGCGGCCGGGATTACGACGACAACGCGGAGCGATTCATCTATTTCACGAAGGCGGTCATCGAGCTGGCGGCCCGGATGACGCCCGCGCCCGAATTCCTCCACTTGCACGATTGGCAGACGGCGCTGGCCCCGGTTTTCATCCGGGAAAGAAGGCTTCCTTTTCACACGGTGCTGACGATTCACAACCTGGCTTACCAGGGCAGCTTCTGGGGAGTGGATTTCGGCCTCACAAACCTCCCGGGTTCCTACTTTTCGGCGCAGGGCGTGGAATTTTACGGGCGGCTGAATTTTTTGAAAGGCGGGATCCTTTTCGCCGATGCGATCACAACGGTGAGCGAGACTTACGCCCGCGACATTCAGACGCCGGAATTCGGCGTCGGGCTGGATACCGTCATGCGGGAAAACGCGGGACGGCTCACGGGTATCTTGAATGGGGTCGATTACACTGCTTGGAACCCGGCCACGGACAGGCACATTCCCAAAAACTACGGCCCGGATGCGCTCGAGGGAAAGCGCGCTTGCCGCGAGGCGCTCGTCAAGGAATTCGCCTTCCCGGCCAGGCCGGCCGGGCCGGTTTTCGCGATGGTCACGCGGCTCGCCGAACAGAAGGGAATCGATCTGCTGCTGCCGCTGCTGGACCGCTTGCTGGCGGACGATGTGCGCCTGGTGATCCTGGGCGAAGGCGATTTCAGCTACGAACGCGAGTTGATGATCGCCGTGAAGCGGCACAAAGGAAAATTCGCGTTTAGAAATGGATTCGACGACCGGTCGGCTCACCTCATCGAGGCGGGCTCGGACATCATCCTGATCCCTTCGCATTTCGAGCCGTGCGGCTTGACGGCGATGTATAGTTTAAGGTACGGGACGATCCCGCTCGCGCGAGCCACGGGAGGCATTTACCAGATCGTCCAGGACTACGATCCGACGACGGGGGCGGGAAACGGATTTCTCTTTTTCAATTACTCGCTGGAGGCGTTTTGGGACGCCATAGGCCGTTCCAAGAAAATTTTCGCCGATAAGGAGACATGGACGCCCTTGATGAATCGGGCGATGAACTGCGATTTTTCGTGGAAGTCCGCGGTAAGGGAGTACGAAAAGGTGTACGAATCGATTTCGCGCAAGAAGCGTCTTCTTCAGGAAAACGCGACATCCTTGCCGGGGTCGGTCTCGTAATCGAGCTCCAGACGGTCCGTCGTGTAGGGAGAGATGACATCCGCGATGTATTTCATGTGGATGGGATCCTCCATGTAATCGGCCATCTTGTCGGTGCTTTCAAAATCGACCGCGATGAAGAAAGGCCATTCCCCCGCAGGGTCGATCTGTTTGCCGCATTTGATGCTGAGGACTTCGGGGATTTTCAAGAGACTCATCCGCGTGTTGAGCATCATGTCTTCCAGTTTGCCGGGGGTGACCTCCGGCTTGAGCTTGAACAGGACGATGTGGTGAACCATTGCGCGAGATGTGTTTTAGGCAGTGGCGGTGCGCGAGGCAAGGAATAATCGGGCCAAAATAACGCCGGACACTCCTCCCAAGCAGAGGTGGAAGGAAGCAGGATGAAAGCCACATCCGGAACAAAAAGGCGCGTGCGTTCGCGTCAATTTTCCCCACAAATCCCAAGCGCGCCGAAGCGGGAAGTCTTACTGTTGGAAAATGGCATTTTACGATCGAGCCGATGCCGGGTGGCAGTTGGCGCAGGCGCTGGCCTCGCTGAAAGGAAGAGAGGATGTTGTCGTCCTTGCCATACCGCGCGGGGGCGTCGCCGTCGGCTGCGAAGTCGCGCGCGGCCTCCATGCCCCGCTCGATGTGTGCCTGGCGCACAAAATCGGCGCTCCGGAAAATCCGGAATTCGCGATCGGCTCGGTCGATTCCCTGGGGGAACTCGTGCTCGATTACGAATCCATCGCCGCGCTGGGAATCTCCGACGGGTATATTGCCGGTGAAGTGGAACGCCAGCGGGTCGAATTGGCGCGGCGGCTGGCGCAGTATCGGGAAAACCTGCCGGAGGTTGACGTGGCGGACAAGACCGTCGTGGTAGTCGATGACGGCCTGGCCACGGGCGCGACCGCGCTGGCCGCGCTGAAGTCCCTCGGGAAGGCGCACCCGGCAATCCTCATCCTCGCGGCGCCGGTCGCTTCGGCGCAGGCCATCGCGCGGGTCTCGGGGGAGGCGGGGGAGATCGTGGTGCTTTACGCGCCCTCCAGTTTTGGCGCGGTAGGGCAATTCTATGAAAACTTCGGCCAGGTGAGCGATGAGGAAGTGCTCGACCTCATGCGGCGCGCGCGAAGCCAATGAACGGGAGGGAGGCGGGCCAACGCCTCTGGTTTTTTCCCTTGATCGAAGGATGCAAGCCGGGATATTGCGCCAAATGGAACAGCTTCAATTACTCGGGGTGGCGCTTGGGCTGGCCAGCCTTTCAGGCATCAACCTTTACTTGACGGTCTTTGTCACCGGACTCTCGATTCAACAGCACTGGATCCACCTCGCGCCCCAATATGCCGGCCTCACTGTCCTCGGGCATCCCGCGATCGTCGCGATCGCCGGGGCGCTCTATTTTATCCAGTTCTTCGCGGACAAGGTGCCGTGGGTCGATTCCCTGTGGGATTCGATTCACACCGTCATCCGTCCGATCGGCGGCGCCCTGCTTGCGATCCGCGTTCTCGGGCCGGTAAATCCCGTGTTCGACGTGATCGTCGCCCTCATCGCGGGCGGCGTCACTCTCATGACCCATGGCGTCAAAGCCGGCACCCGCCTCGTCGCGAACGCTTCTCCCGAACCGTTTTCAAACATCGCCCTGAGCGTGACCGAAGACGCGAGCGTGATCGGCGGCCTGGCGCTGATTCACTACAATCCCATTCTGGCGCTCGCTTTTTTTGTCCTGGTGCTTGTGGGCATCTGCTACTTCGCGCCAAAGATAGCGCGGACCCTTCGCGTGAAGCTCTGGCTCATCTGGAAAAAATTAAACGCTCCGGCGAGCAATGGCGTCGAAGCCCAATTGCCGCAGGAACTGCCGGCCGACTTCGATATGATGTTCCACCGGCTGAACGTCATCGGAGAACGCGTCCTCTGGGCGGTGCCGTGCGTCAGCGCGGCGTCGCGATCCATCCCCGGAAACCTTTTCGGATATTTGATCGCAACCGTCGAGGCGCCGAAGGAAATCCACTTTGTCGCAAGACGCGGTCTGGCGTCGTTTGCGAAGACATTTGATATCGCGAACTACAAGGCGTCGCGGGAAGCGAGATTCCTGAGCGAAAATCTCGTCATCTACAGTGTGGACAAGAGGCCGAAGCTCGTCTTTCTGCTGGATAGAACGCGCGCTCCCGCCGTCAAGCGGATGGTGGAATCCATCCAGCAGCGCCTGGCGGAGGACGCGCCCCGCGCGGAGAGGCATTCGCCGGAGTTGGCGCAAGCCGCGCCGTAAGCTTAACGCTTGAGCCGCGGCCCTTTGTCTCTTAGGTTGTCAGTCCCATGAATGATACGAAGCAGCAGTATGCGCATCCCGAAGTGCTCGTCGGCACGGAATGGCTTGCGGAACACGGCGCCGAAGTCCGGATTATCGAAAGCAACGAGGACGTGTTGCTTTACGGCACGGGGCACATTCCGGGCGCGGTGCATATCGACTGGCGCGACGATCTGCAAGACCATCTCATCCGCGACTACGTCTCGCCGGAGGGCTTTGCCGAACTCAGCGAACGCAACGGCATAACGCCGGAAACGACGTGCGTCTTCTACGGAGACAAATCGAATTGGTGGGCCTGCTACGCGCTCTGGGCTTTCCAATTGTTCGGTCATAAAAATGTCAAAATCCTCAACGGCGGCCGGGACAAATGGATAGCCGAGGGGCGTCCCCTCACCCGCGACAAGGCATCCTATCCGCGCACCCATTACCCCGTCCCGGCGCGGCGGCGTGACAACGAAATCCGCGCGTTCTATGATGACGCGCTCGCGCAGAGCCGGGGGAAAAAGCCGCTCGTGGACGTGCGCTCCCCAGGTGAATTCAAAGGCGATATAACCCACATGCCGGAATATCCGCAGGAGGGGGTCCTGCGCGGCGGACACATCCCCGGCGCAAAGAGCGTGCCTTGGAAAAGGGCCGCCAATGACGACGGCCCCCCCCCCCGCCCCCACGACCTGAAGAAGATCTACGAGGAAGAAATCGGGTTGAGAAAAGAGGACGCCATCATCGCTTATTGCCGGATCGGCGAGCGTTCCAGCCATACGTGGTTCGTCCTCACCTATCTCCTGGGGTATCCCGCCGTGCGCAATTACGACGGGTCCTGGACCGAATGGGGCAACCGGGTGAGATCGCCCATCGAACGAAGCTAGGGCTTCCCGCATGGATGTTCCGATCCAGTATCCGCAAAAACTCCAGAGCATCATAGGCCTCTTCGAATCGCTGCCCGACGAAGAGAAGCGCGAACTCCTCATCGACTATGCGGAGCGGGCCGCGCGCTGCGAACCCAAGGAGGGCGAGGCATTCGACCTCGAGGATATCCGCAAGGATGAAGAGTGCACGGACACCGTGGGCGTCTTTCTGAAAGTGGATGGCGAAGAGCGCGCCCATTTCCGCATTTCGCTCGGGCCCCAAGTGCAGACGCTTACCAGGGCGATGACATCCATCCTTTGCAAAGGCCTGGAGAATTGCAGGCTGTCCGAGATTTTCGATCTTCCCGCGGACTTCGTTCCGAAAATCGTCGGCGGCCAGCTCGTGCGGATTCGCAGCCAGACGGTCTATTACATCCTCACGAGGATAAAGAGCATCTGCAAGGTGTACATGAACCGGCAAAGGGCGGCGGGCTGAAGAGGGCATCCAAGAGGAACAGCTATTTCGCCCCTCTCCGATCCAGCCGTTTCAGCCGCCTTGGTGCGCATCGACGGCGTCACGAAATCCTTCGGGGATAAAGTCGCGCTCAAGGAGATCTCTTTCTCGGTCCCATCCGGTCAAATCTGTGGGTTGCTCGGTCCAAATGGCGCCGGCAAAACGACTTTGTTCAGACTCCTGATGGGGATTCTAAAGGCAACGCAGGGAGTGTTGCTCGTCGATGGCCAGGACGTGTTCGAGAAACGGGTCGAAGTGAAACGGTTGATTGGTTTTCTGCCGGATGAGCCGGTTTTCTATTCCTATTTATCCGGGCGGGAAATACTCGAGCTAAGCGCGGCCATGCATGGCCTGGACGTGCAGGCAACGATAAATCGAATCGCGTCGCTCATCGCCAAACTACGTCTTGCCGAGGATATCAACAAGTACGCCGAGGATTATTCGCGAGGGATGAAGAAGAAGCTCGGGCTGCTTCTGGCCATGCTGCACGAGCCGAAGCTCCTGATTCTCGATGAGCCCACCAACGGCCTCGATGTCGAATCGACCCATCTCTTTTATGATCTCATCCTCGATGAAGCCAAGCAGGGGACGACCGTCCTTTTTTCGACCCATTTGATGGATCATGTGACGAAGCTTTGCTCCCACGCGGTGATCATTAACGAGGGGACGGTTGTCGCGAAAGGATCGTTGGATGAACTCCGCTCGACGTTTGGCGAAGCCACTCTCGAGGACATCTTTCTGAAACTGACCGCCAGGCCGCCGCAGACATGAACAGCGAGCCGCGCAGCCCGCCTGGTTTTTGGCGCACCGTCCGGCTGCTTCTCGGCGCGGCGAGGAAGCGAGCCACCGGCCGGCAAAAGCGCCAACAAGAGTTGCTTCGCCATCGCACGCGGAAAAAATCATTTGGCTGGTCCGGGCTCGGCCTCGTCGCGGCTATTGCCCTGATGGCATTACTCCACGCCGCAGCGGTGTTTGTCACCTACACTGCCGTTGTTTCCGGCGAGCGCATGGAAGCCGAACGGCAAGGGAAGGTGGTGGTGAGTCCCTGGTTTCGATACCAGGTGCGAAATATTGAAAGATCAACCTCGGGGCTTTCGTTGGAAACCCTTTGCCGCACGGAGGCTGGCCGTATCGCGCGCGAGACCGGCGGCTCGGAAAAAGAGAACGAAAAAAGGCTTCGCGACGCCGTCGCGGCGCATGGAAGCGGCGCTTTGATCGCTGAGAATGTCGCCGCTCCCGGTTTGACCGCGTTGCCGCGAGCCGGAGGGTTGCCCGCGATGATGGGTTCCATCGTGCTCATTTGGTGGGGAGTGATGCTCGTCTGCCAGGGAGAAGGCCTGGAACTTGACCTCCAGCGCCGGAGGCATCCGATGTGGGAATGGTTGTTTACCCACCCCGTGGCGCCGGGAGCAATCTTCCTGGCTGAAATGCTCTCCCCCGTCGCGGCAAATCCCATTTACTTTAGCGCTCCTTTGTTTGCGGGCCTTTTGTATGGGTTCATCTACGGACTGAGGCTTGGCATCCTCGCGGCACTTCTCATCGGCATACCCATTTCCGTAGCCGCGGCCTGCCTGGGAAAGGCGCTCGAGATCGGGATCATCCTTCGGTTTTCACCGCGTTCACGAGGAGCGATGATCGGTTTCATAAGCTGGCTCGGCTATGCCTCGATGATGCTGTTCCTCGTCGGCGCGGCTTCGATGTCCAGGATCGCCCCGGCGATCGGCAAGCTTCTCGAGCCTCTCGCCCTGTTCCCATGGCCCTGGTTGGGGCTGTTCCTTGGCGCGCGGCCAGATGGCTCCTTTTCCTTTCTTTCGGGAATGCTCGGCTGCTGGACCGTCGCCGGCATCACGATGGCGGGAGCAGTCTGGTTCAGTGTCTGGGGCGCGCAACAGGGTCTTGGCGGGAACTTCGGACGGGCGGATTCCTCGCCGCCGGTGGCAACTTCGGACCGATCGCGCTTTGCGAGGCAGCCCCTCTATCGCAAGGAGTTTTTATGGTTCATCAGAGACCGCAGCGCCATCGTTCAGACGATTCTTATTCCGCTCACCATTGCCGGCGTTCAGCTCTTTAACATGCGAAGGCTTCTTCAGGAGGCCCAGAATTCGTGGAACTACCTTTGCGGCGCGGCGATACTGTTCGGCACCTACTTCCTTTGGATTCTGGGGCCGCGATCGCTTGCTTCCGAAGGCGCCGCCCTCTGGCTGACCCTGACCTGGCCGCACGGCATGGAGGGCCTTCTAAAAGCAAAAGCCCGGCTTTGGTGGATTATCGCCACTGTCATCGTCTCACTGATTCTTGCCTACTCGGCATTTCTCTTTCCAACCGAGTCCTGGAAAATTTTGCTCGCGGGACTCGGCTGGGTTGTCTTTGGCCGAACCATGGCCGAAAAAACAGTGACTCTGGTTACCGTTACCTCTTCATCTGGAGAACCGGAGCGTATTCCCTGGCAGCGTCGTTGGGCCGCCTCCCTCGGGATGATGACGTTTGCCATCGGCATGTTAACCCAGCAATGGCACATCGCCATCGTGGGAATTGTTTACTCGTATATGACTGCCGCCGCAATGTGGGAAAATCTGCGGGCCCGCCTGCCGTATCTTTATGATCCGTGGTCGGAAAAGCTCCCGCCTCCGCCCACCCTGATGCATGCCATGATCGCGATCAGCATCCTGGTGGAAGGAGGCGCACTCTTGACCGGTCTGGCGATGATTTGGGTTAAGCGCGAAAACATCGCCGTGTTGCAAATCGTGATCTACGGCCTCTGCGCCGTCCTCGTTTCCCTCGGTTTGTCGAACTTTCTGAGCAATCGCGGCGTTTCTCTGAAAGATGTCTGGTGTTGGGGCGCGAGCGGAAGTTCCGCCGGGCAATCGGAGCCGTGGTTTTGCGGCGATGGAAGCCGGGGGAGCGCTTTCCTTCTATCTCTCCTGATGGGCGCTTCTGGAGGGTTGGCACTCGGGTTGTTCGGGCGCGGTTACCTCGCGGCATTGCTTCATTTTCCGGCTGCCGCCGAAATGATCCACAAATCCCAGGCTCAAATGGCAAAAATCCCGGGTCTGGAGGCATCGTATGCCGTCATGGCGGTGGCTTTTGCCCCGTTTGCGGAGGAGTATCTTTTCCGCGGGCTGCTTTTCAGGGCGTTGGATCGTGAGTGGGGCGGTTGGCGCGCAATCATTGGCAGCGCGGCTTTTTTCGCGATCTATCACTCTCCGCTCTCCTGGTTGCCGGTTGGTTTGGTGGGCATCGCCAACGCACTCCTGTTTAAGAACACCGGCCGGCTCGCGCCGGCGGTCCTCCTGCACATGGTTTATAATACTGTGGTCCTGATGCCGCGGTGATTGGCAACGGGGCCTTCGGCAAGCTCTCTCCAAAGTTATGTCGCGCGCAATTGCTAGGAAGCGGAAGAATCCAAGGCCAGTCCACTGACGAGTAGCGCTGCAAGAATGACTTCGCGGTCATCGTCGGTGAAAATGCTTACGCGACCACCGCTCGGGTAAACGTGCGCATGGTCCGGAGTCGGAACGCGATATTCGCGACCATCGGCAACGCGGATGCTAAATGGGACAAACGGGTGCGCCTTGAGTCTTTCGCGAATGTCAGCCGTCATGCGTGAGCACGCTAATTGAAACGCCGCGCCCGCGCAAGACTGATACAGCATCGTGGTGACACTGACTCCAGCCAACTGCTTCTGCGTCAATGACAAGCAGACTGTCAACCCTTTCCCAATCTCACTCCGCCCGCGGGTTCTATGTGGACCAGCACGTCGACGATGGACGGGTTGGACTTCCGGACGGCGTCCTTGACCTCATGCGCGATGCGATGCCCGTCTCGGACGGAAATGTCGGCATCGACTCCGGCGTGCAGATCGACATAGAAGGCAAGACCCATCTTTCGGATCCGGCATTGCTCGACTTCGGCGACGCCGGGCACGCCGGCGGCCACCCTGCGCACGAGGGCATCCATCTCCTTGGAAGGAGCCGTATCCATCACCTCGGAGAGGGCGGGCGCGAATAACCTGTATCCGTTCGAAGCGATGAGGGCGCAGGCAAAGAGAGCGGCCCAGTTATCCGCGCTCGCGTAGCGGGGGCCGCCGATGAGAGCGATGGAAATGCCGATAAACGCAGCCGCCGAAGTCAACGCGTCGCTCCTGTGGTGCCACGCATCCGCCTTCACCGCCGTGCTCTGGGTCTTCTCTCCGACGCGGACGACAAACCGGTAAAGCAATTCCTTGATCAGTATGACCGTGATGAGAACGAACAGGGTGAAGGCAGCGGGCGGATGGTGGGCGGTGGAAATCTTGCGAACGCTCTGGACAGCCAGGCCGAGCGCGGCGCCGATGACCGACAGCGAGACAATGATGCCCGCGATCGGCTCGGCTTTTCCATGGCCGTACGGATGGCCGTCGTCCGGCGGTTTCGCGGCAAGCTTCAAGCCGGCCCAGGTTACGATCGACCCCGCGATATCCAGCGTGGACTCGATCCCGTCGGCGATGAGAACGTAGGAGTGTCCGATGATCCCGGACGCAATCTTGACGACGGCCAGCGTGGCGTTCGCGAGCATGCCCGCGAAGACAGTCCGCCTGCCCGACGCCAGGTTGTCGGCGACGGCATCCGATAGAGCATTACCCTTCACTGGAAGACTCGATTTATTCACGAAATTTTTGGGCAGTTCCCGCACCGGATGAGGGTGCGCCAAAAATCGGGAATCGAAAACCCAAATTTCGCCATTCCCGCTTCATAAATGAATGGGTATGGTCTTGCGGGGATGGAGAGAGAAGCGACCATTTTGAACAAACTCGGCCTGCATGCGCGCCCCGCCTCCGAGTTCGTCCGCTGCGCGCGCACCTTCAAGTCGGTCATCCACATTCGCAAGGGCGGCGAAACCTATTCGGCGGCGAGCATACTGGACATCTTGAGCGCCAACCTCGATTGCGGCGCGACGATGATCATCCAGGCCGAGGGGCCGGATGCCGAAGAAGCGCTCGAACGGCTCGGCGCGCTCCTGGAAGAATTCAGAGTCCAGGAGGAATGACCGCCGGGATCCTCTGCGGCCGATCCTATTCGTGCGAAGCCTTCCTTAGCCGCTCCATGATCGCGGCCCCCAGACCGGTCTCCGGCACCTCCTCGGCAAGGATCAGATCCAGTCCAGCCTCGTCCAAACGGCGCATCGCCGCGAAAAGGCGCGCGGCCGCCTCGCGCAAATCGTGCCTTTCGCTGAGGACCTCCACCTTCTCGAACGGCGCCGGCGACGAGCGCGGCTGCCATGCGAGAAGTCCGCACCGGCCCCTGGGAGTAACACCGCGCGAATCGGCGATCACACGAAGAGGCGTGCGCGGCGCGTAATGACTCTTGAGCATGCCGGGCGCGGACAGCGGCCCGTTCTCCACATTGGCCGCGACCTCGCCGAACCCGGCAAGCATCTCCTTCGTCACCGGCCCCGTCCGCAAGAGAAAAATGCGCCGTCCCTCCACCCGCACAATCGTCGATTCCAAGCCATGAGTCGCGCGCCCTCCATCCACCACGAGCGGCGCCCGCCCCCCCAACTCCGAGACCACGTCCTCGCACGAAGTCGGGCTGATCCTGCCGAACCGGTTCGCGCTCGGAGCGGCAAGCGGCCTGCCGAACTTCTCGATGACCGCGCGAAAAACCGGATGCGCGCTCATGCGGACCGCAACCGTCGGCAAACCCGCCGTGGCGATATCCGGAATGACATTCCCGCGCGGAAGCACGAGCGTAAGCGGCCCCGGCCAAAAACGAGCAATCAGTTCATCCACCAAATCCCGATCTTCGGGTCGAATCGCGGCAACCCGCTCCAGCCACGCCATCCCGGGAAGATGAATGATGAGCGGATCAAACAAGGGCCGCTCCTTGACCTCGAATATCCTGGCCACCGCCTCGGGTTGCGTCGCATCCGCGGCAAGCCCATAAACCGTCTCCGTCGGAAGCGCGACAACATTCCCCGAGCCAAGCAGTTCCACCGCTCTCGAAACCGCCTCCGCGAGGCGTTCAGCCTTTTCCGTGCGCCCTACTACAGTGCGAAACGACATTCGTGTCGAGCGGGAAGCCACTCACAAATCAACCCTGCGCGGCCTGCTCCTGGGCCGCTCAAAAATTCTGTCGTCGCCCAAGTCCGGCATCGTACAAAGAAAGTCGATCAAAGAACTCCTGGGCGCATCACCCGGAAGCAACTCGCTTGAAATGCGGCGAGGCTCCTCTTCCGGCGAAACGCCTTCGGCGGCGGCTTCGCCCAGTTTGCGTATGAGAATTCGAGGCACGTTGGAAACAATACCAATGCCGTCATTCTTCCGCAAGCGCTCGGATGGCCATACCTGCCATACCGTCTTTCATTCGCTCGAAGGCGAGTCATCCCGAACCCTAGCGGTCGATGGGTCGGATAAGTTTCGGATCGGTGAGCTTGAAAAAAATGGAGTGCTCTGGACATTTGCCAATACGGCTTTGCTTCCATCTTTGATATTTTACTTTGTCCCCATCCAAATAGACGGAGCCATCACGCAATTTTGTCGTGCCGGTTGCGTTGGTATTGTAGGTTTCGGTACGACGGCTGCCGGTAGCAGCGTTTTCCTTGCTCCCAATATAAGTCCAGTCCGAATTCGGTTCAGCGTGCCCGTTTAGAATGGCCATCATGATATGAATAAATTCTACGGCGCCGTTGTTTTCATCAATTTGGAAACATGCCACGACATGCCAACCGCCATGTCCGTTGTGGCTCTCGCCTCCCTTGCCAATTTGGATCGTTGCTTTTACTTCAACGCCGACTTGCTGCTTGGTTGCCGGATCTTCGGCGATGAGATCGGGATAGCGTTGGTGTGAGTTGTGTTTAAAGGGAGTCAGTTGAGAGAATGCATCGCAGAGCATATTTGAAACAAGGCCGCTGTAGTTGTTACCCTGGATGTATTTTGGCAACGCTCGGGCGCCTGTCGCAATCAGGCTGGCGCTTATCTGGTGGAGAATTCGTTGTGTCTCGTTTAGCGCCGCCTCCAAATGATCGAACGTCATCGGAGGCGGTAACGGAACTGTTCGCCGGAACAACTTTGGATTGATTCTCGGACAGTCTGGAGCAACGACCTCCGCAAATGCGGCTCCAACGAACTGTGGAACTCGCCATCCCAATGCGGTGACCAGCGACTCGAGAACGCCAATGGTGAAATTTTCCCTGCCATTTTCCAAGCCGGAGAGATATTGGTACGTGATGTCGCTTGCGACTGCCAACTTTTCTTGGGAGAGGCCACGCTGTTCGCGAACTTTGCGGATGAACTTTCCTAAAACTGACCGAGCATCCATTTTGACTTGAATGCTCGCAGAAACTGTGCGAAACGTCTTTCAACTATAGTAGAAAATGAAGGTTTTTGAACTGATTCATGGCGACTGTTTGCCGTGGCTGCGAAGCCGGGAACCGCACTCGATTCATGCGGTTTGCACGGATCCGCCGTATGGGTTAATCGAGTTTTCGGAGAAAGAGATCGAAAAGTTGCGTGCTGGAAAGGGAGGCATTTGGAGGCTGCCGCCGAACATGAACGGAAGCCTCCGTGATCCGTTGCCGCGCTTCACGGTTCTGAATGAACAACAGAAACAGGCGCTGGCGGATTTTTTCCGCACATGGGGTTCGGAGGTATATCGAGTCGCCGTCCCCGGAGCGCATGTCGTGGTCGCTGGCAATTCCTACCTTCAACATTACGTCCAGAGCGGAATGCTGCGCGCTGGTTTTGAGATCAGGGGGACAATTGCCCGTCTTTATCAAAGCTTTCGCGGTGGTGATCGCCCAAAAAATGCCGAGGCCGAGTTCCCCGACGTTGGCGTTTCCCTCAAGGGGTCATACGAACCGTGGATGCTTTTTCGAAAACCGATTAGCGAGCAAACGATAGCAGCGAATCTCCGCAGATGGAAGACGGGCGGGCTCCGCATGTTGCGCGATGGAAAACCGTTTCCGGAAGTCCTGGAGAGCGGCAAGACCCCCCGTGCAGAGGAGGCGATTGCGGATCATCCCTGCCTTAAGCCGCAACATTTCATGCGAATATTGGTTCGTGCTCTGCTGCCCTTGGGAGAGGGACTCGTGCTTGATCCGTTCATGGGTGCCGGAGCGACAATTGCCGCTGCGACACGAGTCGGCTATGGCTCCATCGGAATCGAGCTGGACAAGGGTTATTTCGAACTCGCGCAGACTGCTATTCCGAAATTGGCGGCGCTGTATCCACTGTTCCTTGGTGATGTCTTGGATCGCCTCGAGACCGGTGCCCCGCAGATGACTGCACCATCCCCCGCTCAACTCACGATGTCATCGATTGAGGCGACCGATTTCACGCTTCGAGCCTGATCATCGGTCGGGGTCATTTTCTTGACGTGGGATTTGAAGGCGCCATCGCTAACGCGGGTGCGGATTTCGAGGCCGGGGGTTATTTGCTGGATTGAGTGGAGTACCTCGCCCGCGGCGTCGGTCGTGATGCTGAAACCTCGCTCCAGGGTTGCTTGCGGCGCCAACACCCGCAGCAGCCCCTCGGCGTGCCGGAGGCGCGTTTTGCGGAGGGCGATCTCGTCGCGCGTCCGTTCATAGATCTGGCGGGAGAATTGGGTGAGCTGTTGACACTTTAGCTGGACGATCTGGTCGGGGCGGTGTTGGGCAATGGCCGTATGCATGGAGAGGAGACTCTGCCTCAGTTCCGCGAGGCGCACCCTGACTTCCCGCCGCAGCGTTTCGCCGGCGAGATCGGTTCGCTGAAGAAATTCCTCGATCCGGTTTCGGGGTTCGCGGATTCCTCGCGTGGCGGCGGCCAGCCGCGCCTTCCATTCGTCGAGCCGGGCGCCGACTTTTCGCTGCAACTGAAGGGTTGTTTGCTGGAAACGCTTCTCCAACTCGGCGCTGTCGGGCGCGACGAGTTCGGCGGCGGCGCTGGGAGTGGGCGCGCGGAGGTCGGCAACGAAATCGGCGATGGTGAAGTCGATTTCGTGACCGACCGCGGAGACCACCGGGATGCTCGACCGGAAGATGGCGCGCGCGACGATCTCCTCGTTGAACGCCCACAAATCTTCCGCGCTTCCGCCGCCGCGGCAGACCACGATGACATCGACTTCGGGCAATCCCAGTTCTTCGAAGCGCTGAAATTCATCGATGGCGGAGACAATTTCTTCCGCCGCGCCGTCTCCCTGCACCCGCACCGGGTTGATGACGATGCGTATCCAGGGGGCGCGCCGGCGCAGGATGTTGAGCATGTCGCGGATTGCGGCGCCCGTGGGCGAGGTGACGATGCCGATGGCGCGCGGGAATTTCGGAAGCGGCTTTTTGCGGGCGGGGTCGAAGAGCCCTTCCGCGTCGAGCCTCTTCTTGAGGGCCTCGAATTTCGCCTGGAGGAGGCCGACGCCGGCTGCCTGGACGAGGTTGACGTTCAGTTGGTATTGGCCGCGCGCTTCGTAAACGGTGAGTTCGCCCCTGGCATGGACGAGCATGCCATCGGAGAGTTGGACTTGCCGGAGCTGGAGGTAGGGACGGTGAAAGAGGACGCAGCCGAGCTGGCATTTGTCATCTTTCAAATTGAAATATTGGTGGCCGGAAGCCTGACGCCGGTGGTTGCAGACTTCGCCCTCGACCCAGACCTGGCCGATCCCGGTTTCGAGCAATCCCCGGACAACGTGGGTCAGTTCTGTAACGGACAGGATGCGGGGGGCATCCGCGTCCTTTTGCCATAAATCTCCCGTCCCGGCTCCGCCCCCGGTCTGTCCACGAAAAAGCATGAGCGGAATTTCATGCAAAGCGCGCGGTTCGGCAAGCCCAGGGCGGGCTGGCGTTATTTCCGATACGCTTCGGCGAGGAGCGAGATGGGATGGACGACTCTTACCGCGCGTCCCGACGCGCGGATGCCTGCTTCCAATTGCACCATGCAACCGGGATTCGCGGTGGCGACGACGGATGCCTTGGTTTTGTCCAGGCAGCTCAACTTTCGCTCAAGAAGCTTTTGCGACATTTCCGGCTGGGTGATGTTGTAAACGCCGGCGCTCCCGCAGCACCATGTGGATTCAGGCAGTTCCACGAGTTGAAGTCCCGGAACGAGCTTCAGAATCTGCCTCGGCTGCCGGGTGATCTTTTGCCCGTGGCACAAGTGGCACGCCTCATGGTAGGTGACGGTTCGCGGCTTGGGAGCGCAGTCGGGCTGTTTCGCACCGATTTCCATGAGCCATTCATGGATATCCATGAGTTTCTCGGACCATTTTACGGCGCGCGCGCGGTAGAGGGCGTCCTCCCGCAATAGATGGCCGTAGTTCTTCAAATGCGAACCGCAGCCGGCGGCGTTCGTCACGATCGCGTCGAGTTCGTCGATGTGGAAGGAATCGATGTTTCGCCGGGCCATCTCCCTGGAGGTTTCGAGTTCTCCATTGTGGCCGTGGATCGAGCCGCAGCAGTATTGGGCGCGCGGCGTGACGACTTCACAGCCGTTGGCCAGGAGGACATCGACGGTGTCGCGATTGATGTCGGAATAGGTGAGGTCCTGCACGCAGCCGGTTAACATCCCGACCCGGTATTTCTTGATGGCGGGGGTCTCGATCCTCGCGATGAGCGCGTCGGAGAAATGCCGCTTCACGCGCGGGGTCAGCGGCTCGAGTTCGCGCAATCTTTTTGGAAGAATGGCCGTGAGTTTTAGTTTTCTGACGAGCCACTGCAGGCCCACGGCCTGGTAGAGATGGAGAACCCGCCCCAGGAGCCGCTGCAGGCGCGGGCGGGTAAAGACGAAACGCAAAGCGACTGCCCGAACAAGGTCCCTCGCCGGGCTCTTCAATACGCCGGTTCGTTCGATATCGGCGCGGGCGGCCTCGAACAATTCGGCGTAGCGGACGCCGGCGGGGCATGCCGTTTCACACGCGAGACAGCCGAGACAAAAGGCGAGTTCCTCCCCGAAGGCGTTCGTCACCTCCATGTTTCCGTCCGCGATGCTCCGCATGAGCGCGATCCTCCCGCGCGGGCTGTTGCGTTCCAGCTTCGTGGCGTCGTAGGTGGGGCAGGTTGGGAGGCACATCCCGCAATGGATGCATTGCTGGAGCACGGAGTAATCCATCTCCTTCAAATAAAACGGCGCGCCGGAGCGGCCCCGCGGGTTCGAGCGGCCGATTTCGAGGATTGCGGAATCCCCGGCGGCGCGGGATGCGGCGTTCACAGGAAATAATCGAAATCCTGCTCGCGGCTTACCCAGCGACGGATGCGGAAGATATGAGCGGGCTTCTTGTGCGGGTCGAGGATCACGAAGTTGCGCTTGCCCTGCCACAGGTAACGCTCATCCCAGAGCAGATCGTGCACCTGGTAGGTATCGCCTTCCAGGAACCCGAATTCCTCGACCGGCACGTGGATGTAGGCATCGCGCGGCTGGTAGGGGTCGAGATTGACGACCACCAGGATGATGTTTTCCCGGGATTCGGTCATCTTTCCGTAGAAAAGGATGCTGTCGTTCTCCGCCTTGTAGAAGCGCAGGTTGTCGTATTCGTGCAAGGCGCGGTTCTCTTTTCGAATCCGGTTCAACCGCGTGATGAAATCCTTGATATTCCCCGGCGCATTCCAATCGCGCCCCTTGAACTGGTACTTTTCCGAATCCGCGTATTCCTCGCGGCCGGGCAACGCGGCATTCTCGCACAACTCGAAGCCGCCGTAGATGCCGTAAAGGGGGGAGAGCGTGGCGGCGAGGGTCGCGCGGATGAGGAAGGCGGGCCGGCCCCCCTGCTGGAGGAAAAACGGCAGGATGTCCGGCGTATTCGGCCAGAGGTTGGCGCGAAAATATTCCTTCATCCGCGTCCGGGTCAGTTCGGTGAAGTAGGAGATAAGTTCCTCCTTCGAGTTGCGCCAGGAGAAATAGGTGTACGACTGCGTGAAGCCGGTCTTGGCGAGCGCCATCATCATTTTGGGCCGGGTAAAGGCTTCCGAAAGGAAGATCGTGTCTGGAAATTTCTCCTGCACTTTGGCGATGAGGTATTCCCAGAAGGCGACGGGTTTGGTGTGCGGATTATCGACCCGGAAGATGCGAACGCCCTTTTCCGCCCAAAAAAGGATGATGCTCGTGATCTCATCCCAGAGAGCGCGCCAGTTCTCGTTGTGAAAGTTGAGCGGGTAAACGTCCTCGTATTTCTTCGGCGGGTTCTCGGCGTACTTGATCGTCCCGTCCGGGCGTTTGAAGAACCATTCGGGGTGTTCCTTGACGTAAGGATGGTCGGGGGAACAGTTGATGGCGAAATCCAGCGCCAATTCCATGTCCCGCTTCTTCAGCTCACCGAGAAGCCATTCGAAATCCTCGAAGGTCCCGAGCGCGGGTTCGATCGCCTTGTGTCCGCCCGCAGGGCCGCCGATGGCATACGGCACACCGGGTTCGCCCGGAAGCGATCCGACGGAATTGTTCCTCCCCTTCCTGTTGGTGATTCCTATGGGATGGATGGGCGGAAAGTAAATGACGTCGAATCCCATCGCCTTGGCGTCATCGATCCGTCCGAGGCAATCGCGGAATGTCGAGCCGCTGTCGGGCTTGCCTTCCGCCGAACGCGGGAAAAATTCATACCACGCCGCGAAGAGCGCGCGCTCGCGGTCCACGGTGACGCGCGGGTAAGGCTCGTATTCGGTCGAGCCGGAGCGGTCGGGCCAGGTTTCCATGAGGACCTCCAACTCCGTCCAGCGGGTCATCTGCTCGGCTTCCTTCGGGGCGCAGGCCTTCATTTTCTTCGACAGCTCGATCAGCCGTGCCGCATCGGAGGTTCCCTTGGCGCGCGCGGCCGCCGCGGAAATCAACTGGGAGCCCTCGAGGGTCTCGCTCGACAAATCCTTGACCCCGCCTTCGTATTTCTTGCGAAATTCATGCTGCCACGATTTGAACGGGTCGCCCCAAGCCTCGATGGTAAACTCGTGGACGGCGTTTCCGAAAAGTGAACAAACGCCCCGCCAGCGGTCGTTCACGAGGGGAGCCATCGCCGTCTCGTGCCATTGGGCGGCGCCGGCCTTTCGCCACTTCAAGACGGCGGAGACGACGTCATGGCCGTCCTTGAAAATATCCGCCTCGACCGTTAGGTCCTGATCCACGGCGCGTTTCACCGGGTAACGCCCGCCATCGATCAAGGGCTCGACATTTTCAATGACGACAGTCTGGGTGTTGGCGATCACGGGGTGCGGATTGATTCTCGAACAGGGGCCGCGGGTTTTGCAAACTCGAAATGAGTCAAACCGGGCTTTCTCACTTTTCCATTGAATAGTTCGCAACTCCGTGCAGGATGACCGCCAATTTCGCGGATAACCAGGCTCTCGCTTCCATGGCAGATCGTTTGACGAAGGGGCGGATTCCCGCGGCGCTGCTCTGCGCTTGCGCTTCGCTGCTGCTGTACCTCTTGCTGCCCAGCGCCGTCTCCAAACTCTCCTCGGCGGAGCCGAGCTTCGCCAGCGAGATCTTTTCGTGGGTGAAGCCGGTCACGCGCGCTTCCCTAACCGCCCTCCAGGACGACGACACGAACGATATTTGGCCGGCGGTGCGGTTCCTTGCCTGCTGCGCGGCGTTGTTCGCTCTTTACGGTTTCCTGCTGCATCTCGTAAAAGGGCGCCAGCCTTTTTTGCTTCAACTGCTGGTATTCGCCTCGGGAGCGGCATTTCTCCTCTCGTTCCTGATCGCGCCCGTCCTGCTCTCGACAGATGTCTTTTCCTACGCGCTCTACGGCCGGATTTTCTCCGCTTACGGATCGAACCCGTATCTCGCGAATCGCTCCTTCAGCTTCTCCGATCCCTTCTTTGCGATGTTGCACCACAAATACGTCCCCTCGGTTTATGGGCCATTCTGGACGCTCCTTTCAGCAGGCGTGACGCGGATCGCGGGTGTCCGTCTCGGGCTCACGGTGTTCTTGTTTCGGGTCTTGGCATGCGCCGCCGTTTTATCGAGCGCGGCGCTGATTTGGAGCAGCCTCCTGCGTTACTCGCCGGAACGGGCGACCCAGGGGCTGGCGCTTTTTTTGTGGAATCCGCTGGTTGTCATCGAAAGCGGATTGAGCGGCCACAATGACACGGCGATGGTCGCTTTCCTGATGCTCGGCGTGTGGCTGCACGTCCGAGGCCATAAGACGGGCGCCGTCGCCGCCTTCACGCTTTCGGCACTCGTGAAGTTCGTCACCGGGGCGCTCGTTCCGCTCTACGTACTCATGGTTCTGCGCGAGGCTTCCGGGTGGCGCGAACGCGCGCTGCTTCTCCTCCGAGGCGGGTTGGCGGCGGGTGTGGTGATGGCAGCCGTTATCCTGTTCGCGCGGGTCAGCACTGACTTGCCCGCGGCTCACTACGCATCCTCGCCGCAGTTCTACTCGAATAATTTCCACGAGCTTATCCTCACCCGCGTGCGACGCCTGCTCGGCGAGGACGCCGCCTCCGTTCAGGTGCCCGTTACCTTCGGGAGTTACTGGGTCGCGGCCAGCACGGAGGTTGATCTCCTCGCCGCGCCTTCCGAACAGGCAGCGCATCTGGCCCACTTCCCGCCATCCCGGCAGTTGATCGTCATCGCGCCCCAACGCGGTGACGACTGGCTAAGGGTTTTTGATCCTGTCTCGCGCCAAAAAGGCTATGTCGATGACCAATCGGTCGATGAGATCGACGATCCCGACGGGGCCGATTCGGACCCCGTCGTGGTTCACGTGGAAGAAACGCTGCTCGATTGGCCAAAAGTTCAGCGGGCGAATGCCCTGGTTCACAACGTGGCTTGGAGCCTGTTTGCCGTGTTCGGCCTCGCCGCCGCCTGGCGGACAAAAAATTTCGACGGATTCCTCCTTTGGTCGGCTGCCGTGATGCTCGCGTCCTATTATCTCGTGATGACGCAATTCTGGCCGTGGTACGTCCTCTGGGCTGTCGCGCTGGGCGCGATGAAACCGGATGCGATTCCCGCGAAATTCGCCGTCTGGCTCTCCGCCAGTGTGCTGACGCTTTACGTGACGCTCGGTTACGAAGAGACGGACAGCGAGTGGATTTACACGTATCGGTCGCTTCCCGCGGTGGTTTTTCCGCTCATCCTTTTCGCGCTTTTATACTGCTGCCGCCGGTTCCGGCTCCGGCAACTCCCCGGGTGGCGGCTCGTAGAGAGTGGGTCGCTCTGACACCATATAAGTGATGAGCAGCGACCAAAAGCATTCCGCCAGCGCAAAGACCGGAATCTGAAGGGGCAGCGGCAGAGAGTAGATGACGGAGACGGCTGGAATCCAGACTGCCCAGCTTGCGATCTGCGCGGGGAGAACGGTCAACTTGAGAAAGGAAGGCGCGAAGAGACTGCCCGTCTCACGAAAGGAGAAATGGCGTTTCTTCCACTCGAAAGCCCATACGACCGCGGGTGTTCCGAAAAGCGGCGTGTAAATAAACTGATCGACGGCGACTTTCTTCACTAGAACCAGGGCCGTGACCCCGCTGCCAAACCACGCGGTCTGGCCCCGGTAGAAGGCATCCACGCACGCGCCCATGATGCCCCAGAGCGGGATGCCGAAGAGCAGGTTCAAAAGATTTTGCCGGCGGAACGAGCCACGCTGGAAGAACGCGACGCGGAAAATCTCCGGCAGGATCGCCCCGGCAAAAGCGGTCACCAGGACGGCGAACCCATAGCCGTATTCCTGCTTCCAACCCGCGACCGTATTGAAGAATGCCCTCGCCGATCCCCAATAATAATAGGCGAACAGGACGATCAGCATCGCGGATTGAATCAGCAGTCCGGGAACCAGATTCGCGCGCGCCGCTTCCAGTCCGGCCTTCCAGCCGGCTCTCCTTGTTCGCGCCGGAGCGTTCGAGCCGGCCATTCAAATGCCCATGTTGGACAGGATCACCGCAAGCCGGTTCACGGTTGCCACCAGCTTGGGGTGCGACGTTTCAAAGCCTTCCACCGACTCGGTCAACTCATGGATCGCACCCTCGGCGAGGCCCGGCTTTTTTTCCGGCCGCGTCGCCTCCTCCGCGGAGGCATCTGTAAACCGGGCGATCCTGCGCGCGTCCTCGTCGTGGGTCGTCGCAAGCGTGGTGATTTCCGCCTTGAGAGCCGAAAGAAGGCTCAATATTTCCGCCCGGGTTTCGTTCGGGACGTTTTTTGCTTCGCCGAGCTTGGATTCTATCTTCTCGATGTGTTCCTGGATCATAACCTTCGCGAGTGTAAGCACATAAGCGGCCTTTTGCCATGATTCTTGGAAAGTGAGGCGGCTGGCACAGCCGCCTCCACATCAATGCTGCGCCCTACGCGGCTTTCCAGTTCTCGACGAGGCGGATGAGGGTGCGCACGCCGAAACCGGTGGCGCCGCGCGCAAGGTCGGAACGGTCCTTGTCGTGGCTGGCGGTAAAGGCAATGTCGATGTGCGCCCAGGGGGTTTGCTCGGCGAACGTCTTCAAGAACGCGGCCGCCGTGCACGAACCGCCCAAACGTCCGCCGGTGTTCTTGATGAGGGCGACATCACTTTTGATTTGTTCGCGGTACTCGGCGTAGAGCGGCATCGGCCAGAGCCGTTCGCCGGCCGCGGAGGCGGCGGCGAGCAATGCGGATTGAAGGGAGTCGGAACTGCTCCACAAGCCGGCGGCATATTCGCCGAGGGCCACGCCGATGGCGCCCGTCAACGTGCTGAGGTCGATAATCGCGGCAGCTTTCTTTTCCTTGCGCGCGTAACCGATCGCGTCGGCGAGCACGACGCGGCCCTCGGCGTCGGTGTTGATGATCTCTATATTTTTTCCGTCGTAGGCCGTGACGATGTCGCCGGGACGGTAGGCGTTCGGGCCGGGAAGATTCTCGGCGCTGGCGATGATGCCCGCCACGTTGCGCCGCAACCCGAGATCGGCAATCCCGGCCATGGCGCCCAGCACCGCCATTCCGCCGCATTTGTCGAAGATCATCTCTTCCATGCGGTCGGCCGTTTTCAGTGAAATGCCACCGCTGTCGAACGTGATGGCCTTCCCGACGAGCGCAATGACTTCCGCCGAGGCCGGATCGCCCCGGTATTCCAGGACGATCAGGCGCGGGCCGCGCGCGCTGCCGCCGCCGACCGCGAGAAGCCCGCCGAACCCGCCCGCCCGCAGCATTTTTTCGTCGAACACCTTGATGCGAAGCCCCTTGCGCGAGGCGAGCCGTTTGGCTTCCGAGGCGAGCGTTTGCGGGTAGATGACGTTGCCCGGCTGATTCCCGAGTTCCCGCGCGTAATTGGCCGAGGTGGCGGCAATGCCGCCCTCGCGCCCGGCGCGCTTCGCCGTGGCGAGATCTTTTGGCGCGCACAGGAGACGGAGCGTTTCGATGGGCGGAGTCTTCGCGGTCTTGAATTTCTCAAAGCGGTATTCCGCGAGAAGCGCGCCTTCGACGATGGGCTGGATATGCCGCGGCCAATGGGAGACATCCATCGCGGCGCGGGATGCTCCTATCTTTTGCAGAAAACGGATCGCCGCGCCCGAGGCGGAGCGGAGAGTCTGGCCGTCTATGGCCGCCTCCTCGCCCAGGCCGACGCAGAGCGTCTTCTCGTGGTGGAGATGCAGCACCTTGCCGGCGGCGGCGGAGAACTCGGCCTCGGATACGGCAACCGGAATCCGGCCACGCTCCGCGATGGAAAAGAAACGGATTTGAATCTCACCGTTCGCGGCGGCGGAAGAGACGAACTCGATCTTCACAATTGGATGACGTGGGCCGACTCGATGTCTTCGAGCGCCAGGAGTTTCTTGATCAAATCGGCATCGGGCGGCGTGTCCAGGTTCAAGACCGTAAGCGCCCTGCCGCCGGCTTCGTTCCGGCTCAATGACATGCCGGCGATGTTGACGCGATGCACGCCCAGCATCGTGCCGACGAGTCCCACGATCCCCGGCCGATCCCTGTTCTCCAGGAGAAGGAGGACTCCGCTCGGACGCGCTTCGACATAGCGGTCGTTAATCCTCACGATCCGCGGCGTCGCGCCGAAGAACGTCCCGGCCAACGAGATCGATTCGCCCTGGTGCCCGGCGGAAACCTCGATGAGTTCCGTGAAATCCCCCGGCACGCTCATTCGCGATTCCGCCACCTTTAACCCGAGGGTCGCCGCCTTGTCGGGAGCGTTCACCATGTTGACTTCGCCTCCCACGGCGGCTTTCAGAAAGCCCTTCAGGACGGCCCGCGTGACGGGTGTGGTATCCGCTTCGCTCACCTTGCCGCTGTAGTTGATGTTTATCCACTCGCAACGCTTCGGGGCGACTTGCGAGGCAAAAAGGCCGAGTCTTTCCCCAAGGTCGAGATAGGGGCCGATGATCGCCAGTGTCTTGGCATCGATGTTCGGCATGTTGACCGCGTTGCGGACGGTTCCCTCGATCAGTACCGCGCGGATCGCCTCGGCTATCTCTATGCCGACGCTTTCCTGGGCTTCGGCCGTCGAGGCGCCCAGGTGCGGGGTCAGCACGATGTTGGGAAGGTCGCGAAGAGGGAACTCGGCGCCGGGAGGTTCGTTCTCGTAAACGTCGAGAGCGGCTGCCGCGACGCGCCCATCCCTCAAAGCCTCCGCGAGCGCCGCCTCATCGACCAGCCCGCCCCGCGCGCAATTGATGATGCGGACCCCTTTCCTGACCTTATGCAAACGCGCGGCATCGAGCATGTGATGCGTCTCGCTGGTCAACGGCATGTGGAGGGTGATGAAATCCGCGCGCGAGACGAGGTCGTCCAGATCGTCCAGCAACTCGACTTGCAGCGTGCGGGCGCGCGTCGCGGAAAGATACGGGTCATAGGCGATGACGCGCATGCCGAAGGCGATTGCGCGCCGGGAAATCTCGGCGCCGATGCGTCCCATCCCAAGGACAGCCAGGGTTTTGTCGTAGAGCTCGACTCCTTCGAATTTTTTTCGCTCCCATTTGCCGGCCTTCATGCTGGCATCCGCCTGCGGAATGTTCCGGGCGATGGAGACGAGCAGCGAAAACGCGTGCTCGGCGGTCGAGATCGTATTCCCCCCGGGCGTGTTCATGACGATGACGCCCCGCCGGGTCGCCGCTTCGACATCGACATTATCGACGCCCACTCCGGCGCGCCCGACGACTTTCAAAGATTCAGCGGCCTGGATCACCCGCGCGGTGACCTTGGTCTGGCTTCGAACGACAAGCCCGGCAAACGCCGGGATGATCGAAAGCAGCTCCTCCTCCTTCAAACCGATCTTGACCGTTACTTCGAGATCGCCTCCCTTTGCGAGTTCTTCAACGCCTCGTTCGGAAATCGGGTCGGCGACAAGGACTTTGGGGGCATTCATTGGGGCCGAAACTTAAAGTTCCTGCAATCACGCGTCAAAGACTTTCCGCCCTTGGCATCGGCTCTCGCCTGTGTATCGCCCGCGGCGGTCAGCCCGACTACGAGTTTTCATCACGAGTGAGAGATGCCTGTGACGCCGAGGGATAAAAAAACCGCTCTATCTTAAATCGTCTATAAATTCCGCTCTTAATTACAATGATTTAGCACTTAAGGAATGACAGCGCCAGTTGGCCTGATTTACTTGCGCCATGGGTTACCATACTCCCCGATCCTCACGCTTTTTCGACACCACGCAAACACGAGCGGGCAGAATAAAACGAGGGCGCAGCCTTTTCCTCGGCATCGCTCTTCTGGCCCTGTCGCCAAGCGGGCGGGCGGACGTCAAACTACCCTCTTTTTTCAGCAGTGGCGTGGTCTTGCAGCGCGACACCGCCGCTCCCATCTGGGGCACGGCGTCTCCGGGCGAGCAAATCACGCTCAAGCTTAATGGCCAGACAACTACGGCCACGGCCGACGCCAAAGGCATGTGGAGGGCGGTGTTTAAGGCTCTCCCGGCGGGCGGACCCTTCACGCTCACGATCAAGGGCGCCTCGAATGAGATTAATCTCAAGGATGTCCTGGTGGGCGACGTCTGGCTCTGTTCCGGACAATCCAACATGACGCTTCACATGGGCGAAATCGCCGACGTGGCAAAAGACGATATCGCCGCGGCCAACGATCCGCTCCTTCATTGCTTCACCGTCCCGATGGCGACGGCGGATGATCCCGTCGTCGCCATCGCGGGAAGGTGGGATGCCGCCTACCCAGCCGTCGTCAAGGGCTATTCGGCCGTGGCCTATTATTTCGCCAGGGAATTGCGCGATCAGGTCAAGGTGCCGATCGGCATCATTCATTGCTCCTACCCGGGGTCTTGCGGTGAGGCATGGATGCGTAAGGAGGCGCTGGATGCGCTGGGCATGGGTCCGCGGGATGAGGTGCTGATTCAGGGCTGGAAAACAGCCGATGACACGACCAATAAGTTCCTTTCCGATTTAAACGAGTGGGAGACCAGGATGGGGCGTCAGGACCCCGGCAACAAAGACTATGACCAGGGTTGGGCCGACCCGAAAACCGATGTCAGCAGCTGGACCACCATCCCTACGCCGGGCGATTGGACTTCGCTCGGCCTCGCCAATGGCGGCGTCGTCTGGATCAGGAAGTCGGTCGAGATTCCGGCTAAGTTTGCGGGCAAGGATTTCAGGCTCGAACTGGGCAATCTCCAAAATTACGGGCGCGAGTCAGGCAACGTTCTGGGCACCGTCTATTTCAACAACAAGGAAGCCGGGTCGATCGGCCATGTCCTGAAACACGTCTTTTCGAAGCCGGGCAACCAGGAGGTCATTGTTCCGGGCTCTCTCGTCACGGCTGGCCTCAACGTGGTAGCCGTGCGCGTCTTCACCCAGGAACAAAAGGGACCGCTTTTCGGGGGCGGTGCGACTTTGCTCGGCGCCCCTGTCAAACAGCCCGTCGCCCCGGAGTGGGTGGCCAAGGTTGAGGCGGAACTCCCCGCCGCTCCACCCGATGCGGCATCCACCCGCCCGGTTCCGCCCCCCATCCCCATTTTGATGCAGATCCCTTCCATTATTTTTAACGGCATGCTTTCGCCGGTGGTCGGCTATGGCATCAAGGGTGTGGCCTGGTATCAGGGCGAGGCCAATGCCGATCGCGGCCAGGCTTACGGCAAACTGTTGCCCGCGCTGATCACCGATTGGCGCGGAATCTGGAAGCAGGGAGATTTTCCGTTCTATATCGTCCAGCTCGCCAACTGCTTTCCCCCGGCGGCTAATCCGGGCAAGAGCGGCTTTGCCGCGGTGAGGGAAGCACAATTGCAGACCTGGCAGAAAGTCCCCGACACCGGCATGGCCGTCACCATTGATGTGGGTGACGCCCTTAACGTTCACTACCACAACAAAAAAGCGGTGGGACATCGCCTCGCGCTTGCCGCACTGGCTCAGACGTATGGACAAAAGATCGAGTTCTCCGGCCCCATCTACGATTCCATGACGGTGGAGGGGGACAAAATCCGCCTGAAATTCACCCATGTGGGCGGCGGGTTGGTGGCGAAAAACGGCGATCTGAAACGCTTCGCCATCGCCGGACAAGACCACAATTTCGTATGGGGCGATGCCGTCATCGATGGCGACACCGTCCTGGTTTCGAGCGCGAAAGTCGCGCAACCGGTCGCGGTGCGTTACGCCTGGGCTGACAATCCCGAAGGCTGCAACCTTTATAACAAGGATGATCTGCCCGCCTCGCCCTTTCGCACGGACGACTGGCCACTTCGTTAGAGGCAACAAAGGAAACCCTGGGCTATACGATGGAACGGCTTTGTCCGACAGACTCCTAGGGAGGCTGCGTCACTTCCCGCGCGTACACGTTGATCTCGCCATCCGCGCCGCGGCGGACATCGATTATCTGGAACGGGCGCGACTCATCCCGGGCAAGGTTCGAGCCTTCGGCCGGCGGGACGGCGCCCGCGGGAAACTCGACGATGATTCTCGGCGATCCCGCGCCGGACCTCACCATGCGGGTGAGCGCGTTCCCGAGCGAGCCGCGCAGGCGCAATACCGCCCGGTTTTCCTCCGAGGCAGTGACGACGAACTGGCCGCGGATATAGAGTCTTTCGCCGCCGACAGTCCGGTCGGCAAGCTCAGGCAGTTCGTCCGTTTCCACGAGGCGGCCCCGGGGCATCTGGCCGGGCGAATACGTCGTCCAGTGAGCCGCCTCCGAACTCGGGAGCGTGGGCGCGGTCTTGGCGACGAGAAACGGCTGCAACGGAACGCCATCCGGAGAAAGCACCGGCATCGGCGTGGAAACAACCTCCGGAGTCGCAGCTTCCACGGCGGGGGGGGCAGGCGTGGCATTCATCGCAACCGATTCCGGCGGCGGCGTGGCGGCGGGCTCCTCCGGCGGCGCGGCCTCCGGCGGCGCGGCGCGCCGCGGCTGGATCCGCGAAGGGGAGGAAACAGGAGCCGCCACGGCCACGCTCACGCCCGGCGGCGGGTTGGAATCCACACGCACCAGTTCGGCCGCGCCCGGCGGGGAGGCAGCGGCGCTGGACGCGGCGAGCTTTTGCTCGGGCGTCTCGTTGCTGGCGTAAACCCGGACGGCCTCCTGCATCTCGTCTGCCTTGACCACCGGCATGCCTGCCGCCACGTTGAGACCGGGCGGCGGGTCGAGACTGAAACTCCCCTCTCCCTGCTTGAGCGCGTAAGTCCCATAAAGCAGCGGCACGAGGGTGATTTGCAGCCGGCCCTCGACGCTTTCAATATGGAGAACCGCCGAAAGATCGATCGTGCGCTTCAATTCCAGGGTGACGCCCGGCGCGAGCATTTTTTCGAGTTGCGGGACAGTCTCCGGCGCGGCGGGGTAAAGATATTCGATCAAGACGGAGGGATAATCGACCGATTGGGCGAGCGCCACCGCACCGGATGCAAAGATGTCGCCCTCGTTCAGCGCGCGCGAAGCGAGAATGGTGTAACGCCCGACGACATACGGGACGAGCCGCTTTGTTTCCTGGTAGTTGTTGATATAGAGGCGCAGAAGTTCGTCGTTCTCATCCTGCAGCCTGAGCCGCGTGTAGATAATGTACTTCTCGTACAGCTTCCGCGCCGGGAGGAACTCGCCGGGTGGCGCCTCCGTCACTTCGAAGCGCTTGGGGGCTTCGATCTTTTTCAGCTTTTGTAGAAGCCGGTAGCTGCGCGGGTTCTCGGGATGGCCGAAAACGTAATACGTGCCCAGCCAGCTGGCCAGCGCGAAGCCGATCAGCAGCAGGATGAGAACCGTCCAGGCGAAGAGGTTGTCGCGCTCCTCGCGCGGGGCGTCGCCGGCAAGCAAATCTTCATCCATGGCGTGACCGCTCCAAGGAAAACCTCGCCTTTCAGAGCCGGTGAAAATCGCCCGGCTTCACGATTCCCGGGCGGTCATTCTTCCTTTGCGGCTTCGAAGGAGGATCCGCAGCCGCAACTGCGGGCCGCGTTGGGGTTCTTAATGCGGAACCCGGCGCCGGCGAGTTCGTCCTGAAAGTCGATCGTCGAACCGCGCAGATACGTCGCGCTGGCGGCATCCACGAGGACTTGCACGCCTTCTTTTTCGATGATCTCGTCGCCTTCCTTGCTTTCGTCGAGGGCCATGCCGTATTGCATTCCGGCGCAGCCGCCGTTTTCGACGAGGATGCGCAAACCCCGTTTCGCGCCGCCGCCCCGCTCGGCGATGAGGGATTGAAGGTGCTTCACCGCGCTATCGGTAACAGTGATCATCCACTCACAGGTTACCAAAACACTTCGCCGAAGTCAAACCGGCTGGGATAATGGTAGTATATCAGCGATGGTGATCCGACTCCTACCAGAAGAAGTGGCCAGCCAGGTCGCCGCCGGCGAGGTGGTGGAACGCCCTGCCTCCGTCGTCAAGGAACTCGTCGAGAACAGTCTCGACGCCGGCGCCAAAAAGATCGAGGTCATGATCCGCCGCGGCGGGAAGTCCTCCATCCGCGTGGTGGACGACGGCTCCGGGATGGACCGCGACGACGCCCTGCTGTGCCTCGAACGGCACGCCACGAGTAAAATCCGCACCGGTCTCGACTTGGCCGCGATCCTCACCCTTGGCTTCCGTGGCGAAGCGCTTCCGAGCATAGCGAGTGTTTCGCGCTTCCGGCTGACGACGCGCATGCACGGAGCCGTTGCCGGGACGGAGGTCGTGGTCGCCGGTGGAAAAATCGAACGCGTACGGGACGCCGGAGACGCGCCGGGAACGCAGATCGAGGTGCGCTCGCTCTTTTACAACCTGCCGGGCCGGCGAAAATTCCTACGAACGGAGGCCACCGAGGCGAGCCACGTCGAGCATCAACTCCAGTTGCAATCCCTCGGCCACCCGGGGACGGGTTTTGTCTTTGTGAACGACGAGCGGGTTGTTTACCAGATGCCGCCGGCCGCGGGCCTGCTGGACCGCATCCGCGACCTGTGCGGTTCCGCGCTCGCCGCGCAGTTGCTCGAAGTGCCGGAACTGGCGGGCGACGGGATCAGCATCCGCGGCTTTATCGGCAAGCCCGGCGTGAGCCGCTCGACGCGGGCGCAGGAACTGGTATTCCTCAACGGGCGCGCGGTCGAGAACAAGGACATCTATTTCGCGGTGCGGGAGGGTTACCACACGGCGCTCATGAAAGGGCAGCATCCGGTGACGTTTCTGGTGATCGACATGGACCCGGCCGCGGTGGACGTGAACGTCCATCCTTCCAAGAGAGAAGTGAGATTTCGCGATCCCGCTTTCCTGCGCGAGACAGTCGTCGAAAGCGTCCGCAAGGCCATCGAAGCGGGACGGGGCGGCTGGTCGCAAACCCTTCGTGCATCCGCGAAACCGCCCGAACCCTCCGCGCAATCCGGCGCGCCCCGGACGGAGACAGCCTTTCCCATCGAGACCACGCCGCCCCTCATCGACGAAAAGGAGCAGACGGCTCTCAGGCGGGATTGGTCGCTCCTGCCCAAACAGCCGGAAGCGCCTGTGGCCGCCGCGGCTGCCCGCGCCGAGCCGGGCGAGCCCGCGAGCAAGCAGCCCGGCAACTTCAAGATTCTCGGGGTGCTCGGCAAATTATACATCCTGATGGAAAATGCCTCGGGGCTGGTCCTGGTCGATCAGCACGCCGCGCACGAACGCATCCTGTTCGAGGAACTCCGCCGCCGCATGGAAGACCAGGGCGTTCCGGCGCAGCGTCTCCTGATTCCGTTCACGATCCAGGTCACTCCGCGCGACGGGGATTGGATTTCCCGGAACATGGCGACCCTGCGGAAGATGGGCATCGGCATCGAGCCTTTCGGAACGGGGACGCTCAAGATCGATTCTCTCCCGCAATTCGTGCGCGCTGGCGATCCCCAGCAATTTCTGCGCGACGTCATCGAAGAACTCCGGGGCGCGAGCAGCCAGAGTTCCAAAATGCGCCTCGGGGAAGACGTGATCGCGACGACCGTCTGCCGGCACGCGGTGAAGGCCAACGACTATTTGCGCGAACCGGAGCTCGTCCGCCTCATCCAGGACCTGTTAAACTGCGAACTCCCCTACTGCTGTCCCCACGGCAGGCCGACCCTCATCCAGATTTCCTATGCCGAGCTCGAAAAAAAATTCGGCCGAAAGGCCTGAACGCGAAGGACACATTGTTTACGACCGCCCTGTAACCGAGAGCAGGAAAGGAAATCGATTTCCCGCAAGTCATACATTTCCATGGCTTAAAGGCATGCTGGATGATGAAACCAAGCCAGCAGACCGACCACAAACCGAGTGTGGCCAGGCTAAGCGACAGGTGCAGCCGATGGTCCATCCTCGCCTTGCGAAAGGAATGCGTGAGACCGCAATCCGGACAAAATATTCGCCGCCGATGTGAAGCCATGATTTACCCTGCTTTCCCTCAATCCGCCCACAGGCAATCATTTTTCAAACAACCCGGCAACTTTTTTTTTCCAGGAGATCGCCCGGATGCGGCGCGCCGCTTCGCCGGCATTTTCGCGGCTGTTGAAAGCGGAGACGCGAAAGTAGCCCTCGCCGCTCGCCGGCGAGCGCCCTTGTTCCAAATAGAGCGGCGAAGGAGCGCTGCACGAGCCGAGTGGCCAGTCGCTCTTTACCGCTTCAGACCTTGCATCGGATTATGGAGCGGCTAGCCTGATTTTCGTGCGCCTTTATCTGGATGCCTGCTGCCTGAATCGACCGTTTGATGACCAATCCCAGATGCGCGTCCACTTGGAGTCAGAGGCTGTGCTGGCAATTATCGAGCCGTCGAAGAGGGGCGCTGGACCCTCGTTTCCAGCGCAGCGCTGGAGTTCGAACTGGCGCGAATCCCGGACCCGCAACGGCGCGCCCGGACAGAAAGGCTCCTCTCCGCGGCACAGGAACGCGCAGTCATCGGCCCGGCTGAGCGCGCCCGCGCCGAAAACCTGCGTGACGCTCGCGGGTTCCGCGCGCTGGATGCGCTCCACCTCGCTTCCGCCGAAAGGTTGCGGGCTGATGTATTCCTCACAACAGACGACGCCCTTTTGCGCGCCGCTCGCCGACTTCATGCCGGAGAGACGATCATCGTCGTCGCAAATCCGCTGGCTTGGTTGACAGAGCTATTGGCACGGGAGTAAACTTGGGCATGCCTGCCCTGACTCCCGAAACTCTCCGCCAGGCCGGGCTCGATGCTTTGCGCCGGGATCTTGGCGCGGCAGGCATGGCGCGTTTCCTCCAGCAATTTGAAATCGGCAAGGGTAATTACACGGCAGAGCGCTGGCAGTGGCTTCCAGGAGACGCCGACGTAAAGACTCTTGCAGAGGCAATTGAGGGCATCAAGGCCCAGCCTGAACGCGGGGAGACATAACGACCGTCGTTCGCCAAATGGCGCAGGCTATGGATTTTGTGTTTAGCCGAGACGACTATTGCAAATGGCGACTCCACAGAACCCTCCAAGAAAGCAACATTACCTTCCAGCCGTCTACCTTCAGCAATTCTCGGTAAAGGGAGCTGCGGGAGAGCAAGAAGGAGCCGCCATCCGGTTTCGTAAGTGACGAGGAATGGCGACCAAACTTTCTTCGACTCATAAAACCGTTTGATTTTATGTCCGACGGGAACGGCCGTAGCTTGTGCGTCTCTTAAATGCGCATCTCTGCGCCGCAGCCAATCGTTAAAGCGACCGACGCAGAACACCACGGGTTGACATACACCTGGCCGGTGGCGTTGTGGATGCCGGCTTCGACCATTTGGATGGCTGCCGCCTTATGGCAGTCCCTTTTAATTATTCCCGTCACCAGCGAATCGCGCTGATCCGGCGCACGGCTTCCTCCGCGTTTTCGCGGCTGTTGAAGGCCGAGATGCGGAAATAGCCCTCGCCGCTCGCCCCGAAGCCGCTTCCGGGGGTGACGACGATATTCGCTTCCGTTAAGAGCCTGTCGAATATCTCCCAACTGGTCGCGCCGTTCGGGGCGCGCGCCCAGAGATAGGGGGCATTGACGCCCCCGTAAATTTGCAGGCCGCTGGCCGCGACCGCTTCGCGGAGGATGCGCGCGTTCCCCATGTAGTGCTCGATCAGCCGCGCGACTTGCGCTTTTCCCCCGGCTGAATAGAGAGCCTCGGCGCCGCGTTGGACGGGATAACTGACGCCGTTAAACTTCGTGCTCGAGCGCCGCTGCCAGAGCGGATGCAAACTCCTCGCCTCGCCGGAGCGCGTTTTCGCCAGGACGCTCTTCGGCAGAACGGTGAAAGCGCAACGCACGCCGGTAAACCCGCCGTTCTTCGAGAAGCTGCGAAACTCGATGGCGCATTCGCGCGCTCCCGGAATTTCATAGATCGAGCGGGGAATGCCGGGCTCCGAGATGTAAGCCTCGTACGCGGCGTCGTAGAGGATGATCGCTTCGTTCCGCCTCGCGTAATCGACCCATCCGGAAAGCTGCTCCCGCGACGCAACCGCGCCGGTCGGATTATTCGGGAAGCAAAGGTAGATGATGTCCACCTTCTCTTTCGGAATCTCGGGGACAAAACCGTTTTCGGCCCGGCACGGGAGATACGTCAGCCCTTCATAAGCGCCCGATTCGTTCGCGGGACCGGTATGGCCGGCCATGACGTTCGTATCGACATAGACGGGATAGACGGGATCCACCATCGCAATCCGGTTTTCATCCCCGAGGATGTCCAGGATGTTCCCGCAATCGCATTTCGAGCCGTCAGAGACGAAAATCTCGTCATCGGCAACCTCCAGCCCGCGGTCGCGATAATCGCCCGCGATTGCGCTCCGAAGAAATTCGTACCCCTGCTCGGGACCGTAACCGCGAAAGGTTTCCCGCCGCCCGAGTTCATCCACCGCTTTATGCATGGCCTCGATCACGGCGGCGGGCAGCGGCTCCGTCACATCGCCGATGCCGCAGCGAACGATCCGCTTTGCCGCGCCGGGATTCGCCTCGCAAAACGCCGCGACGCGCCGTCCTATCTCCGGGAAGAGATAGCCCGCTCGAAGCTTCAGGTAATGGTCGTTAAGAAACGCCACGGAGGCTTTAGGAAAGCCATGAGGCTTTGGCCTCTAAGCCCCAGAGTAGATCTTCTCGATCGCGGGCCAGTTCACGACGTTCCACCATGCCTTCAAATAATCGGGCCGGCGATTCTGGTAGAGCAGATAATAGGCATGCTCCCAGACGTCGCAGCCGAAGATCGGGGTCAGGCCTTCCATGAGCGGATTGTCCTGGTTCGGCAGCGAAATGATCTCCAGTTTCCCGGCCTTGTTCTTGATCAACCAGACCCAGCCGCTTCCGAAGCGCGCGCCGCCTGCCGCGTTGAATTTTTCCTTGAATGCATCCAGGCCGCCGAAGGTCGCGTCGATCTCAGCGGCCAGTTTCCCGCCCGGTTTGCCTCCGCCGTCCGGCGACAGGATTTTCCAGAACAGCGAATGGTTCGCATGCCCTCCGCCGTTGTTCCGCACGGCCGTCCGGATATTCTCCGGCACCGAAGCGAGGTCGCCGATCAACTCCTCGACAGACTTCTTCTCGAGTTCAGGCTTGTCCTTGATCGCGTTATTGACATTGGTCACATACGCCTGGTGGTGCTTGTCGTGGTGGATCTCCATCGTCCGCGCGTCGATGTGCGGTTCGAGAGCATCCTTGGGATAAGGTAGGGGTGGTAATTCGTATGCCATAAGTTCCTTTTCTGGTTGGGTGCGCCCTCGCGGGGAGGAGGCAGCGGGCTTCTTCTCTTTCTATTTCGGAGCCAGTATCCCTTCCGGTTCCAAAAATTGCAAGAAGGCCGGATTTTTAAAAAAAGCGTCCCGCTACTTTCCCGGCTGCTGTTGGTCGAAGAGTGACCGCCAGTGGTCGAGCCGCTCCTTGACCCGCTTTTCGTTCCCGACGTCGCTGGGCTCATAGTAAACGCGTCCTTCGGGAAGATAGGCCTGCGGCACATAGCCGCCCTCGTAATCGTGGCTGTATTTGTAGTCCGCGCCATGGCCGAGCCTGGCCGCGCTTTTGTAACTCGAGTCGCGCAGATGCCTGGGCACCGCCAGCGTCCGTCCTTCCTTCACATCCTTGGCCGCCTTCGAGATGGCCGCGTACGCCCGGTTGCTTTTCGGCGCGGTTGCGATGTGGATCGCCGCCTGCGCAAGCGGTATCCGCGCCTCCGGCATCCCGACGAACTCGACCGCATGCTGCGCCGCGACGGCTACCACGAGCGCCTGCGGATCCGCCATGCCGACGTCTTCGCTGGCGCAAATGACAATGCGCCGCGCGATGAAGCGGATGTCTTCTCCCGCGTAGAGCATTTTCGCCAGCCAATACATCGCCGCATCCGGGTCGGAACCGCGCATGCTCTTTATGAAAGCGCTGATCGTGTCGTAATGCTCGTCTTCATCGGCGTCATAGACGATAGCCTTTCGCTGGATGCTCTCCTCGGCGGCTTTCAGGTCGAAATGGATGACGCCATCCGGCCCGGGCGGCGTCGTGAGCACGCCGATCTCGAGGGCATTCAGGCATTTGCGGGCGTCGCCGTCGCTCGTCACGGCGAGGTGCCGCAACGCATCCTCCGTCGCCGCGACCCGTTCTCCTCCGAAGCCGCGCGCCGGGTCCGACAGCGCCCGTTCCATCAACCCGCGCAGGGATGCCACGTCCAGCGGCTCGAGCTGGAACACCTGCGAGCGGGAAACCAGCGGGCTGTTTATGTAGAAGAACGGGTTGTGCGTCGTCGCCCCGATAAGGCGCAACACACCGCTTTCGACATCCGGCAGCAGCACATCCTGCTGGGCCTTGTTGAACCGGTGAATCTCGTCGATAAAAAGGAGGGTCCTCACCCCTTTTTGCAACCGGTTTGCCGCCGAAGCAATCACCCGCCGCATATCGGCCACCGTGCTCTCGACACCGCTCAACCGCTCGAAGCGCGAGCGCGTCGTCGAGGCGATAATGTGCGCCAGAGTCGTCTTTCCCGTTCCAGGCGGCCCGAAAAGGATGATGGATGAGATGCGATCCGCCTCGATCGCCCGCCGCAGCAGCTTCCCTTTGCCCAGGATATGTTCCTGCCCGGCAAATTCGTCCAGAGTTCGCGGCCGCATCCGCGTCGCCAGCGGCACAACGCCCGACGCCTCCGGCTCCTTCGGTTCCGGGTCGCTGGCAAAGAGATCAGACATACCGTCACTATAGCGAAACCGCTCTAATTGTTTCAAAAAACCTTGGAAACCGTGAAAAAGCAGCGCTCTGAAATTTTGCTCGCGCGAACGCCCGGACACCCCGACATTCTCAGGTCTTCCAAATGAACGGCTTCCTAAAAATTGCGGTCGCCTCGACTTTTTCGCCGCGCTTCCTGCCGCTGCTGGCGGAAGCCAAAGCCTTTTCCACCCCGCTCGGAAGCGGCTTCAGCATCATCTACGCCGGCAAATACGGGGACGCCGAGCAAGACCGCTTCGCACAAGCTTTCGCCGAGTTGGGCATCGATCCGCCTCCCAAGGTCTATTGCGCCGAAGGCGATCCCGCGACAGTCATCATGCGGACGGCGACCGAACAGGGAATCGATCTCTTGATTGCCGGGGCGCTGGAAAGAGACACCGGCGGCCGCAATTTCCTTGGCGACGTCGCGCGAACGCTCATGCGCGATTCCCCGATCTCGCTGATGCTCTTCCCCCAGCCCTCAGCCGAGCCCCGGTCCTTTAAGAAACTCGCGGTCATCGTCGATTTTTCGTCCCAGGCCCAGACCGCTTTGAAGAAAGCGATCTTCCTCGCGGAAAAACACACCGCCGAGTCGATACATGCCCTGCGGATTTTTACCATCTTCGACCAGGCGCTCTCCAAGCCCGACGAATTCCTTCAGGGGGAAAAGACCGAACACCCGGGGCTCGAGGAGGAGGAGGCGCAGTTGAAGAAATTCATCGACGCGGCCGGCCCCAGCGCGACCCCCGTCGAAGGAAGGTGCATCGAAGGCACCACGGGCTTCGCGGCGTCCGATTTCGTCCAGGCCATCGAAGCCGACCTCCTCGTCATCCCCTCGGCGGCGCCCGGCGCACCCCACCAATTCCCCCAAGGAATGGACTGGCTCTTCAATGTCATCCCCGCCAACCTCCTCGTCGTGCGAGGCGCGGCGGAGGGATGACCGCGCCCTGCCGATTTTCGCGTCCCCTTCAACTATCCCTTTCGCTCTGTCCAATTGGAGGTATAGTGGTGTGGAAGAGGGGGGCGTACTGGTTTCGACTTATTGTCTGAGATCCAGGCGGCATGTCGAGGATGACTCGTTGGCCTCGTTAAAATCCGAGTCAAAAAAAATAAATGCAGATCACGAAGATCTAGCTCTCGCGGCTTAATTGACCGCGACGTTTCCGGCCGAACGCCTGCTACGGCCGGGAGCGAAGGCAGCAGGCTGGTCTTCCGGCGGAGCGACCGCGCCGGGTGGATGAATCGATTTCGTGGATGCTCGAGCGACGGCAATGTGCCGGCCCAGACGCCGCCGCTTTAAACCTCGCGACCGGATAAGCATGTAGAAGCTTGGGTTTATGGCTTTGAGGACAGGGGTTCAACTCCCCTCGCCTCCAGTTTTCAAAGGTACGCCAAACACGCCACAACACACTGGATGCAAGGATGTTACATAACTCATGCATACTGTGGCATTCTCACTCGGACCCCATTCCGGCTTGTCATTTTGTGCATATAGTGCATAAAGGTGGGTGTGATCAAACCACGGAATAAGAACAACATTCGGTTCCCCTCCACCTTTGAGGGGAACGGCAGGACCGGGCGCATCAAGAAGTGGGGCAAGGGAAAGTTCGGGACCTACTTCGTCTTCGCGGGCGCAAAAAAGAGAAACAGCTTCGGGACTTTTGATGCCGCCTATAAATTCCTCGAGGGGGAGTTCTCGAAGCTCGACACCGACAGGGCTAATTCGCTTTCGCTGAACCCGCTCAACCAAGACGTTCGGACGTATGCGGAACTGGAGGAACTCTTGAGGAAGGAAGGCGATGGCGCAACCCTGAGGGATGCCGTGGCTTTCTGATGTCGCCGACGAAACCTCCCACCTCCGCCCGCTGCTCTCGAATATCATCGTCACTGATCTCCGAGGTGTCGAAGCCCTCCGGGATGACCGCGACCTCACCTCGGTCTGCTCTGAAGTCCTCTTCGTCCCGGCCGTCACCCCTGGTGCCGCCGATCTCTACGCCGTCCCTGATCTCGTCGACCAATGGGTCACCGGATTGCAAGAGTTGATCTCATCCCGAATTCGAGGCGAGATCATCGACTACCGGCTCGCGGCTCCCGCCGTCGCCCGTTTCTCGCGATACCTCGAGTCCGAGCCGGGGGAGCGCCATGCACTCTGCCTGAAGGCGGCATTGCTCGCCCATTGCGGAAGCCAACGTGATCAACCAGAGATCGACGAGGAGACCGTCGAATTCGCCATCGCGCTGTCGACTTCGATCTCGAGGTCCCCTGAGATTCCCCGGCGATCAATACGCGAGGACGAACTCGAAGCCTTGATCGCGAAGGTGCGCCTGCGCGGCCCGCTCCGCTGGCGGGAACTGCTCCGCGGGCGCCACCTCCAGCGAGCCGATCCACTGGTCTCCCTGCTTGATCAGGCGATATCTAGCGGTCGTCTCCGTCGCGAGGGCGACCTTTACTACGCTGTCGACGACAGCGCGTCTGCAAACCTCTAACCCCTGCCTATGCCCACTCCGAAGTCTAAGTCTGAGATAAAAGCCCCCGAGCCCCTGATCTGGCCCGACCAACTCGACGCCGAGAAGATCGCCAATCGCTCTTCTGGTTGTCACGTCTCTCTCTCCTCTCGCGGCCTCCGCGCAGCACAAGGAAAGGACACTTCTCTCGCCACCGAAATAAGAGGTAACGCAGGAGGATTTCAAGCCGCTTAACCGACAAATTGGCGATTCGCCCGCAAAAGGCATCGTCGATCCCAGTTAATCGCCTCCATGGAGAACATGCGAAGGCGGCCCATAACCATATCAATGCCGGGGAGGCTGGCGCCAGCCGCCCCTCTCTTCGAATCATGCCCCCACTCGATTTATGAAAACAAAATCCCCCCGATACTGGCAGCTTGCCCCGGTTCTTTTCGCGCTGTTCCTGGCGGCGACCGAATCATCATTCGCTGCGTTTCCCCCGTTTTTGGTAATCGATGGGACGGCTTATCCGGGATATGCCGACTCTGAGATCGATGATCAATTTGACTATTCCGTCAGCAGTGGGACGCTTACACTGAGCGGCTGCACGGGCGGTGCTGCCGTATTGGGCTCCGCCACAGGTAGCTGGGACGGAAGCTCAACTGTTACCGTGCCTGGGCATACGATCGGCATACCTCAGGTAATCATCACCTACTCCGATCCAGTGACCCCCTCTCCTCTGCAGGGGGTCGACGGCAGCCAGATACAGCCTCTCGGGTCGGGAACGACCTCCGAGGATTTTGTCGTCGCCTATAACGGTCTCTCAGATGGCTACATATTCGATTCTGGCGACAACACGGCATACTATCAATACCATGCCGGGCCCAATCCTCTGATCATCAACTCTGACGACGGCTGGCCGGCTTCGAACATCTACTCCTTTCCGTCGACTCTTTACGTCAACGGGCAGACTCTTGCGTCAACCTCTTTTTCGCAGAGTTTCAGCGGCGGATTCAATGTGAGCGAAACATATTCTGGAGGCAGCTATTCTGCCGCCCTGAATATCTTCGTCAGCAGCGACGGATTGAGCGCGACAGCGTGGGGCAATATAGCTAATACGACACTTTATGCCACATGGGATCCAACACAACCGGGCGTGTTTATTGCGGACGCCGGCTTCGGCATCAGCCTCACTCCACCGGCGACCACCGCACCCAGTTATGGACCACCGAAGCTGGAGTGGAACGGTCAGATATTTTCCTTTGCGTGCAACGACACGCAAGGATCCGATGTGTATTGCGATCCTGCGAACGACGCGTGTGTCATCATTGATCAGAACGACAACGTAACGCTGGCGGGTTGGTATTCGGACACGGGAAGTTACGATCCCGGAAGCCAGGCATTCACCTTTTTTAATGGGGACAATGTTGCGGCAGTGAGCGCTGATGGCATGCAGATACTGGGGGCAGGCGGCATTAGCGTCTATACGTCGGGATGGGACCCGGGGCCAATGGCTGTTGGGTCAAGCTGGACCTGGACCTATACATTGTCCAGGCCGAACGGCACCACACAGTATCTCTATCCACTCGCGGCAGAGCTAAGCTACGGCTGGGGGAGCTACTGGCAGGGCTATGAATGGAATACCATGCAGTTTTCTGGTTCACCCATGTATTTGGTCCATAACATCGATGCAACCAACGGATGGCCCCCTGGAGACGCCCAGAATTATCCTACCTGGCCTAGCGATATCTACGTGAACGGGCAGGACCTACAGTTCCAAGGGCTTGGGGTGGGGGGGGATGTATGGACCTGGAGTCAAGAGGAGGCATACTATTCTGGGCCTGCTGGCTATCTTAGTTTTAATTTCCTGCCAAGCGCCTGGAACTTTGTTGACGACAGCACCTGGGGAGCGAGCAACTTTTGGGGGGCGGGGCAGCAGGTACCTGTTCCTTCATCCGCGGCTGGATTTTATCTGACTTCCAGTGTTTATGTAAGCTACGGTACGGGGCAACGGCAATCGGGACCTCCGATGATCACTTGGAACCAGGAGAGTCTGCAATTTGTGGATGACAGCCTGGGCACCGATTACTATACGAACCCTAACGGCGATCAGGTTTCGATTGATTCCACCCATCAAGTCACTCTCACAGGTTCGCATACCGCGACAGGAACTTATAATCCAAGCACCTATCAGTTCAACTTTGGCGGCGATCCCGCGATGCAAAACATGGTGGCACAAGACAGCACTGGAAACCTCCTCGGAACGCCGCCGGGGGTTGTGATTCTGCTGAATTACGAGCCAGATCCCGTGAACAGCCTTTTGCAATTGAGCGGGAGTGCCTTGAACAGCTCGAATTCAACGGTTTATATCTATCCACGTCCAGATGGGAGCTGGGGTGCTAAATACCCAGCGCTTCCACAGGGGAGTTTTTTTATGTTTGCCGACGGCTACGGGAATTACTCCCCGCTCTACCGCGACAGCGTGAGCGGAAGCGGTGATTTGGTCGAGGATGCCAGTGACGGGGGGTTTCCTGATTCGAATCTCTATTTTTCAACTCTTTATGTAAATGGACATTACGCAGCCTTGGATTCCAGCACCCAAACCAATGGTGGCTCCGGGCCGAATTCCACTGGAGGGGTCTCCTATCTGGTTGGGAATGCCGGAACAATAAATATCGCCTGGACATGGAATAGCGGATTGAGCGCGACGGTTACCGGGTCGTACAAAACGTTCACATCAATCAATGGCTCATGGGATGGTGGAAATATGTTCAGCAGCCTTCCCAGCGGACTGATTATCAGCACCCAACCACCCCCTCGCGCCATCCGCTACGGACCGCCCAGCATCGAATGGGACGGCGTGCAGTTGACGTTTAACCGAGTCGCCTCGTCCCTTTCCGCGAGCAACCCGCAGGGGGGCGACGTTTATACCGACTCCCTTGGGCTTTCGGTTAGCGCCACGGTTGGAAGCGACGGAAGCGTTACGTTACAACGGGCGAACGGGACACAGGTGACCGGCTCCTATAATGCGTCCACCTACCAATTCACCTTTAGGGGTTCGACCGGTGGAACCGTGGAAGCGGTCAATAGCCAGGGGTTCGCTCTTCTTCCCCCCAGCGGGGGCACTGGAGGCGGGACGCAAGGTTCCGGGACCGCCGGAGTGGAGACTCCCGGAAACTTTGATGTCAACGGAAATACATTCACCCTGGGAAACTGGACAGACTCGGCGGGAAGTTCCGTGAACGGCTTTTCGATCTCTTTTACAAGCGGCACGAACAGCCAGCCGAGTACGTTGAACTTCAATGCAACGCGGCAATCACTCCAGTGGCTGTGGACCCATGCCACCGTCGACGGCGGCACCACGCCGGTTACGACGATGAAACTGGATTCATCCAATTCACTCCAGCTTTTCGACCCCAATCCATCGACCGCGACGACGCCTCCGCCTCCGACCATTATTTTGAATCCTTCGGCGACCGGAGCCTCCCAGTTCTCGGGGACGGTGTTGATTGCGCCTCAAGGCGACTTGAACATGGGCGTCTATACGACAGGCACGGCGCCCGGCCAGTAGCTGAACGCGGCTGGAAAGAACGCCACACGAAGTCACTTCAATATTCGAACGTGAACCCACCACCATCTCACCAGCGCAGCGCGGTTGCCTCCGTCCGCCTGCTGGCGGCCATCGCCGGCATCTGCATCGTGCCGATCCTTCTTTTTGGCGCCGCGCCTTCCTGGTGGAGCAGCCGGGGGGTCATCGCCATCAACCCGGCGACCCAGCAGCCAGTGGCTGCGAACGACTATGCCGGCGTCAACCAGGGCCAGGTAAAGAATTTCGTCCAAGCGGCGGTGGCCGAGTTGAACGCGCACTTGCCCGGGGGAGCCGGAGACACGCTGAATTCCTTGGTTGCGGGATGGGCCACACCGACCGTGCAGACGAACGATTACGCCGCGGTCAATCTCGGCCAGTTGAAGGCTATTGCCCAGCCGATCTACGACCGGTTGATCGCCGTCGGCTATACCGGGGCGTACCCGTGGACCGGTTCGACGACCCCGCCCAACGACTACGCCGTGGCCAACATCGGGCAGGTGAAGAATCTGTTCAGCTTCGATCTTATGAGCACCGGCACCAATAGCAACGGCTTGCCCACCTGGTGGCAGAACTATTACTTCGGAGCCACTGGCCAGAACCCCTCCGCAAGCCCGGATGGCAATGGATTGACGCTCTTGCAGGACTTCCAAGAGGGTCTCGATCCCACCGATTACTACTCCGGCCAGGCGACGGACCTGAACATGCTCTGGATCGTCAGCGGCAACAACCAGGTCGGGGCCGTCGGGAGCGCCCTGGCGGCGCCCTTGGTCGTTGCCGTCCTCGATTCAAACGGAAAGCCTCTGGCAAACGCGCCGGTCACATTAACGGTCTCCACAGGCCTCCTGCTGGCATCCCCCACGGGCACGGG
>Ga0302324_100001625_pt1 | contig 54078 bp, 42 predicted proteins | sample Palsa_T0_1_FD_201949 | JGI IMG/M metagenome (GOLD analysis project Ga0302324, IMG submission 201949) | Peat permafrost microbial communities from Stordalen Mire near Abisko, Sweden - Palsa_T0_1 | ecosystem: Environmental > Terrestrial > Soil > Palsa > Peat permafrost | place: Sweden: Abisko...
GCACCACGCCGGGCCAGAACTTCATCTATGTCCATTTGAACCGGGTCATCAAGAAGTATGACCTGGACATGTTCTACATCGCCGGCCCCGGTCACGGCGGCCCGGCCATTGTGGGCAACGTTTACCTCGAAGGCACCTGGAGCGAAGTTTATCCAAACGTCACCCAGGACGAAGCGGGCCTGCAAAAGTTGTTCAAACAATTCTCGTTTCCCGGCGGGATTTCCAGCCATGTTGCGCCAACCACGCCGGGTTCGATTCACGAAGGCGGCGAATTGGGCTATTCGCTCAGCCACGCCTTTGGATCTGCTTTCGATAATCCCGGTCTGATCGTCGCCTGCGTCATCGGCGACGGTGAATCAGAGACGGGGCCTCTGGCCACCGCCTGGCAATCCAACAAGTTTCTCGACCCAATCACCGATGGAGCCGTTCTGCCCATCCTTCACTTGAATGGCTACAAAATCAGCAATCCGACCGTGCTGGCCCGCATCGAGCACGAGGAGTTGGAGCAATTTCTACGAGGCTGCGGTTGGACGCCTTATTTTGTGGAAGGGGATGATCCCGATACGATGCACGAACTCATGGCCGCCACTTTGGACAAGGCCGTCGAGGAGATCCGGCGCATCAAGGAAAACGCGCGCAACAAGAATGACACCATGCGGCCGCGCTGGCCCATGATTGTCCTCAGGTCCCCCAAAGGCTGGACGGGACCAAAAATGGTGGATGGCCTCCAAATCGAGGGCACCTTCCGCGCGCACCAGGTGCCGATTCTGGTGGATGCGGAGCATCCCCATCATGTTTCACTGCTTGAAAACTGGATGAAAAGCTACAAGGCCGAGGAGTTGTTCGATGAAACCGGGCGTCTCAGATCGGAATTGGCCGAATTGGCGCCCAAGGGCGACCGGCGGATGGGAGCCAATCCGCACGCCAACGGTGGACTCTTGCTGCACGACTTGCGCATGCCGGATTTCCATGATCACGCGGTGCATGTGCCTTCGCCCGGTGCCGTGGACGGCCAGGATACGATGGTGCTCGGCAAGTTCCTGCGGGACGTGGCCAAGCTGAATGAGAAGAATTTCCGCGTCTTCGGTCCCGATGAGACGCTCTCGAATCTCCTGGGCGCGGTGTTCGAGGTCACCAACCGCCAATGGGACGCGCGCGAAGTAAAAAATGACGAATTCCTTGCCCCCGCCGGACGAGTGCTGGATTCGATGCTCAGCGAGCACCAGTGCGAGGGTTGGTTGGAGGGCTATCTGCTGACCGGCCGGCACGGACTGTTCAACAGCTATGAGGCCTTCATTCGCATCGTTGATTCGATGTTCAGCCAGCACGCCAAATGGCTAAAGGTATGTTTGGAACTGCCCTGGCGCCGGAAGATATCCTCGTTGAACTATCTGCTCGCCTCCCACGTCTGGCAGCAGGATCACAACGGCTTCACGCACCAGGACCCCGGTTTTCTCGATCATGTCGTCAACAAGAAGGCCGATGTCGTGCGCATTTACTTGCCGCCGGATGCCAACTGCCTGCTTTCGGTCTTTGATCATTGCCTGCGCAGTCGGAATTACGTCAACGTGGTGGTGGCCGGCAAACATGCCCTTCCGCAGTGGCTGGACATGGACGCCGCCGTGACGCATTGCACGGAAGGCATTGGCATCTGGCAATGGGCCAGCAACGACCAGGACGCCGCCGAGCCGGATGTCGTCATGGCCTGTTGCGGCGACACGCCCACGCTGGAGATTCTGGCGGCCGTTTCCATTCTGCGCCAACATTTGCCCGACCTGAAAATCCGGGTGGTCAACGTTGTCGATCTGATGAAGTTGCAACCCAAAACCGAGCACCCGCATGGGTTGAGCGAAACGGATTACGACTCGCTTTTCACACGCGACAAGCACATCATCTTTGGCTTTCATGGATATCCCTGGCTCGTCCACCGCCTCACTTACCGCCGGACCAATCGCAATCTGCACGTCCGGGGTTACAAGGAAGAAGGCACCATCACCACCGCCTTTGACATCAGGGTGCAAAACGATTTGGACCGATTCCACCTGGTGCAAGACGTGCTTGATCGTCTGCCAAACTTGGGCGCCAAGGGGGCCTACCTGAAACAGCAGATGCAGGACAAGCTCATTGAGCACAAACATTACATTGATCAACACGGCCAGGATTTGCCGGAGATCCGGAATTGGAAGTGGAAGGGGCAGAGCGTCCTGAACGCCTCGCCGGGATCATCCGGGAGGGCATCGAGAAAGCAGGAAATCCATGCATGAGATACAGCCCACTGAGCATCCGCACGGAGAGCCGCCGCATTTTCCAGCGGATGAACAGCAAATTTCTTTGCTCGTGTTCTTGGTGTTCTTCGTGATAATAACGCCCGATGGAACGCGCGTTTCCTTTTCGCCATTTGCGCCCCTCGCCGCCGGCTCCGCCAGCCCGGCAGAAAGTCCTGGCGCAATGGCGCGGCTGGGACTGGTCTGCCGAGGAAAAAGCACGCAGGCCTTCCGCGCAATCCACCGGCGAAATCATGCCCAAGGTCCTGAAGGGATTGGGCCTGGACCGGCGACTGGCGGAAACGGAGATTCTCAAGGTTTGGCATCATCAACTTGATCCCAACATCACCGCCCACGCCCGGCCCACCGGCCTGCGCAACGGCACGCTCTTCGTCACCGTGGACAGCAATGTGTGGCTGGATGAAATCGTGCGCTATCGCCGGCGGGAGATTCTGGAACGGTTGCAAAACAGTTTCGGACGCGATCTGGTGGCCAGGATTTCGTTTCGTTCCAGCTAGAGGCTATTCTATTGTGTCACGGAGGAGTTGAGGCAGCGGACGGGGCGGCAGCAGGCGGAGGCTCGTTCGTGGCTGGACTCGCCAATCGGAGCTTCGTGCGAAGATAGTTCTGGTAATAGGGGTCCAACATGCCAGCCTTCGGGTCAAGCAAATTATCCAAAACCCGCTGCTTTATCTCCCGAGCCGGCTTCAAGCCCAGGCGAATGGCGGAAAGATCACCAATTTTATCGTGGTAATGCTTCCAGACTTCCCTGGCCAACTGGTCGGCTTGGTAAGCTTCCGCGTCGTTGTCTTGAATCAAACATTGGAACTCCTCCATGTACATGCCTTCCAGATTGCCCATCACCCGGTTCGCGTCCGTTTCTTTGTTGTCTTCGGCCACGGTGCCGAGGACGAAGTCCTGCAGCGAAATGTTCGCTTGTCTTAATATGAACGCGTTGGTGTAGGTTTTTTTCAAGTAATCGAACCAGTAGGCGGCTTGTTTGATCCGGCCGTTGACATAGAGCAAAGGGATGGCTTCCTTGAGAAAATTCTTGTGCGCGTTTTGAAAATTCAAGTCCGGCTGCTCGGCGATCATGTTTGTATAAGCGGCACTGATCTTCGGCACCAAGTCCAAATTGGGCCAGAGCATGAAGTTCTGCTCGGTCACGTTGGTCACCGAAGCCGACAATGCCCCGCCCCGCAAGCACGCCATTCGCAGGCTCTGGAAAATGGAACGGCGCAAGGTGTCGGTATCGTAGCCGTTGGTCTGGTAGGAGACGGCGTCGGGCCACAAGTTGCTGGCTTTGGCGCCATTGGGGTCGGCCTTCTGGCGGTATAACACAGCCCAATAAACGGCGTGCGCATCCGGCAGCCGCCAATCAAACGGGCCGTATTCGTTATCCACCAGTTGGATGATCGCGGGGTCCATTTTGTAAACCTCGCGCAATTGGCGCGCCAGCTCCTTTTGGGCCGGTGTCTTGGGATGTTCCAGCGCCTCGATATCCGGCCTGCCGCGGAAAAAGATGTTTTGCATCTCCTGCGCCCAGCGGAGTTTGTAAGTGTTATGAGCGTCGTCCAGGTTTTGTCCGATTTTGTGCTGAAAAAGCCAGGAGAGTTCCCGATAGAGCAAGGGGTCGTCCGGGTTGAGCGGTATGCCGTGATCCCGCAGCAATTCGACGCCGCGCTTGACCCAATGCCAGCGTTCTTCGTGGTCCTTGAACTTGACGGAGATGTTGTAAGCCATGTTCCAGGCCTGCACGGTCCAGACCTGGGTGAAATGCGGTTCCAGCGCCGTGATCCAGTCGGCCAACTGCGCCATCTCGAAGTACTTGTCGTCGTTCTGCAAGTCATTGGCCCGCATCCAGAGCGCGTTAGCGATCAGGCCGCGGAAGCCGCCCAGCGCAACGGTGGTGAAGGCCAAAAGCGGCGGCGCATTCTCCAAGGGGGTCATGCGCGTCAAGCCCAGCCGACCGCGCTCGTCATTGAGCAGGTTCTGCACCTGCGCCGAGACGCCAAACAGGAGCACCGCTAATCCGGCCAGCGCCACTTTATAAATGCGAGTCTTAGTCATTCAGCCTCGGTCATGGTCTAATGATTTTGACATGCTGACAATGACTTTTGCTCGATCTCTCATTAAAAAGTGTTGATGACCCTATATTCACCAACCTCCTCGGACGCAACAAGATGCGACCAAAAGGCCCTGTTCTTCCGTTTTTCGGTCGCGCACGAGCTTATTGAAATCCGCCTTGCTGTTCCCTTCTGCATCCATATTCTGCTTGCTGGTTGGCAGGCAGGCATTCCAGCCGTCAGAAATTAGACAACTGTTCGCCGTTGAGCGATGTTTACGACTGTCCAAATTGACCGAAGCCGCTCTGAAGCCGTTGAGCAGTTGGGCACCAAACGGAAGTTCTGGTTCTCAGAGAAGAACCGGCGGAAGCTTTTCAAGGCGGAAGATCGGGGTACCGGAGAGGATTGGGCTGAGAAGCTGGCTTGTGAGCTTTGCCGTCGGATAGGACTGCCTCACGTGGAATATGATCTGGCCGCGGAGTACGATGGGGACCGGTATCTCCAACCCGGTGTGGTATGCCCGCATTGCGCGCCGTCGCCGGAGAGTTTGGTGCTGGGCAACCAACTTTTGCTCGTTCTTGATCCTGCATATCCACGACAGAATCACCGCAAATATGCAGTAACGGCGTACACAGTGGATGCTGTGCTCAACTGCGTGCAAAAGCTCGCGCCGCCTTCCTGGAATTGGATGGCTATTGTGCCGTCCGGGATTGCGACGGCATTGGATGTTTTCGTGGGATACGTGCTGCTCGATGCCTGGATCGCCAATCAAGATCGGCACCACGAAAATTGGGCAGCTATTGCTTTGCCGGATGAGAAAGAATTGCGCTTGGCTCCCACTTTTGACCACGGCGCGGGGCTGGCCCGCAACCTTTCAGACGCGGAGAGAAAGGAGCGGTTGGAGAGCCGAGACATAGGCCAGCGGATTCCTCATTTCGCCAGCAGGGCGCGGTCGGCGTTTTACAAGTCACCCACAGACCGCCGGACGCTTGGAACGGTGGAGGCGTTTGACCGTTTCGCCCAGGCTGCTCCCGCTGCGGCCAAGATCTGGCTGGAACGTATTAGGGGCGTGACACGAGAGGAAATTGAAGCTATTATTCAGCAGGTGCCGCCAAACCGAATGTCGGAGGTGGCTCGACGGTTCACGTTGGAACTGATCATGGCAAATCAGGAACGACTGCTTAAATTGTAGTTATGGCAAATGCACTTCTAGTCGCATGGCGTTCGGGGACGCCGGAACGCGGGTGGCAACCTGTTGGCCGCCTGGAACATGAGGGCGGGGTATATCGCTTTGTTTACACTCACGGCGCAAGGAAGCTGCCGGACTTTCAGCCTTTTCCGCAAATGGAGAATTTGGAGGAGGTTTACGAATCGGAGGAGCTTTTCCCGGTTTTTGAGAACCGCTTGTTGTCGAAGAGCAGGCCGGAATACGAAGCCTATCTGAAGTGGGGAGGGTTTGATCCGAATAATCCTCCGGATCCAATTTCGATCCTTGGCGTAACGGAAGGCAGGCGGCAGACTGATTCGATTGAAATGTTTCCTTGCCCTTCGCCCGACAGCTTTGGTTGTTACGTGAATAAATTCTTTCTACACGGGCTGCGATGGATGCCTGCTCAGGCGCAGGAGCGCCTTAATCAACTTCAGAGCGGCGAAGAGCTTTATTTGGTTCCAGACGTTTTCAATCCCAGCGACCCTCAAGCGGTGGCGCTTAGGCCGGCCAAGGGCGAACGCTTCATGATCGGCTACGTTCCTCGCTATCTCGCACGCGATGTCTGGAAGCTTTTACAGCAATGTTGTCCGGAGTACATCAAAGTTTTAGTAGAACGCGTCAATAAGGACGCGCCACTCCAACAGCGTCTGTTATGTCGAATGAACGCCTGCTGGCCCGCCGACTTTCGCCCGTGCGACGGTGAGGAGTTTCGCCCCATCCCGGAACATGTCGCCGTTAATTGTGAGGAAGCATTTGGCTCCGATCCGCCTTGATGACCAGAGGGCTGCATACGTCTTGCACGACGCAGGCGAAACCATTCAAAATATGAGTAAATCACCCATTTCTGTGGCCGTTACCGGCGCCGCCGGCGCCATCGGTTATTCCATTTTGTTCCGCATCGCTTCGGGCGAACTCTTCGGCCCCGATCAACCGGTCGTCCTCACTTTGATTGATATCCCGGAGGCGTTGGCCGCCTTGCAAGGGGTCATGATGGAACTGGAAGACTGCGCCTCGCCCGCCTTGCATAAACTGGCGGCCACGGCGGACTTGAACGAAGGTTTTTGCGGCGTCCATTGGGCCTTGCTCATTGGCAGCGTCTCCCGCAAACCGGGCATGGAACGTAAAGACTTGCTGGCCATCAACGGGAAAATCTTCACGGGCCAGGGCCAGGCCCTGCAAAAGAACGCCGCCAAGGACGTCCGCATTCTGGTGGTCGGCAACCCTTGCAATACCAATTGCCTTATCGCCCGGCACAACGCGCCGGATATTCCCTCCGAGCGCTGGTTTGCCATGACGCGCCTGGACGAAAATCGCTCCAAGGCGCAATTGGCCAGGAAGGCCGGCGTCGCCATCGCCTCGGTTTCCAACCTGGGGGTCTGGGGCAATCACAGCCCGACCATGTTTCCCGATTTTTATCACGCCAAAATCAGCGGGCAGGCGGCGACGGCGGTCATTGCGGATGAGAACTGGCTCAAGACCGATTTCGTCACGACTGTGGCGCAACGAGGCACCTCCGTGCTCAACGCCCGCAAAGCCGGCAGCGCCGCCAGCGCGGCCAACGCCGCCATTGACAGCGTCCATTCCGTCATCCGGCCCACGCCCGCCGGCGATTGGCACAGCGTCTGTGTGGTTTCCGACGGCAGTTACGGAATTGAGGCGGGTCTGATCTGTTCCTTCCCCGTCCGCAGCGACGGCCAAAAGCTCCAGATCGTGCAAGGCTTGGAGCTGAACGAATTCGCGCGCGCCAAGATCACCGCGTCCGTCAATGAGTTGAAGGCCGAAAAGGCGATGGCGGCGGAATTGGGATTGGTGAAATGAATTTTTTGAGTGCAATAGGGTGATATAGGGTGAAATAGGGTGAAATAGCCTGCAACTTGGAACGCGAATTCAGCGCGAGTGAAATCCATTTGGCCCGCGTTTGAGCGGCAAAAATTGCCGTTTTTGGACGTTCAGCATGATTTTTTATTTTTTTGTTGGTTCAATTAGGTTCAATTAGCTTCAATTAGGCTCAACAGGCGATATTGAGCGTCATCGGCTTTAGATTCTTAACGTCGAAATCCAATAGATTCATCTCTCGGATATACAGGGACTCGCGGCGCTCGCCCCTCCCGAAATCGCACCGGGAGGGCGGAGCGCCGCGACGCCCAAATTTCAAATATCCTTGGTTAGCGTTTAGCTTTCAGCTTCCTCCCTTCGCCCCTTCCCACTGCAAAATGTCAAAGAGCAGGCGCGTGGGCGCCTTCACTTATGCCATAATACCATCTTTAGATGGGAATGCAACTGCAAAAATTAAATTATTTTCATCGCCGACCACATTCATGATTTCACGCGGTTTTGGAGTTGATGCCTTGGCCGGAATACATTTGCGCGATGGCATCTGCCAAACCTCTGGCGGACGCCAGCCGCAGGGAAGCCGCCGCGGCGTCTTCGCCGGTTCCGTCCCGGTCGAGCCAGATGCGGCTGATGCCAACCTGGCGCGCCGGCGCGATGTCGTGAAACCAACTGCAGGCAACATGCACCCAATCGGCATGATCAACGCCCGAGGTTTGCTCGAAAAACCGAAAATGGCTCAACGAAGGTTTATAGTCTCGCACACGTTCAGCCGTGACGACCGCGTCGAAAGGCGCCGGAAAACAACGCTGCGTTTGCTCGAACAAGGCTTCGTCGCAGTTGGTGAGCACCCCAAGTCTGTAGCCGGCCTTCCGCAAGGCCGCCAGTTCCGGTGGGACATCGGGAAAAACGGGCAGCGAACCCCAGGCCCGCGGCAGTGATCTGGCCTGCGACTCGGAGAGATTCACGCCTGTTTTCCGCGCCGCCAGCAGAAGAGCGGTGACCAACACTTCGGCGTAAAGTCTATGTGGCCGCTCCGCCTCAATTTCAGGCTCAAACGCATGATACGCGCGGAGCAGTTCCGCGGTGCGATTTCCCGCAATCGCCCGCAAAATGGCGGCAAAACCGGAATGCCAGTCCACCAAGGTGCCGAAACAATCAAAGGTTACCCAACGGACGCGCATGAATTTCCAGGAATGACACGGCGGCTGGCGCGCGCGCCACGGTTCCTTCGCACTGGGCGGGCACCAGGCAGAATTGGCCCGCGCCGATTTCCACGGACTCGCCCGCGCCTTCGAAGCGCAACGCGCCTTGCACCACGCCCAAAATTTGCATCCGCCCCGCCGGCAAACCCAGTTGATCGCCCGCGGCCCATTGGCGAAGGCTGACCTCGAACAACTCGTTCATCACCAACGGCCGGAGCGTGCCTGGATTGGAGGGGCTGGCGGCGCGCGGCAGCAACGGCGGCTCAAAATCTCCGAAGTCAATGCTGGCCAGCGACTGCGGCACGTGCAGCTCGCGCGGCTTCCCGTTGCCGTCCACGCGGTTCCAGTCAAACACACGATAGGTCGTGTCCGAATTCTGTTGAATCTCGAAGATCACCGTCTCCGCCCCAAGGGCATGGACGCGTCCGCTGGGCATAAACATCGCGTCGCCCTCCTTGACGGGGACGCGGTGAAAGCATTGGGCGACGGTTTGGGAGGCCAGCTCTCGTTCAAATTCCGCGCGGGTGACGCCTTTTTTCAGGCCGGCGAACAATTCCGCGTTCGGACCCGCGCGGGCCACGTACCACATCTCCGTTTTCGGTTCGCCGCCCAGCCGCGCGGCCACGGCGGCGGGCGGATGGACCTGCAAGGACAGCGTGTCCTGCGCGTCAATAATTTTGATCAGCAGCGGAAAACGCGTCGGGACCGGGTCGCGCGGGCCGAGCAAAGCGGCGGGACATTGCTCCATCAACCAATGCAGCGTCCGGCCCTGCAACGGCCCGCGGGCGATGACGCTTTCATCACCGGGGCGGTCGCTGATTTCCCACGACTCCCCCACGCGCCGGCCTGGAGGCAACGGCTTGCCATAAAGCGTTTCCAAATTGCGTCCGCCCCAAATTCGTTCCTTGAAAATGGGTTGAAAGGTCAGCGGATAAAGAGGAGGCATAAGAGATCATTTTGTTGGACGCTAAACCGGAACGATGCAGTTAAAGAACTGAATTTTGACAGGATTAACAGGATTTACAGGATGGAAAAGAGGATGTGGCATCAGAAATAATCCCGCACCGTTTGGGGAGAATTCCGTCTGCCGTAATTCATCCTGTTCATCCTGTAAATCCTGTCTCAAAATCTTCCTGTCGTGTTCTTCGATTGCATGGCTGCGGCTAAGAGACATTGGCCGTATGTTCACCATTGCCGGACGGTGCCCCGTTCTCCAGGCCGGCAGTTTTGTTCTCGGTCTCGACGAACCGCCCATAGGCGCGGTATTTTTGGTAGCGCAATTTCAAGCGTTCGCTGCCGGAGAGCTTCTTGAGGTCGTCCAGGTTCTTGATCAAGGCCGCCTTGAGCGTTTGGGCCATGTCCGGCATATTGTTGTGCGCGCCGCCCAAAGGTTCGGGCACGATTTCATCCACCAAACCCAACTCGCTTAAATCCCTGGCCGTGATGCGCAAGGCTGCGGCGGCCTTGGGCGCCGCCGCGCTGCTTTTCCACAAGATGGCGGCGCAACCTTCCGGGGTGATGGGCGAATAATAGGCATTCTCGAGAATCAAAACCCGGTCCGCCACGCCGATGCCCAAAGCGCCGCCCGAAGCGCCTTCGCCGATGATGGCGGCGATGATGGGCACTTCCAGCAGCATCATTTCGCGCAAGTTGACCGCGATGGCTTCGGCCACGTGCCGTTCCTCCGCGCCGATGCCTGGATAAGCCCCCGGCGTGTCAATAAGCGAGATGACCGGCAATCCGAACCTGTCGGCCATCTTCATCAGGCGCAGGGCCTTGCGATAGCCTTCGGGCATGGCCATGGCGAAATTGCGTTTGATATTCTCCTTGGTGTCGCGCCCCTTTTGCGTGCCGATGAGCATGACTTTGTGCCCGTCCAACCTGGCAAACCCGCCGATGACCGCCGGGTCGTCCGCGAACAAGCGGTCCCCGTGCAGTTCGGTAAAGCCGGAGAAGACCGACGCGGCATAATCGAGCGCGAACGGCCGCGTGGGGTGGCGGGCAATCTTGATGCGGTCCCAAGGGCTGAGATTGGCAAAGATTTGCAGGCGCATCTCCTCGATTTTCTTTTCCATGACGGCGACGGCTTCCGTAAAGGAGACTCCCATGGAATGGGTTTCAGGATGCTTCCTGAATTCTTCCAGCTTGCGTTGCAACTCCAGAATCGGCTTTTCAAAATCAAGCTGATATTTCATCAGGGCTGAGTTTAAATTCCCCAAGGCCGTCAGGCAATGCCGAAAATTGGCAGTGTCCTGTTGCCTTTATTCGGCTTTCTGGCATATCGTTTCGCCGATGAAACGATCTTGTGTGCGCGTGGGTCTGGTGCTGTTGCTCCTGCTGGCGCTGCCCTATCGGGCGCCTGCGCCATTTATCTATCGGCGGGGCGAGGGGTGGAGTTACGTAGTGCCCGGCGCCAAGGGAGATTGGCGGAAGGTGCGCATGAAAGATCAATTGGACTTCGCCCAACAGTCCTTCGACCAGAAGAAATACAAACTCGCTCTCAAGGCCGCCAAGCGCGTCATCCAATTAAGGCCGCTCTCAGATTTCGCCCCCAAGGCCCAATACCTTGAGGCCCGCTGTTACGAAGAACTCAAAAAGGATGAATATGCCTTCAACGCCTATCAGACTTTGCTGGATAGGTATTCCAAGGCCGCGGACGTCAAGGACGTGCAGCATCGCCAATTCGTCATCGCATTGCGCTTCCTCCACGGCCAATGGTTCAAGCTCTGGGGCTACATTCCATTCTTCCCGTCCATGGACAAGACGGCCGACATGTTCGAGAAGATTGTGCGCTACGGCCCTTACGGGGACCTGGGGCCGCCCTCGCAGATGAACATCGGCGCCGCGCGGGAGAAGGAAAAGGATTATCCTCTGGCGGTCAAGGCCTACGAATTGGCGTCCGACCGCTACAGCGAAATGCCGCAAGTGGCGGCGGAGGCGCTCTACAAAGCGGCCCTGGCCTACAAAACACAGTCCCGCAAAGCTGATTACGATCAAAGCGTGGCTGGCCAGGCCATCTCGGCTTTCACCGATTTCATGGCGCTTTATCCCAATGATCCGCGCGTGGCGGACTCCCAGCGTATCATCATACAATTGCATGCGGTGGAAGCGCTGGGTAATTTTCGCGTGGCGCAGTATTACGAGAAGCAAAAGCAGTGGGCCGGCGCGATGGTGTATTACAACGAGGTGTTGATCAAGAACCCCAGCTCGCCTCTGGCCGGCCAGTCGCGCCAACGCCTGGAAATACTCAAAAAGCGCGCGCCGCCGCCGCCCAAAAAGGATTGACATGCGCCGGTTTTTGTTGTGTTTGTTTTGCGCGGCCTTTGCGGCGGGCTGCGCGGGCTACAAGTTAGGCCCCACCAATGGCATTCCCGCCGGCAGCCGTTCGGTGGAGGTGAGGGCCTTTGTCAACAAAACCCGCGAGCCTCGCATCACCGAGTACCTGGCCGCTTCCATGCGCAAACAATTTCAGCAAGACGGCTCCTTCCGCTTGGAAACCTCCGGCCGGGGCGACATCCTGGTCACCGGCCAAATCATCCGCTTTAACCGCAGCGGATTGTCCTACCTGACCAACGACGTGCTCACGCCCCAGGAATACACCCTGGCCCTGATGGCGCACGTGGTGGCGGTCAATGTCAACACGGGCAAGAGCCTTCTCAACAGGGATGTCATGGGGCGAACCTACATCCGCATCGGCAACGATCAAAGCAGCGCCGAGCGCCAGGCCATCCCGCTGCTGGCCGAAGATTTGGCCCGCAACGCTGTCTCCCTGCTGGTGGACGGGGATTGGACGACGGACGCGGGCGCAAATCCCCAAAACCTTCCCACGACAAAGTAAATCGCCCGCCATCAAATGTCGTAACCGAAGGCCCGGACATAGGCGGCGAGACGGGGCAGGAACGGCTCCAACGCGGCGGCATAGTTGCGCCAGCGGCCAACGGCGCGGCCATGCACGGGCTTGGCGACTTCGCTGTAGGTGGGCGAGAAAACCAGTTTGCGGCGCGCGGCCTCGTGGCAGGCGGCTTGATCGGCGTGCCAGGACAAACCCAGGAATTCCGTGACGCGCCGGCCCTCCGTTTCCAGGCCCGCGACGACGTCCTCGTAGCGCGTTTCCAGCCAATCAAAGCCGCCCAATTCCCGCAAACGCAGCCAGGTGTCCATCATGTCGGCGTAATGTTTGACAGCGCGTTCGAGAGAGAGAAAATTCGCGTTGAGCGGTGTGAGCGCGAGGTTCTGAAAGAAACAACTGATGATGACGTCGCGCGGGTCGCGCAGGGCGATGACAACTTTCGATTCCGGGAAGACGCGCAACCACAGGTGCAGCGAGGCGGTCGGGGTCGGATTCTTGTCCAGCAAAAGTTCGGCGGCGGGTTCGCCTTCCAATTCGCGAAAGAGGCTCTTGAAGTAGCGGCGGCGAAGTTCATTGCGCCGGACGGCGGAAAGCGCGCTCAGGGCGTGGGCGGACAGGGGAGCGGCGGGCGGCGGCGGGGCCAGTTTGTCGCCCACTTCGCCGACGAAGGCCTCTGATTCGTCGAAGGCGCGCACGGCGGGATGTGCGCCCAGGATTTGTTCGATGAGCGTGGTGCCGCTGCGCGGATGGCCGCCCAGGAGCGTTAGTTTGAAACGCATCGGTTCCGCCGGGGAGTCCAGTCGCCAGCGGAGAATCATTTCGGTCGTCAACTGCGCCAGCAACGCGCGGCGCTGGCCGTCAGCCTTGTCATAAGAATTTTCCAGCGCCGGGATATTATGGGTCTGGCGGAGGACGGTCTTGGCTTTGAGCAGCCATTCCATCGCCTCCGCGTATTGGCCGAGTTCATCCAGCACGACCCCGAGGAGGTGAAAGCAGGATGTTCTGATGTTGGGGTCGGTCAAATGGCCCTGGGTCAAATCCCGCAGGAGCTTTTCGGCCTCCGCGTGCCGGCCAGCGCGATGCAGAAGGAAAGCGCGATAATAAAGCGCGGCCGGTTCATGCGGGTGGCGGGCCAGGCAGGCCTCGACTTGGGCCGAGGCTTCGTCCAGGCGCCGTTCGCGTTCCAGCCAGGCGGCCCAACTCAGGCGTGCGTGCGTGGAGGAAGGATCCGCTTCGAAAGCGCGCTGGTAACAGGCGCGAGCGCGGTCAATTTGACGGAGCCGGTGGTATTGCTGGCCAAGCATCACCAGGACTTCCGGGTTGGCGGACGCCAATGACTCGGCGCGCTCGTAGCCCTGGCGGGCCAGAGCGAAATCCAGATCGCCCGCGGCAGCCGTGCCCAACTCGAACCAAAGATTGAGGATGCCGGGGAAGCGCCGGGTCAAATCGCGATAGACGGGCAGGGCTGCGGCGGCGCGGCCCGCGAGCAATTGTTGCTGGGCCGTTTGCCAGCGCGCAAGATCGCGCGGCGACTTTTCCAATCTGGCCAGGTCGGTATGTTGGGTTAGTCCCACAGCAGTTCAATATCCCGAATTCACTCATTTCTGACAAAACTTTTTCACCACGAAGAGCACGAAGGACACGAAGTATTGAATATGACAAATTGCACGATTTTTCTTCGTGTCCTTCGTGGTGAAGATTGGGTTGCGGCTGGCCGCACTGCACCTTACCATCCCGCTCCGGGGCATGGCCTGTCAACTCGCATGATGGGTGACGGTGCGATTGTGAGCTTTGCTTGCCAAACAAACGCGGTCATGCTTTATTACAGCCGAGTTGTCATTGACAAGAATGAACCTGTCACAATTCTAGCAGCCCAAAGCCCCGTGCTGCACAAGGCCATGCGCGGGCGGTGGAACATAGGCGCGCGGCCGTGAGGACTTTTGAAATTCTACGGCTTGCCTGCATAAAGGCATGAAATATGGACACAGCGCGAATTTGCAAACAATGCCGCCAGCCGCTGTCTGAGAACACCCCGGAAGGGCTTTGCCAGGCATGCCAGTCTAAAGTCGCCTCGGACCGAGAACCCGTCGCCGCCGAAACGAGGATTCCACCGGAAGTCGCCGAATTGGCCCCCTATTTTCCACAGTTGGAAATCATCGAACTGCTGGGCATGGGCGGCATGGGCATGGTGTATAAGGCCCGCCAGCCGCAGTTGGACCGGTTGGTGGCCCTTAAAATCCTGCCGATTGATTCCCCGCACCATCCCTATTTTGCCGAACGCTTCAACCGGGAAGCCAAGGCCCTGGCCAAACTCAATCATCCGGGCATTGTGGACATTTATGATTTCGGCCTGACCGGCCCGTATTATTATTTCGTCATGGAATATGTGGACGGGCTGAACTTGCGCGAGTTGCTCCACAACCAGACCGTCACGCCGCATCAGACCCTGGAATTGGTGGTCCAGATTTGCACCGCCCTCCAGTATGCGCACGACGAAGGAGTCGTGCATCGCGACATCAAGCCGGCGAACATCCTTGTCAACAAAAAGGGCCAGCCGAAAATCGCCGATTTCGGGCTGGCTAAATTGCTGGGCGCCGCGCCCGACACAGCGTTGACCACGTCCCAGGCCGCGATGGGCACGGTGAATTACATGGCGCCCGAACAGCGCGAAAATGCCCAAGGCGTGGACCACCGGGCCGACATTTATTCCCTGGGCGTCGTGTTCTACGAGATGCTCACAGGCGAAGTGCCCATGGGCCGATTCGAGGCGCCATCGAAAAAGGCGCAGGTTGATGTGCGACTGGATGAAGTGGTCTTGCGCGCCTTGGAACGCGATCCTGCGCGGCGTTATCAGAAGGCCAGCGAGGTCAAGAGCGAAGTGGAAGCCATCACTCATATACGTGCCGCGGGGATTGGCGGAACGGCGCGATGGGCCGCGCTGTCGCGTCTGCTCCTCAACTGGCCGAGCCGGTTGCTGGCGTTCATACTGGCCGCCGCGTTGATCCTCTGGGCGGGCGGTTGGTTAAGTCCGCTGGCGTTAACGCTGATGGATCTCATTGTCCCACCCACGACGGAGCAACGCGTGGAACGGGCCAAGAAATCCCTCGAACAATATGACCTCAAGGGCCACATCAAGGATGCGATTCATCAACTCGAGCTGGCCAAGGACAAGGCCTCCCCGAATGCTGACTTGAACGAGATCCGCAAATGGCTTGGCCGTGCCTATTGGCTGAGCTACACGGAAACCCAATCCATTGAGGAACGCACCAGAGCTGCGAGCTACAGCGCGCAGGTCACCAACAAGAATCTCGACCTGGCCTACCTTGTCCAGGGCTTGGTCGCGTTGAATGAAGGGACGAATCTCCCGGAGGCCGTTCGGTTATTATTCCGGGCCAATCAATTGTACAGGGGGGAGAATTGCGAGACGCTCGTTAGATTGGCGGACGCCTGCGGCCAGCTCGGAGATACCACCAACGCCGCTGTGTATTTTGAAAATGCCGGAAAAGTCGGCAAAAAATCGTGGAGCGACTACAACACCCTCGGATGGTACTATTCCCAAACAGGCAACCTCGAGGCAGCCCTGACGAATTTTGATGAGGCGCTCAGACAGACCCGGCAAGGCAGCCCGCTGGCTTGGCGCAATCTTGGCGGGGTATTGATGCTTTGTCACGAGACCAACGAGGCTTGGCAGGCCTGCAACAAGTCTTTCAAGTTGCGCAAGACCCCCGAAGCCTATTCTTTGAAAGGTAGTATTTTGTTATACAAGCAGCGATGGCAGGAGGCCGCCGATAACTTTCTGCTGGCGCAAACCGGCCGCCCCACCGATTATCAGCTTCTCGGCAATGCCGGACTGGCATTGCTTAAGATAACGAACAGGGTGGACAGGCAGGCTGAGGCCAGGGCATATTTGAGCAATGCCGTGGATAAGGCTGGACTTTTCATGCCTGACAGCTCGAATTGCCTCGTCAAAGCAGATATGGGTCTTTATCGGGCCGCTCTGCGGCAAACGAATGAGGCTGAGCGGTGTCTCCGCGAAGCCTTGGACCAATGCTCTAACGACTCCCAGGTGCTCTGGGACGCCGATGCGGCCTATGTCATGTTGCGTGACAGATCGAAGGCCGACCCGATCATTCAGCGAGAAGTGGAGCTGTCGCCGGGCGACCGCTGGGTGCTGGAAGACGCCATAGATTCCTATCGTCAGTTGGGCGAAATGGATAAAGTGGCAGATCTTCAGAAACAGCTGAGTGAGCTTCAGAAGCAGCTTGACAAGATGCCGAAGTCAAATCATAAGTGAAGCCGGACGGTGGCATTTGCCTTTGCTCATGTGCCAAGCCAACTGCCAACGCCAATAACGACGTTCAGAGGAAAACAATATGTCAAATAAACACCTCATAATCCTCAACATCCATTATAGCACCTCCTCAAGCGATTCTACGGAGATCGTTGATTTCAAGGACAGCATGAACAATCCCGCCACTGATTATTATGGCGAGGATTCGAGTCATCCGGTGCGTAAGCAGGATATCATCCGCTTTGAGAGTCCATCGCCATTCCTGTTCATTTCCTACTTTCCTCAGGATTGGCAACCGTCTGGCGCCACTCATGGACCCGTGTTGTGGACCCAACAGAGTGGCTCAAAATGGTGTCTCACCGCTTATTCAGAACCGCAATCTTCTACCTCTTACGCTTTGGAGTTGGTCGTCGTCACGACCCAAAGTATTGATCCTAAAATTCCGTATCCTACATGCTATCGAATCGCGGGTTTGGAAGAAATTCCATGTACAACTAGTACCGGTCCTGGGCGGCTTGAGAAAACCTTAGCCCGCCTATGTTTACTCGTCCTCGGAGGCGTGGGTACTAAATCACCTGTGGGAAAACCAACGATCCATATCTCCGCGTAGTAGCAAAATTTGCGGGGAGACCGCATCGGTCTTTGGGGTCCAGGAAATTGGTATCTTATCTACAATATTAGCGGCCACGCGGCCAGCTACGTGGCGGATGTATTTGCGCCAAAGCCGTCAAGGGGTCAAAGCGTGCGCCTGCGGGTTCCTCCGAGAAAGCCGCGTTGCCAGAAAGCAGTCAAGGTCGGGTCGTCATCTCCAGAAACCACAAAAAGCCGATTGGCATTGGGCGGCTTTGACATATCCTTTGGGCCATGGCATTAAACGAAGAAGTATCGGGCGCCAAACAAAAACGCTTCAACGGCAGCTTCCTGCTGTTGCTGCTGCTCTTGGGAGGGACTCTGGCCGTGCTATGCCGCCAGGGTTTCCTTCCATACCAGGTTTTCTGGGCCAATGATCTTCCTTTGGGAGCTTTGGTGGAAAGTTCCTCCCGGCTTCCCGGCGCCATCTTTGCCTGCTGGGGCGATTTCTTCTGGATCGGCGGTCCCAACGTCGCTTTTCCACCCAACCTGTCCAACTTCTGCATGGCGCTCCTGTCGCCGGAATATCATCTCAAATTCTACGCCCCGGGGAGCATGATTTTCCTGGGATTCGGCGCCTGGTTTTTCTTCCGCCAATTGCGCTTCGCCCCCATGGTCTGTGTCCTGGGCGGACTTGGAGCGGGCCTGAACATGCACTTCTTCTCCAATGCCTGCTGGGGACTTGGCCAATGGAATGTCTGCTGCGGCATGATCTTCGTGGCTTTGGGCATTTTGGTCAGTCCTGTCATCCGTCCGCTCTGGCTTAAAGGCGTCCTGGCCGGCTTGTCCACCGGCATGGCCGTCATGGAAGGGTTCGACGTGGGGGCGATACTGAGCATTTATGTCGGAATTTTTCTCGCATTTCTATTTTTGACAGCAAAAGAAGAGCCGCCAGCGCAACGCGCGGGCAAAACGCTGCTGGTAGGCGGCCTGGTGGTCGTTTCCGCGGTCCTGATCTCGTTAAGCACGATCTACACGCTGGTCGTCACGCAGATCAGCGGGACGGCCGGCGGCGGCCAGAGCGAAAGCGACAAGGTGGCGCGCTGGCAATTTACCACGCAATGGAGCATTCCGAAGTTGGAATCGTTGCGTGTGATGATTCCGGGCCTTTTCGGCTATCGCATGTTGGAATTCACCACTTCCACCAACAAAGCCGGCTCTTATTGGGGCAAGATCGCCGAAGACCCGCATATTCAGGACATGGAGAGCGGCGATGCGCAGGCTAGGACCAACGCCGTGGTGGCGCTGGGCATTTCGCCGCAGCCTGAGATTATAGCAGTCTTTGCCGGCAACGACATGACTATGCGCACAGCCATATTGGAACAGGTCAAGGCCCAGTTGCAACGGCGGCACACGGGCAACGGCGAATACGCCGGGGTGTTGGTATGTCTGCTGGCGGTATTCGGGTTGGTCAACACGGGGCGAAAAACGCGTTCTCCTTACTCCGCCGAAGAGCGGCGGGCGGTTTGGTTTTGGGGCGGCGCGGCGCTCTTTTCGTTGCTGGCGGCCTGGGGACGGTATGGCTTCGTTTATCGCCTGGTCTATTGCCTGCCGTTCTTGACGAATATTCGAAGTCCGATGAAATTCATGCACCCGCTGAATATCAGCCTGATCATTCTCTCGGGTTACGGTCTGGAGACCCTGTATCGCCGCTACCTCTCGCAGTCACAGTCACAGACACCCGCGCGCCCCGGCTCCCGCGCGCAGGTTAAGTTGAATTGGTGGCAAAAGGCTTCGGGGTTTGATAAGAAGTGGGTTCTTGGGTCGAGCCTCGCCCTGATCGCGGCGGTGGCCGGCTTTTTCATGGTGAAGGCATCGCAGCCCAACATCACGCACTACCTGGATCACAACGGATTCGAGGACGCGGATCTGGCTGGACAGATAGCCAGTTTTTGCACCAGCGAAGTGGGGTTGTTTGCCGTTTATCTCGCCCTGTCGGCCGGACTCGTGATCGTCATCCTGAGCGGGGCGCTGGCCGGTCGGCGCGCCGTCTGGGCTTGGGCCGGTCTGAGCGCCATTATGATCTGCGATCTCTACCGCGCCGATGCCCCGTGGATTCGCTATTACAACTACAAAGAGAAGTACAGCATGAACCCGGTGGTGGAGATTCTTCGGCAAAAGCCTTGGGAATACCGCGTCTCTTCGCGCACCTCACCCATGGGACCGTACGACCTTTCAACGGACCCCAATTTCGGCGGCCTCAACCATTGGTGGCTGGAGAACGATTTCCCGTTCAATGACATTCAATCGTTGGAAATTGACCAGGCCCCGCGCATGCCGGTGCTGGACAGCCGTTATTTGGGAAATTTCCTCGTCCGCTCCAGGACGGATCTGTCACCCGCGACGCGCCTGTGGCAATTGACCAATACCCGCTATATCCTGGCTGACTCGAGCATGGAACCGGTGCTCAACCAGTCTGGGGAGCCAAAGAACAGCTTTCGCGCCGTCCTGCGCATGGACCTGACCAACAAACCCGGCCTGACCAGGTTTGAGGATGCGGGCGACGTGACGGTTAAGACCAACAACCAGGGCGCGCTGGCGTTGTTTGAATTCACCCGCGCGTTGCCCAGGGCCAAGCTCTTTAGCCATTGGCAGATCATGGACGATTCAGCCGCGTTGCAAACGCTGGCTTCCCCGCAATTCAATCCGGAAAAAACCGTGCTGGTGGCCGGCGACACGCCGGTTTCCCAGGCGCCGGGCCAGCCGGACGCCGATCCCGGCACGGTCGAAATCAGTCAATACGATTCCAAAGACCTGGTCCTGCAAGCGGACGCCAAGACGCCGGCGGTCTTGCTCCTCAATGATCGCACGGGCGACTTTTGGAATGTTTGGGTTGACCAAAAGCCCGGCAGTGTCCTGCGGTGCAATGACATTATGCAAGGCGTGTTTGTCCCGCCAGGCCGGCACACGATTGAGTTCCGGTATCAACCGACTCAGACCATGCTGCGCGTGAGCCTCAGCGCCTTCGCCGTGGGGATTCTGCTCGGAGGGTATGTCTTTGCAACGCACTTGCTCCGCCGGCCGCAGGCGCCTGTGCCCGCTGCCGGCAATGCGAGTCAAGTTAAGCAGAAGGCCGCATGAAAGCCCCGCCGGACTGCGGCCGTTCTTGTCAAGCGGCCTTGGCCGTCGCGCGCGACTTGGCGCCAGTCAACCGCGCCGATCCGCCGCGTTTGCCCCGGCCTTTGGAGCGGGTCTGCTTCTCCAGGACGTAACTGGCCGAATTGCGCAGGCGGCGGTGATACTTGAGTTTTCGGCGCATTCTTTCCCGCGCCGCGACGGTATGTTTGAGGCAGTACACGCCGACGGCCGGCGCGCCGCATGTCAAACACAGGCCGCGCGCCTTTTTGCGCAACATGTGAACCTGCTGGCGGGACATGGGCGTGCCGTCAGCCTTGAGCATTCCGGTGAATTTGTCATCGATCTTTTTTCTGCTCCAATTTTTCACTTTCATAATACGAATTCTCCGTTTCCTTTATTTACTATACTCCAATAATTCGATTATGCGAGAGGCGGTGTCAATTATTTCCGAATCTCTTGGCAAGGCGGCGCAGAATCATCAAAGACATGAGCAGGCTTCTCCTGGTTTCCCGGATGCGCCCCCAAGCCGTAGCCATGCAGGGCTATCGGCCGATCAGGAGGGGCACAAGTGCGGGAGCGTTCGAACTCACGCAAGTCGTTGATTTCCATGATAATTTCAGATCATTCCACTTTGGATGACCGGGGTAAATTGCGCTGAATTGCGCTAAATTGCGCCCAAAAATCTCCCGCAACATGCCGGTCCAATTTTGGCAGTTGAAGGTTGACAGTTGCCTGTTTCCTGGATGATTCTTACCCACATTATGGTAAGAAGAATATTCACTTTTACACTGACTGCGGCGCTGGCGGCGGCGCTTTTTCGCACGGCGGGCGCGGCGGATTGGACGCAGTTCCGCGGCCCCGACCACGACGGCACCTCTTCCGAAAAGATTCTCACGGTCTGGCCGGCCGGCGGCCTGCGGCAGATTTGGAAGCAACCGATGACGGACGGCTTCAGCGCCATCACCATCGGCGGCAGCAGAGCCTTCACGCTGGAAACGCGCGATGTGGACAGCGCCAATCAGGAAGTCTGCGTGGCTATGGATGCCGATACCGGCAAGGAGTTGTGGGCCGTGCCGCTGGGCATCGCCAAATATGACGGCGGCGGAGACAGCGGAACGCAGGATAACAAAGGCGGCGATGGACCGCGTTCGACTCCGACCTGCGATGACGGCAAGGTTTATACATATTCTTCCCGCATGGTTTTGAAATGCATGGACGCCGCCAACGGCAAACAGATTTGGGCCTGCGACATCAAGGGAGAACACGCCGGCCACAATATTCACTGGGAAAGCGCGGCCTCGCCCTTGATCGAAGGTGATCTTGTTTTTGTGGCGGGAGGCGGTCCGGGCGAGGCGCTGCTGGCGTTCAATAAGAACGACGGCCACGTGGTCTGGAAAGGGCAGGACGACAATATGACCCAATCTACTCCTGTGGCGGCGACCATTTTGGGGGTCAGGCAGGTGATTTTCTTCACGCAGAAAGGACTGGTGTCGGTTGTGCCAGCCACAGGCGACGTATTGTGGCGTTTTCCATTCCGGTACCAGACTTCGACCGCGATTTCACCGGTGGTGTGCGGGGACATCGTGTATTGCTCGGCAGCCTACAAGGTCGGCACAGCGGCCTGCAAGATCAGCAAGACGGCGGATGGATTTGCGGCGGAGCAGATATGGCAACAACCGGCTACGGTGCTGGCCAATCATTGGAGCACGCCGGTTTACAGCCAGGGCTATTTATTCGGAATTTCCGGGCAGGCGCAATATGGCAAGGCTCCTCTGGTCTGCGTCGAGGCCGCCACCGGCAAAGTGATGTGGTCGCAGGCGGGGTTTGGTCCTGGCGGACTCACTCTTGTGGACGGTTGCGTGCTGATTTTGAGTGACGCGGGCGACTTGGTCTTGGTCAAAGCGACGCCGGCGGGCTACCAGGAGGTGGCGCGCAGCCACGTGCTGGCGGGCAAATGCTGGAACGCCCCCAGCGTGAGCAATGGGCGGATTTACGCCCGAAGCACCCGGGAAGGGGCCAGCCTGGATGTCTCCCTGCGGTAAGAAGGAATTACCGCCGAACAGCGCGCTAAACCGGCCGTGCGAATGGCACAGAAGTTGCACTGGAGACTTTGGGCTTTCGTTCTTTCATTGTTGGAGAGAGAAAGCCGAAATACACTGGTTTGTGCGTTTAAAGACTGTGACATGGATGGCTTTGGCGGCGTGCCTGATCGAGGCTTTTGCGATGCAATGCGGCGCGCAGGTCACGCTTACATGGAACCCTTCGGCCAGTCCCGGCGTGACGGGTTATAATCTGTGCTGGGGCACCAACAGCGGAAATTACATTTACACCAATAATTACGCCAACACCATAACCAACGCCACGATTTCAGACCTGGCTTCCAATGAAGTCTTTTTCTTTGCCGTTCAGGCTGTGGGCGCCAACGGGTTGACCAGCGTTTTTTCCAATGAGGAAAGTTACACCAATGCCATGTCTCCCGCCTCGCCGCCGGGCGGCCCGCCCTCTCCGCCCGGAGGTCCAGGGTTGCCGACCAATGGCAATCCTCCCATCGTTGTCAGCCCGCCTGGCGGCGGCGGCAGCGGTGGCGGCGGTTCCGGCTCGGGCGGCGGCACAACCGCCAACGTCACCTCCACCAACATCACCCAATCCACTTTTTGGGGCGTGCCGCCCTTTCTGGGCATGGCCGTGAGCAATGGGCAGATCAATCTGACTGTTAATGGTACAGTCGGAGCCAACCTGAACATTTATGGGACAACCGGCGACATTGCCATGAATGAATGGAGCGCGGTGACTAATCTGACCCTAACCAACATCGCCTCCATCGGCGAGACCAATCAGCAGGGCCAGTCCCAGGACTTGCTTGACGTGGCGTTTGTGCCTGGAACCCAGACGGTGCCGATCAACACCAAGAAAGCGGCGCCATTTGGGTATTTCCAGGTAGTCATGTCTTGCGATTACGTCATCCTGGCCGACCAGGTGTTGTTGGGCAATTCTAATTACACGCCGCGGCTCATTTTGGTCAACATGCCTGGGCTTGTTGATGACGCCTGCTACGTCAACCAAGCCAGCAGCTTTATTCACTACACCCGCACCAACTCCGCCCTGCAACTTATCTCCTCCGGTTCCACCATCCGGGCCATAGCCAACGGGCTGGGCAATTGGTTGAATTTGGACTGGACATCGGCCTCGGAGTTCACCTATTCTAACGGCATGGGCCAGATACTGGCCACTGTCATTGAAACGGAACCGCCATCCTCTGATCCTGTGGCCGGGCAACAACCGCCGGGTCCCGTTATCAACATCAATTTCTAACAATCCCTCGGGCCGCGCGCCTTGGAAGAGACTATCGAGAAGCCTGTTGCCGGCCTTCTCGTAATGAACCCGGAAGATCGCTAGACCGGCGATGCGAATGGCACGGGATTTGCGTAAGAGCCATTGGACTTTTTATTCTTGCAATTATTGGAAGAAGAGAGGCGAAAGATTGATTTATGCGCTTGTGGACTGTGAGATGGATGGCTTTGGTGGCGTGCCTGATTGAGCCATTTGCGATGCGATGCGGCGCACAAGTGACGCTTTCTTGGAATCCTTCGGCCAGTGCCGGCGTGGCGAGTTATAACGTGTGCTGGGGCACCAACAGCGGAAACTACATTTACACCAATAATTACCCCAACACTATAACCACCGTCACGATCTCAAACCTGGCTACCAATGAGGTCTTTTTCTTTGCCGTTCAGACTGTGGGCACCAATGGGCAGACCAGCGATTTTTCCAATGAAGAAAGTTACACCAACGTCGTTGCGGCGATTACGGCGATGTACAGCGTCGCCACGCAGATCAATCCCGCCAACGCGGGAAGCGCCACGGGCGGCGGCAGTTTTGCCGCGGGCAGTTCCGCAACGGTGACTGCCACCGCCAACAGCGGTTACATGTTCAGCAATTGGACGGCCAATGGAGCCGTGCAAAGCACCTCGGCCAACTACACTTTTACGGTGGCCTCCAATTGCACTCTGACCGCCAATTTTACGGCCGTTACGGCCGTTACGGCCGTTACGACAATGTACAGCGTCGCCACGCAGATTAATCCCGCCAACGCGGGGAGCGTCACGGGCGGCGGCACTTTTGCCGCAGGCAGTTCCGCAACGGTGACCGCAACGGCCAACAGCGGTTACACGTTCAGCAATTGGACGGCCAATGGAAGCGTGCAAAGCACCTCGGCCAACTACACTTTTACGGTGGCCTCCAATTGCACTCTGACCGCCAATTTTACGGCCATGTACCGCATCTACAAGCAGAGCAATCCCACCAATGCGGGGAGCGTCACGGGCGGCGGCGCCTTTGCCGCAGGCAGTTCCGCAACGGTGACCGCAACGGCCAACAGCGGATACACGTTCAGCAATTGGACGGCCAATGGAAGCGTGCAAAGCACCTCGGCCAAATACACTTTTGCCGTGGCCTCCAATTGCACTCTGACTGCCAATTTTACGGCCATGTATAGCGTGACCACGCAGATCAATCCCGCCAATGCGGGGAGCATCACGGGCGGCGGCGCCTTCGCCGCAGGCAGTTCCGTAACGGTGACTGCCACCGCCAACAGCGGATACACGTTCAGCAATTGGACGGCCAATGGAAGCGTGCAAAGCACCTCGGCCAAATACACTTTTACCGTGGCCTCCAATTGCACTCTGACCGCCAATTTACGGCCAGCCACTCCACCGACCAACGTCGTGCCATCCACTCCGCTCCTTCTGGGCCTGGTCGTGAGCAATGGGCAGGTCAATCTGGCTTGGAACCCTTCGACTAATACCGGTGTGGCGGATTATAATGTGTGCTGGGGCACCAACAGCGGAAACTACGTTTACACCAATATTTATACCAACACCATCACCAACATCTTCACCAATGCCACGATTTCAAACCTGGCTGGCAATGTGGTCTTTTTCTTCGCCGTCCAGGCTGTGGGCACCAACGGGTTGGTCAGCGATTTTTCCAATGAGGAAAGCACCAACGTCGTCTCCAAGCCAACGATCACCGTTGTACCGATATCACCCTCTGCTCCGCTTTTACTGGGCTTGGCCGGGAGCAATGGGCAGGTCAATTTGACTTGGAACCCTTCGACTAGTCCCGGCGTGGCGAGTAATAATGTATGCTGGGGCACCAACAGCGGAAACTACATTTACACCAATAGTTACACCAACACCATCACCAACGCCACGATTTCAAACCTGGCTGCCAACGAGGCCTTTTTCTTCGCCGTCCAGTCTGTGTCCACCAATGGGCTGTCCAGCGATTTTTCCAATGAGGAAAGTTACACCAACGTCGTGTACAGCGTCGCCACGCAGATCAATCCGGCCAGTGCGGGGGGCGTCACGGGCGGCGGCGCCTTTGCCGCAGGCAGTTCCGTAACGGTAACTGCCACCGCCAACAGCGGTTACACTTTCAGCAATTGGACGGCCAATGGAGCCGTGCAAAGCACCTCGGCCAACTACACTTTTACCGTGGCCTCCAATTGCACTCTGACCGCCAATTTTACGGCCATGTACAGCGTGGCCACGCAGATCAATCCGGCCAGTGCGGGGAGAGTCACGGGCGGCGGCAACTTTGCCGCAGGCAGTTCCGCAACAGTGACCGCAACGGCCAACAGCGGATACACTTTCAGCAATTGGACGGCCAATGGAGCCGTGCAAAGCACCTTGGCCAACTACACTTTTACTGTGGCCTCCAATTGCACGCTAACCGCCAATTTACGGCCAACCGCTCCACCAACCAACGTCGTGCCATCCACTCCGCTCCTTCTGGGTCTGGCCGTGAGCAACGGGCAGGTCAATCTGGCTTGGAACCCTTCGACTAATACCGGCGTGGCGGATTATAATGTGTGCTGGGGCACCAACAGCGGAATCTACATTTACACCAACATTTACACCAACACCATCACCAACATCTTCACCAATGCCACGATTTCAAACCTGACTGGCAATGAGGTCTTTTTCTTCGCCGTCCAGGCTGTGGGCACCAACGGGTTGGTCAGCGATTTTTCCAATGAGGAAAGCACCAACGTCGTCTCCAAGCCAACGATCACCGTTGTACCGATATCACCCTCTGCTCCGCTCTTACTGGGCTTGGCCGGGAGCAATGGGCAGGTTAATTTGACTTGGAACCCTTCAACCAGTCCCGGCGTGGCGAGTTATAACGTGTGTTGGGGCAACAACAGCGGAAACTACATTTACACCAATACTTACCCCAACACCATCACCTCCGTCACGATTTCAAGTCTGGCTTCCAATGAGGTCTTTTTCTTCGCCGTCCAGGCTGTGTCCACCAATGGGTCGGATAGCGATTTTTCCAACGAGGAGAGTTACACCAACGCGACGCCTCCCGGCTCGCCCGGCACGCCGCCGGGCGGCCCGCCCTCTCCGCCCGGAGGTCCAGGGTTGCCGACCAATGGCAATCCTCCCATCGTTGTCAGCCCGCCCGGCGGCGGCGGCCCATCCACCAACATTACCTCCACCAACATCACCCAGTCCACTTTTTGGGGCGTGCCGCCCTTTCTGGCCTTGGCCGTGAGCAATGGGCGGCTCAATCTGACCGTGAATGGAACTGTCGGGGCCAACCTGAACATCTATGGGACCACCGGCGACATTGCCATGAATGAATGGAGCGCGGTGACCAATCTGACCCTGACCAACATCGCCTCCTTCGGCGAGACCAATCAGCAGGGCCTGCCCCAAGACGTGCTTGACCTGGCGTTTGTGCCTGGAACCCAGACGGTGCCGATCAACACCAAAAAAGCGGCGCCGTTTGAGTATTTCCAGGTGGTCATGCCTTACGATTATGTCATCCTGGCCGACCAAGTGCTGTTGGGCAATTCCAATTACACGCCGCGGCTCATTTTGGTCAACATGCCTGGGCTTGTTGATGACGCCTGCTACGTCAACCAAGCCAGCAGCTTTATTCATTACACCCACACCAACTCCGCCCTGCAACTTATCTCCTCCAGTTCCACCATCCGGGACATAGCCAACGGGCTGGCCAATTGGCTGAATTTGGACTGGACATCGGCCTCGGAGTTCACCTATTCTAACGGCATGGGCCAGATACTGGCCACTGTCATTGAAACGGAACCGCCATCCTCTGATCCTGTGGCCGGGCAAAACCCGCCCAGCTCTCCTATCCCGATCAATTTCTAGCGATCCCTCGGTCCGCGCGCCATGAAAGAGACTATCGAGAAGCGTGTTGTCGGTCTTTTTCTGCTCATGCTGGTCATCCTGGCTTACGTGGCCTGGTCCTCCTTGCATAACATCAAGGAGAACATTAAGAGCAACGCCTGGGTCAACCATACCCACGCTGTCATCATACACGCGGGCGACATCCTTTCCTACCTGCACGCCGGCGACGCCGCTTTGCGCACTTTTCTGATTACCGGCGACGACCGAGACAGACAGGGTTACCGCGTGGCCTACAGCACCATGGTTGAGAATTGGACTGAAGCCGAAGCCCTGACCCGCCAGAGCGAAGAAGAGAAAGCGTTGCACGAAAGATTCCTGGACCTTTCGCTGCTGATTAGTAATCGCATGGAAATCGCCGGCACCATGGCCAGGGGGCGCGCGCAAGGCGGGTTGGATTTCGTGCGCCAGCAATTCAATTCCCATCCTGACGTCGAGTCAATCAGCAAGATCGAGCGGGCCGTGGCCAACATCGAAAAGACCGAAAACGGGCTGTTGAAGGAGCGGGACGAGCAACAGCATTTGCAGGCGCAAGCGACCAAGACGACGGTGTACACAGGGTTGGGCGTCAATTTCGTGCTCCTGGCCCTGGTGGTGTGGTTGATGCGGGACGACTTGATTGCGCGACGCAAGGCCGCCCAGGCCCTGGAAGAGGCCAACGCGATGTTGGAGGCCAAAGTGCAGGAACGCACCGCCGAACTGCTCAAGAGCAATCAGTCCCTGAAACAGGAGAATTTGGAACGCCGCTGGTCCTACCAGGCGCTGGACCATCAATTGCGCTACAATCAGCTTATCATCAATTCCATTGCGGAATTGGTCTTTGTGATCAGTCGCGCGCTGAACATCAGCCGCGTCAATCCGGCGGTCGTCCATGCAACTAACTGGGAACCGCAGGAGTTGATCTCCCAATCCATTGAACGGGTTCTGCAATTCCCCCCGGACCCTGTCGGCGGGGCTTCACAGAACCCTTTGACGGCTGCCATGAGAGAAGGCCGGCAACTCTTGGATCGCCCGGCCAACTTGCTGGCGCGCTCCGGCAGGATTATTCCGGTCTATTACACTCTCATTCCCCTGCACGATCAGGACAAGATCGTCGGCGGCGTGGTGACCGTGCGCATGCAACTCTCCGCCCAACAGCAAAGGCAATCCTAAACCGCTTACACCCATGAAGAAACACATTCTGTCCATTGACGACGAAGCGGACATCCGTGAATTGTTGCAGGAAGTTCTGACCATGAAGGGCTACCGCGTTTCGACCGCGGCCGATCCCGGGCAGGCCAAGAAGATCATCAAAGAAGACCCTCCCCAGCTTATCATCATGGATTTCCAAATTGAGGAAGGGGACGGCTTCGTGTTGATCGAAGAAATTAAACGCCTGGGGCCGGATATTCCAGTCCTGCTGCTGACCGGCGCCGTTTTCGACCGTGCTGTCGTGCGCGACACAATTGAGAAAAAAGTTACCAGCTACTTGGACAAGACTGCCTCGTTAAGCATGATTGTTTCCGAGGTTGAACGGCTGCTGGGGGATGCTCCCACGTCGTCCGAAAGGCTTTGATCCCGCCGGTCAATCGTCGTCAGTTTTCCCTGTTCCATCTCATAGTAATCTCCCCTTTTTGCGAAAGAGATTATGATTAAGATTACGATTACGATCAGGATGGGAGGCCGAGAAATGAGGTGCATCGTGCCTTGCGAACAACCCCGGCCCCGCTTGCGCAACCGGGTGTTGTGCCGTAGGTTCCGCCCTTGAATTTGAATTCTCGAAGAGAACGCGCGCTGCTGGCTTTGCTGGCGGCCGTCCAATTTACGACGGTGCTCGACTTCCTGATCGTCCTGCCGCTGGGACCGCAGTACATGGAGCTGATGCACATCGGCCCCAGCCAATTCGGGCTGATCGTTTCGTCCTACGCCATCAGCGCGGGGATTTCCGGCATCGTGGCCGGTTTTTTCCTGGACTGTTTTGACCGCAAAAAGGCTCTGTTGGGGCTGTTCAGCGGCTTCATGGTGGGCACTCTGTTTTGCGCGCTGGCGCCAGGATACCACCTGCTGGTGTTGGCGCGGGCGCTGGCGGGAGCGTTCGGCGGCGTCACCGGAGCTTTGATTCTGGCCATCGTCGGCGATGTCGTGCCCGAAGAACGGCGCGGGGCGGCCATGGGCATGGTTATGTCCGCGTTTTCCCTGGCTTCGATTGGCGGTGTGCCCTGCGGATTGTATCTGGCCTCGGCTTTCAACTGGCACGTGCCGTTCTTCGCGCTGGCGGGTTTGAGCGCGGTCATTCTGGCAGTGGCAGCGTGGCTGCTGCCGCCGATGCGCGACCATCTCGAGCAGGCGCGCGAGGCGCATCCGGCAGCCCGCGTCTGGGCGGTGTTGATCGAGCGAGACCATCAAATGGCGTTTGTTTTCATGGCGGTCTTGACCTGCGCCGGCGCCTTGATCTTTCCCTACATCGCCACTTACATGGTGGCCAACACAGGGATGACGCAAAAGCAATTGCCCTTCATTTATCTGGCGGGCGGAATCTGCACCTTGGCCGGCATGAATTGGATAGGACACTGGGCCGACCGGGCGGGCAAACCGCGCGTGTTTTGGATCATGTCCTGTTGCGCGACGGCCCCCATCCTGATGTTCACGAACCTGCACCGTGTGCCTTTTGTCGCCGGCATCGCGGTGACGACTCTTTTCATGGTGTGCATGTCGGGCCGGGCGGTGCCGGCGATGGCGATGATCACGGCCAGTGTCAAGGCGCGCTATCGCGGAGGTTTCATGAGCGCCAATTCCTCCGTGCAGCAATTTTCCACCGGCCTGGCCACGTACGTCAGCGGCCGGATCATGGGCCAGACGCCGCAAGGAGAATTGACGCATTTTCCGGTGATTGGATTATTGTCCGTTCTTTGCACCTTCGCCGGCATTTCCCTCTCGCGCTATCTCAAATCCGCCGTGGAAGACCAACCCGTGCCCAGTTCGCCCAGCGCGCCGGTGTGGATGGAAAACGGGTAAGCGCCGATGTCAATAAACAGGATTATTCTGCCTTCTGCGCCAGAATGGCCGTGTCATCTTCCTCGGCCGCGGTCTTGTCGGCGAGGTGCTCATCCAAGACCAGCACCCCATGGGGCGGGAGGTCGTAATTGCCGCTGAAAGTCCGCTCGGTCAGAAAATCGTGCATCGGTTTGTAGAAGGTGATGCGCACGGGTGTGTTTTGGTGATTGAGCAGAAAGAAGATCTTGGTGCCTTGCTTTTGTCGCATGCTCACCTCCACCGTATCAGGCACTTTGAGCAGCGTTTGCAACCCGCAGAAGTTTCGCAACCAGGTAACCAGGTCGCAATAGAAGGCCTGTTGCGATACCATCCCAACGTAGATCGCCTTGCCCAGCCCAAAGGTGTTCATCGTCATGGCCGGACGCCCCGCGTAGAAATCCTTGGTAAAGGTGGCCAGAATCTGGCAGCCGTTTGGTTCGATCACGTCGCACCACAACCGCGCCGTGTGCAAGTGACTGGTCGCGAACGCCCCCTTGAAGGAAAGATGGTTCTCCTCCTCCGGCGGCAATGGATCGAACTCCATCACTTCCAGCCCGAACAAATCCGTCAGGTCATGCGGATAACCGGAGTCGGCGGCGATATGATGCTCATCCACCAGGCCCGTATTGCAGGTGCCCACCAAGATGCCGCCGTTCTGCACATAAAGCTTCAAGGCGTCCGCTTCCGCCCCCGAGAGCAGGCTCAAGGACGGGGCGATGACCAATTTGTATTTGGACAAATTCTCGTGCGGCCGCGCAAATTCCACTGTGATGTTCCGGTCGTGCAGGGCGGTGTAAAAGAGTTGAACGTGTTCGCGCAGGGAAAAGTGTTTGTTGGGCTGGCGCGGCAACGCCAGCGTCCAATCATTGTCGTGCGTGTAGAGAATGCAGGCTTCCGCGGCCACGGTCGTCCCGTCCAAGGCCGGCGCCAGGCGCTTGATCTCCTGCCCAATCTGGCTGATTTCCTTGTAGATGCGGTTGTCCCCGCGCCCGCTGTGCGACAAGACGCCCCCGTAAAACTTTTCCTGCCCGATGCGCGGCTGCCGCCAGAAAAAATAAAGCACGCTGTTGGCCCCGCGCGAAATGGTCTGGTAAGTAAACAACCGCACCACGCCCGGACGCACCAGCGAATTGACATCCTGCCAATTTACATGCCCGGCTTTCTGTTCGATGACCCAAAAACCGCTGTCCCCGGCGGGGGTGCGGATATTTTCCTTCTTGATGGAACGCAAAAAATCAACTTCGCAAGCATTTTCGGACGACTTGGATTTGATGGTCGCGTTGCTGTTGAGCGAGACGAAATCCAGCACATCGGCCACGTCGAACAAATCGAGCTGCTGTCCGAAGGCGCGCATATTGGTCGTCACCGGCGCCTGGGGGGAGAGTTCATGCAACAAATCCGCCTGCATCCGGACAAAGGCCACAATCGTGTCGCTGCAAAAGCGCCGCCAATCGAGCAGCAGAGCCGGATTATGCGGGGCCGGCGCGACCCGCGGCATCGGCACGTGCGACCAGTCGCCGATCGTCTGGCCCCAAAAGCGGGTGCCCATCATGTCATTGAGCCCTTGGATCGTTTCGTATTTGGCCTTCAACCATAACTGCCAATCCCGCCGCGTCTCCTCATTGAAAGACGGCTGCATGGAATGGGTGCCGATGTTGTTGTCAATTTGCCAGGCGACCAACTGGGGATGTTTTCCCAGCGCCTCCGCCATGGCGCGGACAATTTTCTTGGCATAATCCCAGTAAAGATCGCTGTTGAGGCAGCAGGCGTGCCGGGTGCCCTCGTACAAGGGCAGACCCCTTTCATCGCTCGGCAGAATCTCCGGATGCTTCTTGGTCAGCCATATTGGCGGGGCGGCGGTCGGGGTGGCCAGGACCACTTTGATGTCCTCGTTGGCCATCAGGTCCATGATGCGTTTGAGCCAGGAAAAGTCGAATTCACCCTCGCTCGGTTCGCAAAGGCCCCAGACAAACTCCCCCATGCGCACGACGTTCATGCCGGCGGCCACCATCAATTCGATGTCCTCTTTCCAACGAGCCTCCGCGTCTTCGGGAGTGCCCGCGTAGGGGTGGACCCAATGTTCAGGGTGATAATCGGCTCCGAAATACATAAAAACCTAACGCGTTAACGTCACCGAATGTGTACGGTAGAACCTTAGCTCTCTCCCGCGTGGCTTTGCAAGCAAAACTGACAATATTATTCCTGAAAATGGGCTTGCAAGTCAGATGCTTGTTTGCCAAGTCAATGGACAATGATTAGACGAAGAGCTTTTCAGGCTGATTCAGCGCATGAAACGACTCTCCATCGCCAGAAGCTCTTCCGCCTGGCCCGCGCCGCTATGAAACACGCCTATGCGCCTTATTCCCATTTCCATGTCGGCGCCGCCATCCTGCTGAAGGATGGCCGCGTTTTCACCGGCTGCAACGTCGAAAACGCCTCCTATGGCTTGACCATCTGCGCCGAGCGCAACGCCGTCTTTGCCGCCGTCGCCGCCAGCGCAAGGAAGCCTGAAATTGTAGCGGTGGCGGTGATCAATCATCGCCGCCTTCCCTGTTCACCCTGCGGGGCTTGCCGGCAGGTCCTGGCCGAATTCGGACCTCGGGCCACGGTCTGGTATTTGGGGGCCAAGGGCGTCGTGCAACGAACGATGCAGGAATTGCTGGTGGACGGCTTCAGTTTGTGTCCAAATGACCCGGACCACGGCTGAAGGCCCGTTGGTTTCCGCAGCCCAATGCGACCCGTTGACTTGATCCGTAAAAAACGCGACGGCGGGGAACATTCCCCCAAGGAATTGTCGTCCCTGGTTGAAGCCTTCACTCGCGGCGATGTGCCCGATTACCAAATGTCGGCCTGGATGATGGCCGTGCTTTGGCGCGGCCTCTCCAGCGCGGAAACCGCGGCCCTGACCGATGCCATGATGCGCTCCGGCAGCGTCCTGGACCTGGGCCAACTGCCGGGCGCGAAAGTGGACAAGCACTCCACTGGCGGCGTTGGCGACAAGACCTCCCTGATTCTGGCCCCGGTCGTCGCGGAGGGCGGATTGATTGTTCCCATGATCAGCGGCCGCGGCTTGGGCCACACCGGCGGCACTTTGGACAAGCTCGAATCCATCCACGGCTTCAACGTCAATCTTTCCTCGTGCCAGTTCATGCAGGTTTTGAAGGAAGCCGGTTGCGCCCTGGCCGGCCAGACGGCGGAGCTGGTTCCGGCGGACAAGAAAATGTATGCCTTGCGCGATGTCACTGGCACCGTCGAAAGTGCCCCGCTGATTTGCGCCAGCATCATGAGCAAGAAGCTCGCGGAGGGCATTGACGCCCTGGTGCTGGATGTCAAAACCGGTTCGGGGGCGTTTATGAAGAGACCGGAGGAGGCTGAACATCTGGCCCAGATGATGGTCGCCACCGGCCGGCGCATGGGCAAGAAAATGGCCGCGCTCATCACCGACATGGACCAACCGTTGGGCCGCGCCGTCGGCAATAGCCTGGAAGTGGCCGAGTGCTTGGAGATACTTGGCGGCGCGCGCCAACCCATGAGCGAAGACCTGCGTTTTATTTCACTGGAACTTTCCGCCTGGATGTTCTTCTTGGGCGGGCGCGTGGCCGACGTTGATCATGGACGAAAGCTGGCCGAAGAGATGATTGCCAGCGGGCAGGCGCTGGCCAAGTTCCGCCACATTTGCCGGTTGCAAGGCGCCGTGGAACCGTCGCGCCTTCCCGTGGCGCAATTCACGGCCCGATTCCCCGCCGCGGCGGACGGTTTCATCGCGCGCATCCAATGCGAGCAAGTCGGTCTGGCCAGTCTCGTTCTGGGCGGCGGGCGGAGCAGACAGGACGACGTCATAGATCACTCCGTCGGCCTGGAGTTGCACAAGAAGCTTGGCGACGCTGTCCAGGCCGGCGAGCCGGTTGCGACCGTGCATTACAACGATCCGGCCCGGCTGCCGGAGGCGTTGCGGCTTTTGCAGGAGGCTTATAGCATCGGCCCGAAGCGTCCGAGCGAACCACGCATATTGGTCAAGAAGATAATCGAACTTGTTTGATTTCCCCATGCAACATTGGACCGGCATTCTAGGAATCCTCGCCATACTCAGCGCGTGCTGGGTGTTCTCCACCGAGCGCAAAGCCATCCAGTGGAAAATTGTCGCCTGGGGCCTCGGCCTCCAACTGCTCTTCGCCCTGATCGTGCTGAAATTCGACTGGGGCCAGCGGGCGATGTCGGCTGCGGGCGCGGCGGTCAATCAATTGCTTCATTACGCCACCGATGGCGCCACCTTCGTCTTCGGGCCTTTGGCGGACCCCGCCGGCAAGGATGGATTCGTTTTCGCGTTTGCCATTTTGCCGACGATCATCTTCATGGCCGCGTTCTTTGCCGTTCTTTATCACTTTGGCGTCATGCAGATTATCATCCAGGGCGCAGCCTGGGTGATGACGCGGTTGATGGGCGTGAGCGGCGCGGAGTCGCTCGACGTGGCGGCCAGCATCTTCATGGGCCAGACCGAAGCGCCGCTGACCATCCGCCCCTTTTTGGACAAATTGACCCGCTCGGAAATGATGACGGTGATGACGGCTGGCATGGCGCACGTCAGCGGCGGGATCATGGCGGCCTACATCGCGCAGGGCGTCGAATCCAAACACCTGCTGGGCGCGGTCATCATGACGGCTCCGGGCACGCTGCTCATCGCCAAGACGCTGGTTCCCGAAACCGAAACAACCGCCAGCGGCAGCAAAGTGGAACTTGCCGAAGCCGATGAGACCAAGCGCGGCAATCTGCTTGGCGCCATCGCCCACGGCACCAGCGACGGTTTGCATCTGGCCATCAATGTCGCGGCCATGCTGATCTCTTTTTTGGCGCTCATCGCGCTTTTGAACGGCATCATGGGCTGGGTGCATGGGTACATCGGATGGTTTCCCGGCAGCTTGCAATCGGTGCTGGGCTGGCTTTTCGCGCCCGTCGCCTGGCTTATTGGCATCCCGTGGAAGGACGCGACGCACATCGGGTCCCTGCTGGGCATCCGCATGGTGGGCAACGAGTTGATCGCCTACGGGCAGCTCCACGACCTGAAAGCGCAACTGGACCCGCGATCCTTCACCATTGCGACGTTCGCGTTATGCGGGTTTGCCAACCTGAGTTCCATCGGCATCCAGATTGGCGGCATCGGCGCGCTGGCGCCCTCGCGCAAGGACGATCTGGCCCGGCTCGGTTTCCGCGCCATGCTCGCCGGCACGATGGCCAATTTGATCTCTGCGGCCATCGTAGGAATCATGCTTTAATAAATGACTGCCACGGTCACAATAAAAGAACGTTCAGCGGTGAAACGGCTTGTTTCGGAAGTGGACTCCGAGACGAGCCTGGCCTTCCGAGCGGCTTTTGCGGCTTGGAAGAAAACATGGTTTGAAGGCGGTCTGGCCATAAGTTCCGACCCCCACGCTCGCGCTGTTGGGAAAGAGTTTGATGCGTTGGTCGCACTCGGCCCGAGGATTCTGCCTCTTGTCGTGGAATCGTTGGTCAATGCTGACAATTTCCTCGCGCTTCAACTTTACGACGTTCTCCAACCCGATCAACAGCTCATTGTTCAGTACGAGCCGGATGACGAAAGGATTCTTGGAGGCGAACAAGGAAGGGCGGTAGAGGTGGTCAAGCACTGGCTCGCGAGTCGCGCGACGCCTGTCTAATGATGAGGGAAACATTTCTGAAACAATTCTTGGCCCAGCCGTGTCATATTGCTAAAATTATAATTGTATGAAAAGACTTTGCTTCATCATCCTCGCGGCCGCCTTTTCGACGGCTTTGACCGGTTGCTATGTTCACGTTTCCAACTCCTCCGGCTGGTCGTTCTCCAGCTTGAAGGCGGAAACCAACATCGTGCAAAGCGCGGAGATTCCCGCCGGCCTCAAGAACCTGGATGTGATCAACGCCTTCGGAGACATCCATATCACCGGCACCGACAACGGCCCCACTGGCTGGTCGCAGAAGCTCACCGTTCGCGCCCGCACCGATGAAGTCGTCCAAGTGATCGCCAGCAACGCCGTTTGCAAGGCCGAACTCGTGGGCGATCACCTCAGGCTTGTCGTCACGGTGCCCAACTCCTCCGAACCGCACAGCTTCCAGTCCGATTTGGAAATCACCGTGCCGAAGTCCGTGGCCGTCCAGGCCCATAACCAATATGGCCGGACCGACATCAGCGAATTGAGCGGCGACGTTGAGGCTGCGTCCCGATTCGGGGCCATGGAGTTGCGCAACATCGGCGGCAAAGTGCGCGCCGAAACTTCCTACGCTGCGCTCAGCGTCAGCGACACGGGAGCGGCGACGTTAAAGAACCAGTTCGGCAAGCTTGAAGCCGCAAACATTCGCGGGCCATTGGACGCGGCCACAAGCTATGCTTTGCTCGACGCCCGCGACATCAGCGGCACGGTCAAACTACGCAACCAGTTTGGGCAGTTGCATGTCGAGCACGCTGGCGAGGCCGACCTCAAAACGTCTTATGCCGAATTGCGCGCCAAGGAAATCAACGGCGATGCGCGACTGGTGAACCAATTTGGCCGCTTGGCGGCGGAAGACATTACCGGCTCCATCAAGGCGGAAACTTCTTACGGGCCTATGGACATTAAAGGCCCCGGCGCGAACTTCGTTTGCGACAATCAATTTGGCGGCATCTCGGTACAGGCCACGTCCACAATGCTGGCGAGCTTGGAGGCGCGGACCAGTTACGGCGCATTGGAAGTGCGGCTGCCCGCCGGCCTGAAACCCTCCGTCCAGGCGCACACCACCTACGGCGACATCGAATCGGACTTTCCGGTGCTGATGAAATCTCGCGGCCAGAACTCGCTGGCCGGCCAGCCGCCCGGCACGCCGCGCATCGATTTGCAGAACCAGAACGGGAAAATCCGCGTCGTCGGCGATTAGCTAGTACGGCTCCAGAACGGGCCAAACCCAGTCGGCATCCTCAACCGCGACTACATACGATCATCGCACACTTTTTACACGAACGTAACTGGTGAAATCCGGGCCTCTGGTTTATAAATGTTCCCGCGTTGGGGGAAAACCTATTCTCAAGGTAAATTTCGCCACGCTGCCAATTGAATCACCTGAGAATTATGACTCGCATAATGCAAACTGAAATCTGTGGAGGTTTCCGATAATTGTTTGACAACCGACCTGCTTTTTTTTAAAACTGCCTGAATATGAAAACACGCCATTCATCGAAATCGCCATTCACCGCCAAATGCCGCCGCGTCCTGTCGCTGGCCACCGCTGCCCTTTCGCTCTCCGCCTTGAGCGGACAATGCGCCAGCCCGGCCTATCCCTCGGTCGTCATCGGAGCTGGGCCTCTGGGCTACTATCGGTTCAACGACTCGACCGCCCGCACGAATATCAATTTAAACAGCGGCAGCCTCGGCGCGGCCGGCAATGCCACTAATTTGAACACCCATCTCGTCAACGACGGCGCGATCAATGGAAGCTATGATCCGGCCACTTATTTCGATTCGACCGCAGTCACCATAGTGCCGTGGAACGCCGCTTTGAACCCAAACGCCAGCAATGACTTCACCGTTGAGGGCTGGTTTAAACCGACGAGCGACGGAACTTTCGGCACGTACGCCGGTCCTTCGCCGATCATGAATCGTTTCTCTCCCGGGGTTGCGCCATACACGAACCGGCAGGGCTGGGTCTTTTTTCAACGCAGCCCGGATTCATCCTATCCAAATCCCGACGGCGTGGGCTGGACCTTTAGGACCTATACTGGCGTCAGCGAAGACATTGGCGTGCAAGTGACCAGCCAGGTTCCCTATCGCCTGGGCGAATGGCAATATGTTGCCGTTGTATGGAGCGGCGCGGCCCAATCCGCCACGATGTATATCAACGGAACCAACGTTGCAAGCGGGACAAACACATCCGGCGATCCCAATGCCTATGCCGCCAACACGGACCAACCGGGCGCCCCCACCGGCCCGGCGGGCTTTGCCATTGGCCAATACAATAATACCGGCGCGGGCCAGGATCCATTTTCGGGCGCGATAGATGAAGTGGCATTCTATTCCACGCAACTTTCGCCGGCGCAGATTTTGGCGCATTATCAGAATGCCACCAATGCCAGCCGCACGGTGGACTATGCCGCTTTGGTGGAGTCCGACGGAGCTGTAGGCTATTGGCGTTTGGACGACTTTCCCGCCGCCACAAACGACGTGGCGATCAACGAGGGAACGCTGCAAGCCAGCGGCGAAGCGACCAATGTAGGCGGAGTTCGGCATCCGGCTTCCTCCCCGCTCGCCAGCGGCAACAGCAGCGGCTCCGGTTATCACTATCGCGATGGACAGGCCACGACCGACCAGGGCTGGATGGCGGCCAATAATCCCCCCGCGAGTGTCCCTTTCACTTTTGAAGCCTGGGCGCGCCCTTTGTGGGACGAGGTCAATAACGGCCAGGCTCTGGTTAATAACCGTTACAAGAACTCTGGCAATCGCACCGGGTGGGTCATCTACCAACGCGGCCCCAATGACACTTACACGGGGGGGCCAGGAACCGGCTGGACCTTCCGTATGTATACTGGCACCGGCGAAACCTCAGAGGACGTTCTCACCGGCCAGCCTTACAACGTGGGCGATTGGCAGCACTTGGTCTTCACTTGGCAGCCTGTAGCTGACCAGGGACCCGCCACCGGCAACGGCGACGATTTCTGGCAGGGAATAGAGACGGCCTATGTGGATGGGATCGCGGTGGCCACGAACCCTCAGGCTCTCTACTGCGCCAACACCGATCCGACCGACAATGGATCCGCGCCCGGCGATTTTGGGATCGGTTCCTATAACGCGGCCTCCGGATTCGGGGAAGGCTTCGAAGGCGAAATCGCCGAAGTCGCCTTCTACAGTAACTACATCCTGACGACAAACCAGATAATGGCCCACTATCAGGCGGGGACCAATGCTCATCCCGCCACCAACTACGAAACGCTGGTGCTGACAGCGGCTTACGATGGCAGCGGCACCCAGGGCCTTCAGCCAGCCAGCTACTTCCGCCTCAACGAGCCGGCCTTCCTCCCCGCCACCAACAGCGGCGGTTTGGGGCTCGCCGCCCTCGGCAGTCTTGTGGACACGACCAATGACGTCCCCGGCCCTATCACGACTGGGTTCGAATCGGCGAATCTGGCCGTCCCTGTTGGCCAAACGGCGGGCTGGGTTAGCTTAAACAGCCCGGCTGGGTTAAACTTCTCCAATCAGCTTACTTTGGAGGCCTGGATATTGCCCGACGCCAGCCAAACTAATGATCAGGCCGACATCATCTCCTACGGGCCGCCCATTCCCAGCGCCCTTCCGGCTGGCTCCGTCACGCTTACGGGCATTGACTTGGTCACCAACGAGATTTTCCTCAGCATCACCAACAGCGGATCCGACTATGCCTTTAACTACTTTGATGGGACCAACTATCACGGTGTCAGCTATCCTGTGGGGAGCGATTTGACGAGCGGCCAGTGGGTCTATCTGGCCGGCACTTATGACGGCACAACGTGGAGTCTCTACCGCAACGGCCTGGCAGTGACCAACTCGATTGATGCCGTCGCCGCCCTGCCGGTGCCAGGCTCGGCATGGGCCATTGGCTCCGAAGCCGAGGGCTGGACGAACTACTTCGAAGGCTCTATTGACGAGGTCGCCATTTACGGCAAGGCGCTGAGTGCGGCCACAATCAGTGCGCACTATTATGTGGCAGAGTCGGGTGCTGTTGCATTGACCATTGCTCGCTCAGGCGTCAATGTATCCATCACTTGGCCAACGGGCACTTTGCAGTCCGCCAGCGACTTAAACGGGCCTTGGACCGACTTGCCCGCCGCAACGTCCCCTTACCAAGCGCCATCCGGTTCAGGCGATTTGTTTTATCGCGTCAGATTTTAGATGGAACCTCAAAGGACTTCCGCCAGTGCGGAGCGCAATTCGCCAAGGCCGAACGGTTTGCGTAATACCGCATCCACTGGATTGAGCGGGCCGGGCCTGAGGCCGTAGCCGGTAATCATCAGAATGGGCTGGCTGGGCGACAATCGCCTGATGCTGGCGGCCAATTCGGTGCCCTTGACGAAGGGCATGAAGCAGTCGGTCAGCACCACGTCAAATTGGTCCTGGCTGAACAGACGCAACGCCTCGGCGCCGTTGTTGGCTTCGACGACGGTATGTTCGTCGCAGCGCAAAAGTTGCCGGATGAGGTCCCGGACCGCGCGTTCGTCGTCAACCAACAGAATGCGTTTCCCAAGACGAAGCTCAGGTTGAGTTTCCATATTGCCGTCTGTAAAGCAGGTGGCTTGCCAACGCAAACTTGAGAAAGCCCGCTGCCGCCTCACTTGCATCTTACCAGCACGCGCAAGCGCCTAGTTTGCCAGTTCGCCGCGTTGGCGGCAAGGGTCCAATCCGGGTTGCCCGTGGCTCGGTTTCCGATGCCGAGGTCGGCCCCGCTGCCTTGGCTCCAATGATTAAGCGCGAAGAGGGTCTGTTTGGCGTCATGATTATGCACTTGCATCGAACCGTATCCATCCACCAGATCGGTCGGCTTATCGCCAAAATCAAAGGTATCGCCGGAAGCGTGCGGCACGTTGGCGCTGTTTTCCGGACTGTAATTGTTCGGCCAGAACTCAATATTGCCACCGGCCAGACCGGCGCCGTTTACAATTTCCTTCACGTTGGAAGACACGTTGAGGTGCGCCACGTTTTGTTGAAAATGCGCGCCCGAGGTGATCGTCGGCACGCCTATCTTGGCCAAGTCGCTCGTAAAGGCGTCCATGGACACGTAAAGATAGGCCGTGTCCCCATCCGGTTGCTGCAATTCAACGAAATAAGCGATGCGGTCGAAGGGTTGCGCGATGTTCTTGTGGTTGTCCACGTCGTACTGGATGTCATGGCCCAGTTTTGCAAGGTCCAAATCATAGACCAAGCGGTAATTCTTCGCTTCCGGAACCTTGAGCAGAAGAAGATCGCGCTTGGGCACAGTCCCCGCGCGGAATGCGCCGGCGGGCAAACCGTCGTTGTTCATCAGATGCGGCTCAGCCAGCATGCTCCAGGCATAGCGCATGGCCACGGGATGTTTGACCTCCGGCGAGGAAAGCACGACGCTAAAGCCTTCGATTTGCGCGTCCGCTTTGACAAAACCGCCTTCGTCCGCGTCCATAATCTCGAACCAGTCCAGCGGTTTCCTATCGCGCGAGACCAGTCTCAATCCGTGGTGATCAAAGTTCACCCGCAATTTATGGTCCTCAATACTCAAGGACTTGAAGACCGGCCCGGAGCACTCCAACTGGTCGAAGCCGTAGGTCCTGGCCAGGGCCAGCAGCGCAAGCCGGTGGCCGACGTCCTGTTTGTCCTTGGGATGAATGTCCTTGAGGTCGCCAATGTCGTTAATCACGGCCATGCCAGTGTTGGGAATGGATTGCGCGGCGGCTTGTTGCGCCTCCCAAAATTCAGCCTCCTTTTCCGGGTTCCCGCCATAATTGTAAGGCGCGATTTGCACGAAGTAAAAAGGGAAATCCCCTTCGTGCCACAGCTCGCGCCAGCCATGAATGAGCGCCTTCATTCTCTCGGTATAACGCATTCCTTCTCCCAAGTTGGATTCCCCCTGATACCAAAGCGCGCCGCGCAAGGCATAAGGAATAAGCGGATGGATCATCCCATTGTAGAGGGCGGTGGCGTTCTGCACATCGTGCGGCGCGAGCAATTCTTTTGGGAACACAGGCATGGGCGGGACCACGGCGCTGGCGGCCAGCGCCTGGCGCGCGGACGCGAGCCATTGTTCGGTCTCCTCCAAGGTTTGTTTCAGCCGTTGCCGATGCTGCGGTGTGCGGGGATCGGCCAGTTGCACCAATTCATACTCCTGGCTCAAGGCCGGCGTCGCGGCGAAACCTTCCGGCGGAGTCCACGGTTCGATGTGCGTGCCGCCCCAACTGGAGTCAATCAGTCCGACGGCGACACCCAGTTTCTGGCGCAATTCCCGTCCGAAATAATAGGCGGCGGCCGAAAACCCGCTCCATATTCCCTCAGTCACAGTGGTGGGCGAGCAGACCCTCCATTGGCCTTCAATATCCGTTTGCGGCAACGGACCCAATTTCCGGCCCACCACCAGCAGGCGCAGGCCGGGATCATTGGCCGCGGCGATTTCTTTTTGGGCGTCGCGGGCCGCGCCAATGCCCATTTCCATATTTGATTGGCCCGAACAGAGCCACACCTCCCCGATCATCACATCTTCAAACTCGACCGAACTGGAGCCGGTCACCTTGAGTGTGAACGGGCCGCCCGCCTTCATGGCCGGCAGGACCACTTTCCATTCGCCGCGTTCATTGGCCTGGGCCTGCGCGGTGGCGGACGCCAGCGTCACCGTGACCGTTTCATTGGGCTGCGCCCAGCCCCAGATCACCAACGGCATTTCCCGCTGGAGAACCATGTGGCTGGTGAACACCTTGGGCAATCGAACCTCGGCCCGGGCCGATGGAAGACCCGCGCCGCACCAAACGATGGCCGCCGCCAAACAAACCGTCCGAAAGATTTTTGATCTACGCATGTTATTTTTAATATTCAAGGTTTCACCCGCATTCGGCAAGGCTTAAAACCGCGCTCCGAAGCAGTATGCATGCAGGTAAAGAACTGAATTTTGACAGGATTAACAGGATTTACAGGATGGAAAAGGGGATATGGCATCAGAAATTCAATTTTTTTATCATGTTTCGGCAATTTTTATTTTTTTGTTGGCGGTAATAGGCGGTAATAGGCGGTATTGAGCGGTATTGGGTCAGTTGATTCCGAGGATTTCTTTTACTCGCCTGCATTTCTCCTCGTTCCTCCTTTCTATTTCCGCGTCGTTTTGTTCCGGTGTGAGCAGCTTGCCCAAGATCTGGTCGCGATATTCCTCCTTTTCGATCCACTGCCAGAATTCGGCCGCGCGATCCCGCTGGTGCAGCTCGCGCCGGAAACCGAGTTTTTCCCGTTCCACCAGAATCCGTTCGCCCTGGAGGTTGCCCCGCCGCAACAAAACAAGGCTGCCGATGAGTTCGCGCAGGATTTTGGACTTTTGCTCCCCGTCCGGGATGCAATCCAGGCGTTCGAGTTCCACCGCCATCTTGGCCGTGAGAACGAGGGTAATATGGTCGGTCAGGCCGTCTTTGACCGCCTCTTGCAGAGCGGCGGCTTGTTCGGCCAGCCGGCCCGCGGCCTCCAGCGCTCTTTGTTCCGACTCCCAGGTCAGGTAGCCGCCTTGTTTCCAGCGTGAAAGATTGTTGGGCGTGACCGGTTCTCCGTGAAATTGCGCCGCCAGCACGGCCTGGACATCGGGCAATCCATTGAGCCACTCGATCGTCCGTTTGCCTGGCTGGCCATCCTGCAAGCGTTGGTTCAGTTCCTGGCGGACGGCGAGGGGCAGCCGGGCGATTTTGCCGGTGCGACTGCGGGCGGCGGGAAGGCCGGCTGGCGATGGCTGGGTTTCATCGGTAGGCTTGATATTCTCATTACCATTTACAATTGCATTTTCATCATTCATGGCGCGATTATGGCATGAACGGGAAAAAACAGAAAACCTACCGTAGGTTTTCGGGCATGTTTTTTTTGGAGTCTCCCGGGCGACGCTTCTGGCTGGGCGGCAACGGGTTGCAACAAAAAAAGTCGCGCCAAAGTGAAAAAACGCGAAAATAAGTTTCATTTTTTTTGGGCGGACCCCCCGTTTTTCTGCCAAAACCAGCGGGATTTTGCAGCCGAAATTTGCAAGTGGTTGTTGTTGTGATGGCTAGCTATTAGAATCTAAATTGCCGCAAGAGAACGCAAAGAACGCAAAAGAGAAGGAGAGTCATTCAACAGGAGAATCAAGTGTTGCCTGCCTGGTTTCGCGGCTCATCACATATTTCTTGATTTCGAATTTGTAGCTGCCGAAATTGATTAACAATCCGTCTTCAATTTTGGCAGACTTGAGACAGCCCAGAATTTGCGCGACATGCTCATCCGCCGTGGTGCGGCACGCCTTCAACTCCACCACCAAACGGCCCTCCACCAGCAAGTCGGCGAAATACTCGCCGATCAAAGTCCCGTCCTCATCATAAACTTTGAGCGGATGCTGTTGTTGAACCTTGATACCGGCTTTTCGCAGCCGGTTTACGAGGGCATTTTCATAGACTTTCTCCAAGTGCCCGTGCCCGTGAAAAATGTGAATGGCGTAAGCCGTCTTCCGCACGAAGTCACAGAGTTCTTTGATTGTTTTCATCTTTGCGTTCCTTTGTGGCTGTTTAACTCATTACATTGGCCAGCGGTCGGGGCGGAAGCGGGCCAGGCCCATGTCGCCGACACCCTCGCGGACTTTGATGAATTCGACGCAGGGGCGGCGCACGCTCCCACCTGTGGCGCGCATGGCCAGGGCCAAAGCCGAGCAGCGGTCGGCGTGGCCGTCGGCGCTGTGCGGGGCGCGGTAGGTGATCTGCCCGGCCGGCGTGCTGACGCGGTTGAGGGAATGCAGGTCTTCGCGTATCGCCCGGCTGACGGGCACGCGTAACCCGCGCTTTTCAAAGGCCATGCGCAGCTTGGAAAAAATCTCCATCTTGAGCGTGTTGGAGAAATTGCAGAGTTCAATTTTGCCAAATTTGTGCCGCGCCGGGTCATATTCGCCGAATTCTTTGGCCAAATAATCGCCCAGACCGACGCCGGGGCCGGTGTAATCCAGGCAGACGCGGCGCACTTTCCGCAAGCGCGGGCGCAGGCGCTCAACTTGTTCGGGCGTGGGCGTGCGGTCCATCTCCAGCACCTCGACGGTTTGCTGCACGTCGCCCAATTGTTTAAGGGTCCAGGCTACGGTCAGATCGCGCCGCCGCCCGAAATCAATGCCCATGACCAGCGGAAACGATTGCGCGGCCTGCCAGAATTCGGGCGGGACGATGGCGGTGGCCTCGGGACTTTCACAGGCCGCGATCAAATCGTAGGGAAGGAGCACGGCTTGGGCGTCGAGGAATTGGCACTCGAACTCCTGCGCCCATCCTTCGGGATCGCCCATGCCAGCCTTGAGTTCTTCGATATTGACGGGGAGGCCGTCCCGTTGCGCGCGATGGATGTCAACGAAGTGGCAGCTCCAGATGGGAGAGTGGTTAGTGGTTAGTGGCAAGTGGTTAGTGTGAATTTCTGTCTGGCCACTAGCCACTTGCCACTGGTCACTATTTCTTGTCTGAAATTCAGGCTGGCCACTGGCCACTGAACACTGGCCACTATTTTCGATCCAAATGTCATGCGCTTTGTTGCCGATGCCGTTGGGGGTGGTGATGATGCGCATTTTTTTGACGCCGCCGCGCAGGGAATTGGTAATGCTGGCATACATCGAGCGCCAGGTGGCGTCCGGCTGCTCGAAGAAGGCGAACTCGGTGAAAAGGACATTCGCGCAATAGCCGCGCACGGTGTCCGGCTTGCCGGGCACGGCGATGACGCGGCTGCCATGCGGAAAGGTGATGGTGGCCGCTTTGAGGAGGCTTTCTCCGCCGGCCTCGCGCAGTTCCTGCTCATCGGCGAGCGTGAGTTTGAAGACTTCCGCCCAAGCCTTCCACTTCTGGAGCGATTCGAGCGATTGGCGCTCGCTCGGGGAGGCGATCAGCCAGTCAATTCTTTGGCCTTTGCATTCGGCCAGAGCGCAATCGGCCATGCCCTCAAAGCCGGAGGAAAAATCCTTGCCCACCTGACGGGCCATGAGTCCGAATTTCCAGCGGGAGTGGTCGTCAACCCAAGCCCGCTGGTAGGGCAGGAGTTGGTCGCCTGGTTTAAATTTTATGCTCATGGCGGCCATTCTGGCACAAGGCGGAAAAACCAGAAAACCTACCGTAGGTTTTTAGGCACGATTTTTTTTGGAGGGGTTTGATCGCCGATTGTTCTTGAAAGGCAAGGACTTGCAGCGCACAAAATACCAAAAAACCGAAAAAATGCAAAAAAAAGTGAGAAATATTTTCGACGTCACCCCCGTTTTTCTACCTAAGAGAGCCTTTTTCAGCCCTTTTTTAAAGGCGCAATTTGCAAGTTGCTGTCGTTGTGCTGTTTGTGGAGTGTCAGCTTTCCGCTTGACGGGCATCAGGGTTCACGGTAGTCTTGGCTTTTTGCAACGCATGAACGCCGAGACTCTTCTTTTCTGCCCGGCTATCGAGCGTCGGTTCGAAGGACCGAACCCGTTCCTGGGGCGGAATCATGCCGTGCGATTGCGTGGCGATCGGGCCGGTTTTACATTGATTGAATTGCTGGTGGTGATAGCGATCATTGCCATTCTGGCGGCGCTGCTCTTGCCGGCGCTGGCGGCGGCGAAAAGGCAGGGCCTCAGAACACAATGCGTCAACAATCAACACGAAATCGGGATCGCTCTGCACATGTACGTGGATGATGCCCGGGAATTCTACCCAACGTACTTTGACTGGGCCACCTGGGGCGGGGGGACGGGCACTAATCTTAATCTCAAATATCCCAGCCTTCCAGGGGGCGATCCCTTCGGCCTACATGGCGGAGAGTTCAATCAAACTAATCGCCAGCTCTACCCCTACCTTAAGAATCCAAACATTTGCCATTGTCCGGCGGATATAGGGGATCCCTTGTATGATCCCCCTTATCCGGGAACTTGTTTTGACGGCTGGGGCAACAGCTATCTCATGTCCTGGTACGGCAATGAATTTGGCGTGGAATTTGTCGGGGGAGCATGTAACGAGACCGGGACCGAGACACTCGATAAACCCAACACACGTTCACGCGTCGCGCTCAGGCCGACCACGAAGATCATTTTGGGCGACTGGAACTGGTTTGCCAATCGGGTCATTGCCAGTCCAAAGACCTCGTGGCATGCCTACAAGGGCCGACGCGTCATACCCTTCCTCTTCGGCGATGGGCATAACGAAGTTTGGAATTACTCACCCGCAGACGAGCACGTGGATGACCAGGACGCGGCGCCCAACATCAACTACAGGTACTGGTGAGCCGTCCTCACACGACCGGCTCGAAAGCTTCATGAATAGGACAGGCGGCAAATTTCTCCGCCGCCGGCTCCGTTAAGAGTCATTTTTGCCTGTTTCCCGGACCGAGAAGGGCCGGATAGGCCGAAAACCGGGCAAATCAGGCCGTGGCATACGCTTTGCTGGTTGACCATCGCCGATGACTAAAAATACATGAATACGCTAGAAATGATGCCAACTGAACGGCACGCAACCAATGGAAACAGTGTGATCCAGCTCCCCTACGGGTTGCTGGGCTTTGAGCGCGTGCAGAATTACATCCTGCTGACCCGGCCCGAAGAGGAGCCGTTTTTATGGTTCCAAATGGTCGGGGAGACCAAACACGCCTTCCTGGTTGTGCCGCCCCATTTTGTGGTGGCCGATTACGCGCCGGATTTGAGCGAGTTGGATGTCGCTTTTCTGCAATTAGACGACCCCTCCGACGCCTTTATCCTGAACATCGTCACCATCCGCGGCCACGGGGAGGTCACGGTCAATTTGAAAGGGCCGATCGTCATCAATCGCCGCACTCTGATCGGCAAGCAAATCATTCCGGTCAATGCCTCCGAATATGCGATCCGGCATCCGCTGCCTCTTTCCTGACGTTCCCCATCCTCATTGTTTATGCTTATCCTCTCCCGCAAACCCGGCGAAAGCATTGTCATTGACGGTCGCATCACCGTAAAAATCATGCGCCTGGAAGGGGACATGGTGAAGCTGGGCATCGAAGCGCCGATCCAGGTCCCGGTGCATCGGCAGGAGGTTTATGATGAGATTCAAAAGAACAACCAGGAGGCCCTGACCCCGACCGTGGCCAAGTTGCCGCGTTTGACCGCCAAGGCCAGCCCCACGCCGCCCAGGGCGGTCAGAAATCCATTACCCCATGCTCATCAACGCTGATCTTTCCACGGATTCCGTCCCTGCCAGCCTTCAACGCCAGCGCACGGAGGCCGGCGCGACCGTCCCACAAACTTCCTCCTCTACAGCCAGCGGCCCGGTGGCCAACCAGATTGACCCGTCCTTGCAACGACTGACCGACCTTCCCGCCGGAGTCCAGGACGCGGAGTGGGAAATTCAAGATGAGCAAGGCGCCGGGCAAGCGGTCGAAGCGGCGCGCCAAGGGATGCTGCGGCAACCGGGCGCCTCTTTGGCCGCGCAGGCCAACCAATTGTCTCAAAACGTTCTCAGTCTGCTACAACCCGCCGATTGATCCGGCCTCGGGCCGTGTTGAGCTATGAAAGAATCACGCATCGCGCCCAACAATCTTAACGGCCCTCTGAGGCCCCCGACCCCGGCAGTTCCTGGCAGGCTGGCGGCGGCGCCCCGATGCGCCATGGAGGATAAGCAGCAGTGGGAGGACGCCGCGTCGCAGGTCTCGCTGGCCTCGACCGCGTACAAAATCGGCCAGTTCAACGTATTTGCGAAGGCGTTGCGACGGGCCTTGGAGCTTGACCCCAAATATCTGCCCGCCTTGGAACTGCTGGCCGACTTGAATCTGGCGCAAGGCAACATGGCCGCGGTTGCCGATATATGTCACAGGATCCTCAAGCAGGACAAGAATAACGTGGACGCGACGGTTGGCTTGGGCGTCTTTTTCTTCCACCAGAGCAATACGGACATGGCGCGAAAGTCCTTTGAGCGCGCATTGAAAATGCGCCCGAATCATGCTCTGGCGCTGGAGCATCTCCAGTCGTTGCAGCTCGCCGAACCCTCCCGCTCGGCGCTCCATCCGCAGAGTGTCCTGCTGATACACAACTACAATTATAACGCCTGCTCCGCGGGAATTCGCGCGCTGCACTACCTGGCCGCGCTTCTTCGTGCGGCCGACGTGCCGGTGGCGGTAACGAATCAGTGCTTTTACAACCCGACCATTCCAGTTCGCGCGCAGGCCCTGCCGGACGACATCGTGATTTATCCCGACGCCAGCCGGGGCAACAGCCTCGGCGCCAGGCGCATCTGCCGATACATGCTTTACTTCGCTCACGCTTATTTTGGAGGTGACCGCATTGGCAAAGACGAATGCACGCTTGTTCACCACCTTAATTACCTGGCCGACGTGCAAGCGCATTCCGACTCTCCGGTGACTGAGGACGACATCATTACCATGCCGACTCTTGACAAGGAGTGGTGCTTCCCGGAAGCAAAGACCATTGAAAATGTGCTCTACGAGGGCAAAGGAAAGGGCAAAGCGCTGCCGAAAATGGATTTCATGATGATTGCCGCGGCCAGCGCCCCGCAAAACCACAGCAACCCTTACGCTCCCCATCACGCGCACATGAGGACTCTGGCCATGCTGCGCAAAGCGAAGAACTTTTACACACTGGACGAGAACACGCTCATGTCGTGTGAAGCCGCGCTGTGCGGTTGCAAAGTTTTTATCATCAAGGACGCCAACACGATCGAGGAACAAACCGACATATTAGCCCTGGCCCGTTTGCAAGTGATGTCCGCTGAGCGGGACGTCGTCCTAGCGCGGAAGTTCGCGGATAAGATTTATCGGTTCTTTGAAAATCGGCCATTGGCCCAACAGGCCCCACAAGCCCGGCGGCCAGAGTCACAAATCTCGACTGACACGGCCGCGTTTGTTTGCCCGCCGCCCAAGACACCCTCCCCCGAAAGGCCTGAAACATCCATCGTCATTCCTACTTTCAACAAACTCGAATTGACACGCCAATGCCTGCGGGCTTTGCGCGCCAGCACGCCCGCTCCCCGCCACGAAATCATCGTGGTGGACAACGGCTCGACCGACGGCACGCTGGAGTTTCTGCGCTCCGAGGAGACAGCCGGACGGCTGCGCGCCATCTTCAACGCGGAAAACGCCGGTTTTGCCAAGGCCTGCAATCAGGGCGCCCGCGCCGCGCGGGGCAGGTATCTCGTGTTCCTCAACAACGACACCGAACCGCAGTCCAACTGGCTTGGACCGCTCTTTACACTGGCCGAGGGCGATTGCGCCATTGCGGCCGTCGGCAGCAAACTGCTCTACCCCGATGGCTCCATCCAGCACGCCGGCGTCGCGCTGGCGGATTGCTACGACCACGACCCATTGCTCGCGTTTCATTTGTTTGCGAAGGAGAAATCCGACTTCGCGCTGGCCAACCAGCGCCGCGTTTATCAAGCCGTCACGGCTGCGTGCATGTTGGCGCGCAAAACACATTTCGACGCGGTGGGCGGCTTCGATGAGCAATACTGGAACGGCTACGAGGACGTGGACCTGTGCCTGCGCTTTCAGGAGCGCGGCTGGCTCACGGTTTATGAACCGGCCAGCGTGGTCGTTCATCACGAATCGCAAAGCGGCCCGGAACGGTTCCGGCGCGTGGCCGAAAACATCGAGCGCTTTCACCGGCAATGGCTGGAGAAAGCCAGCCCGGACGTCATGATTGACCAGGATGGAAAAAGCCGGATTTCCCCGACTTCATCCATGCGCCTTTATACGCCGCCGTCAGGCAAGCTGGTTTCCATTGTCATCCTGGCCCACAACCAGCTTCGAGACACCCAGCAGTGCCTGGCCAGCATCGAAAAACATACTCCGCTAGCTCACGAATTGATCCTGGTGGATAACGGTTCGACCGACGGCACCGGCCAGTTCTTCCGTGGCTATGCCGCCAAGCACAGCCACGTCCGCGTCATTCTCAACCGCGCCAACCTGGGCTTTTCCGCCGGCAACAACCAGGGGCTGGCCTGCGCCCGCGGCGACTCCATTCTGCTGCTCAACAACGACACCGTCGTCACGCCCGGCTGGCTGGAGCCTATGCTCAAAACTTTGGAACTCTACCCGGATTGCGGCCTGGCCGGCCCTGTCTCCAATTCCGTTTCAGGTCCGCAACTGGTGCCCTCCGCCCATTACTCCAGCTTGGATGAACTGCCCAAATTCGCCACCCAATGGCGCGCCGCTCACGCCGGCCAATCCGCCGAGGCCGCCCGTCTGGTCGGTTTTTGTCTCTTGCTCCGCCGGGCCGTGGTGGAAAAAATCGGCGGCTTGGATGAACGATTTGGCAACGGCAATTTCGAGGACGACGATCTCTGCCTTCGCGCCGGTTTGGCCGGGTTCAAGTTGCGCATCGCGCTGGATGCCTTTGTCCATCACACCGGCGGTCAAACTTTCAAAGGCGCCAGGATGGATTATCGCGCCAGCATGGAACGAAATTGGGAATTGTTCAAGACCAAGTGGGCCATGCCCAAGGACGCTCCTTTGGACAAGGGCTACCGCCTGCCTTCCACCGCGCCGGAAGGTCTCGCCCTGCGACTGCCGCTGCCCGACCTCAAGGAGAGCCACGCCACGACGCTGGAAGGCCGATGCTGGACCGACAAGATGCTGCCCGAAACCGCGCCGAAAAAGTCTTCCCGCAAGACTTCCGCCATCGCTCTGCCGCCGTGCGCGTTGATCGGCCACCTCGGCGAGGCGCGCGAGCTTGTTCGCAACAAACGCTGGCCCGCAGCCTGGACGGCTGCCTTGTCCGCCATTTCTACGCGACCTTTTCATCCCGAAGCATATCTGCTGCTGGCGGAAATCGCGCAAGCCGCCGGCGACGCAGACTCGGCCCGAAAGTGCGCCAAAGCGGCGCGCGACATGGCGCTAGGCTGGGCGCCGCCCAAACAATTCCTCAAAGGCAATCCGCGCGGCAGTTCCAAACCGGAGTGGCTCAAGTTGCCGCCGGCTCTTTCCGGCCCGCAGGCCGCCGCTCCGCGCCTCTCAGTATGTTTGATCGTCAAGAACGAGGAGTGGTTCCTCCCCCAATGCCTTCGCTCCGTCCGCGCGCTGGCCTCTCAAATCGTGGTCGTGGACACAGGCTCGACCGACCGCACCTGCGACATCGCCAGGGAGTTCGGAGCCGAGGTGCATTCCTTCCCGTGGTGCGATGACTTCAGCGCGGCCCGCAATGCCGCACTGGAACACGCCACGGGCGATTGGATCCTGATTTTGGACGCCGATGAGGAGTTGGGGCCGGAGCAAGCGGAGATTCTCACGCGTGAAATTCAGTCGGCAGGCGTCATGGGCTATCGCCTGCCGATCATTGACCAGGGCCGGGAGCAGGATGGATGCAGTTATGTGCCGCGTCTGTTCCGCAACGCGCCGGGCCTCTTCTTCGTCGGGCGAATCCACGAACAGGCTTTCAGCAGCATCCAGGTCCGCTGCCAGCAATGGGGGTTGAAGCATCAACTGGGCAAGTCGGTTTTGCTGCACCACGGTTACACCAACGATGTCATGGTGGACCGGGACAAAATCCAACGCAATTTGCGCCTGCTGGAGCGCGCCATTGAAGAGATGTCGGGCGAGCCGAATCTGATCATGAGCCTCGGCCTGGAGTTGGTCCGCTCCGGGAAACTGGAAGCCGGCCTGGACCGTTACTGGGAGGCCTTCCGCCTGCTCTCGGCCCTGCCCGCCGCCGAGGTGACGCCCGAATTGCGGGAAACATTGTTGACGCAATTGAGCACGCACCTGATGGCGGCCAAACGGTTTTCCGACATCGTCCGTCTGTGGCAGATTCCCTTCGCCAAAAACGGCGGCCTGACCGCCTCGCAACATTTCTGCCTCGGCGCGGCCTTGATGGAACTCAAGCAACCCGCCGAAGCCGCCGAGCAAATGCGCCAATGCGCCGCCACACGCCACCGTCCGGCCTATTCCCCCATCAACTCGGAAATCCTCAAGGCCGGCCCGCACCACTGTCTGGCGCTGTGTCTGATCGCCTTGAATGACGCCGAAGGCGCCCAGCGAGCCTTCGAGACCGCCGTGGCCGCGGACCCTTGCTCCCGCCCGGTGCGGTTTGACCAGGCCCGGTTCCAGGCCGCGCAAGGCCGGACCGCCGAGGCGTTGAAGATGGTGCGGCGCCTGGCTGACGAGAACCCGGCTGAGTCGCCGATCTGGGAGTTGGGCGGACAAATCGCCCTGAGCCGGCCCGAGCATCTGGAGTTCGCGCGCAACTGGACGGGCGAAGCTGTCAAGAATCTTCCCGAGGACCAAAGGCTTCTGCGTCAACGGGCTGAGGCCTTGCTGCTCAACCAGGACGTGGCCGGAGCGTTGCCCTTATGGCGGCGCGCGCAGGCCCCCGGCTCCCTGCATCAGCGCGCGGCGCTCGTCATCTGCGAACTGCTGACGGGCGACCGTCAACATCATTTTACCGCCGCCGAGGAACCGGCCCTCAGCCAGGAAGTGTTGCAATGGTACCGGCAATGCATTCGCATGGGCGCGCACGGCCTGATCAACCAAATGCACGAGCGCATGGAACCCATTCGTCTGGCGTTGCCGGCCTTTGTGCGCGTCCTGGAAGCCGCCCATCACCAGGCCCGCCAGGTCGCCGCCTGAGGCGCGGCCTTCGAAAAAAAAGGAATTGTCGGTTCGCAACACGGGGTGCGTTGCAAAAAAGTTCAAAGGAACGATTTCCCGCGATTTTTTTTGACATCGTGTATCTAGTATTATAGATATACAGCATGAAATCAGAACTCCGCCGCCAGGAAATTCTTCAGGAAATCAAC